>CAAGKR010156472.1_pt1 | contig 13669 bp, 14 predicted proteins | sample 2556971 | NCBI WGS metagenome assembly CAAGKR01 (sample SAMEA5207829, study PRJEB30636) | soil metagenome | biome: forest; feature: boreal; material: soil | place: USA | collected 2011-09 | depth 1 m | reverse complement strand
GAAAAATGCGGTCGTTGCAGCCATCACCTCGGTGCCACGCACGGATAGTGAGAACGAAAAAACCGCATGGTTATGCGGTTTCAATGGTAGCCCCAACCGGATACCGTCAGAGGCTACCCCACTTTTACTTGGGGAGGGGTCTTCAACTAAGATGGGTTGTAGCGGGGACCGCTCTAACTGAGCACAGGAAAGAGGCCGGAATCGGCCTCTTTTTTATTCGGCTGGTGCGTGTGGTTGCGTGTGGTATATAGTCTTGACAAGTGTTAAGTCCTCGCCCTACGCTAGAGGCGTGACCCCCTTTGCCCACGAGCTGAACGTCGCGATGAGTGCGGCCGGCTTGAATGCCGCCGAATTGGCCGACCGAAGCGGCCTGACCGAGGCTGCGATATCGTACCTGCGCTCCGGTCACCGCGAGCCGTCTTACCGCTCGCTCCAGCGGCTGACGCAAGTTTTGCCGGAGCTGAACACGACGCTCGAGCGCGCCTCGCCCTTCGACTCGCTCGAAGACGCGATCAAAGACATCCGTGCCGGTAAGATGATCATCGCGCTCGACGACGAGGATCGCGAAAACGAAGGCGATCTCGTGATGGCCGCGCAGATGGTGACGCCCGAGGCGATCAACTTCATGCGCAAACATGCCGGCGGCTTGATCTGCGTGCCGATCATCGGCAAACGACTCGACGAATTGCATCTCCCACAAATGGTCTCTGAAAATAGCGCGCTGCACGAGACGGCGTTCACGGTTTCGGTAGAGGCGCGCGGCCGCACGACGACCGGCATCTCCGCGCACGATCGCGCCGCCACGATCGCGGCGCTGCTCGATCCCGCGACCAAACCGTCGGACCTCTTGCGCCCCGGCCACACGTTCCCGCTGCGCGCGCGCGATGGCGGCGTACTCGTTCGCGCGGGTCAAACCGAAGCTGCGGTCGATCTCGCTCGCCTTGCAGGTCTTTATCCCGCCGGCGTCATCTGCGAGATCATGGCCGAAGACGGTAAGATGGAGCGCCTCGATGGGCTCGTCGCGTTCGCCAAAAAGCACGATCTGAAACTCGTGCTCGTCAAAGATTTGATCGCCTACCGCTGGCGCACGGAAAAATTGCTGGATCGCATCGCCGAATTCAAACTGCCGACACCGCTCGGCGAATGGACCGGCTACGCGTACGAAAACAACATCGACAAGAATACGCACGTCGCGCTCGTGTTGGGTGAGATCGGCAACGGCAAAGATCTGCTCGTGCGCGTGCACTCCGAATGTCTGACGGGCGACGCGTTGCATTCGATCCGATGCGACTGCGCCGATCAGCGCGACGGCGCGATGCGCATCATCGCAAAAGAAGGTCGCGGAGTGTTTCTCTATTTGCGGCAAGAGGGCCGCGGCATCGGCTTGGCCAACAAATTGCGCGCCTACGAACTGCAAGACAAAGGCGCGGATACGGTCGAGGCCAACATCGCGCTCGGCTTGCCGGTCGACAAACGCGACTACGGCATCGGCTCGCAAATTCTGGCCGACTTGGGCGTCAAAGAGATGAGCATCATCACCAACAATCCGCGCAAGATCTTCGGACTCGAGGGCTATGGTCTGAAGATCGTCGATCGCGTGCCGATGCAAACACCCTCCACGCCCTACAATCGCAAATATATGCAGACCAAACGCAGCAAGCTCGGCCACATGCTCGATGGCACCCTGCCGCACGGCGATCATCCATGAATTGTAGCGGCAAGCGTTTCGCTATTATCTGTGCGCGTTTTTATCCGCAGATCGCCGATTGGCTCGAAGAGGGAGCGCGTCGCGCGCTGAGCGAGTGCAAGGTGCGAGATCAAGACATCACCGCATACGCGGTTCCCGGCTGTTTTGAATTACCGCTGGCCGCAAGCCGTCTGATCGCAGCCGACAAAATCGACGCAATCGTCGCGCTCGGCGCGGTCGTGCGCGGAGAGACGAGCCATTTCGAATACGTCGCGGGCGAATCCGCGCGCGGCATCATGAGCGTGCAAATCGCAACCGGCGTGCCGATCGGTTTCGGCGTACTCACCACCGACACGCTCGCCCAAGCCGAAGAACGCGCCGATCCCAAGCGCGGCGACAAAGGCTATCATGCGGCACTCGCGGCCGCAACGCTGCTGGGTATTCCAGCGGACACGACGCGCGAACCCGTAGGATTCCGGCGCACCTAGGGCGGATACCAAGGGCCTGCTACTACCCGGAGGCTCGTTTCCCTTGGAAGACAAGAACATCACCTGTAAGGATTGCGCGCGCGATTTCGTTTTCTCGGTTCGCGACCAGGAGTTTTACGCTGAGAAGGGGTTCCAAAACGAGCCCCAACGCTGCCGGGATTGCCGTCAGGCCCGTAAGAACCCGGGAACGGGAGCCTCGGGGGGCGGAAATCGCCCGAGTTACGAGGCGGTCTGTGCGGAGTGTGGCACAAACACGACGGTGCCGTTCAAACCGCGCGGCGATCGTCCCGTGTACTGCCGGACGTGCTACACGGCGCACGCGCCGGCCGCATCCTAGCGATCGAAACACTCGAAGCCGTTCGTTGGACCGGCGACGCGATCGAATATGTCGATCAGCGTGCGCTTCCGCATGAAACCGTTCTGGGCCGTGCAACGACGGTCGAAGAACTCGAAGAGGCGATAAAAACGCTCGCCGTGCGCGGTGCGCCGTGCATCGGCGTCTTCGGCGCGTACGGCGTGGCGATGCTGCGCACACGTATATCCGACGACAAAGCCTTCGAAACAGCCGTAGAACGCGTCCGGAGCGCGCGGCCGACCGCGGTAAATCTGCACTGGGCGATCGATCGGGTACTGAACTCAAACGACATGCTCGCCGAAGCGCAAGCGATCCATCGCGAACAGCATGAGGTCGACCGCCGCATCGCCGAAGCCGCAGCTGAATTGATCGAACCAAAAGCGACGATTTATACGCACTGCCATACCGGCTCACTCGCAACCGCCGGCTCGGGCACCGCGCTCGGGACGATCCTATTCGCAGCGCGCGCGGGGAAAAAACCGCGCGTTTTCGTCGGTGAAACGCGCCCGCTCTTGCAAGGGAGCCGGCTCACATATTACGAGCTTGCGCAGGCGGGCGTAGATGCAACGCTCGTCGTCGACTCCGCCGCCGCAATTTCCATGCAGCGCAAGGAAATCGATCTCGTTATCGTCGGCGCCGATCGGATCGCACGCAACGGTGACACCGCGAACAAAATCGGCACTTACGCGCTTGCGATCCTCGCGGCGCATCACCGCATTCCGTTTTACGTCGCTGCTCCGCGCTCGACGTTTGACTTCACGTTAAAAAGCGGCGGCGAGATCCCAATCGAGGAACGTTCACCCGACGAAGTAGCGAGCTTCGGCGACACGCGTGCCGCACTATCCGGCGCAAGCGCCTATAATCCGGCGTTCGACGTTACGCCGAATCATTTGATCACGGCATTCGTAACCGAATACGGGATTCTGCGCCCACCCTATGGCGAATCGATTGCTGATCTACAACTTCGCCCCAATCTTAGCGTTTTATTGTCATCCTGAGCCCCCATTTGTCATGGTGAGGAATCGAAGGACCCCGAGCAACGCGCCATAGGCGCGTGTGACGAGGGGCGACTCTTATGCTAATATGGGGTGTCGGTTTTCCTCGCTACCAACAAGCCGCGACCGCCCGGTTAATGGGCAGTCGTTTTATTTTACTTAGGACGCAGCGGTGAGCACTTCATCAGCGGCACTTTCGCCGGAGCGCACGGCGCCTTCCATGAGCCCGTGCATCTCCGTGGCCTGTTCGCTGCCGGCCCAGTGAATGCGGCCCGCCGGCTGACGCAACGCGTGTCCGTAATTCGTGAGCACGCCGGGAGCAAAGTGGGCGATCATGCCGCCGAGCGACTATTCTTGCGCGGCCCAATCCGGCGAGCCTCGAGGAGCGTGACGGTTTGCCCGCGATCCTGCAGGCGCCGCGTCGCAGCAAGTCCCGCAAAGCCAGCTCCCACTACGCAATAATCTGTCCGCAATTGTTCCATGCCTCTGCCTTCCTAAGGGGCGCCCATTTGTCATCCTGAGCGCACATTTGTCACGCTGAGGACCCATTGTTGTTGCAGGCGTAGCGCGTGAATGTACCGCGTCTGGGGCGCTTCGTTTATTGTTGCCATCCCTGATCCTACAGGAGGTTAACCTTGCCGGTCTTCAAGTCGTAGACGGCGCTGACGACTTGCAGCTTTTTCGCCGCGACGCCGCCGCCGAGGATCGGTTTCTGCGAGCCAAGTTTGGCTGCGTTCATCCGCGCGTTTTCCGCAATGGCGTTCGCGTAAATGTCCCCTGGCTTTCCGTTTACCGCCTTTACCGCCGGCACGATTGCGTTGACGATCGCAGCGATGTCGCCCGGTACGGAAGCCTTGCTTTTCATGGCATCGACGGTTGCATGCACCGCTCCACAATTCGAATGGCCGAGCACCATGAGGAGTGGCGAATGAAAATGTTCGAACGCATATTCAAACGAGCCAATCCCACCCGTTTCGGCATAATTTCCGGCAATGCGTACGACGAACAGATCGCCCAAACTTTCATCGAAAATGAGTTCGGGCGGAACACGTGAGTCGGCGCAACTCAGGATCATCGCGAAAGGGTTTTGACCTCCGGCAATTTCGTCGCGGCGGGCAGTGCGGTCGCCGTGAATCGTCTTGCCGCTCCTGTAGCGTGCATTTCCGGCCATCAGCCTCGCGATGATGTCCGCTGTCGACGGATGCGGCGTCGCGGCGGATTTGCTGGACGACGCCCGGCCCGAGAGCGGCAGACCACTCAAGGCGGCAACCGTGATGATGCCGGAACTGTTCAAGAACGATCGGCGTGAAATGGACATTTGACACTCCCCTTTAGGCGGGTTTTTTGCTCCGACGGGGCGCCCCGCCTTCGTCCCGAATACGCCGCAGCGTGAAGTTTTACGACTTCGTCGATAAGGTGCCGGCGATCGGCAAGCTCGTTATTATTGAAGGCGAAGGACGCCTACTCGCTGACCGCGCACTCGATATCGTAATTGACCGCGTTCTCCCTAACGAAACGCGCGACCTGAACCTCGACCGCTTTCCTGCGAGCGAAATCGAAGACACCGGGCGCCTACGCGAAGCCGTGCAAGCGATGCCTTTTCTCGCAACCTCGCGCCTCATCGTTATAACCGACGCGCAAACGTTGAAAACCGCAATCCGCCGCGAAATATGGAGCGTCGCTGAAGCGGTGCCCGAAGGCAATACGCTCGTGATCTGCGATCTGCTCTCTCCGCGCGCGCAGCGCCCCGAACCATTCGGCGCCATGGCCGGCCGCAGCGCGCTGCGCATCGACACGACCGCAAACGACGACGTGCGCAAGCGCTTTACGGAAGAAACGCTTACCGAGCTAAAAGCAACCGCTGAACCGCGCGTGATTGGCGCGCTCGCGGGCAGCAGCGCCGACCTTGCCGCGATTCGCAACGACCTGCAAAAACTCGCGCTGAGCGGCAAGAAAATAACGTTCAGCAATCTCGAAGAAGAGACGCTTTCAATCGAAGATCCCAAAGCCTGGAAATACGCCGGCGCGCTGGTCGAAGGCCGCGTCGCCGAAGCGCTTTCGATCGCGCGCGAAATGTTCGCGAACGATAAGACTGCAGGCGTGCCGCTCGTCTACGCGGCCGCGACCGAGTGCAGCCTGCTCTGGGAGCTCGCTCGCGGCGGACGGCTGACGGGCCGGTCGGCGTGGCGCTCGCGCGCGCTCGGTCCGATTGCCGCCCGGGTCGGCGAACAGCGTGCCCGCCGCGCCTTCGAACGCGCCATCGGGGCGTTCGATGCCATCGTCACCGGCCGCATCGACGATCCCGAACTGGTGGTCGAACTGCTGACCACGGAACTGGCAGCCCTAAGCGCGAAACGTCCAGTCACCGCATGACCTACGATTCGTACGCGTCCCCGTTCTCCTGGAGATACGGACGCGCCGAGCTGCGCGCGCTCTTTTCGGAAAAAGAACGCCGCAAACTTTGGCGCCAAGTCTGGCTCGCGCTGGCGGAGGCACAAGCCCGCCACGGTCTGGTTACAAAGGAAGAAGTCGAAGACATCCGCGCCCATGTCGGCGCCGTTGACATCGAAGCCGCGCTGAAGATCGAAAGCGAGATCCATCACGATCTGATGGCTGAAATCCGCGTCTTCGCATCGCAAGCGAAAATCGGCGGCGGCAAACTTCATCTCGGTTCGACGTCGATGGACGTCGAAGACACGGTAGAAACCTATCGCCTGCGCCGCGCCACCGCGCTCATCGGCGCGTCGCTAAACGAGCTGCTGCGCGCCTTTGCAAAAAAGGTCCGCGAGCACGCCGATCTCGTCTGCATGGCATTCACGCATCTGCAGCCGGCCGAACCGACGACGCTGGGCTACCGTTTCGCCGTCTACGCGCAGGATTTATTGATTGACGTCGCCTCGCTGCGCTTCGTTTTCGAAAATCTCACCGCCAAAGGCATGCGCGGTGCAGTCGGTACGTCCGCGTCGTACGAACAACTCTTGAACGGCAGCGACTCCGCCGAATCGCTCGAAAAGGCCGTCCTCGAACGCTTCGGTCTCACGGCGCGCGAGATCAGTACCCAAACCTATCCCCGCAAACTCGACTACATGTTGCTGAGCGCGCTTGCCGGCATCGGCGCCTCGCTTTCGAAGTTTGCAGCCGATATTCGTATTCTGAGCTCGCCCGAATTCGGCGAAGTCTTCGAACCGTTCGCAGAAAAACAAGTGGGCAGCTCCGCCATGCCGTTTAAACGCAATCCGATTCTTTGTGAACGCATCGGCTCGCTTGCGCGCATGCTGCCCGCCTACGCCGAAGTGGCATGGCAGAACGCCGCTACGAACTACCTGGAGCGCACGCTCGACGACAGCGCAAACCGCCGCACGATTCTGCCCGAAGCGCTGCTCTGCACCGACGAGATCCTGCAGCTTGCCCTCAAAGTCGTGAACGGCTTAACGATCGAACAAAAGCGTATCGCCGATAATCTCCGTACCTACGGCCCGTTCGCCGGCACCGAAGCGGTCCTATTGGAAGCAGTGCGCGCCGGCGGTAACCGCCAAGAATTGCACGAAGTGCTGCGCTCCGCGGCGATGCAGTCGTGGAAAGCGATCGCGCAAGGTAAAGAAAACCCGCTCGGCCAGCTACTAACGGAAGAACCTGAACTGACGAACCGGATCGATCCGGCCGAAATTCGCCGCCTGCTCGAACCTTCAAAACACACCGGCAGCGCATCATCGCGCGCGCGCGTCCTGGCCGAACGGATTGATAAAATGCCGCCTTTCCCGAGACAGCTAATGGTCAATACGACGTGACGCGAAGCGTAGTAGGGGGACTATGTGTCAATTGGCCATTGCAGCCGGGCTTATTGCAGGTGCGAAGCGGGGGACCCCGCGGGCTTTGCCCGTGGGGGGCGGGGAGCGCGCAGCGCGGACTGCCTGTTAAATGAAGAAAGGCATGGAGATCGCCCACGGCAAGACCAAAGTGATGTACGAACATCCGGGCCAGCCGGACATGGCGATCGTAAAGCAGACGGATTCGATCTCTGCGGGTGACGGCGCGCGGCGCAATGATATCGCCGGTAAAGGACGTCTCGCCGCGCAAACGACGGCGCGCGTTTTCCGCTTGCTGAACCTTTGCGGCTTGCCGACGCACTACCTGAGCGGCGGCGAGGATGACGACCAAAACGAAATGCTGGTCCGCCGGTGCAACATGATTCCGCTCGAAGTGGTGGTGCGCGGCGTCGCAGCCGGCTCGCTCGTGAAGCGCAACCCCGGGATGCAGCGCGGCGCCATCCTCGTCCCGCGCATGCTCGAGTTCTTTCTAAAGGATGACGCAAACCACGATCCGCTCATAATGCCCGACGAAATAATCGCGCGCAACATCGCGCAGCCGCAAGAGATCGCCGCGATGAGCGAGATCGCCCGCATTACTTTCGAGATCCTCGCCCACGCGTGGCGCAAACGCGACGTGATGCTCGTCGATCTAAAGGTAGAGTTCGGCCGTCTCGCCGGCGGCGAAAACAAAGGCCAGCTCGTGATCGCGGACGTGATCGACAACGACTCGTGGCGCATTTGGCCCGGCGGCCGCGAAGATCGCATGCTTGACAAACAGATTTACCGCAATCTCGAAAAAGTCGACGACGAAGCGCTAGCCTTCGTAAAAAACGCGTACGAACAAGTCACGGAAATGGCGGGAGGTTTCCCCGTCATGCGTCCCGGCATGATCGCGATCCTTGCCGAAAATGCCGAGCAGACACCGGAAATCAACACGCTCTCGCAAGCGCTCGGACAACTCGGCCTGCCGATGATTCGCCACGTTGCCAGCGCCACGAAAACACCCGGCTTTGTCCTGCAGCTCATCCAACAACACGACGCGGCGTTCGCGCGCCTGATCTACGTGACGTTCTCCGGGGCCGAAAGCGCGCTGCATGCGATGATCGAGGGCACAACGAGCGCGCCCGTTTTCGAAGCGAGCGACCAAGATCCGGGCGCGGTCGCATTGCAATGCGCGAAAGCGCTCGGACTCGAGGACACCGTGATGTTCGGCCGCACGCTGATGGTGCAGACCAACGCGCGCTCCGCCGTCCTGCAAGCCGACGCCGCGCTCAATATGCAGCCCGCCCCGCCGCCGCCCAACTTTGCCTAACCCGACTTTGGCCCTGCGGCCCAATGAGTTGCGCCGCATCGCTGAAGGTTTGGGACGTGAACCGACGACCGTCGAGCTCTATGCGTTCGATGCGCAGTGGAGCGAGCATTGCTCCTACAAGAGCAGCCGCCATCTCTTAAAGCAGCTACCAACAGAAGGATCGAACGTCGTGCTCGGCCCCGGCGAAGACGCCGGCATCTTGCATTTGGGCGAACATAACGGCGAGCGCTACGGCGTCGTCATCGCACACGAATCGCACAACCATCCCTCGCAAGTCGTCCCGTTCGAAGGCGCCGCTACCGGAGTCGGCGGCATCGTGCGCGACGTGCTCTGCATGGGCGCCGAAGTGATCGCGCTCGCAGATTGCTTGCGTTTCGGCCGCGTCGAAGATCCGAATTCGCACCAACGCTACGTCGCGCAACAAGTCGTTGACGGCATCGCCGCTTACGGCAACGCGATCGGCGTTCCCAACATCGCCGGCGACGTCTATTTCGACGAAGGCTTCAACGATAATTGCCTCGTCAATGTCATCGCGCTTGGCCTCGTGAAAGAAAACGAGATCACCCATTCGCGCGCACCGGAGAACTCCGCCGGCTGGGATATCGTGCTCGTCGGTAAAGCCACCGACGCGAGCGGCTTCGGCGGCGCCTCGTTCGCATCGCTCACGCTCGAAGAAGACAACCAAGAAGCCAACAAAGGGGCGGTCCAAGTCCCCGATCCGTTCCTAAAGAATGTGATCATGCGCGCAACTTACCGCGTCTTCGAGTATTTGCGCGAGAAGAAGGTCGCGGCTGGGTTTAAGGACCTCGGCGCCGGTGGCATCATGGGCTGCACGGCCGAGCTCTGCGCAAGCGGCGGTTTCGGCGCGATCATCGATCTCGACGACGTGAACGTCGCCGTCGAAAATTTGCCGCCCGAAGTCATCGCCGTCGGCGAAACGCAGGAACGCTTGTGCTGGATTCTCCCGGGCGACGTCACGCTCGACGTGCTGCGCATATATAATGAAGAGTTTTTGCTGCCCGAAATCGCACGCGGCGCCCGTGCCGCCGTGATCGGCGCGGTGCAAACAGAGAAGCGCTACGTCATGCGCCACGGCAGCGAAATCGTGGTGGACGTCCCGATTGATTTCCTCACCGGCGCAATAAATTGTCATCGTGAGGTATCGAACGACCGCGAAGCGATAGCGAGCGGCCCTGAGCTTGTCGAAGGGTTACTGCCAGACGTGATAGCCCATCTCAACGTCTGCAGCCGCGAGCCGCTCTACAAACAGTACGATGCAGTCGTGCGCGGAACGACGGTCATCCCTCGCGGCCAGGCCGATGCCGGAGTGATCGCGCCAGTTCCGGGCGCCCCGTTCGGCGTCGCATTAAGTGTTGCCGGTAACGTCTCGGAGGCAGTCCGCAAAGTTGTTGCAGTGGGAGCGCGGCCGTTAGGCTTAACGGATTGCCTAAACTTCGGCAATCCAAATAAGCCAGAGCATTACGCTCAGCTGGCTCATGCCGTGTCCGAACTGGCTACGGAGGCGAAGAGTCTTGGGCTCCCGTTTGTTTCCGGCAACGTAAGCCTGTATAACGAATCATCATCCGGAACGGCGATTCCATCCTCGCCAATCATCGCGTGTGTCGGCGTGATAGATGACTTGCGCAAGGTCGTGACCATCGGTTTTAAGCGGCCTGGATCGAGGCTATATTTCATCGGACCGTTGGGAATTGCCGCCATGCTTCAAGCAATCGAGGACGGACTGGTGCTTTCGGCGAGCGCGATCGGTTCCGGCGGAGTACTCGCAGCCGGGGCCCGGATGGCATTCGCAGCGGAGAACGATTTCGGTGCGGATTTTACGGACGGGCATCCGGTTAACGGAGAGTCCGGCGGCTGGCTCGTTGAAGTCGCCGATTCTTCCGTCTTCGAGCGCCTGGTGAACAAGAAACTCAAACGAGAAGATTGGCGACTTGTCGGCGTGACCACGGTCGCAGATCTCGAGGGGCGGGTCGATATTTCCGTCGACGGCTCATCCTGGGATCTCGACGACTTACGCGCGGCATGGTCCAAACCGCTGGCCGAGGTCTACGCGTGAGTGCAAAAGTTGCGGTGCTGGTTTTTCCCGGCACAAACAGCGAAATGGAGACGGTCCGCATCTGTCGCGACGTTGGACTCGATGCGCAGAGCGTGCACTGGAGCAGCGCCGCCACGCTTCCGAAATACGACGCATATGTATTGCCTGGCGGCTTCGCCTACGAAGATCGCATTCGCGCGGGAGCGATTTCAGCCCACGATCCGATGATGGATTACGTCATAGAAGCGGCTGGAGTAGGAAAACTCGTGCTCGGGATCTGCAACGGAGCGCAGATTCTGCTGGAAGCCGGCCTCGTCCCTGGAACCGCCGCCGTCCGAAAACCAACCGCCGCCTTCACCCGCAACGCGCCGAGCGGAAAGTTCGTCTGCAAACACGTGTATCTGAAGCTGGTAACGGATCCATCGCGCTGCGCCATCACGGCCACGCTTCCAAAGGACGCGCTAATCCCCGCTTGGGCCGCGCACGGCGAAGGCCGCCTCGCCGCAACGTCCGAGCATTTAAGCGAAATAACTGCCGGCGGCCACCTCGCATTCGTCTACGCGCACGCCGACGGTATGGTCGACGAAGCTGCGATCCCAAACGGCTCCGCACTCGGCTGTGCCGGCTTGACGAACAAGGAGGGAAACGTCCTCGCGATCATGCCGCACCCCGAACGCGACGCCTGGAACTTCAACCACCCCGATGTGTGGACGCGCGATCGCAACGCCGGTAACATTCTCGATCCATCCGGCGGCTCTACGCTATTCTGCTCGTTCGCAAGAGCTCTAGCATCATCGTGAGCGCGCTTGTCATCGTAAGGTATCGAACGACCGCGAGCGAATGCGAGCGGCCCCGAGCGTAGTCGAGGGGTAGTTTAACGGTTCAAGTCGAAATAACAAATGAACAAATGTATGATGAAAGCACGCCGGAAGGAAGGGCGAATCGCCGCCGCGCGACGTGGACGGCTCAAAAGGTCCCGCTAAGCGAGGATACGAGTAAGTTCGATCGCGAGTATTGGCGTTCGCGCTCGCCGGGTGAACGCGCGCAAGCCGTTTGGGAATTGACCGTCCTGTCGTGGGAGATGCATGGAATCGACGTCACTAAACTCCGATTTGATCGAACTGCTCCGTGGACTAAACGCCGCCTTCGTTAAGTACCTTATCGTAGGAGCTCACGCCGTCGGAACCTATATAACGCCACGTGCAACCGCCGATCTCGATATCTGGATTGCACGCACTCGAGAAAATGCTGAGCGCACCTACCGAGCCTTAGCAGAGTTTGGTGCACCTGTGGCTGATCTTTCGATAAATGACCTCCAAAGCGATGATCTTGTCTTTACATTCGGAAAGCCGCCGTTCCGTGTAGATATCCTTACAGACATTAGCGGCGTAACGTTCGAAGAAGCGTGGCCGACTCGCGTCGAGGGAACCATGTTCGGAGTGTCGGTCTCGTATATTGGACGCAAAGACCTAATCCGTAACAAACGCGCCACGGGGCGTACCAAGGATTTGGCTGACATCGAAGCATTAGAAGCCCCCCAGTAGACGAGCTATGAGACAACGCTACAAGGTAAAGCTAGACTCCGCAGGACGGCTCACACTGCCCGAAGGTTTGCGTAAGCTCCTCAATATGGGGCCCGGAGACGTCATCGCTTTTGAGATCGAACCGAACGGGGTCCGCATAAGGCTCTAGCATCGCGGCGACCGCGGCTGCGCGAGCTGCGCGGTCACGACAAGCCTCGCTAGACCTTCATAGCACCGCGTACAGCGCGATTAAGCGCGCACTTGGCCGGTAAGCGCTACGCGCTTCGGGCGATGACCTTGTTGTAGACCACGGCCGCGAGCGCGCCTGCGATTGCCCCGCCGAGGAAGCCAAAAATCACCCCATAGGCGACGAATCTGAAGCCCAGCATGGCGTACATGCCCGTTAAAGGGGGGCCGCCTGGCATTCGGATCGTCCACATTGTTACTGCGCCGCCTAGGATCGAAAAAATGGTGACGGCGACTTTGGCAACGCCGAACGCAAGGGCCAGAGCAACTGGATTTAAACGCATCGTGGTCGTTCCCTGACTCTCAGGGCCGATTACTCCACCGCGGAGCAGGGCCTAACCGCCATCGGCGGGTATCGAGGGCCCCTACGTGCTCCACACGATCGCCATTAAACTGAAGATTCCCGACAACACCGCTTACAGCGCCCTGACGGCACTGCGCCGGCTTGGCGTGGACGTTGCGCGGGTCGAACGCGCCGACATCTGGCAATTCGAAGACTCCGCCTCGAGTGAAGAAGTCGCGGCCCGGGTGCAACGCAACGAGTCGCTCTTTAATCCGAACAAACACACGCTCGAAGTGCTGCCGTCCCCCAAACCCCGCCCCGGCGAAACGTGGATTTGTCATGGTGAGCCTGTCGAAGGGCCAAAGCACTATATCGCCTGGCGATTGTTCGGCGATGCAAACCAGCCGGCCAGCCAGGCGACGGTGGAAGAAGCCATCGAGAAGCTGCTCTGCAATTCCGCCATCGAACGCGCGATCACCTGATGCTCGACGCACAATACACGATCGCCACCCTCGGATCGCACTCGGCGCTGCAAATATTGAAGGGCGCGCACGACGAAGGATTCCGCACGCTCGCGATCGCCAACCGCGACACCGAAGGACTGTACCGCTCGTTCCGCTTCGTGGACGAAGTGATCGCCATCGCGCGCTACCAAGATTTTCCAGCGCTGATGCCGCAGCTCGAAAAGCGCCGGCTAATAATCGTGCCGCACGGATCGTTCGTCGCCTACCTCTCGCTCGACGAGCACAAACGCATGACCATCCCCTACTTCGGGAACAAAAGCGTGCTCGATTGGGAGGCCAGCCGCGAACTGCAGCGTCAGTGGCTCTCCCGCGCGGGGCTCACGCTGCCGCGCCAATTCCAAAATGGCAGCGAGATCGATCGCCCGGTCATCGTCAAACTCTACGGCGCGCAGGG
>CAAGKR010127744.1_pt1 | contig 13674 bp, 11 predicted proteins | sample 2556971 | NCBI WGS metagenome assembly CAAGKR01 (sample SAMEA5207829, study PRJEB30636) | soil metagenome | biome: forest; feature: boreal; material: soil | place: USA | collected 2011-09 | depth 1 m | reverse complement strand
GGACCACGCATCTTCTTTTCTCCTTCCCTTGTCGTCGTCCTATTTTACCACACGCAGATTTGAGCCTCCGTGTACTAGGTATCGAGATGATGGATATGCCTTTACTCCCTGAGAAGGTCTGGGCACTGGTGCAGGCAGCACGCCAGGGGACACTGAAACGAGTTGATCCTCTACCACCAGCCTTTTTTAGTGCGACAGCCAGTCCTAAGCAGGCGGATACGAGCAATCAGGGGGGTGTCAGTTCGGTGGATGTATGATTTTGTATCAGGCCGCCCAAAAATATCCACGAAAATTTGAGGCCCAACACAGCCCTCAAAAACGGGTGCTGGCTGCTCAGCACCCGTTTTTGAATGGTCTCGCAAACCCTCTAGAATGGATAGGTATGGAGAACGGGCATCTGTTATGATAGGGAAAAAGAATGGAACCCATCATTCAGCAGTACGAAAGTGAGAAAAAGATGTCCCTGCAACCACATGCCATCGACCCTGTACCCGAAGAAACCGCTCGTCTGGCTCGAGCAGCCTACCCAAGAGGAAACGTCTACATACAGCTACGCGATGAACTTGGAACGATCTATCAGGACCAGTCCTTCGCCCATCTCTTTGCTCATTGTGGGAAACCTGCTGAGGCTCCGTGGCACTTGCTCCTGGTTTGTCTGCTTCAATTTGCGGAGGGACTCTCAGACCGGCAGGCTGCAGATGCGGTTCGAGGACGCCTTGACTGGAAATATCTGTTGAGTTTAGAGGCGACTGATTCTGGTTTTGATGCCTCTGTCCTCTGTGATTTTCGCATGCGTTTCCTGAAAGATGGGGCCGAACAACTCATCCTCCAGCCGTTGCTGGATAGAGCTATGAAGCGAGGCTGGCTTAAGGCTCATGGCAAGCAGCGAACGGACTCGACGCATGTGCTAGGAGCTATTCGTGCGCTCAGTCGCTTGGAAACAGTCGGAGAAACCATGCGAGCAACTCTCAACGTCCTGGCAACCGTCGCTCCCGACTGGCTTCGTCCTCAGATCTTGCCCGACTGGTTTGATCGCTATAAGAAACGATGTGAGGCCTATCGTCTGCCAAAGGGAAAAGCGGAGCGGAAACACGACGCCGAAGTGATTGGAGCCGATGGAAGGCATCTGCTCTCAGCCATCTATGACCCACATGCACCACCCTGGCTCCGCGAGGTTCCCATGGTTCAGATTCTTCGGCAGGTCTGGGTTCAGCAGTACTACGCCATCGAGGAAGCAATGATGCAGTGGCGAGATGATGGAGATTTGCCACCTGGTGCTTTGCTGATCCACTCGCCATATGATGTCGAAGCCCGCTTGAGCGTCAAGCGTGATATTCTCTGGGCTGGCTATAAAGTGCATCTGACCGAAACCTGCGATGATGAGATGCCTCACCTCATTACTCATGTGGAGACGACCACTGCAACAACCTATGATGGAGGAGCCGTCACGGAAACGATTCAGACCGCTCTGGCAGCCAAAGGACTTCTGCCGGAGGAACATATCGTTGATTCAGGCTATCTCGATGCAGAACTGATTGTGAGCAGTCAAAAGACGCATGGCCTCACGCTTCTTGGTCCCGTTCCTGTTGATACCAGTTGGCAAGCTCAAGCAGCGACAGGGTTTGATGCAACCCAGTTTCACGTAGACTGGCAACTGCAGAAGGTCAGTTGTCCTGCTGGAAAAACCAGCCGCTGCTGGACGCCGACACATGATCGACATGGCAAAGATGTCGTCCATAGCAAGTTTGATCCCAAAGATTGCCGCATATGCCCCTGTCGTCCGCTCTGTACGCAAGCAAAATCTGGGGGGCGTATGCTCACCTTACGTCCGCACTCTCAATCTCATCTCGCTCTTCAGCAGGCCCGTGAGCGGCAACAGACGAAAGATTTCAAAGAGAGCTATGCAAAACGCGCTGGGATTGAGGGAACGATCTCACAAGGTGTTCATTCCTTTGATCTGCGGCGTTCGCGCTCCATTGGTCTGGCAAAAACGCGACTCCAACATATCCTCATTGCTACGGCCTTGAATGCCGTCCGCATCGGTGCCTGGTTGATGGAGCGACCTCGAGCTCAAACGCGTACCTCACGCTTTGGAAGACTTGCATGTTCTGATGACAAGAATGTAGCTGCCTAACACTCTAGATTTCAGAGAAGAAAGGGGTTTGCCAGCAGCATCAATACTATGGTGACCCCAGAATGAATCATGTTACTCCGCACGAATGTCAGTCATTACGCGAAGGTTAGCACTGGCTTTAACACCTCGCCCGACTCAGAGTCGGCTGCGGCTGTGTTGATCTCCTCCAGCCTGTACTTCTTGATAAGTCTATCGAAAGGGAAGCGTCCCTGGACGTAGAGTTCGATCAGTTGCGGGATGAAGATATCGGGAATGCTATCTCCTTCAATGATTCCCCGCAGAGTGCGCCCGAACAGGATATTGTTCATATCCAGTTGCACCTCGGTTCCCAGCGGTGCCGCACCGATGAGACCGCAGATGCCTGTCAAGGTCAGGCAATCAACCGCCTGGCGCAATATCTGCGGTAGCGAGGAGGTTTCTATGGAATAGTTGGCCCCCTTTCCGGTAATCGCCATAATCCGTTCAACGGTGTTGCCTTCAGCACCATTGATCGTGTGTGTCGCGCCCAACTCCTTCGCTAAAGCGAGCCGATGGGTGCGAACATCAACGCCGATAATCGTTGTGCAACCGACAACCTTTGCCGCCATGATGGCGCTCAATCCCACCGAACCAGTGCCAAAGACGACGATGCTGCTGCCAGCGTGGGGAGCCAGGGCATTGATCACTGCACCTGCGCCTGTCTGGATGCCGCAACCCAGTGGGCCAAGCAACTCAAGGGACACATCATCGCGCACTTGCACGACATTGCGCTCGTTGGCCAAGGCATAGGTAGCAAATGAGGACTGCCCGAAGAAAGAGCCGTGGATGGGTTCAGCGCCCTTGCGCACAGTCGCGGTTCCATCGGGCCTGAAACCGCCAAAGTTGAAGTTGTAGAGGTCATAGCAATAACCTGGCAAACCGCGGAGACAATTGGTACAGACGCCACAAGACATGTAGCTGAGGACGACATGATCACCCGGCTGTACCTTTGTAACTTTGCTCCCTACCTGCTCGACGATGCCCGCGCCTTCATGGCCGAGTACTGAAGGCAGCGGCACCGGGTAGTATTGATCGCGGACAATAAGGTCTGTATGACAGACTCCAACTCCTATGATGCGAACGACGACTTCGTCTTCACGAGGGTCATCCAGTTCGAGTTCTTCGATAGCGAACGGTTGAGACTTTTCGCGTACAACGGCAGCAGTGATCTTCATAGATTATGTTCTCCTTGGAGCGGGTAGTAAAACCGACGAGTAAAACTAGTACTACGTCCAACAAACTGGAGACAATTTTATCAACAGGCATGGTTCAAGCGAACTTGAACCAGAGAGATTCCCATGGGCTACTATGCCTCTTGTAGGAATTGTAATCAGAAGAGGAGGGCAAAGTTATAATTTTCCTCACGAAACTTAAGGAATCATGCTATCTTATCAGTATCAGGTAAAAGAGGGCTTCACACGAGCAAGAAAGAGTGATATGTTATAAACAGACACATCCTATTACCCATCCACTATCAACCATTTCGTGGTGGAGGTATGGAATGGAGCGGCGTATCAGCATGAATCTGGGAGATTACTTCGAAGCAGCAGTGCAGCGTACACCCGGTGTTCTCGCGCTAGTGGATAATCAGGTACGCTGGACATATGCGGACCTGGCACAGGAAGCCGAGCGTGTTGCGCATGGACTCTGGTTGATTGGCCTGCGCCCAGGAGACCGTGTCATGGTCTTGTTGCGTAACCGGCGAGAGCATGTGGTTATTTTCTGGGCTTGCCAGCAATTGGGACTGGTCTACGTTCCTGTGAGTTACCATTTTGCGCCCAACGATATCGAGTATTGCATCGAAGACGCCGAACCGGAAGTACTCTTTTTTGATGATGCGAGTGAAGCGACGATCACTATGCTGTCTGAACGTAGAAAATTGCCAGGAGCAGTCTATAGCATCGAGGGGAAGGATCAGCCGCCATGCAAAAGCTATAACAGGCTGCGCATGCAGGAAAAGCCACAACGCCCTCACATTGTTCCTCATGACGAGGCCATTGCCGTGATGCTCTATTCTTCCGGTGCAACGGGTAGGCCAAAGGGAATCCCCCGTTCTCATACCAATGAGATAAGCTCAACCATCGCCCATATCATTCAAAATGCCTACAGTTTCGGTGAGAGTACTGTGGCTATTTCGTCTTTTTATCATACGATGGGGCTGCGCATGCTCTTAGCGATGGCTTTGCTCAGTGGGAAGCTGGTGCTTGCGCCAGAGGAGCATACGCGGGCATATGGAACCCTGATCGAGCAGGAAGGCATTTCGTGCCTCTATGCATTCCCAAGTGTTTACCATGATCTGCTGGCAGTGGCCGATGAGTATGATTTCCGCTCGATCAAGAAGATAGCCTATGCCGGGGCACCGATGTCGCAGACGTTGATCGGACAATGCATTGAGCATTTTGTCGGCGATAGGTTTGTCAATCACTTCGGCAGTACTGAAATCTACACCTATACCGCCTGTTCCTGGCTGGCACGTAAACCAATGTGTGCCGGGAAAGCAGGGATACATACACAGATACGCATTGTCCTGCCCATGAACGCTGCCACAGTCACGCCGGATGAACAGGTCGGGCCAGGTGAAGTGGGAGAACTGATTGTGAGGTTGAACTCGCCCGAAGCATTTCGGGGCTACTGGAATCGACCGGACCTCACGGCAAAGGCGATTCGCGACGGCTGGTTCTTCACGGGTGACCTCGTCAGGATGGACGATGAAGGCGACCTGTGGGTGATGGGGCGCGTGGATGATATGGTGATCTCCAGTGGGGAAAAGGTCTATCCCACAGAGGTCGAAACTGTGCTGCGCACGCATCCTAAAATCAAAGAGGTAGCCGTGCTTGGCATCCCAGATAAACGTGTTGGTCAGTTGCTCACGGCATTCGTCGTCCCTGCCGATCCATCACTCACTATCGAGGAACTCGATCAGTTCTGTGTGACTAACCCGGACCTGGCCGATTTTAAGCGACCGGCGAAATTCATCTTGCTGGACGCGCTCCCGCGGCATGGAGGCAAGTTGCTGCGCCGGGAACTGGTGCGTTTGTGCTAATGAAAATGTGTACAAGAGTGGAAACGTGCGGTGAGCGGGAGTTTCTTTGAGATCGTATTCGGCGGTACGGACGTGCGCGATGTTCCAAACCCGGTTTACCTATCAGCAAAGAACAGGGCGGAGGCATCATATGGAGATTGGTATAGTCTTATCTGCGGAAAAAGATCGCGCTGCACTTGAAGCATGGGCAAAGCAAAGTGGACACCGGGTAGTTAGGCTTTGTAGTGAGCAAGAACTGAGCGAGTGCCTGCATCTGCGGCAAGTGCAGGTCGTCATTGCGAGCGACCAGGTGATTTCATTTGCCCAGCTATGCCAGTGGCGAGAATGCATACCGGAAATTCATTGGATTGTCCTCACAGAGGAACCGTCTTTCGCCTGGGCGCAAAAGGTAATACTCGCGGGAGCCTGCGGATTCTGTGCGTTGCCCATCAAGCCAGACTACTTGAACACGCTGATACACCACATCAACATCCAGCGACGCGACCGCCTCCAGGTTCTCCTCGGTCTAGAACAGAAAGGGACGAATATCGATTTATCCAGGCCAATCGAAAGCGCTTTACTCTTTATTACCGAACATATTTCAGAGCGCATCACCCTCAACAGCGTCTCGCGTGAAGTATACCTGAGCCCGTCACATTTCAGTCGGCTCTTTGCGCGCAAAGTCGGTATTCACTTTAATGATTACGTGCTTGCCCAACGCATCGATGCTGCGAAGGCGCTACTGGCAGAAACCAGTTTCTCCATCGAGTTCATTGCCATGAAAGCTGGTTTCAGCAGCGCCTCATACTTCTCCCAAACCTTCAAACGATTGACCGGCAGATCGCCTCGTGCCTATCGTTATGCATTGATCATGGCTGTTGAACGGGCAGAGACAATCCACGGAGAGCCAGTAGGAACACCAGATCATGTTTAATGAACGTCTCTGGCTCTGTCGACGAACATTCTATAGTGAGAAGCGAGAGTGGAAGCAATCATTTGCCCTGAAAGCGGGGACGACGCTTTTCCTTGAAGGCTTGCACCCCCTCCTGGAAATCCTCTGTCGTACGCAAAAAGCCGTACATCCGACCTTCCAGTGCGAGGCCCGCACTGAGCGGTACCTCCATTGAGGCATGCAATGCCTCTTTCCCCACCTTGAAGGCCAGCGGTGATACGGCGAGAAGCTCATCAACCAGGGCATTTACACGGGCATCAAGCTCATTTACGGGTACGACCTCGGTTAACAACCCCCAGGATCTGGCTTCTTCAGCAGAAAGGCGGCGAGTTCGCAGGATCATATCTATCGCCCGGCCAAGTCCGGCCATGCGAGCTACTCGCTGCGTTCCACCACTGCCGGGGATCATGCCCAACCGCATTTCGGGTAGGCCGATCTGGGTCGTCTCCGATGCAATGCGGAAATCACAGGCCAGTGCAATTTCTAAACCGACGCCAAGTGCATAGCCTGAGAGACGGGCGATTACCGGCTTGGAACAGCACTCAGGTGCGGCCACATTTTGCGCCAGGTGACTGAGATATTCAGGGGTTGCCTTGAGAAATGCGCCGATGTCTCCCCCGGAAGAGAAGGCTTCGTCGCCACTACCACGCACAATCACGACACGCACGGACTCATTTTCCTCAAGCTCGCGAAACACGGCAGCAAAGTGTTCGCGGGTCGGTATAGTTACAACATTGAGTGGAGGCGCGTCCAGGGTCACCACGGCTAAAGGCTGGTCTGATGGGTATTCAACACGCAAAATAGAGCCAGGGTACTCTGCCATTCTTCTATCTCTCCTTACTATTTGATGTTTAGGCATGGTTCAAACGAATGTGACAATTCTTCGTCTGACGAATTAATCGTGAAATGGCCTCTAACAAGGCTTGAAGCATTTTTTCGAGGCTGTTACATCGTTCAATTGTCACATTGTGTTACGCTTAAAATGAACCATGCCTTAGACTAATATGGCTTAGATCGGCCTGTGAGGCGGTATGAGACCATTTTACAGAAATATCGATGGAACCGCTTCCCAGGCCGATCCATCGGAAATTAGTCTAAACACCAATTACTATATTTTACTGACTATTACTGAAACAATCTCCAAGTTTAGACTTGTTGGGCATGGTCATCGTAGATCTCGTATTCGCCGACCTGCAGTTTACGGCGCAGTATCTTCCCCACTGGCGATTTGGGGACGGCTTTTACAAAAATGTAGCGCCGGGGGCGTTTGAACCGGGCAAGGTTCGGATTGGCCAGGCAAAACTGGTCGAGCTCCTCTGCTGTAAGAGAAGGATCAGCCGGAGCGACGAAGGCGACGACGATGTGTCCCCAACGTTCATCCGGGAGACCAGCTACCGCGACCTCACGCACTTTCGGATGCCGGGTGAGTATTTCTTCGACCTCTAATGGATGAATGTTTTCGCCACCTGAGATGAGCATGTCATCCACTCGGCCTTGCACCCAGAGATCGCCATCGTCATCCCACACCCCGATGTCGCCCGTGAAGTACCAGCCCTGGCGAAGCGCTTTCTCATTTGCCTCTGGCCGATGCCAGTACCCTTTGAACGCCTCTGGCGAGGCTAGGCTGACGATCACTTCACCTGGAGTATTTGGATCTACCACCTCATCGGGAAGAACCTTGCGCGTCGGGTCGGCAGTCACAATGCGCACTTCCTCGTGAAAGCCTGCTCGACCAGCACAGGCAGGTTTGCGATCAAGCCACGAGCAAATGGTGAAGGTATAGACCTCAGAACTGCCAAAATGGTTCACAAAGATCTGGGGATGAAACCGTTCAAAACAGAGTTGGGTGAGGGACGAAGTCATGGCGGCCCCGGCATAGCCCAGCTTGGTCAGTGTTCGTAGATCGAACCGATCAAGGTGAGGATAACTCACCAGATCATAGTACAAGGTCGGCACCAGGTATAAGCTGGTGAGTTGTTCACGTGCCAGCAATGCCACTGCCGCCTCTGTCTCATAGCCTGGCAGCAGAGCTAATTCCCCATTGAGGAACGTTGTCACCAGCAACGTTCGCATGCCCATCGTATGATAGAACGGCATGACCCCGATGGTACTCTCGAACACCGAATAGCGGTTCTGGATAATGTGCGACTCGGCAGCGCTGATCTCATTTATATGAGAACGCGGCACACCTTTCGGATAGCCCGTTGTCCCCGATGTATAGAGCATGATGGCAACAGCATCATCGGCAACGACCGGCAACGGGAGAAGCGTTGTACCCCGGCGGCGCAGTTCGTCGAACGTTTCAGTACCTGTACCGCCGCCGACAGCAACCGTCCTGGCAGTACATTGTGCCTCATTGAGAGCAGTTTCAACCGGGACACGGTTTCCTTCCTCATAGAAGATCAACCGGGGATCAGCATCAGTTATGCAGAAGGCGAGTTCACCCGGAGGCATGCGAAAATTCACAGGCGTGTAGATGAGACCGAGCAACTGGCATGCCCAGTAGACGACCAGGTTTTCACGGCAGTTTTTCAAGATCACCAGTACGTGGTCGCCAGTCACAACACCTGTTTGTTGCATATTTGCGGCGACTGCCGTGATCTCATCGTAGAGGTCGCGGTAAGACCAGCGCGCCTGGTCATCGACGACGGCAGTTACATCGGGAAAACGTTTGACGGCTTGAATGAGATAACCGGCAAGATTCATGTGCGCTCATCCTTTTCCGCTAGTTGAAGTGAATTGCTCTTGCGACTGCCCTGGGGACTCCGACAATTCACGCAATGCATCTTTAATGCCAAGATAGCCTGTACAACGGCAGAGATGCCCACTCAAGATATCGTCGATGTCCACTTCCCGTTCTTGCCCTGCCTGTCCTACCACCTCGGCCATCGTCGATACGACGATGCCGGGTGTGCAAAATCCACATTGCAAGGCATGGTGTTCCGTGAAAGCACGGTACACTGCAGGAAAAGCCGGATGTTTCGCCAAACCCTCAATCGTCGTTATTTTGGCGTCGGTCGCGGCGACTGCCAGGATGAGGCAACTGCGTATAGCTACGCCGTCCACCAACACTGTACATGCCCCGCAGACACCATGTTCACAACCGACATGCGTTCCAGTCAGACCACACTCCTGGCGCAAAAAATCGCTCAGCAGTATGCGGGATTCGATGGCAGCACGATAGCGTCGGCCATTCACGTGGAGCGTAATCGTTGCAAGCTCATCAGCCTTGATTCTTCGCATGGGTACCCTCCTTTGCCAGTGCGTCCTGATACGCGCCTTCTAAGACTCGAAGGAGCGCAACTGTTGCTAACTGCCGCCGGTACGCAGCAGAGGCCTGCACATCGTCTGCCAGATCAAGCCTGCTCGCCACTGACACCGCAATGGAACGGGCATACGCCTTTGTCCAGGGTTCACCCACCAACTCCTGCGCTTTTTGTATGAGCAGCGGCGTCTCTGCCACGCCACCTATGCCAAGCCGTACCTTCTGGACCCTGCGATTGCCATCTATTTCTAGTACGCATGCCGCAGCGACGAGCGCAAAATCACCGTGACGACGCCGGAACTCATGGAAGGCTATGCCCACATTTGACGCTGGAAGCGGCCATGACGTCTTTGCCAGCAGTTCGTCAGGCTCAATCACAGTGGTAAAATAGCCCTGGAAAAACTGCTCTGCCGCTACTTGCCGCTCCCCACGAGTACTCTGGAGGAAGGCTGTCCCTCCAAGTGTGGTAAAGATGAGCGGGAGTTCAGCCGATGGATCGGCGTGTGCCAGGCTCCCGCCTACTGTTCCCAGATTCCTTGTCTGAGGATGGCCGATATAGGTGAGTGCAGCGTGCAGCAGCCGGGCACGCGGTTCTTTGAACACGTAGCGTTCAAGCACGCGCTGTCGCACCAGGGCACCCACTTCCAATAAAGTCGGCGTTTGTGATCGCCCGTTTTCAGTGTCCATCGTGCTGCGCTCGATGGTTTGCAATGCATCCAGCTTATTGACATCGAGCAAGGTCTTCGGCCGGGCAAGCCGTATGTTCATCAGGGGTAACAGGCTCTGGCCGCCGGCCAGGATTTTGGCCTCAAGTGCGCCGTCCGCTAGCACGGAGAGGGCTTCATCCAGCGTATCAGCGCGGATATAGTCAAATGCCGACGGTTTCATGCGTTTCCTGCCCCTTTCTCATCTGACTCAGTAAATCCCAAATGCGCGCCGGTGAGAGCGGCAAAACGACCGGCTCTATGCCAAGAGCATCAGCGACCGCATTGGCAATGGCTGCCCCGGCGCTCATCACGTTTCCTTCTCCTAGTCCCTTTGCGCCAAGAGGAGTCAGCGGCGAAAGCGTTTCTTCGTGTGCGATGACGATAGGAGGCATTTCACCGGCCGTTGGACAAAGATAGTCCGCAAATGAGCCGTTGAGCAATTGCCCATCAGCATCGTAGAGCATCTCCTCGAAGAGGGCCATGCCCATCCCGTGTGCCACCCCCCCAAGAATCTGCCCTTCCGCCAGCTTGGGATTGAGCAAACGCCCTGCATCATGGATGGTGATGTAATCCAGGATGTGCAGCTCCGCCGTTTCAGGGTCGATGGCAACCTTCACAACATCAATGAGGAAACCATAGGTCGCAGAAGAGTTCACCTGGTCTTTGTCGTTGGGCGGGGCGACAGCCGGGATGTTGTAGTAACAGGTCTCGAACACCCCAGGCGAGATATCCGCCGGTAATTCGGATGGATTCCAGTGAGTGAGCCCGGCGAGCCGCTTCAAAGAAAGCCCGGTGTTGCGCTCACCATGAAAGATGCGACCAGTCCGAATAACCAGTTCAGCCTCCGGCACGTGTAATTGTTCCGCCGCCAGGTGCAGGAGTTTGCTTCTGACACGCATCGCCGCCGTATACACCGCGCTTGAACCGGCGGGTGCGAAACGGCTTGAGTAGCTGCCTGACGCGACCGACCAGGGACTTGTCGCTGTATCCATCTCGGCAATCACCCGCACGCTGCGCGGCTCCACAGCCAACACCTCGGCCACAATTTGCTGGACGACAGTCTCATGTCCCTGACCTTCCGGGGTGGTGTCAATACGCACCGTGATGCCGCCAAGCGCATCCATGGCAACGGTTGCCGCAGCCGTACAACCTGACTTCGGCAACTGCTTGGCCCGCTCTTCAGCAGTGAAGGCCACACCCAGGTAACCCATATTTGAACCTGATGGCTCGACGACAGCAGCCATCCCAATACCGAGCAAGGGGTCTTCCTCTGATGAACGAGGAGAGCGATGCTGTTCCTCCCGGAACACGCGATACTCGCTGAGATCGAGCGCCTTATCCAGGATGGCCTCGTAATTCCCGCTGTCATAGATGCCGCCGGTCACTGTTTGGTATGGAAACTGGTCGGGCCGCACAAAATTGTGCCGCCGTATTTCAGCAGGATCGAGTCCAAGCCGATGCGCGGCCATGTCCATGAAACGCTCCAGCGGGAAGTAAAGCTGCGGGCCGCCGTAGCCGCGAATCAGGCCGGTAGGCACACGGTTGGTCATGATGGCGTAGTTATCCATGTAGAACGCGGGGATGTCATAGGCTCCGGTCATATTTCCGTGCATGCGATACAGAGTGGCCGGTTCCGGCGCTCGAATGTAGGCTCCCACGTCATCATACTGGACAAGTTTCAGGGCAAGCACGCGGCCTTGCTCATCAAGTGCGCCCGTGATATACGACACCCTATCGGTGCCGCTAGAACTTGCTTTAAGGTGTTCCAGTCGATCTTCAATCCAACGTACCGGGCAACCCAATACCTTCGCGGCCAGCGCGATCAAGGTAATGTAGGGATAGATGGCGGACTTGATACCAAAGGATCCGCCAATATCAGCCGGAACCCGGAGACGCAGTTGAGATGGGCTAATTTTTAGCGCCTGCGCCATCACCGTATGTAAGGTGAATGGGCCGTGGAAATTCGCCCACACGGTGTAGTTGCCAGTGCCCTGTTCATAGTGGGCGATGACACCATACGTTTCTATAGGAGTGGCTGTGGTTTTGGGACATTCAAAACGGGCATCGATCACATGTGGGGCATCGTTCACTATGCGCTCCCACTCTCCGTAGGAGAACGTCCGATGATTAGCGATATTGCTGCCGACATTCTCATGTAACACGGGGCTTTCCGGCTGCACAGCGGCTTCGAGATTCATCACCACCGGCAACGGGTCATATTCCACTTCGATCAACTCTGCCGCATCCTCGGCAATGTAGCGCGAATCTGCCACAACGACCGCTACCGGCTCACCGACAAAGCGCACTTTATCTACCGCCATTGGGTAATACTCAACAGGCGCCGGGACGCCGACCGGAAATGGCCGCATCTCACGCCGCACATCGGCTCCCGTAATGACGCCGACAACACCTGGAACGCGCAGAGCCTCTTCTATGTCAATGTGATGGATGCGTGCGTGGGCATACGTGCTGCGAACAATGGCGGCAACTTTGCCGCCGGAGAAAGGTGCAAGATCGTCGATATACTGCCCATCACCACGCATCAAGCGTTCATCCTCGACTCTGGAAAGTGGCTTGCCAATCCAGCGAAACTGTTCAGATTCCATACATGCTGCTCCTCAGCTTGAATCAGTCGCAACAATAATTCTCCTTATAACAGAGTATAAGCCAAAAGAGAGGGCAAAAGTTATATTTTCGCCAGGAAAATGTATGGAATTCTGCTCTCTTACAATGAGCGCGACCCGCCTGGATATGCGGTGTGTATGGTACAATGCGAAAATAACAGAGGTAAGACTTTGCTGGCGAATGACAGTAATACTGCAAGCGATCAGCTCGCTTCCCGTTGCAACAAAGAGTGAGAGGCGAGCAAGGCCAAAGGGGGCTGGTGGGTTTGCCCAGGAGAGTTCCTCGAAAGCCACGCATCGATGCACACGAGATTGATCGCCACCGCCGTTCTGAATAATTGCTGATGAGTTTATGAGGTGATCAGGGCTGGCAGGAGGGGTTGGGCGTGTTCTGCGAAAGACCCTCTATGTCAAGAGTCAAAACCAGGAAAGGAAGAAGGAAGGTGAGAGTGGGTGAAACTGCCTCCCGTGTGGAGGTGCCAGTCTACCACACCGGTCAAGGCCAAGACGAGCGTGCCGAGGCCAGCGGGCGTGTGGACGGGGGCGGCTGGCCTCGGCACGGCCTTGACTCGGCGTGGTCTTTTGCAAACAACCCACACCGGGAGTCGGGAACGCGGTGTCGGGCTGCGGCAGACGTTGGAGCGGCAGGTGCCTCCCAGGGAACGGCTCACGGTCGGCAGATCAGACGCGACGGGAACCGCTTGGGCGACTCCGTTGGCGCACACGCTCCCTGCACTGGCGAGGGACCTCGCAGCGCTGAGCGTCCCCACAGGGGACCATGGGCAGGCGTGGCCAGGGCTCAGGCGGCGTGTTGCCGGGGCGCCTGAGCCAGCTTCGCCGCTGCAAACGTCTCGGGGTGATAGGTCCTTGAGTATTAACGGAACGAAAAACGGTTCTTACTCAAAGTTAGTGGTAACCTCTTCAAAATCCATACGTAGAGAGAGTAGCTTCT
>CAAGKR010171870.1_pt1 | contig 13688 bp, 9 predicted proteins | sample 2556971 | NCBI WGS metagenome assembly CAAGKR01 (sample SAMEA5207829, study PRJEB30636) | soil metagenome | biome: forest; feature: boreal; material: soil | place: USA | collected 2011-09 | depth 1 m | reverse complement strand
TCAAGCTTGAACTTGTTATATAAGGAGAACCATCTGAACATCGCAGGATGTATACATACCACATTCTTTCCATACTTTAGATATTGATTAATAAAACAGCGATTGAAGTAAATTTACGAAAAAAATGTGGACTGCGTCCACCGTAGCCCGGAATAGATTTAGCGAACAAAATTCCAATAAATAAAAAAAGCCCTCCGTCGCTAAAGCTATGGAGGGCGAAGGTGGAGCTGCGGAGAGTCGAACCATATCTCTCTATGACATAACCAGTAAGGGTTATTGATTTGTAACTATCAAAAGGTAACCGAATAGTTCACTAAGGGAAAGGGCTTCTCATTAAAAAATGATTTTTTTCTTTAAAAAAAATGTTAAAACCACTTACCCATCTTACCCGAACTTCCAAACCTGTTAAAAACAAGGATGATGGTAAGGGTAAGATTCATTTTAAACAACTTACCTGATCTTACCCTGCCTAAGAAATGCATCAATTTATACTCATATATGGATATATCAATTCATTTTCAAACTATTAAGCACCAAAAAATCGAAAGTGGAGATTTTGTCAAGGGCGATGATACCATATATTTATATACCAAAATATCATCGCTTTGTATACCCTTGACAAAAACGGAACGAAGATTACATTTGCTTAAAAAGGTTGAAAATATTAAGCCTCTAGCCTATAATAACCCTGATTAATGGTAAGTTACTAATTATAATACCAATGAAACTATAAGTATTATATTCTATTTTAAATGAGATTTTATTTCACTTAGTAGATCAATGATAAAATTATATAGTTTGGCACTTATTTCGTTATTTATTTGTGTAAGCCTTGCTTTGGGTGCTTATCGGGGAAATATTCCCGAACCGGTTAAGAAATCATGCCACATCCCTTGCAGTCTTCTGCCTGTCTGTGTGGGGCTAATTTTGTTGTTTCTTTTACCTTCCCTGTCCTTTTAAAGTTGTTACAGGGCGGCTATACATTCATGATTTATGCGGTAATGTGTGTCTTATGCCTGGTTTTTGTGGCAAAATATCTGACCGAGACCAAAGGCAAATCTCCCGAACAGATTGAAAATGAATTGGTAGGATCATAGATTCAAACAGACATCGTGATATGCCGGAATTTGTGGTACAAAACGGATTGAATAAAACTCAGAAAAGGACATAATTGGGAATGTCATAAAGTTTTAATTACATTTACTTAATTATGTAAGAGACATGTTTCTTGAGGAAGAAAAAACGCTTATTCTGGGTATGAAAAAGGATAGCATTCCATCCTTCGAGAGGATCTTTTCACTTTATCATAAGCGTATTTATAACTTCTGTCTATCGCTTCATCAATCTCCGGATGATGCAGAGGAAACTGTCCAAAAAGTATTTGTAGCTTTATGGGAACAGCGGAAACAAGTGGATGAGAGCAAAACCATCGGGGCCTACCTGTATTCAATTGCCAGGTATATGATGTACCAGGATTTCAGACAGAGTGTTTATAAAAAAGCTGCATTTGACCATTTCATCCTAAATTCACCTGTCACGAATGAATCTACAAAGGATGAGGTCTTATTCAATGAGTTGGTTAATTTCTTAGAATCTCAGATTGAAAGACTTCCTGAACGACAACGCGAAATCTTTAAGCTGAGTCGTTTTAAAGGATTAACGTACATGAAGATTGCCGAAAAATTGAATATTACAGAGAATACAGTTGACACCCAAATCAGAAGAGCGCTGGACTTTCTAAGAGATAAATATAAAACTCATTACAAGTGATACTTACTTTTCATTTGAAATGAATTCAGATTTTATTCTGATATATGTAAATCAGATACTCGGGTTTTAAGTTATATCATTCACACTATTATAGTATTGTAATTTTATCAAAATATTATCTCCTTTTTTGTCACGGGGAAAATATACTCAATACAATATATAAATAGAATATTTACAGGATAATGGAAAATAAGATTCAAATTGAAGATTTAATTGAAAAATTTTATCTGGAATCACTCCCAGATGATGAGATGGCTTTTTTGTTAAATTATTTAAAAGAAAAAGAGCCGCAGCACGAAATATTATCTTATTATCAGGAAGTTTGGGATAAGGCTGACGCGTTTAACGAAAATATCGATTCTAAGGGCATTTATGATAGAGTTGTTAGTGTAGTTAGTTTTTCTAGGGTTGGTTTGAAGTCAGTTACAGAAAGCCCGGATAAGTTAGGTTTCAGTGGTTATATCACAACATTTATGAGGTATGCCGCTGTTTTTGTTATCGCGTTGGGGTTTTTCTGGCTGACTCAATCCATTTTATTTAAAAAAACGACAACTCAACAAATAGCTGTGAAAGAACAAATCACAAGAGTTGAGGTACCGTACGGATCAAAATCACGGGTTGTTCTTCCTGATGGTTCGGTTGTAAACCTTAATTCCGGGTCAGATCTAACGTATTCTAGTTCAGGGTTTAACTCAATAAATCGCTCAGTTTATTTGACCGGGGAAGGATTTTTTAATGTTACAAAAGATAGTGAACATCCCTTCTATGTGAACACCCCCGGCATAAAACTAAAAGTGCTGGGCACAACATTTAATGTTAAGGCATATCCGGATGAAAATATTGAAGAAGCAACACTTGTCACGGGATTGGTTGAAATCTATGCTAGTTCTGACAAAACTGAAAGGGGAAAGCCTGTTGTGCTTAAACCTGATCAGATTGCCATATTTGATAAATCAGAGAATAATTTTTATTCAATCAATAAAACTGACCTGACCAGAAATGAAACTGTTCCCGTTAAACTTAAGTTGGTTAATCTAACCCCAACTTCTAAGATTAAACAAACAATTTCATGGAAAGAAAACATACTGACATTTGATAATGAGCATTTTAACGACTTGATTATTAAATTTGAACGCTGGTACGATGTGAAGATAGTTGTTAATTATCCTGAATTGTTATCTGCCAGGTTTACAGGTAAAATTGATAAAGAGACAATTGAACAGGTTCTGAATGCACTTATTACGATTACTCCTTTTAATTATACAATTAAGAAAAATCTTATTACCATTTCGAAAAAATAATCTTAATACCCTCTTAACCTATTAACCCGATTGCCTATGAATAAACTGAGAGAGAAAAAGGCGAAAGATGTTTGCCGCATCCTTCGCCAGGGAAATGATCTGTCTAAGAATTTAAAACTAACCATTTAACTTTACAAAACTATGAAAAAAATTCGATTTCTATTACAGGGTAATAGTTATTGTTACCTGAAAAAACTATTCCTGATTATGAAATTAACCACGTTTTTATTGCTTATCTGTATTACATCTTACGGCGTAACCGGATACTCTCAGGCGGAAAAAGTTTCCATTAAGTTGAAGGATGCAAACCTGAAAGATTTCTTTAGTACTATCGAGCAACAGACTCATTACAAATTTCTTTACCGGGATGATGCAGTTGAAAAAATTGTTGTAACCCTTGATGAAACTGACAGGCCTCTCGACCAGATTCTGAGTAATATTTTGGAAAGATCAGGCTTTTCCTACAAGATTTTACCCAATGATCTGATTGTGATTGCATCAAAGGAGATTCTTCAGGAGAAACCGGTGACCGGAAAAATTACTGATGCAAAAACCGGAGAACCTCTCGCTGGTGTGAATGTTACTGTTAAAGGAACAACGACAGGTGCGATTTCAGGAGTTGACGGAAGCTTTACATTAAAAGTACCTGATTTGATGGGAACCCTTGAGTTTTCATTTATCGGCTATGCAACTCAGGAAGTTCGGGTTGAAGGGAAAACCAGTATAAGTGTGCAGATGGAGATAGCATCTACTTCATTGGAGGAAGTTGTTGTTGTAGGTTATGGTACGCAGAAAAGACAAACCATTACCGGTTCTGTCGCGTCTGTTAAGTCGGATCAGTTAACCAATGCACCTGTGGCAAGTCTTAGCAACACCTTAGCCGGTCAATTGCCTGGTTTAATTTCTTTACAATCAAGCGGGCAACCAGGCTTTGATGCAGCTGCATTGAGTATCCGTGGATTTTCCGGAGCTCTTGTTATTGTCGATGGAATTGAATCTAGTTTCAATAACCTTGATGCAAATGAGATTGAATCGGTTTCTATATTGAAAGATGGAGCTGCTTCAATTTATGGTGCACGTGCCGGAAATGGGGTAATTTTAGTCACTACCAAACGAGGTAGAAATGAAAAACCCACTATTACTTTAAATTCGTCTTTCACTCTGCAGGGTATTACTGCTATGCCAAAACCTTCAAGTGCAGGTCAATACGCTGAGATGGCATCTGAAGCATGGCTTCAATCAGGTCAGCCGGCAAATCTTGTGCCTTGGACCACTGACCAAATTCAAAAATTCTATAATGGCGGTGATCCACTTTATCCAAATACAGATTGGTATAAAGAGTTAGTCAGGACCTGGGCGCCTCAGACACAGCATAATCTGTCAATAAGGGGGGGTAGTGATCGGATTAAATACTATGGATTCGTTGGCTGGTTGGATCAACAAACTGTCTGGAAGCATGGCGGAGGAGATTATAACAGGTATAATATCCAATCAAATATTGATGCTAAAATTACCGATAACTTAACTTTACAACTTGATCTTTCCTCCATAATGGAATATCGTCATTTCCCCTGGCGCCCCATGGCGGAAGGAGCAAACACTGTATGGCAGGATTTCTGGGGTACACTTCCGATATATCCTGCGACATTACCGGACCCGAAAAAAGAAACTTATACAGGACAAGAAGGACAATTTATGACCAATAGAGAATTAGCCGGGTATAATAATAATGACAATCAGAACCTGAAAGGAACCATTGCACTGAATTATACCATCAAAGCTGTTAAAGGATTATCAGCTAAAGCATTTGTGAATGGTACTCAGAATTTTACAGCTAATAAGAATTTTACCAGACCAGGTTTTTTTTATAAATATGATCCTGCCAGCGAAATTTATACATTGGCTGCTTCCTTAGGCTCAAAAGCTGCAGATAGTCAATCTAAAAGTCAGGATAGAACTATTACTGGACAATTGTCATTGAATTTCGATCGTGATTTTGGACCAAATCATCATGTTACTGCCCTGGCACTCTACGAAGCGATCGATTATAAGTCTGACTACATAAGCGCTTTCAGACAGAATTTTCTTACTCCGGCTATTGACCAATTATTTGCAGGCAGTACCGCAGGTTGGACCAATGGTGGTTCGGCAAATGAATGGGGAAGAGCTAGTTATATTGGGAGAATTAATTACTCATACAGGAGTAAATATTTAGTGGAAACCATTTTAAGAGCTGATGCCTCTGCTAAGTTCCCTTCCGATAAGAGGTGGGGTTATTTCCCAAGCGTTTCTTTGGGTTGGAGATTTTCTGAAGAAAACTTTATGAAGAATCTTAATAAAATTGACGAGCTCAAATTGCGAGCAAGTTACGGACAATCGGGAAATGATGGTGTCGGTAACTTCCAATATTTGTCCGGGTATCAATATGGCCATCTTGCCATATTAGATAATGCCATTACGCAGGGACTTGTTTCCACGGGTTTGCCAAATCCGAATTTGACATGGGAGAAAATCACTATTTACAATGCTGGTCTTGATTTTTCTCTATGGAAAAGAAAATTATATGGTGAAGGTGATGTCTTTTATCGTGAACGCAAAGGTATACCCGCAACTAAAATTGCATCATTGCCTTCTACATTTGGAGCAGGTCTTCCTCCCGAAAATATCAATAGTCTAAATAACCGGGGGTTTGAATTAAGAGTTGGAACTTCAGGAAGTGGTCTGAATAATACCCTGTTATGGGATCTAAGTGGTAACCTTTCATGGTCACGATCCAAATGGGAGCATTTTGAAGAGCCTGTATTTACCGATCCTGACCAGGAGAGAATTTATAAAATGTCCGGCAGGTGGACTGACAGCCAATATGGTTATATTTCCGATGGATTATTTACAAGTCAGGCTGAAATAGATGCACTGAAGTTTGATGAGGATAATCAAGGGAACAAATCTCTGCGTCCTGGTGATATCAGATACAAAGACACAAATGGGGATGGTAAATTAGATTGGAAAGATCAGGTTGAAATTGGTAAAGGTACTGTTCCTCATTGGATGACCGGTTTCAATATTAATCTAAGATATAAGAACTTCGATTTTAATTCCTTATTCCAGGGGGCATTTGGATATTATAATTATATTTCAATAGTCCATAGCGGCCTGATGCCGGCCATTGTGTACGATTTGAGATGGACACAAACAAATAACAACACTAATGCCCTGATACCGCGATTAGGTGGATCACCTACTAATAATTTAACATCAGATTATTACTATAAGAAAGCCGGCTATATGAGGTGGAAATCATTTTCATTTGGATATAATCTGCCTAAACAATTGTTGGAAAAAATCGGTTTACAGCAGGTGAGGATTTATACTGCCGGAATCAATTTGATGACTTTTGATAAGTTAAAGAAATATGGTATAGACCCGGAATCACCATCTGGAAATGGAGCGTACTATTACCCGCAGCAGCGGACAATAACCTTCGGAGCTAATATATCATTTTAATGTTTATCTGTAAAAAAAATGAGTTATGAAAAAATTAATCTATATATTTTTAGTGGCCTTAATGGTAGTTACATCTTGTACGAAGGTGGTATTAGATAAAGTACCTTTGGATATCATTTCGGACAATGTTGTGTGGACAGACGCTTCGCTTGTGGATTCTTATCTTACGGAGTGTTTTGCGGAGACTTATGTTTTCCATAATGTTAGCGTTGATAATGATTGGAGTAATCTTTGGATGGGTAGTGCAGGACCCGCTGCTTTTACTGTTAATATAGCCGGTGATGAGTCTAAGACTACTTGGTTTGCAGTTGAAGATGGTATTAAGTATGGCAATTTAAAAATAGCCGGTGGTTTTTTGGAATGGTGGGAGAATTCATATAAAGTTATTCGCAGGTTAAATGAATTTATAACGCGAGTACCCGCCTCACCTCTTGAAGATGCAGTAAAGACAGAACGTACTGCAGAAGCAAGGTGGTTAAGGGCTTATAATTACTTTGAGATGGTAAAACGTTATGGAGGAGTTCCTATAATTCTTAAGGCTCAGGCGGTGACTATGCCTGCAGATTCGTTATACCCTAAACGTGATAAAGAACAGGCAGTTTATGATTTTGTTTTATCGGAAATGGATGCAATTTCAGATCTCCTTCCGGAGACCGGTGATTACGCGAGACCTACCAAATATGCTGCTTTGGCATTGAAATGCAGGGCTGCTTTATATGCAGCAAGCATAGCAAAATTTGGTACAGTTCAACTCGATGGCATCGTGGGCATTGATGCCTCTAAAGCCAATGGTTATTATCAACAGGCTTATGATGCTGCAAAATTAATCATAAGTGGTGGCAAATATAATTTATATAATAAGTTACCTGATGATAAAGTCATGAATTTCAGGAATGCTTTCCTTGATAAGAGTAATCCGGAAGCAATTTTTGCAGTTAAACACAACAGCAACAACGGAATGGGTAATGGTGGAAATGGATGGGGTTATGATTTCTTTCAGAGCCCGCTTCCGAATGGTTGGGGTAGCGGAGGCCAGAACGGTCCTTATTTAGAAATGGTGGAAGAATTTGAGCACATAGATGGTAGTTCCGGCGCATTTGACCGAAATGCCATTCAACAGGGATTATGGACAACAGATCAGTTATGGGCAAATAAGGATCCACGGTTTTTTGCAACTATTTATACCCAGAATACACTTTGGAAAGGTAGTCCTCTTGAGTTTTATAAAGGTATTATTACAACCGACGGAACCATTCAGACTGACGCTTCCTATAATGGAGTACTTGCTAATGGAACCCAGCTTGTAAATGGGACTGGTTTCGGTGTACTGAAATATTGTGATGAAAGCCATTATAATCTTATAGGGTTAAATGGTGACTGGGCCGATTCCAAGACAGACTGGATTGTATTCCGTTATGGAGAAGTTTTACTGAATTATGCTGAAGCCGCAATAAATCTCGGAAATTCAGGCGATGCTTTGGATGCCGTTAATCAGATTAGAACCAGGGCCGGGATTGCGCTCTTATCTTCTGTAGATATTGATAAGGTCATTCATGAAAGAAAAGTAGAACTCGCTTTTGAGGGGCACCGCTACTGGGATCTCCGCAGATGGAGAAAAGCAACTACAGTACTTACTCAAAACTGGTCGAGTTTGCGTTATATTTTAGATTATACTACGCGTAAATTCCAATTACAGGTGATTCCTAATGCTGATGGAGTTGTTTCACCACCTGTATTCTATCCACAGAATTATTATTTACCAATTACAATTGCCCGAACCGGTAATAATAAGAATCTTGTTGAAAACCCGGGGTATTAATAGTTCTGATTACCTACGGATGAAATTGGAATAAGCTAACTCAAATTAACCCCGTTCTGATTAGAGTCAGAACGGGGTAATAAACAGGACTTTAGATCTGCTTTTACAATTATTTCAGATTAATTCCTGTTCAGAAAAATCAAAATGAACTAACCTTGGGCAACCAAGGGGTATGTTTATTTGATATTTAAAGTTTTCAAGTATTTAACTTTTAATAGTTTCATTATGAATAAAGTATATATGCCTTTCAGAGCGGATATTAAAAAAATATTCCTGATAACAGGATTAGTTGTATTTTTTTTGCAAAACCAGGTATCAGCTCAAAAATCAATCGAGGCAGTTGATCCGCCTAAGATTCTTGAATTTCTAGGGGACCAGCCGATGACCCGTGTCGGGCGTCCTTTTGTGGTTTTGGCTTCAATCAGCAATCCTGCAAAAGTATCCATAAATGTTACTGCAACTTTAAAGTTACCGGAAGGTATTCACCTCGAGGGCGAGGCCGGACGTCTCATAAAGCTTTCACCGGACGAGAAAATCACGCTTCGTTGGACTATTTTTGGCGACAAACCCCTTTATGAAGAATTGTTGCTTGAAGTTACTGACAAACTGGATATGCTTGCAGCAGGCAGACTCCCGGTGCGCTTTTTGCCTAAACTGCAACAAACCAAGCTTGCTTATATTCCCAAGCCCGAGCCAGTCAAGACAAAACTCCTGGTGGGTGCACATAACTGCCCTTTGTGGGAGGCCAATCGGCCTGAAATGTGGTCTCAACTTATGAAGCACCCCGAGCGTACCCCAGCACTTGGTTTCTATGCGCAGGAAAATACGGAAGTTGCTGACTGGGAGACCAAATGGGCTGTTGAGCACGGAGTGGACTTCTTCATCTATTGTTGGTACCGCACCAGTCAGGGAGGTCCGGTAGAGCAACAATTCGGCAGTGCCATTAAGGCACTTAACAGTTCCAAATTTCAGAATCAGATGAAGTTTACAATAATGTGGGAAAACCAGAGTAAAGGGAAAGCCGGGGTATCCAACGAAGATGACCTGATGAATAATTTATTGCCATTCTGGATGACCAATTATTTCAAACTTCCAAATTACCTTGTTGTTGACAACAAACCTGTATTGTTTATTTATCGTCCGGAATTTCTTGTTGACGATCTGGGGAGCATTGAAAAGGTACGTTTGGCTTTCGATAAAATGCGACAGGCATGTCGAAATGCTGGTTTTGATGGTTTGTGGTTGCTGGGAGAATATCGTGGCGCAGATGCTAAACATCTGGAATTAATGAAGAGCATAGGGCTGGATTATACTTTTGCTTATTGCTGGTATGTTGGAAACAGCCCCAGTCCTCAGGAAGCCATTGACTCACAGTTGAGCCAAATTCGCACTACTCAGGAGCTTGGAATAATCCCTCAGGTTGTAACCGTTTCACAAGCCTGGAGCGGATGGAAAGATGAAGGATCTATATGGAAGATTCCGCCAACTGAGTACGAGACTTTATTGCGACAAGCCAAGGGATTCGTTGAAAAGTTACCAAAAGATCAACTCAGTGGTAGAATGTTATTGCTCGATAACTGGAACGAATGGGGAGAAGGACATTACCTTTTGCCTTATACAGAATATGGATTTGGTTATCTCGATGCTATTCGTAAAGTCTTTTCTGATGAACCTGCTAAACATACAGATCTAATCCCGGAAGATATCGGAATGGGCCCTTACGAAACTGCATACCGGAAATGGCTATCCGATAAACGAGGGAAGTGAAACAAATTCATGCAGATTGATAACAAACGGGTTCCTATTTGACGGTAGCCTTTGAAACAGCAGTTGAAATAGTAGCAGGTCACCGGTTTTTAAGCACTATCCCGGTTGGTAACAGACATAAGTATAAAATTCATGAAACCAGCATTAAAGACACTAATCGGTTTTTACATTTTGATGATGCTGGTTTCTCTTTTATTTTCTTGTAATAAAAGTGAGTCCTCCCACCCAAAGCTGGTTCAGGAGGACACAACAATTGTAATACCTCCCGGAGATATGACAGTTGCCTGCTACTACTTTCCTAATTGGGGACCGCTGGTAACATCTGAATGGAATACTGTCAAATTTACTCAGCCAAAATTCGAAGGCCATCAACAACCCAAAGTACCCTTATGGAGGTACGAGAGTGAAAATGATCCTGAAGTAATGGCAAAGAAAATTGATGCAGCTGCTGATAACGGCATTGATACATTTATTTTCGATTGGTATTATTATGATACGGCGACCGCACAAACTCCGGGAGGGAAATACCTTTATAAAGCACTTGAAGAAGGTTTTTTGGGTGCATCAAATAATACAAAATTGAAATTTGCCGTGATGTGGTGTAATCATGACGTGGAGACAATGAAAGGTGTGGTTAGTCCAAAAACTTTTGACGAAATTTCAGATTATGTAATTGAAAATTATTTTAAGCATCCATCATACTGGAAGATTGACGGGTGCCCCTTTTTCTCAATCTACGAGTTTAACACCTTTCTTCAAACGTTTAACAATGATACCACAGAAGCAGTTGCTGCACTTCAAACGTTCAGGAATAAAGTAAAAAATGCTGGATTTCCCGATCTTCATTTAGATGGCGCTTTGTATGGTTTTGCGGGTGTAAGTCGGAATAAAATTATAAAAACGTTGAATATTAACAGTGTATCTACATACGTTTGGGTACATCATGTTGTTCTACCGGATTTTCCAACCTCTGATTATTCAATTGTAGCCGACAATTATTTCAAATATGTAGAAAATGGTGGAGGATATAATGGATTGGAAACCCCGGCATTTACAATACCAGCACCTTACTATATAAATGTTACAATGGGTTGGGATTCCTCTCCCAGATGTGGTGCTGTGACAGCTTCTTATTGGATGTCTCATCGGTCTCCCTATCCTTTTGGACCTGTGATAATAAACAATACACCATATAAATTTAAAAAATACCTGGCTAAAGCAAAATCACTTACTATGCTAAAACCAGAAAATCAACGTATCATAGTGATCAATGCATGGAATGAATGGACAGAAGGCAGTTACCTGGAACCTGATGCCATCAATAAAATGAAATACCAGGAAGCAATTAGAGACGTGTTTCGCAATTAATCATAAATGGATTTTTATTTATTTCTTAAGTTTAATCTTTCCGACATATTCTCGACTAATTCTTAAATCCTGCTTATTTACGTTATAATGAAAAACTACCTTTTGTCAATTGTTTGCTTTCTGTTGGTTATAAGTTGCCAAAGATCAAAGGTTGTTTTGTATTATGCTCCTGAACAGGAAAAAAAGTCAGATGATTTTGAAATGTTTGTAAATAACAAACCCGTATTTGTTTATCAGGCCAGAGTATCAAAATATCCGATCAATCAAATCTGGCCAGGGTACCAAAGGCCAATAAGCCAAACAGAAATAGCTTCATTTACATATTTTGATATCAAGGGAGAAGTTGCAATAAAGATAATTGTTAAAAAAGAAATTAAAACACTTGATATTCGTCCCATGGAATATGGAATTAAACCAACTATAAAAGGCAATACTATTGAATTTAAAATATCAAAGCCTTCGCAATTTATTGTTGAGGTTAACGGGTATCATCAGGCATTACACATTTTTGCAAATCCTGTCAAAATCTATAATATCGATAAACAAGATCCTAAAGTTCACTATTTCGGACCCGGAATACATGAAGCAGGAGTAATAAATTTGAATAGCAATGAAACGGTTTTCATTGATGGTGGCGCAATAGTTTATGGTGTAATAAATAGTGAGAATACAAGGAATATTAAAATAATTGGCAGAGGCATTCTGGATGCAAGTAAAATCGAACGAGAAAAAGCTCCCAATATGATTACGTTGAAACATGTTGTAAATGCATATATAAATGGAATTATCCTCAGGGATCCACATGAGTGGACAGTAGTGCCTGCAAACTGCGATAGTATTACAATCGACAACTTAAAATTGATAGGATTATGGCGATATAATTCCGATGGTATTGACATTGTAAACAGTAAAAATATAACTATCAGGAACACCTTTGTCCGGTCGTTTGATGATAATATTGTTATTAAGGGATTAACAGGAGACTATAATGAGCATTATAACATAATTGAAAATATTATTGTTGATAGCTGTATCCTATGGAATGATTGGGGAAGAGCTCTTGAGCTTGGGGCTGAAATCGTTACTGATACAATGAAAAATATTTCATTTTCTAATTGTTATATTCCACATTTCACAGCAGTTGCGATGGACATACAAAATTGTGATAAAGGGTATGTCAAAAATGTCCGTTTTGAAAATATATCAATTGAGGATCCTATTTCAGATAGCATAAGAGTAGGGAAAACTCCGATAGTCAAAAAGGCATGGGGTAAAATAATCGTATTAGGCATCTATGGAAGCTTTTATTCTTCGGATACCATCAGGGGTAATATTAACAACATTTACTTTACCAATATCAGATACAGCAGAACTTATCCCGAAAACATCAATCTTTTTGGATTTGATAGTGTAACTATCGAGAAAAATGTCAATTATAAGAACTACAACATTTTCATCAGGGACAACATGTACTTTGGTAATATCAGATATAATTGCACCAATCCCAATAATATCTATTTATCCGGGTATGACAGCAATCATAAGATTGAAAACATATTTATAAAAGACTACTTTATTAATGGTAAAAAGACAACAGATCTGCATTTAATAGGAAAAAATGAATTTGTAAAAAATATAATTATTGAATAACCGATATGATGAAATCAGTTAGAAATATTATCTGACCATTGGGAATATTAAATAAAACAGGTTTGATTTTCAACTCAGAATTTATATTAATCATATAAAAAAAGCATCGTGAGGTACATCTATTTTATCTTCTTTATTCTGGCATTGTCAAGCTGCAGGCAGAACAAGCAACAAAACAGTTCAAACCAAATCAACGATGAGCTTGAAACACGAATAAAAATGGCATCAGAAAGACTTGTTTTTGGCAGGGAGCCCAGAATTACTGAGGATTTCCTGCTGGCCGGTATTACACTCGATCCTAAGTTTTCCTGTCGCTTTACTGAATACAGTGGTGACCAGTGCGGGCGGTACCTAAGTACATTTTCGCGGATAAAGGTTGAGGGAAATCCTATTGATTTGAATAGTTTAGTAAAAAAAATAGTTGCTAATCAAAAACCTGATGGCCGGTTTGGCAACGCCGATTTGGTTTTCGACCCAAAGAAACTGACAGGTAACCATATGGCATTACT
>CAAGKR010459368.1_pt1 | contig 13689 bp, 10 predicted proteins | sample 2556971 | NCBI WGS metagenome assembly CAAGKR01 (sample SAMEA5207829, study PRJEB30636) | soil metagenome | biome: forest; feature: boreal; material: soil | place: USA | collected 2011-09 | depth 1 m | reverse complement strand
TTCCGGCGACCGGCATCTCGTCGGGCAGTTCGCCGCCACAGCGCTCAAGCCCGCCGCCGAAAACCGGTTGAGTTCGATTGTGGACGCATTCGCGAGCGCGGCAGATGCGTCGTTGGCAGAGATCGCAGCGCAGGCCGGGGAAAAACTCGCCGGGGTCTCAGAAGCTCGATAGACCGCTGGCCTCGGCAAATCGATAATGCCAATAATTCGCGGCCGATGCAGCGGCGAACTCGGGGTCGGTGGCGGCAACCGACCAGGCTTCGGAAAAATACTCGGTTACCGCGCGCGCCGCCGCGGCGCGCACCGGCATGCGTAGCTCGACACTGGCGGCGAGATTCAGATCGCCGAGGTTGCGCCGGGAGTAGTTCGCGGTACCGAAATTAATCCACACATCGTCGCCGTGCCGGAACAGCAGGAGCTTGGGCAGCGAGGCGGCGTCGCTGCCCAAGTACCAGCGAATTTCGATGCGGCCGCCGCCGCCGCGCAGCAGTTCGTCGGCCACCGCCTGGTTCGGTTCACGGTTGCGCGCCAGCAGCACTTGCAGGCTTGCACCGCGCACCGCCGCACGCAGCGCGGCCGCGATCAGCCGCCGATCACCTAAGTTCTCCACGGCGATGCCGAGCCGATCGCCGCTGCCGGCCGCCCCGATCGCGTCGAGCAACGCGGTCTCGATGGCGCCTTCGGTGAGAAACCGCGCATCGATGGAACCCACGCCGCGATCGTCCATGGAGGGACCCACGGGCAGGCGGTCGTCATCCGTGGACCAAGCCGCCACTTGCAGCTCGCCGGCGATGATCGCGCGCGCCAGCGGTCCCCGCAGTGTCAGGCTCGCGGCGGCGCCGGCGGGCGCGATGATGGCGATCCAGCCTCCGGACCCATCGTCGGCAACCATGAGCTGCCGCTGGTCCGACTTGGAGTTGCGCGTGCGCGCCAGGGCCGGCAGTGTGGCGCGTCCGGGCGTCTCGTCGAACGGGTCGCTCCACCAGCCGAACGCCAGGCGCCATAGGCCGGAATACAGCGGGTTGGAATCGCGCAATCGATCGAGCCGCACGCGCGCCACGATGACGCCGGCCTGTTCCAGGGACGCGAGCGTTTGCGCGCGGCTGCCGCCGAACGCCTCATTGGCGGGGTCGGTCACGAGCACGACCTTGAGATGGGGCCGCAGACGCTTGCGCGCTAACAAGCCCTGCGCAAGCTCGCGCGTCACCGGGGAGCGGTCGAGCACGATCAGCTGTTCGGCATGATCGATCGCCGACAAGTCGGGCGCTACGGCAGCACGGCGCCGCGGCGATTCATACAGGAAATCGACGTCTGCGTCCGATAGGCGCGCGGTCTGAGAGAGGAGGTGCGTGCCCGGCGGCAGCGGCTTCGCGGTGTTCCAGAACATGATCGACAGCCAGGCGAGCAGCAGCACCAGCAACAGAATCTTCGCGCAACGCACCGTCAGTCCGGATGCTCGGTCGTGGCCAGGGCGGCCTCGATCGCCGTCCCCACATCCATCCATCGCGTCTCCAAGCCGGCTGCGTCGCGGGTCAGTTCGGCGTGCTGAGCCTGCAGTCCGACATGCCTGGGATTTTTGCACAGCTCCGCCTCCACCAGCGTTCGCTGTTCGGCGATTGCGGCAATGCGCTGCTCGATCTGCTCGATTTCACGGCGCAGCCCGCCCAATCGACCGCGTGATTTCGAACCGCCTTTAGCTGCGGCCCGCGGCGCCCGCTTGGTTGTTTCCTTGATCGGCGCGGCCGGCGCCGTCTGACTGCGCACGCGCGAGCTTTGCTGGTAATCATCCAAGTCGCCGTCGAACACTTCGAGCTTGCCGCCGGCGACCAGCCACAGCGAATCGGCCGCCGTTTTGATCAAGTGACGGTCGTGGGACACGATCAACATGCCGCCCTCGAAGCTTTGCAACGCGACGGTCAGCGCGTGGCGCATGTCGATGTCGAGGTGATTGGTCGGCTCATCCAGCAGCAACAGATTGGGCCGCCGCGCCACCAACAGGGCCAGAGTCAGCCGCGCCTTTTCCCCGCCGGAAAACCGCTCGACAGGGACGAACGCACGATCGCCCTCGAAGCCGAACAACCCAAGGTGGTCGCGCACGCGCTGTTCATCGCCCTTGGCGAAATCAGGTCCGCCCAAATTGCGCAAGTGCCAGAAGGCATCGCAATCCGGCTGCAACTGTTCCATCTGCTGCTGCGCAAAGTAGCCGATGCTCAAATCCGCGGCGGGTGTGCGCGTGCCCGCCAGCGGCGCCGCGAAGCCCGCCAGCATCTTCATCAACGTCGATTTGCCGGCCCCATTGGGCCCGAGCAGCGCGACGCGGTCCAGTGGTCCGATCGAGACGTTGATGCCGGTGACGATGCGCGTCTCCGCATAGCCGCAGACGGCGTCCTCCACGGTCAACAGAGGGCGCGGCGTCTTGAGGGGAGCCGCGAATTCGAATTCGAACGGGCTATCGACGTGCGCCGGCACGATGCGCTCCATGCGCTCGAGCATTTTCAGCCGGCTCTGCGCCTGCCGCGACTTGGTGGCGCTGGCGCGAAAGCGGTTCACGAAGGACGTGATTTCCGCCACGCGCTTGATCTGCCGCACTTGGAGCACGCGCTGCAGCGCGAGTTCAGCCGCGCGCTTCTGTTCGAATTGCGAATAGTTGCCCGAGTAGGCGTGGATGGCGCGTTTCTCGATGTGCAGCACCCGGTCAATGACGGCATCGAGAAATTCGCGGTCGTGGGAAATCATCAGCAGCGTGCCCGAAAAAGCCGTCAGCCAATCCTCCAGCCAGACGATGGCATCGAGATCCAGGTGGTTGGTGGGTTCGTCGAGCAGCAACAGATCTGCGCGCGAGCACAGTGCGCGCGCCATGGCCAAACGCACGCGCCAGCCGCCCGAAAACTCCGCCACCCTGCGCTCATGATCAGCGGTTTTGAAGCCGAGCCCATGCATGATCGCCGCAGCGCGTGCCCTGGCGCGATAGCCGTCGATTGCCTGCAGCGACGCATGAGCGTTGGCGAGGATCATGGGCGCATCGCGCCGCTCGGCATCCTCGATGGCGGCGAGTACCGCGCGCAATTCCGCGTCGCCGTCCAATACGAATTCAATCGCGGCGCGGTCGCTGGCGGCGACCTCCTGTTCCACATGGGCGATCTTCAGGTTCGGCGGCCGATCGATATCGCCGTGGTCGGCGTTAAGCTCGCCGCGAATCGCCGCAAACAGACTGGACTTGCCGGAGCCGTTGGCGCCCGTGATCCCGACCTTGTTGCCGCGGAACACGGTGAAATTGACCTGCTCGAACAGCGGCTCCGGACCGCGCCGCAGGGTGAGATCCCGAGCAGATAACACGCCGGACGGCTACGAAGACAATCGGAGCGGCCGCAGCAACGCGGGCACGCACAACTTGGCGTGGTAGGCGGTTCCGCCGGCCTGGCCGGACAGAATGGCGAGCAATTTGCCCGCTTCCATGGCGTCGCCGAACAGGCGGCCTTGTGCATAGTAGCAGCCATGCTTGCGCAGAAATTCGAGCTGTTCGCTGGCTTCCACGCCTTCCGCGATCACTTCGAGATCGAGGCTCTTGCCCATGTCGATGATGGTGCGGACGATGGCCGCGTCGTCCGAGTCCACGGCGACGTCGCGGACGAAAGACTGGTCGATTTTCAACGTGCCGATCGGAAATTGCTGCAACGCGGACAGCGACGAATACCCGGTGCCGAAATCATCGATGGCCAGGTTCAAGCCCATGGCGTACAGCTCGTTCAAGAGCCCGATGGTGCGTTTCGGATCGGTCATCAACGTGGTTTCCGTCACTTCCAATTCGAAACACGTGGGCGATACGTTGTGCTTGCGGAACACGCCGCGGCAGCGCGAAATGAAGCTTGCCTGCTTGAGTTGGCGCAACGAAAGATTGATGGCGATCCGGCCCGGCTCCGGTACGGTTTTCTGCCACTCGCGGTAGTCCGAACAGACGCGATTCAAGACCCATTCGCCGATATCCAAGATCAGGCTGGTCTCTTCGGCGAGGGGAATGAATTGCGACGGAGATATGTCGCCGTGGCCCGGCAGGCGCCAGCGCAGCAGCGCCTCGGCCCCGACCACGCGGCCGTCGCGCAGATCTACTTTGGACTGATACAGGATCACCAATTCATCGCGTTCGAGCGCGCGCCGCAATTTGCTCTTCAGCATCAATCTTTCGACTGCCGCGGCATTCATTTCGGGCACGTAGAAGGCGCAGGAGTTGCCGCCGTTCTGCTTCGAGTGATACATCGCCGCGTCGGCGTTGCGGATCAAATCGATGACATTTTCTGCGTCGTACGGGCAGATGGCGACGCCGACGCTGGCGGTCAGGTACACCTCTTGCTGGTTCACGTAAAACGTGCGGCTTATTTCATCGAGCAAAGTGCGCGCGAGGGCGCCGATGCTGGCGCGGTTGTCGACATCCATCGGCAGATCATCGATGAACATGGCGAACTCATCGCCCGCCAGACGGCCGATGACGGTGTCCTTGCTCAAGTTTCTGGTGAGGCGCTCGCTCAGGATCTCCAACGTACGATCGCCGGCGGCGTGTCCAAAGGTGTCGTTGACCTCCTTGAACCGATCCAGATCTAGGTAGAGCAGTGCGAGTGACCGCTGGCTGCGCCGCGCCCGCGCAATCGCCTGTTGCAGCAGGTGCTGAAACTGCATGCGATTCGGCATTTTGGTGAGCGTGTCGTAGCGGGCCAAATACCGGATGCGCCGTTCGGCACGCTTGCGCTCGGTGATATTGCGCGCCACGTAGATGTTTCCCTGGAACTGCGGATCAGCCGTGGTGATCGAGGAAGCGGCCATGGAGACAGGAATGGTTTGGCCGCTGGCCGTGCGCAGTACGGTTTCGCGGGCTTCCGGCGCCGAGTTGCTCCAGTCGAAGGCGTTGCGGTGCGCCTCGTCGATGAAGCTCACCAACGGCTTACCCAACAAATCCGCGTCTGCATAGCCGAGCAGCCGTTGTGCGGCTTCGTTGCAGCTCTTCACGATGCCATCCGGCGAGGTCACCAGCACGGCGTCGCTCAGGCTGTTGAGCACCGTGTTCAGGTAATTCTTGGTGATGGTGGTTTCGTTCAGCTTCTGGCGCATGCGTTCGAGCGCGAATTGCAGGTCGCCGAGTTCATCGTGGCGCACCACGGCGAGCGGCCGGGTGTAATCGCCCTGGCCAATCCGGTCGGCGCTCTTGACCAGCGCCGCGATCGGACCCGCCAATTGCCTGGCGATGAACCAGGCGCCGGCCAAGCCCAACACGAGGAGCGGCAAGGTAATGCCGGCAAGCAAACCGCGCATGCGCTTGATCTGCATGCCTTGTTGGCTTTCCAGCTGCTTGCGTATGCTGGCCAGAGTCTCGCGCATCTCGGAGCGGCTCATGGAGATCCGCAAACTGCCGACGCGCTGTACCGGCGCCGACACCAGGTTAGAGTGCACGGTGCTTTGGAATACGAACCAGTCGCTGGACTGTTGCGCCGCGGGATCGCCGCCGCTGAACAGCACCGTCCCGTGGGCGTCGAAGACCTCGACTCTTTCGATGTCGCGCTCGTCGAGCAGCCGCTCGGCGATTGCCGCGACTGCGGCTTTATTGCCCGATGCGAGCGCGGGCGCGAGCGAACTACCGGTTATCTCGCTCAAAGAGCTCGCGCGAGTTTCCAAGTCGGCTTCCAATTTCTGCGCCACGGTGGCATAGGTGAGCTGGTTGACGTCCGCCGCATCGACCCGATGTTCGTAGTACGACAGGCCGCCCAGCAGCAGCGACAGCACCGCTCCGACCGCCAATGCGAGCAGCAGATACTTGGTTTTTAGGCTTCGCGCCATTGATTACACCGGCCGTTCGCGTTCTGGAACTGCCTGGGATGATACTCGTTCACGCCAAACCCTATAAGGGGCCGGTACAATCTGCTTTGATGGATCCGACATATGCGCATTGACATCTATTCCGACACGGTTTGTCCCTGGTGCTACCTCGGTAAACGGCGCTTCGAGCTCGCGCTGGCTGCGCGCCCACAGTATGAGGCGCGGGTGACCTGGCGGCCTTTCGAGCTGAATCCCGACATGCCCCCCGAGGGCGTCGAGCGTGCGGCGTACCTAGCCTCCCGCTTGGGCAGCGCGGAGCGCGTGGCGGAGGCGCACGCCGAATTGATGCGGCAGGGGGCGGCCAGCGGCATCGAATTCCGCTTCGATTTGATGACCCGCATGCCAAATACCCGGCGTTCTCACCTGCTGATCGCGCACGCGGCGCGCTCCGGCCGGCAAACGGCCGTCAAAGAGCGAATCATGCGCGCCTATTTCGAGCAGGGCTGCGACATCGGGGATATCGAGGAACTGGTGCGGCTGGGTGTCGAGGCAGGGCTAGCGGAGCGCGAGTCACGCTCGGCACTGGTTTTGCGGTCAGGCCAAGACGGGGTGGTCGCCGCCGAGCGTCACGCCGGGGTTCTTGGGATCACGGGCGTGCCAACCTTCGTCTTCGATGGCCAGTACACGATTTCCGGCGCCCAGGAGGTGGGCACGCTCACCCGGGTCTTCGACCAGGTCGCCGAGTTTGCCGCCGGCCGCGCGGTGTCGTGAACGACGGCGAGCTTACCGGCCAGAGCCGCACCCACATTGCCGACGTCTCCGATCCGGATTGTGCACTGCACAATCACGTGATCACCCCATTCTTGAACCTACGGCGTGCCGCCCTGGCCGACGGCTTCGATCTGATACCGCAAAGTAGTTTTCGCGATTTCTCGCGCCAATTGATGATCTGGAACCAGAAATTCAGCGGCGCGAAGCCCATGGTTGACGCGGCGGGACTGCCCCTCGATACGAGCAAGCTCAACGCCGCCGAGCGCGTCGAGGCGATTTTGCTGTGGTCCGCCCTCCCGGGAGCGAGCCGCCACCACTGGGGCACCGACGTCGATCTCATCGATCGGCATGCCGTCGCGCCAGGTTACCGGGTGCAGCTCACGCCGCAGGAGTTCGAGCCGGGCGGTCCGTTCGCCGCGCTGGCCGAATGGTTGGCGGACAATGCGGCTCGATTCGGGTTTTTCCGCCCGTTTCGCGGTGTATTGTCGGGCGTACAGCCCGAACCCTGGCATTTCAGTTTCGCACCCATCGCGGAAAGCGCCCGCCGCCGGCTGACCCCAGGCGTGCTGCATCGGGCCATCGCCGCGGCCGCGCTACTCGGGAAAGATGCAGTACTCGCGCGGCTCGATGAGCTGCATGCGCGCTACGTCGCGGCCATCGATTGGCCTTGAGGCGGTCAAGACAGGTGCCTAGCTTAGCTAAGCTAGGCCCAGAGGGCCTTGAGATGGGTCAGCATCAGCCCGCGCACCTGCCCGAGCTGATTCTCGCCCGCCGTGAAGAGCGGCGGATTTCGTCTCAGCATCGGCCATCGCTCGGTGCGCAGCACGCGGTGCAGGTAGCCCAGATTGCGGTCGATCGCTTCGAGGTAGGGGTTCTTGCCGCCGAACAACGGTTCGACATAACGGTAGGCGTGTTCGAATTCCCCTTCCAGCCGCTGCACGCGGGTTTCGCGCACGAACTCCGGCGTCTGCCTGAGCAAATCCAAACCTGAGCTATATCGGATCTGCAGGGCGCCATCGATGCCCGTCGCCGCAGCTATTCCGCCGAGCACGAACTCCGGGTACAGCCGATCGCGGCACTTCTCGAGATAACAACGATCCGCCATTTGCGCGATCAAATCCGCCGTGCCCAGCAGGTGACCGAGCTTTCGATCGCGCGGATCGGCGAGCTGGATCTGGTCGAGTTTGATTTCATAGCCGGTGAAATGCACGATGCGCGTCGAAATCGGCACCCAAGCTTCCATGCCGATGCTCGGCAGGTAGCGGGCGAGGAAACGCGCGCCGCGAGTCACGTGGTAGAGCGTGAACTCGGCGCCGTTGCGATGCTGCTTGTCGCCGAATTCCCGAATGTACCCCGCATCGTGAAACAAAGACGTGACGAGTGCCATCACCGCCCGCTCGGCGCCAAAGCGCATGCGCGGTTCGACGCTGCGCTCGTACCCGACCAGCAGGCGCGCCATCGCCAGGGTCATGTCGAGCGAGTGCTGGCGATCGTGATAAACGGTATCGACGCCGTGGTAGCCCGGCATACGGCCGGTAAAGAGCTTGTCGAACTCCTCGAACGTAACCGCCAACCGATCGAATGACTCGCCCGGAAAGGCGGCGCTGAATAGCTCGCACACCGCGGCGGTCACCGCCGCCGTGGAGCTGACTTGTACAGAATTCGTAACGTCATAGTCGTTACGGCGAAGGTCGTGCATCCACGGAAGTCTAGGCTTTTAGCGCCGTTCGCGCTATGTACCTGGTTCTCCTTTTGCCGCCGACGAGGGCAGCATTATTGTCAAATAGCCTAGGAGCCTTCAATAGACCTTGAGGCCGCCGAATTTGCGCCTGATACGACGGGCCAGGGTCGCGTAGCCGAGCCAGAAACCGCAGCCGAGCGCGGCGAGCAGCGGCAGGGCCGCCATCCACGGCCGCTTGGCCGCCGCGGCTGCAATGCCTGCCAAGACGCCCGCCGGAGCGGCGTCGGCGCCCATCGTCGCCGCGCCCGGAGCGGCAGCCGTCGGCGCCGCATGCTGTGTTGCGGCGTCGAGCGCCGCTTGCGTGCTCGAGAGCTCGCGCTTGAGCTGCTCGACCTCGCTGCGCGCTGCCGCCTCGGCGAGCGCCGGCGTCGTCGCGCGGCTGCGGTCGAGTTCCTCTTCGAGTTGCTTCACGCGCACCGTCGCGGGGACCACGGTGGTGAGGTAGATGGTTTTCACCCAACCCGTGGTGCCGTCGGCCAAGCGGACTTGGGTGAATTCCCCGTTGACGCTCAGGGTGTCGACGCTGGCTCCGGAATGCAGGGTGGCAAGCCGCTGGCCTTGGCTGTTCTGTTCGGCGTAGACGCCGAGCACGAGCTCATCGCTGACGAAGGCGGTCGCCGCGCGGACGCTCCCTGCCGTCAGCATCAGCATCGGCACCGACAGCAGCGCAGTCGAGAATCTCACGCAGCGATTCCGGTTTGCTTGAGCAGCGCGCGAACGTCGGGCTCGCGGCCGCGAAACAGAACGAAGGCGTCCATCGCGTCCAAGCTGCCGCCGCGCGAAAGAATCGAGTCGAGAAAACGCGTCGCAGTGACGCCGTCGAACACCCCGGCCTCCTCGAATGCTTCGAATGCGTCGGCCGCGAGAACCTCCGCCCACTTGTAGCTGTAGTAGCCCGCGGCGTATCCGCCCGCGAATATATGCGCGAAGCTCGCCGGCATCCGGTTGAAGGGAGCCGCCGGCACGACTGCCACGCGCTGCCGTACGCCCGCGAGCGTCGCGGCGACGCGCGCACCTTTTGCAGCGTCGAAATTTGCGTGCAGCTCAAAATCAAAGCTCGCGAGTTCGATTTGCCGCAGCGTGTCGAGCGCCGCGTTGAAGGTGCGCGTACCCAATAAACGCCGCAGCATGTCGACCGGCAAGGTTTCGCCGGTTGTCACATGGGCGGAGATCAGCGGCAAAACCTCCGGCCGCCACGCGAAGTTCTCCATGAACTGGCTGGGCAGCTCAACCGCGTCCCACGCTATGCCGTTGATGCCGGCGATGCTGGGGTAGGCCACGCGCGTCAGCATGTGGTGCAACCCGTGGCCGAATTCATGAAACAAGGTGGTCACTTCGTCATGCGTCAGGAGCGCGGCTCCGCTGCCGACCGGAGCGGTAAAATTGCATACCAACTGCGCCACCGGGATCGCCTTACCCAAGGGCAGGGATTTGGCGATGATGCATTCGTCCATCCAGGCGCCGCTGCGCTTCTCGGTGCGCGAATACGGATCCAGGTAGAACCCTGCCACCACCCGCCCGCTCGGATCGAGCAGATCGTAGTAGCGCACGCTGGGATGCCAAACGCCGACGCCCGGCCGTTCACGCACGCTGATGCCGTAGAGGCGATGAATCAGCGCAAATAAACCGCCCAATACCACAGGCAGCGGAAAATACGGGCGCAGCGCCTCCTGTGACACCTTGAAGCGGCTTTCCTGCAGCCGCTCGCTGTAGAACGCGATGTCCCACGCATCGAGCTTGCGGCCTGCGAATTCCTCGAGCTCCGCAAATTCCCGGCGTGCCGCCGGCATGCAGCGCCTCGCCAAGTCGTCCAAAAAGGCGAGCACCTGCCTGCTGCTCTTCGCCATGCGCGTGGCCAAGGCATAATCGGCGTAATTATCGAAGCCTACCAAGCGCGCCAACTCGTGGCGCAACGGCAGGATGTCGGCAATGATGGGGTTGTTATCGAATCGCCCGGCGCTCGGGCCGAGGTCAGACGCCCGCGTGATCCAGGCTTCATAGATATCGCGGCGCAACTGCACGCTCGCGGCGCTCGACATGACCGTCATGTACGTCGGCTGATCGAGCTTGAACAGCCAGCCGGGTTCATTTGCTTCGCGCGCAACGAAGGCGGCCCGATCGACGGCATTCGCCGGCAGGCCCTCGAGTTCCGCCTCGTCGGTGACGCTGCGCGTGTAGGCGCGCCCGGCGTCGAGCACATTCTCCGAAAATTTGGTCGCCAGCTGCGCCAGGCGCTGCGCGACCTCGCGATAGCGATCCTTGTCCTCGGCGCGCAGATCGACACCGGCGAGGCGAAAATCGCGCAGCGCGTTCTCCACCACCTTGAGCTGCGCAGGATCGAGCGCGCTGCCTTCGTGCTGCAGCACGTAGGCGTATCCTGCCTGCAGGGCGGTGTTCTGGCCGAGTTCCGAGGAATAAGCGGTCAGCAGCGGCACGCATTCGTTGTACGCCTCGCGCATGTCCGCCGAATTGGCGACTGCGTTCAAATGACCTATGGGGCTCCAAACGCGGCTCAAGGTGTAGCTCAATTCCTCCACCGCTATGACCAGCGAAGCGAATGTCGGCCGGGGCAGAGCGGTCAGTTCCGCGAGGCGAGCCCGATTCTCCGCGAGCACTTTCTCCAAGGCCGGACGCGCATGGCTTGCCGCGATGCGGCCGAATGCGGGCAGCGATTCCAATTCCAGCAGAGGGTTGTTCACCGCCGCGATTCTATCAGACGTGCGTCAACATCCAGGTCAGAGCGGCAGTGCTGCCCACGAACCCACCGACTCCGGCAAGGGCGCGCCGGCGGAATCGCTGCGCGAGCGATTCGCCGTCGGATACGGCCAGCAGGAATGCGCGGCCATCTTGAGGATCGCCCAGCACGTTCACGCTCGGCGGGAGCGGTGCCGTCGCGCGTCCCTCGAGGACCTGTTGGCGAGCGGCCGCGCGGGCCTGCTCCCACTCTGCCACGCTCAACGTTCCGTCGTGATTGGCGTCGAAGCGCGCCAGCAGCGCACGCTGGTCTTGCTTCCACTCGTGCAGCAGTTCCGTTACCGCGGCGTCCGGGTCCTCGACGCTGACGCCGCCGACACTGCGAAACGCGCCGAGTGCGCACACGTGGTCGTTCGGCTGCAAGCGATGCTCGGTGTAGCGATATCTGCCCGTCGTGCATGCGTCGACCAGCCAGCCGAAGACTCCGGTGCCGTTCGGTATGCGCACGTCCGGCCACTCCGACGATCCATACCAGACGTCGGTGGTGCCGGGGAACACCTCGGCGCCGCGCGGATCGACGAGGCACCGACCCGTGCCGTCGTCCAGAAGGAAGGGCGCCTCGCTGGTGCCGCTCTCAATCGTGGACCACGAACGTGATCGGCCGGTGCGGCTGCGTTCCTCAATTTTGTAGCGCCACCAAGTGCTGGGAATGCCGGTCAATGGCCCCTTGTTCTCGGCATTCGGCGGCATGACCCCGTGGCCGCTGAGCTCGACATAGCCCTGCGCTGCGGAGCGGATGCGCGAGGTCGGCGTGTCCTCGATCGCGCGATTCTTGGCCCACGATTTGCAGGCGCACCAAAACGAATATACCGCGGCCGCCGCGAGTCCGATCATGATGAGCCAAATTTTGAATCGATCGCCGGACATGGCCGGATTGAATCTCTAGGTGCTGCTGAACAGCGCGCCCACGTCCACGTCGCGCTTCTCCTCGCCCGTGAATTCCAGGAGCTGCGCCGGCAGGAAGCCGAATCTCTGCGCGATCATCACATCCGGAAACACTTTCACACGGATGTTGTTCAGATTGACCTGGTCGTTGTAGAGCTCGCGGCGGTCGGCGATGGACTCTTCGAGGGCGGTGATCCTGCCCTGCAGCTGCTTGAAGGTTTCATCGGTCTTGAGCTGCGGATAATTCTCGGCCACCGCGAACAAGCGCCCGACGCCGACGCGCAGCTGCTGCTCGGCCGCGCCGACGGCGGCCACGTTGCCCGAGGTACTCGCTTGACTGACCGAGGCGCGGGCACGCATGACTTTCTCGAGCGTATCCTGCTCGAACTGCATGTAGCGCTTGCAGGTTTCGACGAGCTTCGGCAACTCGTCGTGACGTTGCTTCAACAGCACGTCGATATTGGCCCACGCGACCTTGACGTTTTCGCGCAAGTTCACCAGTCCGTTGTAGATACCGGCGACGTAAGCAATCAGGACAACTGTCAAGGCGAGGATCACGACGAGACCGATCACGACAGCACCTCATCCGGCAGTTTGGGGCGCGGGCAGTATATCATCGGGGTTCAACGGCCTTTCACGATGGAGTTCACAGTGTCGGAGCAATCCTTCGATCTCATCAGCATCGGCGGCGGCAGTGGCGGCCTCGCCTGCGCACAGCGTGCCGCCGAATTCGGCGCCAAAGTCGCAGTGATCGAATCGCACCGCTTGGGAGGAACCTGCGTGAACGTCGGTTGCGTTCCCAAGAAGGTGATGTGGAACGCCGCGAGTGTGGCATTGGGTCTTGCCGATGCCGGCGACTATGGATTCGACGTCGCCCTGGGCGGAGTCGATTGGCCGGCTCTGAAACGCAAGCGCGACGCGTACGTGCTGCGCTTGAACGGCATCTACGAGCGCAATCTGACGACCAAGGGCGTGGCCTACGTGCGCGGCGCCGCCCGCTTCCTCGACAAGAATGCGGTCGAGGTGAACGGCGCGCGCTTGACCGCGCGGCACATCGTGATCGCGACCGGCGGCAGGGCCGTGGTACCGGAGTTGCCGGGCGCCGAGCTGGGCATCACCTCCGACGGCTTTTTTGCCCTTGAGCAGCGGCCGAAGCGCGTCGCCATCGCCGGCAGCGGCTATGTCGCCTGCGAGCTGGCCGGAGCTTTCCATGAGCTTGGCAGCGAAGTGGAGCTGTTCATTCGCAAGGACCGTTTGCTGACGAGTTTCGACCCGATGCTGGGAAAATCCTTGATGCGCGAGATGCGCGATCGAGGCATCGCCATCCACCTGCACGCCGTGCCGACCGGGGTTCGCGAGTCGTCGGGCGGGAAGACCCTGGCGGTGGCCGCCGGACGGGAATTCCCGGGCTTCGATTGCCTGCTGTGGGCGGTCGGGCGCAGCGCCAATGTGAGCGGCCTCGACTTGAGGCAAGCCGGCGTTGCGATCGACGACTGCGATTTCGTCGTCACCGACGGCTTTCAGAACACCAACGTGCCGGGCATCTATGCAATCGGCGACGTTGCCGGTCGCGCCCCCCTGACGCCCGTTGCGATCGCCGCCGGCAGGCGCTTGAGCGATCGACTGTTCGGCGGCAAAGCCGATCGCCGCCTGGAATACGGCATGATCCCGACGGTGGTGTTTACACACCCTCCCATCGGTACCGTGGGTGCGAGCGAAGCCGAAGCACGCGCCCA
>CAAGKR010222498.1_pt1 | contig 13689 bp, 17 predicted proteins | sample 2556971 | NCBI WGS metagenome assembly CAAGKR01 (sample SAMEA5207829, study PRJEB30636) | soil metagenome | biome: forest; feature: boreal; material: soil | place: USA | collected 2011-09 | depth 1 m | reverse complement strand
GCATATCCTTCACCCTCTCGACGGCCAGTCGATCGAGGAAGGTTCGCAGGTCGGGACTGAGCCCGTGCCCCTGCGTGGGACCGCCTACCACCAGCAAGTCGACGCCCTCCAGCTCACGCTCGCGCACGTCCCGGCAAAACAGGGCGTCCGCGCCTCCTAAACCCTGAGCAATCTCGCGTGCCAACACTTCGGTGTTGCCGAATTTTGAGTCGTACACGACCAGTGCTTTCATCGTTCCGTTCCTTTCACAATGTGTTTATCAGATTGCTAGACATCGGCGGCCGGACGGACTCTCGACTTGGAGTCCATGTCTCCATGGTCTGTGTCGCCTTTCTGACCCGCCGTCGGCTTCGGACCCAGCGCCGAGATATTGAAGACTGCAATCACAATGATCGTGAGCAGGCGCAGCCACAAGTCCCAGTCAGACTCCCAGACCCAGAGGCCGACCGTAATCGGCAGGAACACCACCCACAGGACGACCTGCAGAATGATTGGCACGCCGGTCAGCCATTGCCATGCGGCGTCGAGGGCTCCCTGGTTGAAAATAAGGGCCGCCCCAAAAGCAAACCACAGAATCAGGAAGATCCCGAACAGCGCTCCGGGCCCGCCGGGAGGCGTCCGGCTGGGTGACCGTCTTGGCGTTGTCGTTGCCATCACAGGTCTTCTTTCCGAGATAACCGAGGTGTCGCTATTCCGTGCCGCAGGCGGCCACCTGACGTCCACCTCATATGTATTGTCCTCCGCGGCGTGGGGAAATGGTATCGGTTGCACGCCTGATATCAAGGCGGATTTTGCGTGATAATTGGGCCCGAATGGGTCGGCTTGGTCCCCCGACGACCGCGAAAACTCTAATGCTCTGAAGCGAAGCGGGCGCTGATGAGTTCCAGGACGCCGTTGGTAATCTCCTCTTGACGAGCACGATTCTCCTGCGCCTTGAGCGCGTCCATCATGCGCTCCGCGCTGCGGGTCGCTCCGTCCATGGCAACCAGGCGAGCCGCCTGCTCGCTGGTCAACATCTGGGCGGCGATCCGGTAGAGGGCGATGAACGCGTACTCGGTCACCAGTGCCGTGAGGAATTCCTCCGCCGGCAAATACCGAGCGTAGTCCCGGCCCTCACGCACGGCCGAACGTCTGAGGGTCACAAGATCGGGCGGAAGCAGTCGCTCTTCCGTCGGTACCTGCTCGCTGACCGAGATGTACCGGCTATAAATGACCCGCACTTCTCCCAGCTCGCCCGCCGCGTACCGCGCGGTGAGCATGGTGGCGAGCCGTTTCACCAGGTCGTGCAGGCCGGCAAGCGAGGTGGCACCTGGCTCGACGAAATCGGGCGTCATGCCACGCACCGCAAACTGCCGCATGCCCCGGCGGCCAACGACCATAAGGAAGATATGCTTACTGTCGCTCAGCTCCCGGCGTCGTCGCTCCGCAAAGTCAACGATGTTCTGCGTGAGCGCGCCACAGAGCGGTTGCTCCGACGTCAGAACCAGCAAGCCGACACGCCCCTCGCGGCCAGGAGGTAGGCGCAGGGGAAATGAGTCGATGGGCACGGCGCTGAGTGAGCGCACCACGACTTCGTAATACCGGTCGGCCGCCACCACCGCTTGTTGGGCGCTCTGGATCCGTCCCGCTGCCACGGCCCGGAGCGCGTGGACTACGTCGTGGACCGTTTCCACTGTGAGGCGGCGGCGGCGGATCTGGTCGATATTCATCCACGTACTTCCTGCGGCCCTACCTCATGCTCGGAGATGCGCACGGAGTCAAGGCAGGCGCGCAGATGGGCCTCGAGGTCGGAACTCATTTGCGCATCTCTCGAGAGTCGTTCGGCCAATTGTGAGGGCACGGTGTTGAGCGTTCGGTAGAGGTCCAGGAGATACGCTGGTACCCCGCCGATTCCGACACCGTCCAGGTACCCCTCTCGCAGCGCAAAGAGCGTGGCAACCTCTTCCAGCAGCGTCAGCGGAGCCAGGTGCCTTTGCTTGAGTGCTTCACGAACGCGGCGTCCCCGTTCCAGCCGCGCTCGCGCTTCCGGTTCCAGCTCGGCTCCGAAACGAGCGAAGGTTTCCAATTCCCCTAGCTGCAGATACACCAGCCGTAAATCGCCGCTGAGCGCACGAAGAATAGGAGGCTGCGCCTTGCCACCGACCCGCGACACGCTCAGACCCACGTCGATCGCTGGACGGATGCCTTCATTAAAGAGGTGCGTGTCGAGGATTATCTGACCGTCTGTGATCGATATCAAATTGGTGGGGATGTACGCCGAGATACTGCCACCTTGAGTGTCGGCAATTGGAAGGGCCGTCAAGCTGCCGCCGCCCAGGTCATCACGTAGGCGGGTTCCGCGTTCGAGTAGCCGGGCATGCAGGTAAAACACATCGGCCGGGTACGCTTCGCGGCCGGGAGGACGCTCGAACAGAAGAGCGATGCGGCGATACACGTCGGCATGAGCGGTGAGACTGTCATAGATGATCAGCGCGTGCCGTCCCTGCTCCATGAAGTATTCCGCGATGCTACAGGCGGCATAGGGAGCAAGATACTGCTGCCCCGGCGGTGAAGCGGCATCGGCGGCAACGACAACGGTGTATTCCAGCGCCCCATGGGCTTCCAGCGTGGCCACCACTTCCGCCACGGTTGACTTGCGCTGGCCCAGAGCCGTGTAAACGCAGACCACTTCAGTATCTCGCTGCGCCAGTATGGCGTCCAGTGCCAGCGCCGTCTTGCCGGTCGAGCGATCTCCAAGCAGCAATTCGCGCTGCCCTCTTCCGATGGGCAAAAGCGCGTCGATGAGTTTGGTTCCAGTCTGCAACGGCTCGTGGACCGGAATACGGTCAGCCACACCGGGCGCTTCGCGTTCCATGGGGCGGAACTCGGTGGAGTGGATAGGCGCTCCTCCATCCAGCGGTCGTCCAAGGACGTCGACCACGCGTCCTAACAACTCGTTCCCCACGGCTACGCTCGCGACCCGCCCGGTAGAGAGGAGTTCATCGCCGGCAGAAACCGCCTCGCTCGGGTCGAGGAAGAGCACGCCCAGTTCTTCGGGACGCACGTCGAACGTCATGCCGGCCAAGCCGCTCGCGGTCTGCACGAGTTCGCCGTATCGAGCCGATGGCAGCCCTTGCACGTGTGCGACGCCGTCGCCGGCACGCATTACCTTGCCGGTTTCATGGTGCCGCACGTCCCAATGAACTTGGTCGAGTTGCTCGACTAGGTTCGTTCGAATTTCCCCGGCCAGCTTATCGTCTTCCGACAGGCGTGTGTCCATCGTCATTTCCCTCCAACCCGCCGGCCAATGATGCATCCCACACATGTCCATCCAGTCGCAGCCGGACTCCACTGACCAACTCCGGCGCGGGCCGCACCAGCAGTACGAGATCCTGACCTAGTAAGCCGGCTACCGCATCGTGAACCTGATCGATCACCTCGGGCGTGAGGTCGTGGGCAGTTTCCAGCGTTGCGGTCTCGCCTGTGGTCCATCCTTGCGCCAGCCCTTCCCGCTGTTCCGCCGGAAGGGAATGTACGGTGTCGATGAGACGACGCGCCAGGCGAGTATCGAACTCCGCATCGGACACATCTTGCAGCAAGCGCTCTGCCAACCGGGTCGCTTCGTGCACGAGATCTTGTTGTAGTGACTGCAGCGCGTCCGCCCGCTCACGTTCCAACCGTTCGTGGGCCAAGGTTTCACGGTGTTCCATCTCCCGTGCCGCTTCCGTCAGGATGCGCCCCCGCTCAGCTTCCGCCTCGTCGCGCGCTTCCTCAAGCAGCTTCCGTCTCTCCTCGCTGATAGCGGAAAGTTTCGCGCCGAGCTCGAGCCTCTGTTGCTCTGCCTCCTGGCGAACCTGCTGTGCCTCGGCCTGCGCCTGCTCGATTGCTTGTCGGCGCCGATCGATCGCGTCGTGCAGCGGCCGGTACAGCAAGCGCTGCAGAATATAGGCCAGAACCAGGAAGTTCACGACCTCGAAGACAAAGGTCCAGCTGGTGAATGTCATGCTGTGTTCACTTCGGAATAGAGCCGCTGAAAGGGTTGGCAAAGAGCAGGATCAGGGCGATGACGAGGCAGTAGATAGCGAGCGATTCGATCATGGCCAGGGCTACGAATAGCGTTCGGGTGATGTTGCCCGACTCGTCCGGCTGCCGTGCCATTGCGTCAAGCGCTCCCACGGCGGCTCGCCCCTGACCAATCGCGGCGCCGATGGAGCCCACTCCTATGGTTAGCCCCGAGGCGATCATGGCGGCCATTGCGAAAAGGGTATACGCGTTCACGTTTGTCCTCCTGTCTGCTCACTTGAACGAATGCCTGCACTGAGATAAACCATCGTCAGCACGGCGAAGATGTATGCCTGAATGACACTGGTCAGGACCGACAGCAACATGATGGGGACGGGCACCAGCAGGCCCGCCAGGAGAAGGAGCACCCCGATCACCAATTCTTCGCTCATCACGTTGCCGAACAGGCGGACGGCGAGCGTCAGTGTACGCGAGAATTCGGTGACGATCTCGATCGGAAGCAGGAACGGCGCCGGCTCGAGGTAGTGGCTGAAATACCCGCGCACGCCGCGAGCGCGCAGGCCGTAGAACGGTACTGCGAAGAAGACGATCACGGCGAGCGCCGCCGTGGTGGAGAGGTCACCGGTTGGAGCATGAAGGCCCGGGACCAACCCCATCAAGTTGCATAGTCCGATGAAGAGCGCCAGCGTCACCACGAGGGGTGTGTAAGGCCGAGGGTCTCTCCCGAACATCTCCTTCATCGTGCCCTCGAGTTCCTCCAGCATCATTTCCATCCCGATCTGCCACGCGGTGGGGCGACGAGTGAGGCCTCGGCGGATTGCCAATGCGAGGCCAATGAGCAGCGCGGAAGCGAGGAGCGAGAACAATACCGTGCTAGTGATTTGCACCGGACCGAGCTGAAAGAGCAGCTGAGGCAGATATCGATCTTTAAGCACTGCTCACTCTCCCTACGCGCCACACCAGAAGGTAACGAGCTACGTGTACGCCAACCAGGGCAGCCACGAGATTACCTCCGCCGGTGCGACCCAGCATCACGAGACCGATGCCGATTCCAGCGAGACGAAAGCCGGCGGAGCGGCGGAAGGAGGCGTGTCCGGTGCCGACAAATGTTTGTACGGAGCGCCACAGGTGCTCGAAATAGGCGATTCCGAGCAAGCACCCCGCGACGCCGGCAAGCAGAACGTTCATCCTTTCATCACCGCGTCGATGTGGCGCCAGGCAGCCATGCACCCGAGTGCCAGGCCAAGCATGAGGAGCGAGAGGGTCCAGAAGATACCCGCGTTGAAGCGCGTATCGACGTATCGACCGACGGCTACGCCGACCAATGCCGGCAATACGACCATCCAGCCGACCATTCCGACGACTCCAAATGCGCCCCAGAGATTGGGATGCTGCGCTCTCCGGGCACGTTCGCTCTGTTTCCTGACCGCTGATACCAGAGGATCTTCCTGTTGCTCGGGCTTCATCTCCGCACCGCCACGTGTGGGAGCTGCTCCAGCAGTTCAGTCACCAGCTTGTTGAAGGTCACGGTTGCCGCCTGCTCAGATTCCCGACGCGCGCGCAACAACGAGGCGACTGCCACTGAGACGCCGTCCATATCGTCGGACAGGACCGCTTCGCGTGTGGCTATTGAAATATGGCCATTCTCCAGCAGGAGCACACCGCCGTCGACTGCCACGTAGTGTTGGGCGCCGGCATCGTCCCGGTATGTGAGGACGGAAGGCGCGAGGGCGGTGCAAAAGTCTTCATGGCCCGGGAAGATACCGAAACTCCCACTGGCGTCCACGGCCCGTACGCTCCGTATGTCCGCCCGCAGCAGGCACCCGTCCGGTTTCATGATCTCGAGTGACAGCATCACGCGGCCACCTCGGCAATCGACCCAATCATATAGAGGCTTCCTTCATCAACCGAGTCGAAGGCACCCTGGAGAATGGCTTCGCAGCCGGCAATCGTTTGCTCGATCGAGACCGAGCGGCCAGGATGCCCAGTGAAGGTCTCGGTGACAAAAAACGGTTGCGTGAGAAATCGCAGCAGGCGGCGAGCTCGTTTCACCGCACTTTGATCTTCAAGCGATAGCTCTTCGAGTCCGAGCATGGCAATGATGTCTTGCAGGTCACGATACCGGGCAATGACCTCACGCACCCGCAGCGCCACTTCGTAGTGTTTCGCGCCTACATGCACTGGATCGAGTAGTTTGGACGTCGACGCGAGTGGATCGACAGCAGGATAGAGTCCCTCCGCGGCTGCCCCGCGCGACAGAACGATGGTGGCATCGAGATGAACAAACGTCTGAACGACCGCGGGATCGCTCAGGTCGTCGGCGGGAACGTAGACGGCCTGAACCGACGTAATGGCCGTGCCATCGACCGAGGCGATCCTTTCTTGCAGAGTTGCCATGTCTTCGGCCAGCGTGGGTTGGTAGCCCACCGCCGACGGCAGGCGTCCCAGTAGACCTGAAACTTCAGATCCCGCCTGGATGTACCGGAATACATTGTCGATGAGAAACATGACCTCGGTTTTTTCATGATCCCGAAAATATTCGGCCATGGTAATCGCGGACAAGCCGACGCGGAAACGAGCACCCGGAGGCGCGTTCATCTGGCCGAAGAGCAAGACCGAATGTTTCAGGACACCGGTCTGGCCCATCTCGAGCCAGAGATCGTTACCCTCGCGCGTCCGCTCTCCCACCCCCGCGAACACGCAGACCCCGCCGTGACGACTCACAGTGGTTCGAATCAACTCTTCCAGCAGCACCGTCTTGCCGACGCCCGCCCCGCCAATCACACCAGCTTTCCCACCGCGCGCCATGGGCGTGAGCAAGTCGACTACTTTCATTCCGGTTTCCAGGAACTCTGCTCCCTGGTGTTGGTGGGTGAGCGGAGGAGCAGCTCGGTGGATCGGCCATCGCTCCGCGGTCACCGGAGCCGGCTGCTCGTCAAGCGGATCGCCCAGCACGTCAAACAGACGCCCCAACGTCTCCTGTCCGACGGGCACCATGATCGGGTGACCGGTGCGCCGCACCTTCGCGCCGCGTGCCAATCCCGCGACGGAACTCATGGCCAGGGAACGGACGGTGTGGGGGTCAAGGTGCAGCACGACCTCGAGCACGATTTCGTGCTGGTCAATCGCGACCCGTAGGGCTTCATTGATGGCTGGTACCCGATCGGGAAACACCACCTCAACCACTGGCCCACGGACCGCGGTAACTCGTCCTGTCTGACTTTCTTCCGGCTGCTTGTCAGCCTCGTTCATGGCATGCGCTCCTGGCGGCAGTGGGTCGACGACCTCTTGAACCCACTCTATGCCCCAGGGAAGTCGTCCGACATCGGGCGGAGGACCGATTTACTCGGCTGCTACGCCTGACGTAGCCAGAGTTCGGCGCTGCTTTCAACAGGTCGGGAAATGTGAGGACTACCCATGATGCAAGCTGGACGGAAAGTGCTCGCCTGCTCTGGCACGCTGCGTCATCTGATCGCAGAGGAGTTTCTCGGCCGACTCATTGCGACGGGCGACCGGCGCAACGCCTCTGCCTTCGTCCAGCCGATGCGCCACGCCCTTACGCGCCTCAGCCTCAAGGCACTGCTCGTACACTTTCAGGTCGGTTTCCATCGAATTCCTCCTACCCGGTTCGGTCGACACCGGATGGGGGAAACACTTTCCCAGTGTCAACGTATCACCTTTCCCCTCAGGTGCCTATCGGATGGTGAACGGATATTCCACTGCAGCGCGACTGACTCACAGGCGATTCCCCGCGCGCCGCAGTCCACGGAAACGCCTGGCCTGGTCGCGGGACGACCGAAGTCCGGCACCTGAACGAGAAATATCGGGTGGTCACCCGATAGCCGCCAGACCCGTACGAGCTTACGGTAGAGATGCCAGGAGGCGTATGTCCTCCAGCGCACAGGTAAAAGCGCTATTGAGCAGAAGTCAAAAGGTAGGGCTCCATGAGACGTATCCTGGTTCCTCTGGATGGTAGCGATCTCAGCACCAGCATCCTGGACGATGCCATACGGCTGGCCGGGCCTGACGGCACGTTACTCCTGGTGCAGGAAGTGAGACGGGTTTCCGGCCGCGCGGCCGCGATGCACGATCCGGTATTCGACACGGAGGAGGCGCGACAGTATCTCAACGGTGTGGCCGAGGGCCTGCGCAGCCGGGGAATCTCGGTTGCCACGACCGTGCGCACGACCTTTCATGTGGCCGAAGCAATCGACGCAGCTGCACGCGCCAATGAAGTTGACATGATTGCGTGCGCCACTCATAGCCGGGGATCTATCGGATCGATCCTATGGGGAAGCGTGGCCTGGAAGGTCGTAACCCAGAGCCCGGTCCCGGTCATGCTGCGCCACCCGGTATTGGGCAACGGGCGAATGCCCCCCGCATCCGGGCAGCGGCGCATTCTCGTGCCGCTCGACGGCTCACCCCTCGCCGAAAAGGCATTGCCGCTGGCGCAGGAATTGGCTGCGGAGTGGGCAGCGCCGATTGACGCCGTTCTCATCGTCCCGCGGTTGCGAGCGGAAGCAGAACGCGGCCCTATGGAGGAGTATCTCACCCGCATCGTTGGATCTCTCGCCGGCAAGGTGCAGGGGCACGTGATGATCGGCGACCCAGTCGAGGAATTGATTGCATTTGTACGGGGGTCCGAAACCACGGACGTGGTGATGACCACGCACGGTCGCACCGGGCTGGCACGAGTGTTCCTCGGCAGCGTTGCGTACGACCTCGTGCACCGACTGCCCATTCCTGTCATTCTCACGCCCGCCCTGGAAACGCAGCACGGGCAATCCGAAAAGATTCCAGTCAACGTAGAAACGACCCCAGTCGGTTCAAGCAAGGAGTAGAACATGACCACACGTATCGCAATCAACGGATTTGGCCGGGTTGGACGTCAGGCCTTCAAGATCGCCGCTCAGTACCCCGAGTTGGAAGTCGTCGCCATCAACGACATCGGCAACGTTGCCAACATGGCGTACCTGCTAAGGCATGACACGGTGTACCGGGACGACAAGAGCCGGATCGAGGTGGGAGACGGAACACTGATTGTCGATGGCAAACCGTATCCCGTGTACGCGATTTCCGATCCGCTGCTCCTTCCCTGGAAGGACTTGAAGGTTGATGTCGTCATCGAATCCACCGGGAAGTTCAAGACGGCGGAGCAAGCTTCAGCGCACCTCCAGGCGGGTGCAAAGACCGTTATGGTCTCGGCCCCATCCAAGGGAGCCAAGACTGTCGTGCTCGGCATCAATCAGCACGAGCTGGCGGCCGAAATCAGCCAGTCCACCGGCGCCCGCGTCTTCTCCAACGCCTCGTGCACGACCAACTCGGTGGCGCCTGTCATGTCTGTTCTGGACGAAGTATTTGGAGTCCAGAAGGCGCTCATGACTACCGTCCACTCCTACACCGGCGATCAGGCGCTGGTAGACGCGCCACATAAGGACTTCCGCCGCGGTCGCGCCGCCGGTCAGAACATTGTGCCCACCAGTACTGGCGCCGCACGCGCCACCGGTCTGGTACTGCCGGCGCTCAATGGCAAATTCGACGGCGCCTGCCTGCGCGTCCCGACGCTGGATGTGTCAATCTCTGACATCACGGTGGTGACCGAGCGGCAAGCGACGGTCGACGAGGTCAACGCCGCCTTCCGGAATGCGTCGGAAACGACGCTCAATGGATACCTCGGTGTGACCGATGAGCCGCTGGTTTCGGCCGACTTCATCGGCAGTGAATACTCCACAGTGGTCGACCTCTCGCTGACCCAGGTGATGGGAGGCGACCTCGTCAAGGTGTTCGCCTGGTACGACAACGAGTGGGGCTATTCACACCGCTTGGTCGAGGCAGTACTGCTACTTGGCCAGGCTCTCGCGAATGAGCGCGTACTCGAGCCGGCTTTGGCAGCACGTTAACAAAAGGCAAGCAATCTGGGGCTGACCGCATGCGGGGTGCGGTCAGCCCTTTCGACTGATCTCGCGCGCGATACGTCGGGCTGTTATGTCAATGACGCTTGCCAAATTGGGACTGAGCGGGGCTCCCAGGTCGAAGCCGCCGCCCTCGACTCCATAGACAATGAGCCTGGCGGGCAGACGCTCGAGCGCGCGCGCCAGCGCCACTACCTCGCCGACACCGATGCCATGAGACGACACATGCGACCCGAAGATGGCCGGCAAGTCGTCTGCCAGCGCGTCAAAGCGCATCACGGTCCCTGCTTCGGATCCGCTGGAAACGGCATCAATCAGAATCACTGAGTCAGCACCGTGCCACCACTCCAGGAGCGCCAACGGGTCTCCGCTCAGTTCCTCCACCGTCACGCCACGCGGACAAAGCTCACGCACGTGCCGGGCAATCGCGAGTCCGATCGCATCGTCGCCGCGATCGTCGTTGCCGATTCCAACCACCAGAATACGATCTGTTGAGTCGGTCAATCGAGAGCTGTCCGGCCTGGACCTTGTGCGGCCCTGCCTCACTGGTACTCCAGCTCGAGCCGGAGGTAGTGGGTCGAGCAGGAGATACAGGGATCGTAATTGCGCACGGTCAGTTCGCAGAGTGCGGTGAGTTCGTCCTTGGGTAGCTCGATGTTCTCCGTGACCACCTGCCGCAGGTCGTGTTCGATCGTCTTGAGATTCTGCGACGTCGGGGGAATGATCGTCGCATCGACAATATTTCCACCATCGTCAATCGTGTAGCGGTGATACAGCATTCCACGGGGCGCTTCGGTCGCCGCGCGCCCTACACCCGCACGCGCTGGGACTGCCACGAAAGGCTGGTCCGGCATCTCATACTGCTCGATAATGCGCAACGCCTCATCACACGCGTACACCGTTTCCACGGCGCGCACGATGATGCTCTGGAAGGGATTGCGGCAGGTGCGCCCGAGTCCCGCTTCACGCGCTGTTTCCTGGGCGAGCCGCGATAACTGGTCGAAGTTCAAGTTGTACCGAGCAATTGGCCCAACCAGATACCGTCCCTTGCCGGCGAGTGCCGAGTGCAGGGCCGTGGATCGCTCCACGTGTTCCTCCCGGAAGAAGCGCTCATACTCGTCGACGGAGATATCGAGGCCGCCGCTCGAGATGACGCGCCCTTCATTGAGGGCGTACTCGTCTGGGTGGTGCAGGGCGACGAACTCGTACTCTAGCTCGAATGGCGGGAAAGGTAGCGTTGCCACCCAGTTCGCCGTGTCGACCGCGGCCGAGCGCGCCCACTTCAGGCGCTCCACCAGAGATTCCAGCTCCGCTTGCGTCGGCGCCTTGTAGAAGCCGCCCACACGCACATTTACCGGATGGATCTCCCGTCCACCCAGCAGCGTCATGATCGCGTTTCCCACCTTTTTGAGCTGCAGACCGCGCTTCACAATGTCTGGATAATCCTGGGCCAGGCGGATGGAGTCGGGGTAGCCGAGAAAGTCCGGAGCATGCAGCATATAGATGTGCAACGCATGGCTCTCGATCCATTCTCCGCAATACAGCAGTCGGCGCAGTTCTCGCAGTTGACCGCCAACGGCCACTCCACAGGCCCGTTCCATCGCATGTACCGAGCTCATCTGGTACGCCACGGGACAGATCCCGCAGATGCGTGCCGTGATATCCGGCGCTTCCGTAAATCCTCTCCCTCGGAGCAGGGCCTCGAAGAAACGAGGCGGTTCGAAGATCGTCAAGTGAGCGTCGATTACCGCGCCATCCTTGATCTTGACGTGCAAGGCGCCTTCGCCCTCGACCCGCGCCAGGAAGTCGACTTTAATGGTCTTCGTTGTCATGTGCTTCACTCTCCATGTGGAACGGTTCCGCGAGGGCGTTGTAGGTGCGGAAGGCACGCATGACGGCGACGTCTTTGACGCCGAGATGGCCGAACTGGGTCACGAGCGACGCCGTGTTCGGCGTTTCTTTCGGACCGAAGCAGCCGTAGCAGCCGCGGTTATAGGCCGGACACAAAGCACCACAGCCGGCGTGGGTCACTGGTCCCAAGCACGGAGTGCCGTGCGCCACCATCACACAGGTGAGGCCGCGCCGCTTGCACTCCACGCAGACACTGTGGGGGGAAACGTTTGGCTTGCGGCCATGAAGGTGCGCATTGATGACTTCGAGCAATTGATACTTGTTCACCGGACAACCGCGTAGCTCAAAATCGACTTTCACATGCGCGGCGATGGGCGTGGACGTGGCAAGGGTACTGATGTACTCAGGATGTGCGTACACCGCCGACACAAAGTCTCGAACGTCCTTGAAGTTACGAAGCGCCTGGATCCCTCCGGCGGTGGCACAGGCCCCAATGGTGATGAGAAGCTTCGAGGCCCGCCGCACCTGCTGAATGCGCTCGGCGTCGTGCGAGGTAGTGATGGAGCCCTCGACCAACGAAATATCGTATGGGCCGCTCACGACCGCACTTGACGCCTCTGGAAAGTTGGCGATCTGCAGCGCCCCGGCCACGGTGAGTAGTTCGTCCTCGCAGTCGAGCAGGCTCAGCTGGCAGCCATCGCACGAGGCGAACTTCCATACCGCCAGGGTCGGTTTGTGTGTGGCGACCATCTCAGACCTCTCGCTTTCCCAGCAGCCATGCCAGACGGCTATAGGGAAATACGGCTCCATCCTTACAAATAAACGTGGGGCCAAACTGGCAGTGGCCGCAGTAACCCACAGCGCACTTCATATTGCGTTCCATCGAGATATATATGCCTTCCCGATCCAATCCGCGCTTCTCCAGTTCGAGCACCACAAAGCGCATCATGATCTCTGGACCGCAGATCATGGCGACCGTATTCCCCACATCGAATCGCGCAGGCGGGATCAGGGTCGTCACCACGCCCACGTTGCCCCGCCAGTCGCCCTGAGCCGAATCGACCGTCACGGCCACTTCCAGGTCGAATCGCGTCCGCCACTCCTCCAACTCCGAGACATACAGCATGTCACGAGGAGTACGAGCACCGTAGAGCACGGCGATACGGCCGTACTGCTCCCGATGGGCGAGGAGGTGGTAAATGGCAGGACGAAGCGGCGCCAAGCCAATGCCGCCGGCCGCTATCACGACGTCCTTCCCGCGCGCTTCTTCCACCGGCCAGGGAGTCCCGAACGGGCCGCGCACGCCAATCACCTGGCCGGCCTTCAACTCCGACATGGCACGGGTCACCGCACCTACCGCCCGCACGGTGTGGGTGACCACATCTGTCATCACGGCGTCGCCGCTGATGGAAATCGGCACCTCGCCCACGCCAAACACGTACATCATGTTGAACTGGCCGGGCAGGTAGTCAAATGGCTCGGAATCGTCCGAGCGCCTGAGATCGACGGTGAAGGTGTCGTACGTGTCGCGGCGACGCGACTCGATACGCCAGAGCTCCGGCAACATGGGCTGAGGCCGGAGAGTTGATAAGGAAGGTGAGTCAGGCATGTACTCGATGGACATCCAACACCTGCAATCGCGTCGCCTGTAGACGCTGGGCAATGATCGGCGCGAAGCGCTTATAGAGCTCATAGCCCAGGTCATGATCCTCTTCGCACTTCCCACGCAGGCAGGCAGCGTCGAATGAGAACACGAGGGTGGTACTGATGACCCGGCCGTCGAGATGCCACACGTACGGGGGTACGAGCCAGGACCAGCCAAGTGCATCACCCTCACCCACGGTCTGGATGGTGATGGGCCCGCGCTCGGAGGTATAGAACTCGAGCGCCACGTGGCCATGCCTAATCAGGTAAAAGGTATTTG
>CAAGKR010281522.1_pt1 | contig 13690 bp, 16 predicted proteins | sample 2556971 | NCBI WGS metagenome assembly CAAGKR01 (sample SAMEA5207829, study PRJEB30636) | soil metagenome | biome: forest; feature: boreal; material: soil | place: USA | collected 2011-09 | depth 1 m | reverse complement strand
GCTCACGGAGACGGGCTCGCGGATGGACGACGTGATCTTCGAGGAGTTCAAGGGCACCGGCAACATGGAGCTCGTGCTCGACCGGAAGATCGCCGACCGACGCATTTATCCGGCGATCGACATAGCCCGCTCGGGCACCCGCAAAGAGGAGCTTCTCCTCAGCCAGGCGGAGATCAACCGTGTGATTCTGCTGAGACAGTTTCTCGCCGACATGCCCGAGGCCGAAGCAATCGAGTTCCTGCTCAGGCAAATGGTGAAGTCGAAGAACAACAAGGAATTCTTCACGCAGATGGCGCAGGGATAGGTATTGTGAACGCCGCGCTGGCTCGCTTTCTCGCGGTGGACTACGGGCGGAAGCGCATCGGCCTCGCGATCAGCGACCCCCTCGGCATGATCGCCTCGCCGGCCGGATTCATCACCCGTCGCGAAGGCAAAAGACCGCCAATCACGAAGATCCTTGCCCGCGCTACGGAGCTCGAGGCCCAGGGCTTCCTCCTTGGCCTGCCGCTGGACGGGGAGGGCAACGAGACCGAGTGGACCGCCGAAGTTCGGGCCCTGGGGGCAGAAATCGCGAAACGTACTGGCATGGTGGTTCGTTTCTATGATGAACGATTCACCACGGCGGCAGCATTGCGTACAGTACGAGAAATGGGGGAATCCACCCGCGGCAGGAAGGGCGACGTTGACTCGCTCGCAGCGGCGATTCTTCTCCAGCATGCCCTCAATGTTCCGGACTGAGCTCCGCGCGGCACTCGCCGCGGGGTGCGTAGTGCTGGCAGCGTGCGGCCAAAAGCCGTACGGCGCGTCCACGCGCGTGATCATCCCGAGGGGAGCGAGCTTCGCCGACGCGGCGGATTCGCTCTCCAAGGCAAATCTGGTTGGGTGGCGGAAGATGTTCCGCCTCTACGCGCGCGTCACGGGTGGGGACCGCAACATCAAGCCGGGCACGTACCTCCTCAGGCACGGGACGCCGTGGAAGGACATCATCGGCGCCCTCAACGGCGGGCACGGGCTCGTCAATACGATCACGATTCCCGAGGGTTACACGATCTCGCAAATCACGCCGGCTCTGGCGAGAACGCTCAAGGTTCCGGCCGACTCGGTGAACGCCGCCGTGCGCGACACGGCGCTTCTGTCGAGACTCGATATCCCGAATCCGACGCTGGAGGGGTACCTCTTTCCCGATACCTACGCATTTCCGCTCGGCACGACGGCGCGTCAGGCGGTGCACGAGATGGTTTACGATTTCGAGCGCCGATGGAAGCCGGAATGGGATGCAAAAGCGTCGGACCTGAAGATCAATCGCAATGACCTCGTCACGATGGCGTCGATCGTCGAGAGAGAGGCGCGACTGCCCGAAGAGCGTCCCGTCATCGCGGCTGTCTACTACAACCGGCTCAAAAAGGGGATGCTTCTCCAGGCGGATCCGACGGTGCAATACGCGCTCGGCCACCACGTGGGGCGCGTGCTGTACAAGGATCTCGCCGTGGCGTCGCCGTACAACACCTACGTCCACAAGGGACTGCCGCCTGGTCCCGTCGCATCGCCCGGTGTGGCCAGCCTCGCAGCCGCGGCCAATCCCGCGAGCGTTCCCTACCTCTATTTTGTCGCAAGTCCCGACGGTCATCACGAATTCAGGATGACACTGCAGGAGCACACGAGCGCGATCAGGGAAGTTCGCGGGGCCAGGAGCTCGAGTGGCACCGGAGTCAGAAGGCTTGCCCAGGCGTCACCCGCGACTCCGACGAAGACCTCCGCCAGGTCCACCACGAAATCCAGCACGAAGGCAGCAAGCACCACAAAGTCGGCGCCGAAGAAAACGGCAAGCCGCACGACGTCCACCAAAAAGAAAACGACGCCCAAGCGCTCGACCCGTCCGACCCAGTTAAGTCAATAACGAATGCTCGATCCAAAGATCCTGCGTCTCGTCGCCATCACCGATGACGCGGTGGATCGGCGCGCGACGCTCGTGGATCGAGTGGCGGCAGCCGTGCGCGGCGGAGCAACGAGCGTTCAGGTGCGGCTCAAAACCGCGTCGCCGCGCGAAGTCGTGGAGATTACGCGGGCCATAATGAGCAGAACCTTGGTGCCTGTGATAGTCAACGACCGTGCGGACATAGCTCTTGCCGCGGGCGCGGCCGGTGTTCACGTCGGCGAAGCGGATCTCCCCGTGGCTGCGATCCGAAGATTCGCGCCCGCGGGTTTCATCATCGGCGCATCACTCGGGAGCGACGCGGAGCTGGCAAACGCCAGGGCTGCCGATTACGTCGGGATAGGACCGGTGTTCGGCTCCAGCTCCAAGGACGACGCCGGTAGCGCGATCGGTGTGAACGGTTTCGAGCGTCTGGCCGCACTGGTGGAGGTGCCGGCCGTAGCAGTCGGTGGCATAACCGCCGACCGGGCGCTTCAGATCACCGTGCACGGCGCGGCGGGAGTGGCGCTGATAAACTCGATCTTCAGCTCTGACGATCCCGAGCGCGCGACCCGCGAGATCGCGGCCGCCATCGGAAGGTGATGTCCGGCGCGGGCTGAACCTCGCCGTGCCTCCGATTGCTCTTGTTCTTGTGCGGCATGTGCGCCTCGCGCATCGCCTTCTCGATCTTAGCGCGTACCGGCGGGCTGAGAAGGACGTCGACCAGGTCCGGGTCGAATTGTGTGCCGCGGCCCTGCTCGATGGCCCGCATCGCTTCGCTGAAGCTGCGCGCGGGATTGTAGCGACGCCGGTGAGTGATCGCGTCGAAGCTGTCGGCGATCGTCACCACGCGCGCGGTCAGCGGAATCCTCCGTCCCTTCAGTCCGCGCGGATATCCTTTGCCGTCCCATCGCTCGTGGTGCGCCGCGACGCCTTTTCCGAGGTCCGGAAAGAACGGCGCGAGCGGGGCCAGCACTTCGGCGCCGCGCTGAGGGTGCGTCATCACGGCTCGGCGCTCCTCGGGAGTGAGCTTTGATGTCTCGTGGAAGATGTCGGTGAGTGCCTCGTGGAGCTTGCCGATATCATGGAAGAGCGCGATTCGCTCGACGCTGTGCAGAGTGTGCTCGTCCAGCCCAGCGGCGTCGCCGAGTATGAGGGCGTAGGTCGCGACGCGACGGACGTGGGCGCCCGTGGTGGCGTCGTTGGCGTCGATCGCGTTGAGCAGAGTCTCCAGCGTGGCCGCGCTAAGTCGTTCGACCTTCGTTCGCATGGCGTGCTCACGGTAGAGCAGCCCGCCGGCCGCGGCGGCCCCGACCGTGAATGGCACCAACTCTTTCATGTCCATGCCCTTCGCAAGAACCGTACGGGCGCAGTCATTACATTGACGCATGACGGTCGCAAGGGTGAACGCGAAGGGCGCGCGGCGTTGGCTCAATGGCCATCCGTGGATTTACCGTACGGATGTGATCGAGCGCCCGCTCATGGAAGCGGGCGCCGTACTGGTCCACGACAATCGCGGCAAGCCGCTCGGCTGGGCTCTGTGGAGCCCGCTGTCGGAAATCTCCCTTCGACTTCTGGACCGCGATCCAGACGCAATCATCGACCAGGCGTGGTGGGACGAGCGCATCGCATCGGCGATCGCGCGCCGCGTACCGCTCGAGGATCACACCAATGCCTTTCGGCTGATTCACGGTGAAGCGGACGGATGTCCGTCCCTCGTGTGCGACCGATACGACGCCTGGCTCGTCGTGCAGTTCATGAGCGCCGGACTGGAGTGTTTCAGGGAAGAGATCGTCTCCTCGCTGCGCTCACTCGTTGAGCCGGCCGGGATTCTGGCGCGGAACGATGTGCCGCTGCGAGCGAAGGAAGGACTGCCTCGAGAGACTGTGGTCCTGCACGGCGAAGTTCCGCGCGAGATCGAGGTGCATGAGTACGGGGTGAAATTCCTCGCGGCGCCCTGGACCGGGCAGAAGACGGGCGCGTTCCTGGACCAGCGCGAGAACCGCCACTTTGTCGGAACTGTGGCTCGGGGGAGAGCACTCGACTGCTTCAGCTACCACGGATCGTTCGCTCTGCATCTGGCGCGGAAGGCGACGCACGTGACGGCGCTCGACGCGTCCGGTCCCGCGCTCGTCCGGGCAGCGGAGAATGCCGCGCGCAACTCGCTGGACAACATCTCGTTCGTCGAGGCGAACGCTTTCGATTTCCTCCGGGAGAAGGAACGGGAAGGAGTCACCTTCGACACGATCGTGCTCGATCCGCCCGCGTTTGCGAAGACGCGCGCGGCGATTCCCGGGGCGATGCGCGGGTATAAGGACATCAATTTGCGCGCAATGCGCCTGCTCGCGCCCGGCGGTCTGCTCTATACCGCCAGCTGCAGCTTCCACCTGACGAAGCCGCTCTTTCTGGAGATGTTGCAGGACGCAGCCGCTGACAGCGGACGCCGCATCGCGATTCGCGCGCTCACGGGCCAGCCGCTCGATCACCCCGAAGTCCTGACGATTCCGGAGACGGGTTACATCAAGGGCGCGCTGCTCGAAGTGATGGACTAAAACGGCTGCGGCGTCGGGATCGGGACGGTGGCTCCTAGCTGCACAACTGCAAAGCTTTCAGCTCCCTGCTTCAGTTTTGTGTAGTGCCCGGGCCACCGTCCCGATCCCGACGCCGCAACCCTAGCCACGTTGGCATTTGGGACAGAAGTAGGTCGAGCGGCCGGCCTGGACGATGCGCACGATGGTTCCGTCGCAGCGCCTGCAGTTTTCTCCCTCGCGATCGTACACCGCGAATCGGCCGGCACCGAGGTTGTCGGTGTATCGTCCGGGCAGTCGCTTCTTCGGACTCAACACCAGCCTGATCGCGTCGACGAGCTTCGCGAGCTTTGGCCGGCTTACCCTGGCCGCGGGTTTGCGCGGATCCATCTCCGCTTCCCAGAGCGCCTCGGCAGCGTAGATGTTGCCGAGCCCCGCGATTACGGATTGATCCATGAGAGCGGGCTTGATTGCGATCTTTTTTCGCCGGAGCGCCCCGGACAGATAACCGGCATCGAGCGCCGTGTCGCTCGCTTCCCGTCCGAGCGGTGGCAGCGACGACGAGCCTTTCTTGTCCAGAGTGATGGAGGAGAGCGCCCGGGGATCGACGAGTGAGATCCGCGTTCCATCGGTGAGATCGATCACCGCGCGCGCGAACCGGTCGAGATCGTCGTCGGCGGCTCCGATCTCCCAGTCACCATTCATCCTGAAGTGAACCACGAGCGTATCACCGCTGTCCAGATGGAGCAGCTGATGTTTTCCTCTGCGCTCGATCCGGTCGATCCGCTTCCCTTTTGCCGCGCGCGATTGAGCGGGTGACAGTTTTCGCTTGAGCGCGGGATGGATCGCCTTTACGGATGCGATAGTCTTGCCCCGCGCCGCTCGACCAAGACGACGAGCGGCGCGCTCCACTTCGGGAAGCTCAGGCATCTGGTCGGCGCTCAGCTCCTATGCGAGTGTCTTTCCCAACGGGAACCTGAAGGTGTCCTCGTGGTCCTTGAGCGCATCCAGCAGCTCGAGCCCGCTGAACTTCCGCGCGTCGTACACACAGAGCGTCTCAACCGGAAAACGCGAAACGATACGCCGCTCGAATCCCACCTCCAACTCGATCATTTCTCTCGATGATACGTTCAGGCGAAGCCCCCACATGTCGCCCACCACACGGAACGAGTCGACGCCTTCGGCCTCGGCCTTCTTCATGGCGATCTCGAAGAAGCGGCATTGGGCAGCGGGAGACTTCTGGTGCTCGGTTACGATCAGCCGGCCGGCAGTGATGTCCGAGTCCAGCGAAGGCCGCCTCTCTCTCAGCGCTTCCACGATGACCTTCTGCGCGCGCACTGGTGCCACGAGGAAGCAGTCACTCTTATTTGCCAATCCCTCGAGCAGAAACGGCACCGCGAGGTCGAGTCGTCCGGCATCGCTTCCGTAGATACCACACAGGTGATTCCCGTGGATAGCGGCGGAGGTTCTGCTTTTCGGGTGAGTCGCTTTCATTGAACTCCCGTTTCCGGCCGCAAGGCGCTGCGCGGCCGCGGGCTGCTCCATGAATGCCAACAGGTCAGTGCGACGAAACCTGCGCTCGCGCCGCCGGCCGATACGAAGGCACGGCAACATGCTCGCATTCGTCCACCGGCGGAGCGACGTCTCGCTAACACCGAGAAACTGAGCGGCTTCGCGGATGTCGAGGAGCTCAATGGCGTCGGTCAAAAGCACCTCGGATTGCCCAGGGGAAGACGAGCAAAGTATAGTAACGGTGAGCCTTGACTACCTGGTCCCAGGCTAGTCGCACAAAGCCAGAGCGCAATGACGATACCAGCGCGTCGATTTTGTCGGGGCTACGCCAGCGCCCTCTCGAGAGGATACCGGTACGTATCGCGATGCGCCTTGAGCGCGTCCAGCACATCGACTCCGGAGAACTGCCGCACATCGTAGGCGCAGAGCGTCACCACCGGGAATCGCCGGGCAATGAACTCGTCGTAGGTGGCTTCGTATTCGGCGAACTTTTCCGCGCTCACCTTTTTGCGCATCTCGCACGTGTCGCCAAAGACGCGGAATGACGGCGCTCCCGCCGCGGCAGCGTGCTTCAACCGCACCTCGAAGTCCCTGATCTGCGCGCGCGGACCCTTCTGGTATTCCGCGAGCAGCAACTTCCCAGAGGCGATGTCCCGTTGGAGCGACGGGCGCTTTTTCTCCAAATGCCTGAGGATCTGTTTGCTGGATCGCTTCGAAGCCACGAGATAAACCATGCTGCCTTCCTGCAATCCGTCCAGCAGGAACCGAACGGCGAGCGTGACACGACCGAGCTCTGTGCCGTAGAGCCCACACAGATGACTCCCGTGCGTCAGCGTAATCAACTCCTCTGGCGGCCGCGCCGTCGGGTACGCGTCCGACCGCGGCGAGCGAGAGGGTTGTTGCTCCATGAACGCGAGCAGGTCGACGCGGCGAAATCTTCGCTCTCGCCGATGGCCAACGCGAAGACATGGCAGAACGCCCGCATTCGTCCACCGGCGGAGCGATGTCTCGCTGACGCTCAGGAACCGGGCGGCTTCGCCGATGTCGAGCAGATCGTTTGCGTCGGCCACGCAGTCCTTGCTAAGGGGGTTTACCTGATAGTCCAGCTCGACCAGGAGGCATAATCTGTCGCCTTGCCGAACCCCAAGAAATCTACTTGAGCGCGGTTCTGGGGCTCATACGCTCATCGGCTCTGCCACATGGTAGCACCAAAGTAGGGGTTGGGCCAGATGAAATGTGGCCCGGATGTGGCATAGCAAAGTACAACAGAGTACAATTAAGACTAGCTTGGATGACCGGGCTGATCGATGCAAATGAATGCCAGACCGCAACGGTGCTGGGCCCCAGAGAACCATTTCAGTTGGAGATGTAACTCGCTGTGCCAAGTCTTTCGCACTCCGTGAAAATCCCCGTTCGCGTGCTCATGCTTGACGACTCCGAAGCCGATGCCGAGCTCATGCGGCAAGAGCTGAATCGGGCGGGCCTCCCCACAGTCAGTGAGCGTGTCAACTGCGAGCACTCGTTCGCAGCCGCGCTCGAGAATTTTGCGCCAGACGTCGTTCTGTCCGATCACTCGCTCGCACACTTCGACGCTCAGTCGGCGCTCGCACTGCTGCTCAGAGTTCGGCCCACGACCCCGCTGATCATCGTGACCGGCTCCTTCAACGGCGACAAGGCCATAGCCTGGCTGCGCGCCGGCGCCGAAGACCTGATAATCAAGAGCAACCTGAGTCGGCTCGCTTCATCGATCACCGACGCGGTCCATCTGCGCCGCCCTCTAGACAAGCTGACGCCGCGGCAGATCGAGGTGTTGCGGATGGTCGCCGAGGGTCGGCGCACGAGAGAGATCGCGGCGTGTCTCAAACTGAGCGTCAAGACGGTCGAAAGCCATCGCGGCGAGATAATGAAGCGGCTCGAGATTCACGACGTCATGAGCCTGGTACGCTACGCTCTGCGTGTGGGACTCGTTTCCGCGACGGCGTAGCGCGATGATAGGAAACCGACAGTCCGGTGATATAGAATCGACATTTCCAAACTTTCCAACCGGTTGGAAAGTTTGGCGGCGTGTCTTCTGAAGAAAACGAGCGACCCCATGACCGTGCCCGGCTGCCAGAGAATATTCCCAACCGGCCAAAGGGTTATTGCTGGTTCTGAGCGCGCAGTGGTGGTCGTTACTCTACCAGCTTGTTTGAGACTGATGATCCACGCTCTCACGGAACTCCTGGAGAGGTCCCTGTAGTGCGAAGCAGCCCAATACCGGCAGATCAAATCGTTCGCGTCCTCATGCTGGAAGACAGCGAGAGCGATGCAGATCTCATCAAACACGAGCTGAACCGCTCCGGAATGAAGACCGTGATAGAGCGGGTCGATTCGGCTGAAACCTTTACCGCCGCCCTTCATAGCTTTGCGCCGGATGTGGTCCTGTCGGATCACTCGGTCAGCCAATTCGATTCTTGCGCCGCGCTGGAGATACTGCGCGCGGTGCGTCCAACGGCTCCTCTCATCGTCGTCACCGGTGTCATTACCGGCGCCCAGAGCGTCGCGGCCATTCGCGCCGGAGCCGAGGACCTCATTCTCAAGGCATATCTGAGTCGCCTTGTCGCATCGATCAGTGACGCGCTCGCCGTACGGCGTCCGCTGCACAAGCTCACCGAGCGGCAGGTCCAGGTGCTCAGACTCGTTGCCGAAGGTCACCGGACGCGAGATATCGCAACCAGTCTCGGGCTCAGTGTCAAAACGGTTGAAAGCCATCGCGGCGAAATCATGAAACGCCTTCGCGTGCACGACGTCGTCAGTCTGGTGCGCTACTCTATTCGCGTCGGATTGGTAGCCTCGACGTATTGATCATAGCGCTGGCTCGTGGTCGCCTCAGGGCAAAACCCCATAGTGCGATGCAGAGCCAGGTGATATACAAACTGTAGGCATCGGTCAGTAGTTCAGGCGCGCGCTCGTGAGTTCGCGGCTGGCGCGACTCGGGGATTCTCACGATGGTGAGAGCGCAGCATGCTTCGCCGCTACTCGACGCGCTGATCGACGGAGAACGCGTCCATCAGCTGATGGACAGCGGCAGTGACTACGCCATTTTCTTGCTCGATGCCAACGGTTATGTGGCGAGCTGGAACGAGGGCGCCCAACTGATCAAGGGCTACTCGCGGGAGGAGATCGTCGGCAAGCATTTCTCAGTATTCTATCCGGCCGAGGATCGCGCCCGTGGAAAGCCGGAGCGAGAGCACAGCCATTCGGAAAGCAGAGAAGACGACGGGCGCCCACGTGCCGATCGTCGCGCTGACTGCGCACGCAATGAAAGGCGACCGAGAGGCCTGTCTCGCCGCTGGCATGGACGAGTACCTGTCCAAACCGGTGAATGCCACGGAGCTCTTTACGCTGATCGAGTCGCTCACCGGCCTCACGGTGATGGCAGCGCCGGACCGCGTGATCGACGCTCCGGTGGCTACCCCGGCCTTTGACATGGAGGGCGTACTGGCCCGTGTCGAAGGAGACCGGAGCTTGTTGAAAGAGCTTGCGCAAATTCTCCACGGCGAGATCCCGGGAGTTCTTGCGGAGATTCGACGCTGCGCGGCGACCGGCGACTCCGGCGGACTGGAGCGCGCCGCACACGGATTCAGAGGTGCGTGCGGCAACTTCGGCGCTGAAGGCGCGGTAAGGGCGGCTCACGTGCTCGAGCTCATGGGACGTCGAGACAATCTTCAGGATGTCGACGCGTGCGTCGCGGATCTCGTGCGCGAGACGGTCGGTCTGGAGCTCGCCCTCGTCAGCGTGGGCGCGCCCAAGGCTGCGTGAGCAACGTTTCGTCAACAGCGACGCGCATTTGAATTGATCGTTACAGTCGAGCTTCCCCAAACTTCGCTCTTGCGAGTTGAGTCGGGCGGTCTACCTTAAACGCCTGTCCACCCCCGCCCCACTCAATGACGCAAACCAGTCCTCGCTCTCTCAAGCACGAGTACGAGTTGTACGTAGAGAATGAGATCGAGAATTACAAGGAGTCGGTGTCACGCTCCGCGATTCTCAAGATTGGCGATGAGGCAGCCGCGTGTCTTCGGGCGGCTGAGCAGTTCGGGATGGACGAGATTCTGCTCTGGGCTGAAGTCGATCGCATCATCCGTAAGCGTCTTCGCGTCCCCGCGTACGGCACCTGGCGGCGAAAGCGCATCAAGCTGCTCGAGGAGTATCGCCGTCCCGAGCACTGGGGAATTCAGCCCGATGGAGTTCTCGCGCGCGAGATCCACCCTCCCGCTGAATCAAAGGTGCTCGTCGCCGGTGGCGAGATTGACCGCACCGCGCTCTATCTCGCTGCGCACGGCTGCGATGTGACCGCCGTCGACCGCGAAGTGGATTCCCTCGAGCGCGTGATGAACGCCGCTCAGGCCGCCGGGCTCTCCGATCGGATTCAGAGCTACGTCGCCGATGTCGGCGACTGGTCCCCCGACGTGCAGCTCGGCGCGCTGGTCTGCACATCCGAGGCGTTCAGCGGACTTTCCCTCGAAGAGAGGGGCCGGGCGTTCGAGCTTCTTCAGGCCGCCACGCGGGACGGCGGGGTTCATCTCGTTGGAACGATAGTTCGCGGCAAGCGGGGCGTCTCGCTCGCCGAGCTGCGGCGCCAGTACAAGGGCTGGTCGATCTCTGTGGAAGACGATTCCAGCTCTTCCAAGAGCTTCTTGGCCAGAAAAGTCGCAAGCTGACCGTGTCGTAAGGACACAGGTGTCCTATCGCCGCGTGTCATTTCGCGACGCTTCGGCTCCCCCAAAAAATCGTCTCACTTGCAAGTCATTGATCAACAACTACTTGCGAGTGACATCCAAGATGGCATGTCGGGTGCTTTCCATAGGGTCGCGAGCCGCTTTGCGGCACCCAACCAAAGTGAGAGCAGAATGAAGAAGGATCGTAAAGAAGCAGTATCATCAGAGCCCCTCGGCATCATCATCTCCAGAGGAGACAGGACGGAGCCAACGCCCGTCTTCTCCGCTTATATCTGGGGACCTGTGCCCGACGCCACGACTGATTCAGCGACGAGAGCCGCGTAGGCCTGGCCGCTCCTACCGCTACTACATAGTAGGAAGAGAAGGCCCCGCTATAACTGGCGGGGCTTTTTGCATCCTGGACTAGGTACGGTGCTTGCCCGTCTCCGCACTGTGGAAGAATCCTCCCCCGCTTGGGAAGGCGAGCGGCATGCCCTTCTGGCGCAGCGCATCTCCGACATTGGTCTGGCGATACGGGGGACGCTGCTCGAGAAGCTCGTCAACCAGCTGTACGAAGAGCTCGCCACCAAGGGGCTCGACTTCCATCCGCCTGTCTACCTCAGCGACCAGTGGGGTTGTCCGGACGGCACACCCCTGATCGGAGTTCCCTTCTATCTCGCCGATGCGCGCCTGTCCAAAATCGAAGAAGACTATTCGACTACGGTTGAAGGCGAGGAAGAATCGATGCGCTACCTGCGTCACGAAGCGGGGCATGCGTTCAACTATGCCTATCGGCTCTACGACCGTCCCGACTGGCGAAAGATGTTCGGCCCGTACTCACGTCCTTATCGCGAGCGATATCGCGCCGACCCGTTTTCGCACGATTTCGTACGGCACATACACGGCTGGTACGCTCAAAAGCATCCCGATGAGGATTTCGCCGAGACGTTCGCCGTGTGGCTCACTCCCGGTCTCGACTGGCGTCGCTCCTACGAAGGATGGGGCGCGCTGGCCAAGCTGGAGTACGTCGACAGAGTGATGAAAGAGATCGCGCACCAGGTGCCCGTGGTTCCCGAGCCGTCGGACGACGATCTTCCGGTGGCAGCGATGCAGTACACGCTGGCCGAGCACTACGCGGAGAGCGCGGAGAGTATTCCGATCCGCGACCAGCGGATCTTCGACGGGGATCTGAAAACCATCTTTGCCGACGAGAAGCATGCGCCGGGCGCGGTGTCGGCGGCCGAGTTCATGGCGCGTCACAAGCGCGAGATCGTAATGAGGATCTCGTACTGGACCGGCGAGAACGCATCCGTCGTGCGGCAGTTCGTGGACTTTCTCGCCCAGCGCGCATCCGATCTCGAGCTGAAGCTTGCCGGCCTGGAGGCCGGCACGCTGATCGAGCTCACGGCATTCGGAACAGCGGTGATGATGAATTACCGGCACACCAACGCAATCGACGGTACCGAAGCGGCGGACGATCAATGAAGATCACCGTGCTGCACAGCAAGGATGCGCTCGAGCCGCCGGTGGACCCGATTCTCGATCAGCTGGACGCCGCGCTCGCCGCGAACGGTCACACGTCCCGTCGACTGGCCGTCGACGACGCCGTGCAGCCACTGATCGACGAGCTGACGAAGGAGCAGCCCGATCTCGTCTTCAATCTCGCTGAGTCGTTTCGCGGCAAGAGCGCGCTCGAGTCGAACGTCGCGGCGCTTCTCAACCTCATCGACCTCCGCTACACCGGCTCGAGTCCGGCCGGTCTCATTCTCGCCGGCGACAAGACGCTCACGAAAAAGGTTCTGGCGTTCCACGGAATCCAGAGCGCCAAGTTCGCGACGATGTACCGCGGACAGTCCGACTGGGTGGGCGACATCAGCTTTCCACTGCTCGTCAAGCCGCCGCAGGAAGATGCATCGCTCGGGATCACGCAGAAGTCCGTCGTAAACGATGTGAAGGAGCTGCTCGAGGTGATCAGCAGCACGCAGCAGGAATACCAATCGCCGGTGCTCGTGGAAGAATTCATCGACGGCCGCGAGTTCTACGTCGGCGTGATAGGCAACAGCAAGCTCGAAGCGCTGCCAATCGTCGAGCTCGACTTCTCGAAGTTTCCGGCGGGATTGCCCAAGATCGCGAGCTGGGAAGCAAAGTGGGGAGATGATGGAGACGAGAAGGGCGCGGAGTTCGAGGGAACCGAGTCCGTGTTCCCGACGGATCTGTCCGAGGAGCTGACGAAGAAGATCCAACAGGTAGCGATTGATTCCTTCCAGGCGCTGCGTCTAAGGGACTATGCCCGCATCGATCTTCGCGTCACGGCCGGCGAGGAAGTTTACGTGATCGAGGCCAACCCAAACTGCTACCTGGAAGAGAAGAGCGAGTTTGCGCGCGCCGCGCAGAAAGGCGGGATGGAGTATCCCGCGCTGATCGAGAGGATCGTGCAGCTGGCGAGCGCTCGTTACTCGAGGTGAGATCCGAGAAAGCAAAAAAGCCGGCGATGTCGCCGGCTTTTCCGTTTGGTTTGCCTCGAAGCGAGCTAACGCCGCTTCTTGCGAGCCGCTGCACGGGCCGCCTTTTTCCTCGCACGCGTGCGTGCGCCCTTGCGCGCCGAAGCGCTGCGGGCCGCCGCACTCCGCCGGCGTGGGGCCTTCTTAGCCGCCGCTTTGCGACCGCGTCTCTTCGCTGCTGCCATGTTGTCTCTCCACGATGAAGTAGCACTCTCACCAGCGCCACGATGGAACCGGCGAGTCCTGCATCGCGTCCTGACCGGCACGCGTGTGACCGAACAAAAACGTTCCGACGACGAGCTCGCATGGCTGCTCGTAACTCGTCGCGAATATAGAATGCAAGAGATGTGCGTGCAATACTATTTGCAGCCGATTGTCTCGATGCGATCATCACTTCCAAAAGCGCCTCCCTGCTGGCAGGTTAGAACTCCCCCGCGTGCTGCAAAAACTTTTTCCCGAATTTCAACGGAGTAGCTGCTCGTGAAAGCGCTGGTAAAGGAATCCGCGGCGCCAGGTTTCAAGCTCAAGGACGTTCCCGAG
>CAAGKR010456303.1_pt1 | contig 13691 bp, 12 predicted proteins | sample 2556971 | NCBI WGS metagenome assembly CAAGKR01 (sample SAMEA5207829, study PRJEB30636) | soil metagenome | biome: forest; feature: boreal; material: soil | place: USA | collected 2011-09 | depth 1 m | reverse complement strand
GGTGACGTACTTGAGCTGCGCCCAAGGTCGCGACCACGACGAGCGATCGACCACGTCGGACAGGCCTCCGCGAATGGGATCAGGCCACCCGCTCGACGATGGCCGGAGGCGGGGTCGGGCGCTTCGGGGCGAGGCGGTAGGCGTTCTTGAAGAATTCAAGCGCCTGCTCGAGCTTCGCCTCGTCGTTGTAATGGATCATCATGAGCGGCTCTCCCTGCTTGACCTGGGTGCCGACCTTCTTGATCTCCGACACGCCGACGGAATGGTCTACCTTGTCGTGCACGGTTTCCTTGCCGGCCCCGAGCAGGTGCACGCCGCGGGCTATCATCGCCGCGTTTATCGTGTGGACATAGCCGCGCTTGGGCGCCGGGAGCTTCCGGATGTGCCTGGCTTGCGGGAATTTCTCCGGGTGGTCGATGAATGAGGTGTCTCCGCCCTGCGCCCGGACCAGCTCCTTGAACTTCTCGAGCGCCGATCCGTCGGTAAGGTGGCGCTGGACGGTCTGCTTCGCGGACAGCGTCGATCCGGCGACGCCCGCGAGCCTGACAATCTCCATGCCGAGCTTGAGCACGAGTTCCTTGACGTCCTCGGGGCCCTCGCCCCTCAGGAGCTGGATCGCCTCCTTGACCTCAAGTGCGGTGCCAACGGAATCGCCCAGGGGCTGGTTCATGTCCGTGACCAGCGCCACGCAGCGGCGCTTCATCGAGCGGCCGACGCGGGTCATCGACCGGGCGAGCTGCTTTGCCTGTTCCAAGTCCTTGATGAATGAGCCATTGCCCCATTTGACGTCGATGACGAGGCCCTCTGCGCCCTCCGCAAGTTTCTTCGAGAGAACGCTTCCCGTTATGAGCGGGAGGCTCGGGATCGTGCCCGTGTCCTTGCGCAGCTCGTAGAGCTTTGCATCGGCGGGCGCCAGGTCCTCGTTCTGGGCAACGATTGCGCCGCCGATCTTGGCCAGCTGGGCCGCAAACTGCTCATTGGTCTGGTGACCCTTGAAGCCGGGGATGGCGGCCAGCTTTTCAAGCGTGTTGATGACGTAATCGTGCTCTACCCCGCACATCATGGGGACGACCACGCCCGAGGCCATCGCGAGCGGAACGAGCACAAGGGCGGTCTTGTCGCCCACGCCGCCGGTCGAATACTTGTCGATTTTCGGCTTCGCGATGTGCGAAAGGTCAATCACCTCGCCGGAGAGCATCATCTCCTCGGTGAGATCGGCCGTCTCCTGGGCCGACATGCCCGAGAAGTAGATCGCCATGGCCAACGCGGCGAGCTGATGGAGCGGCATTTCGCCATCGAGCGTGCTGTCTATGATGTACCGGATCTCCTCCTGCGTGAACTCGCCCCCGTCTCTCTTCTTCTCAATCAAGAAGTTAAACGTGGGCTTTATAAAGCGGCGTGCGGGAATGTTGCGTTTGCTCGTCATGGAGTTGATGGGCGGGTAAAGGAAGGGCCCCGTGGCAGGGAAAGCGTACGATTCAAAACGATTCCATGAAAATGTCGAGCCAAAACGACCCATTGACTCTTTCCTTGCGCCCGCCACGGGCTGGGTGGTGGAGTGGCCGGATGCACCTTGCGTTCGATTTGATCGGCGAGCTGGAAGGGGCCCTCAAGGCCGCCGCCGCCGCCGCGGGCATCGATCCAGGGACGTTTGAGCCCGGCGTGCGCACTGCAGATCCAAGACACGGAGACTTCCAGGCCAATGGCGTGCTCGCAGCCGCGAAGAGGTCCGGCAGGCCGCCGCGGCCGATGGCTGAGGCGATCGCCGGCGGTCTTGCCGATCCCGTCAGGGCCGGATTCGAGGTGTCCGTCGCGGGACCGGGCTTCATAAATTTCGCGGCCCGGCCGCCTCTTCTCCTGGCCTGGCTCGGGTCCCACCGATCCAGGGAGGCCCTGGCCGCTGGGGCCGCGGCGGCGCATGCCGGGGAGACCTGGGTGGTCGACTACAGCTCCCCTAACGCTGCGAAGCAGATGCATGTCGGCCACCTCCGGTCCGCTGTGATCGGTGAGGCCATCGCGCGGCTTCTCGGCTTCACCGGCGCTAGGGTCGTGCGCGACAATCACATCGGCGACTGGGGTACGCAGTATGGCAAGCTGATATGGGCCTGCAAGCGCGACCTGGACGAGGCCGCGGTCGCGAGAGACGCGATCAGCGAGTTCGAGCGACTCTATAAGATAGGCAACTCCGCGGCCGAGTCGGACCCGGCGGTCATGGAGGCAGCGCGGGCCGAGTTGGTGAAGCTCCAGGCTGGCGACCCCGAGAACCTTGCCCTCTGGACGCGCATCAACGAGGCGAGCCTGGCGGCATTCCAGCGGATCTACGCCCGGCTCGGGATCCGCTTCGACGAGACGCTCGGCGAAAGCTTCTACAACGACAAGGTGGGGCGCGTCTACAGCGAGCTCAGCGAGGCGGGGATTTCAACGGAGAGCCAGGGCGCGCAGGTCGTATTCCATGAGGAGCATCCGAGGTTCAAGACGCAGCCCCTGATCGTGCGAAAGTCGGACGGCGCCGCAAACTACGCCACGACCGACCTTGCGACGATACTGTACCGCTCCGAGCACTTTGGCGCCAACGGCATCCTCTATGTCGTCGACAATCGCCAGGGCGACCACTTTGAGCAGCTGTTCCTGACTGCGCGCAAATGGTTCATGAAGCTGGGGAGGCAGCTGCCCATTCTTGAGCACGTCGACTTCGGGACCGTGCTCGGCGAGAATGGGAAGCCCCTCAAGACGCGCACGGGGGACAACGTGAGCCTGGGGGAGCTGCTCGACGAGGCGGCGCAGCGGGCGTTCGCGCTCGTCACAGGCAAGAGCCCGGAGTTCCCCGAGGACGAGCGCAGGAGGATTGCCGAGATCGTGGGAGTTGGCTCCGTGCAGTACGCCGACCTTTCGCAAAACCGGTCGAGCGACTACGTCTTCTCGTGGGACAGGATGATCTCCCTGGAGGGCAACACGGCGGCCTACCTTCTCTACGCGATCGCGCGGATCCGGTCGATTTTCCGGCGCCAGGGGGTCGAATGCGGCGACCCCGCCGCTGAAACCGGGGCCGACGCCTTCCAGACGCCCGGCGAAATCGCCCTCGCCAGAAAGCTGTTGAAGTTTGCCGATGCGCTGAGGCTCGCCATGGAGTCGATGCGCCCGCACTTCCTCTGCCTCTACCTTTACGAGCTCGCGGGCGAGTTCAGCACTTTCTACAACGCCGACAAGGTGATCGTCGCCGACCCGGTTGCGCGCGCGCGCCGGCTCATGCTCTGCGCGCGCACCCTCCTGGTGCTGGAGACGGGCCTCAGCCTGCTCGGACTTCGCACGCTCGAGCGGATGTAAGCAGAACGCGCTTGCCGCCCCAAGACAGCGCGATCAGGATCTCTCCCCAATGGCCACGCAGGAATACTACATTCGCGAGGCGTCGGAAAACGAGGCGCGCGGTCCTTTCAACCTCGAGCAGCTCATTTCCCTCGCGGAAACCGGACAGGTCACGGTGGAGACGCTCTGGTACGACGCGGCCCTCGAGGACTGGACCGCGATCGGGGCGACCGAGGAGCTGAAGGTCTCCCTGTTCCCCGAAAAGCGTAAGCTCCGCATGAGGGTCAAGGAGATAGCCGCGCCGGCCCGGCGCTCCGACCTGCTCGCGCCGATCACTGTCCAGGAAATGCTCGCCGGGGCCGAGGGAAGGACCGCGGAGACGAGCGATAAGATCGATCCGGCGATAATGCAGGCCCATGCCGCCAGGCTCGGGATGTGGGCCGCCGTGGTATGCCTCGTCCTCGCCGCAGCCGGGGAGCTCCTGCCCTCGGCCGACGCGATCGAGGCCATGGACATCGACAAGATCCTCGACCAGCCGCTTGTCTTGCTTGGCGCGGTCGACCTGTTCATCGCCACCATGCTCGGGCTCGGCGTCGTGGCCTTCTATCCCTTCGTCCGCTTCAGGGCCGCGGTCGGGCTGGGATTGCTCGGCTTCGTGTACTATACGCAGGGTGCCAACATGCCGCTGATCGCCGCGGCGGGCGGATCCCTGGGACTTTATCTCTCGACGGTGTGCGTCAACATGTTCCCGGTCATCGTCGTGTCGCTGCTCGGAATCGCGGGCATGGCGGGAACCTCGTATTTCCTAATGTCGGTGTAATGGCCCGAAATGCCGTTCCATGGCATTCGATCGAGGCTCTCGCGCCTTTGGAATAAGGACATCTGGGAGCCCAAGCTCCTTTCGGACCGCTCACTCAGGGGGCGGGTCTACGCGTCGCTCAGGATCGTCTCCATATCCACCATGACGTTCTTCGAGACCAAGACGTTCAGCCGCGCCGCGGACCTGAGCTTCAGCTCCCTGCTTGGGCTGGGGCCCATGATCGCAGTCACCATGCTGGTCGCCTCGACGGTCCTCGGCGACCGCGACCCCAACCTGGCCGTCGACGCGCTGAACCGGGTCATTACCTTCATCGCTCCGCAGCTCGACCAGTATGAGAGCCTGAACGAAGGCGGCGCGGTGCCCGTCAATCCGCAGCTCGTCGTACTGATCAACGGCTTCATCAAGGGCGCCCAGTCGGACGCGGTGGGCGTCGTGGGCGCCCTCCTTCTCATCATTATCGTTCTTTTCCTCTTCAAGTCCATAGAGGATGTCTTCAACGAGATATGGGGCGTGCGGCGCGGCCGCTCTCTCCTGATGCGCGTGGTGATCTACTGGGCCGTCCTCACCCTGGGGGGCGTGGCCTTCTTCGCGGCGGTGGCGCTCCTCGGCGCCGGCGCGTTCGTGAATGTCTTCGTCGGCCGGCTTCCCTTTGGCGCCGAGATAGTCCGCCTTCTGAGGTGGTCGCTTCCCTCCTTTTCCTTCGTCCTGCTTGTCGGGTTGCTGGCGTCGTTCTACAGGGCGATCCCCAATACCCGGGTCAGGTGGAGCGCAGCCCTCTCGGGGGCGCTTGCGGCCGCCATCCTCCTCGCTGCAAACAACCTCTTCCAGTTCCTGTACCTCAAGCGCGTGCTGGTGACCAAGAGCCTGTTCGGCTCGCTCGGGCTGATCCCGGTGCTGATGTTCGGGCTTTTCATCTTCTGGCTGCTGATCCTCGTCGGAGGCCAGATCAGCTACGCCGTCCAGAACGTCCACACCCGCAACAGCAAGCTGGCCTGGGGAAGCCTAAGCGCCGCCAACCGCGAGCGGCTTTCGCTCGCGGTGCTGATGGCGATCTGCCGGCGCTTCCACGCCTGCAAGCCGCCCATGTCGGTCGCCGAGCTCTCCGACGTCGTCAGGGTGCCGGCCCAGGTCCTGAATGAATGCCTGAACCGAATCGTCGGCCTGGGTTTCGTCATGGCCGTTCCCCCCGCGCACGGCATGCCCTCCGCCGGGTTGACCTATCAACCCGCCCGGCCCCTCAACCGGATGACCCTGCTCCAATTCAAGGCGGCTGCGGACAATCTCGGCACCGACCCAGCGGGCGACGCGCTCGAGAGGATCGATCCCGTGGTGCGCGAGTTCAGCAACGCGATCGAGCGCGCGGGCGAGCAGCCCTTCTTCCGCAAGTCTGTCGAGGAACTTCTCTCGGAGGCCAAGGTCGCCAATTAAAGCGTTGCCAGTGCCGGAAGGCACCCTAGCCTCCGCTCCCTTTTATACACATGATTTCGTGGATTCAGCGCACCTTCCAGCGGCACTTTCGGGTCATCTTCGGGATCCTTCTGTCCGTCATCATCATCTCGTTCATCTTCACGATCGGCTCCACCCCCGGGGTGGGTCGGGCCGACCACCGCGAGGTGACCCGGGACTACTTCGGCCACAACCTGGCTTCGCAGGAGGAGCTCCAGGGAATGCTCGGCGACGCCCGCCTCAGCGCCTATCTCCAGTATGGGTCGAGCGTCGGCGCGGAGCAGCTCCAGTTCTACGCTTTCGAGCGGGCAGCCGCACTCAACCTGGCAGACCAGATGCATATCCCCGCCTCGGGCACGGTCGAGATCACGGATTTCATCAAGGGGCTCCGCATTTTTGCAGGGGCCGGCGGCCAGTTTGACGTTTCGCGCTATGACGCATTCCGGAACGGGCTGAAGTCCAACGGGGCCATCTCCGAGGCCGACATCTCCCGGGTGATCGCCGACGACACCCGGGTGGACCGGGTCCAGCGGCTTCTCGGCGGCCCGGGTTACATCCTGCCGGCCGACGTGAACAGCGTGGTCCTCAAAGCCGACACAGCGTGGACCATCTCGACGGCGGCGGCCGACTACGCCTCGTATGACCCGGGCATCGACCCAACGGACGCCGAATTGTCCAAATTCTTTGCGGACAACTCATTCCGCTACACGGTCGCCCCTCAGGTCGCCGTGGATTATGTGGCCTTCCCGGCGGCGGCATACGCGGCGCAGAGCGCGCCAACGGACGCCGAGGTCAAGGAATATTATGACTCCCACCCGGGGCGGTTTCCAAGGCCCCCGTCCGCGAAGGCACCCCAGCTCAAGCCCGACCCTGCAGCCGACTTCCTGGCCGTGCAGCCCCAGGTGCGCGCCGCGCTCCAGCTCGAAAGAACCAAGCGCAGCGCGGTCAAGGCGGCATCCGACCTCGCCTACGCTCTCTATGAAGGCAAGGTCAGCCGAGGCGCATCCCTTGATTCGTTCCTCGCAGCGCACAGCCTGAAGGCGGCAAGCCTTGCGCCCTTCGGGCGCGAGTCGGGCCCGGCCGAGCTAGGCGGATCGCGCGAGATAGCGAACGCCGCCTTCGAGCTCAGCGCAGACCGGTATTACTCGGAGGGGCTTCCGAGCCCAGACGGCGCCGTAGTTCTCTTCTGGAAGGAGTCGTTGCCCTCCCACCAGCCCCTGCTCGCCGCCGTGCACGACAAGGTCCGAGCGGATGCCATCGACGACATGAAACGCAAGCGCTTCATCGAGCTCGGAAAGACCCTGAAGGCGTCCATAGAGCGCCGGATCAAGGCGGGTGATTCCTTTGCCAAGGCGGCCGAGGCGGCCGGCGGCGCCGTGAAGCTGGCGGTGAAGACCTATCCCCCGTTCACGTACCGCGACCAGCCCCATGACGTCGACCCGTCCGTGATCAGCGCGCTCGACCGCCTCGACAAGGGCGGCGTGTCCGACATGGTGATCCCGGCCGACAAGCCCAATACCGGATTCCTGGTTTACGCCGCCGACAGGAAGGCCCCTTCGCTCGACCCTTCGAATGCCCGCGACGTCCAGGTCAGGGCGCAGCTCGCCATGACTTATGCCCGGACCGTGTCGTCCGCGATTCTCGGCGAAATCGTGGACAAGGAGCTCAAGCGAACGGACCCCAGCCTGGAAAAGTCCAATCCATAGGCGCCGCTCAACAGCGGCTTTCGACCGTCCCGGCGGTTTGGCGCGCCGCAGGTAGAAAAAGAGTAACTTTCGGCCGTCCAACGGTGTTGATTGATGCGTAGCCGACCCATCCCTTACCTCTAATGTCCCGATCCATCGTCCGCGCAAGCTTGGCCCTGCTCTGCATTTGTTCTGTCTTGTCCGCCCGCGCGTCGGACAACTTTCCCCCGGTCCCGGCGTTCGGCGACACGTCGGTGCCGGTGGACCTCTCCGGTCAGGTGACGCTCCAGAGCTGCGTCTCCCAGGCGCTGGGCCGGAATTTTACGGTGAGGATCCAGCAGTTCAGCGTGATCCAGGCGGCGGACAACGTGGTGATCCAGCAGGCGGTGTTCGAGCCGGTCATCGGGTTCACGGGAGGCCGGAACGTGGCCGTGACCGCGGTCAACGAGGAGGCGTTCGGGATACCGCCCAAGTCCATCACCGATACGGGCACACTTTCGGTCACCGACGCCGTCGAGACGGGCGGCACGCTTACGGCCAGCTACCAGCTGCTCCGCTCCGATTACGTTCCCACGTTCTTCCTCCCCAACCCGGCTTTCGCAAGCACGGTCTCGATTTCCGTTGCCCAGCCCCTACTTCAGGGCGCGGGGACCGACTACGGGCGCGCCGCGATCGAGAGCGCCAAGCTCGGCGTGAAGATCTCCAACCTCACCTTCAAGAGCACGGTGCTCACGATGGTCTTCAATGTTGAGACCACCTACTACAACCTCCTCTACCAGCGCGAACAGTACAAGGTTCAGCAGGAGGAGCTCAAGCAGGCCCAGCAGCTTCTCGACGAGAACACCATCAAGCGCCAGACCGGGGTCCTCACCGACCTCGACGTGATGCAGGCCCGCGCCGGCGTCGCCGCAGCGCAGAACCAGCTCATCCTTGACGAGCAGTCCGTCCAGAACAGTGAGGACGCCCTCCTCCAGCTCCTGGGCGACCGCGAGTTCAAATCGGCGGTTGGCAACGTCGATTTCCCGTTCGTCGGGGAGCCCGAGGTCTCGTTCGACCGCTCGTACAAGCTGGCAAGGGACAATGGCCCCGACCTCGCGGTGGCCCAGGCGACGATCGACCAGTACAGGCTCGCCGCGCTCAAGGCCAAGCGCAACACCCTCCCCGAGCTCAACGTCAACGGCGGACTCGCATACAACTCGTACGCCGCGAGCGCCACCCAGTCGGTCACGGGAAGCTGGCCCGGATACAACTGGAACGCCGGCGTTACCGTGAGCTTCCCGTGGGAGATGCGCGCAAACAGGGCGATTTACCGCCAGGCGCAGGCGGGCGTGCGCAGCCAGGAGGTCGCCTACGACCAGGCGGACCAGAAGCTGGTGGTCGCCGTCAGGTCCGCGGTCCGCGCCGTTCAGACAAGCGTCGCGAGCGTGCGTTCCTCGGCGGAGAACACCAAGTTTGCCGCGAAGGCGTACGAGTTGCAGAAGGCCGAATTCGACGCCGGTCTTGCAACCAGCTACCTTGTGCTCCAGGCTCAGAATACTCTTGAAACCGCCCGCGTCAGTGAATTGCAGGCGAAGGTCAACCTACTCTCGGCTATCGCAGACCTGCGTTTTCTCGAGGGCAGTTCGCTGCAGATCTACCGCATCAACCTCCCGGAATAAGGAATCCGGAAGGCAGGCCGGATTCAGCCTCGTCGAGCTCGCGGTCGTCGTCCTGATCATCGGGATCCTTGCCGCCGTCTCCGTGCCGGCCCTGATGAAGACCAGGCTCAACGCGCGGTCGAGCGTGGTCATGAACGACCTTCGCGTGTTTGCGGGGGCGTTCCAGGCCTACGCCCAGGAGCACGGCGACTGGCCGCCCGGCGGAGGGGCCCCCGGCGCGTTTCCGCCGGGCATGGATGGCTACCTGAACCAGACCAACTGGAGCCGGATCACCCCCATCGGCGGCTATTACCAGTTCGCGACCCAGAGCCCGCAGCTCGGGGGCCACTACGCTGCCGTCATCATCATCGCCTCCGCCGCCGGCAGCCAGGTCACATCCGATTCCATCCAGCTCTCCGACATCGACCGCAAGCTCGATGACGGCAACCTCAACACCGGAAATTTTTTCCTCGGTTACCGCGACTACCCGGTTTCTGTGTTGGAGCACTGAAATGTACCACGTCACGACATCCCGCCTGGGTCCCGACGGGCGCAGATCGAGCGAGACCGCGGCCGCCGAGAACCTGGACCGCGGCGACCTCGAGGCCGCCGACCTGACGGTGCTCCTGGAGGCGTTCACGGAAATCGATCCCGCCGACAACGAGGAGCACGACCCCCACATCGTCGTCACGACGCGAGGCGCGAGGCTGATCATCCGGACAAGCCGGGGCCGGCTGCAGGTCTACGACGGAAGGGACCATGCGGCGCCCGCGGTCGAGATGTCCGCAGGCGCCATCATCGGGCGGCTCGACAGGGCCCCCGAAAGCACCTCGCCCATCCCCAGGCAGCACGACCAGCCCGTCCCGACCGCACCCCACCGCGGAATAGCCTTTGCCATGCTGATTGTCGGCCTCGCGCTGAACAGCTATATCCTCTACACCGTGTTCTACGTCGAAAGCGTCAAGAAGAAGCCTGAGGTGAAGCTCATCTCCGACGCCGACGAAGCGAAGTCCAGGCAGGCGGCCCTTGCCGGGGCCTACGCCACGGGCAGCCATATCGGCGACCGTGTCATCGAGATTGATTCAGGAGGGAAAGTGCGATTCTACGAGATCGGCGCCAAGGGCCCCATCAATGACCTCAGGGACACCTACCGGATGGGACGCCATGACGGCCTGCTCTGCCTCCTGACGGTTGACGGCGGCGTGATCGACCTGGTCGGCGACACCATCGTCTATTACAAGGACGTCTATCAGCGGAGGCGTCCCTCACCGTAGGAACAGGCTGTCCACGTCGCTGAGTCCCGCCGCGTCCACCGCCGGATGCTCCGGCAGCTGCGTTCGAAACCAGGTCCGCTGCTTCTTCACGAGCGCCCGCGTGTCCCTCGCTATGGACGCGGCCAGGCCGTCCATGGCCGCGCGCCCCTCAAGGACGTCGATCGTCTCACGATAGCCGATCGCGGCGGCCGCGCTCGGATTTGATCGCAAGCCCGACCCGAGGAGCCGCTCAACCTCCGCAACGAGGCCGGATCGAAGCATGGCCGTGACGCGCGTGGCGATCCTGGCCTCGAGGTCGGAATCCGCGCGCTCGATGCGCGCCAGCCTCACATCCCACCCCGCGAACGGGGGAAGCGCGCGCGCGAACTCCGAGGAAAGCTCGGAAAGCGTCCGCCCCGATGCAAGGCAGCGCCCGAGCGCGCTTGCCACCCTGCGGGGATTGGCCGTGTCGAGATGCTCCAGGCCGCCCGGATTGAGCCGGCCTAATTCCCCGACGAGGGCGGACAGCCCCTCCGAATCGAGCATTGCGGCGACGCGGGCGCGGATGGCGGGCGACACGTCCAGGCCGTCGGCAACGGGGCCGAAGAACGACTTGAGGTAGAAACCGCTTCCCCCGACAACGAGAATCGCGCGCCCGCGGGCCGCAATATCGTCCGCTGCGCTTCGCGCCATCGTCGCGTAGAGGGCGGCGTTCATCGGCTCCGTGACCTCCCGGATGTCAATGAGATGATGGGGCACGCGCCGGCGCTCCTTCTCGGTGGGCTTGGCGGTGCCAATGTCCATCCCTCGGTAAAAGAGGAGCGAATCGCACGAGATGATCTCGGCCGAGTTTGCCTCCGCCCACCGGAGGGCCCACTCGGTCTTGCCGACCGCCGTGCTACCCGTGAGGACGTGAATGGTCCGGCCGGATTCGCCCTGTCCGCTCACGACCCGTCCCGCGCCTCCCAGGCGGGAACCGCCGCGCGGCGCCCGCGTTCCTTCGCCGCATAGAGGGCCCTGTCGGCCGCCGCCACAAGCTCGACGGCCGACGCCGCGTCCGCGGGCATCGCCGCGACGCCCGCGCTTGCCGTCACCTCGAGCGACAGTCCGTTTCCGGCGATGATAGGCTCCTGCGCCACCGCCGAGATGGCCCGGCGGGCGACCTCGAGCGCCGACGGCCCGTCAGTCTGGACGAGGATCAGCGCGAATTCCTCGCCCCCGATCCGTGCAACCCGGTCGACCGTGCGGATGGCGCCCGCGAGGCGGGCCGCGACCTCCCTGAGCACGGTGTCCCCTGCGGGATGCCCCTGCGCGTCATTGATGGCCTTGAAACTGTCGATGTCGATGATCGCGAGGCCGAGCGGGAGCCCGAAGCGCCGGGCCCGCTCCCCCTCCTCCGCGAGGATCCGGTCGTACTCGCGCCGGTTGAGCAGGCCGGTGAGCTCATCCCGGGTTGCGAGCCTGCGCAGGGCCTCGAGCGTATCACCGAGCTTGAGCGCATAGCGAAGCGATCGCTCCAGCAGACGCGGGGTTATCTCCCCCTTCACGAGATAGTCGAGCGCGCCCGACTCCATCGCCTGGATGTCGATGGTCTCGGACGATTCGGCCGTGAGGAAAACGATGGGGGTGCGGCAGCCCTTCTCCACGGCCTCGCGGATAAGCTGAAGGCCGTCCCGCTCGCCCAGCCGAAAGTCGAGAAGGCAAACCGCGTAGGCGCCCGTCAGGAGCCGGGCCAGGCCCTGCTCGTAGGTCTCGGACCAGTCGAGCTCGTAGGCGCCGGTCCGAAAGTTCCTGACATGGGCCTGCACCAGCCGGAACTGCAGCCGGTCGTCGTCGATGACCAGCACCTTGGTCATTTCTTCGCCGTCCCCGCGGCAAGATCGGCAACCTTTCTCACGAGGGCCTCCGCGATCCCGGCACGGGCGCCGAGGCCGTCGCGGATCACGTTGACGAGGGCGCTGCCGACAACAACGCCGTCGGCATATGCGGCCGCCTGCGCGACCTGCGACCGGGTCGAAATGCCGAATCCCACGGCGACCGGCAGCGGGGAGTGCAGGCGGATTCGCGCCACGGCCTCGGGAATGCCCGCGGCCAGCTTCTCCCTGACGCCGGTGACGCCCTCGCGGGACACATAGTATATGAAGCCCGTGGCGGAGGCGGCGATCATGGGGAGCCTGGAGTCGGGGGTGGTCGGCGCCACGATGCAGACGGTGTCGACCCCATGCTTTCTCGACGCGGCCGCCACCTCCTGGGCCTCCTCCGGCGGGAGGTCGAGGGTGAGCATGCCGTCGACCCCCGCGGCGCGCGCCGCCCGGACGAAATTCTCGACACCGTTCGAGAACACGAGGTTGTAGTACGTGTAGAACACGATCGGAACGTCGCTCGACTCGCGGATCCTCCCGGCAAGCTCGAAGACCCTCGCCGCGGTCATTCCCGACCCGAGCGCCCTCTGTGACGCAAGCTGGTTCGTGAGCCCATCGGCGAGCGGGTCCGAGAACGGGACCCCGAGTTCAAGCACGTCCGCCCCGGCCGAGACGACGGCGCGGCAGGCCAGGAGGGACGTGTCAAAGTCCGGGTCGCCCGCGCAGAGGTAGGCGACAAAAGCCGCGCGGTTCTGCGAGCGGGCCCGGGCGAAGGCATCTTTGATCCGTGACATCGGAGGGTCGGTTCAAGAGCAATTCGCCGCATCACGCCACCGAAAACTCCACCATGACCGGCCTGTGGTCCGAAAGGAACGAGCGCACGACCTCGCTGCGCACCATCCTGCATCCCGGCGGTATGAAGACAAAATCGAGGGCGCGCCTGGGGAGCGGCGACGGGAATGTCAGCCCCAGGAGCGGATGCAGGGCATAGTCGCCATAGTCGTTCAGATGGCTGAGCAGCGCGGCGGTCGCATCGTCCCGCGTGTCCGGGTTGTTGAAGTCGCCGCAGACGATGGGCGAAATGGCCCACGCCCCCCCGCGCTCCCGCTCCTTGCCCCTTAGCCAGGTCACGAGGTGGTCCAGCTGAAGGAGCCTCTTGCGCCTGGAGCCGAAGTGAAGGTGCAGGTTGACGATCGGAACGATCCGCCCGCCGACGTCGATCTCAGCATATAGGAACCCTTTCTCCCCCAGGCTTCGCTTCCCGAATGCGATCGTCTCTGTCTCGCTGAGCGGAAACCGCGAGAGGATCGCGTTGCCGTAGCACAGGCTGACCAGCCCAGCACGCCTGTTGTTGATCCCGAAGGCCGCATGCGGAAAGCCGGCGTGAGCCCGAAGGTAGTCCAGATGATCGAAGCTACCCGCCCAAACGGAGCACTCGTCGATCTCCTGGAGCGCAACCACGTCGGCGCCGAGCCTTCCTAGCAGGTCGGCTATCCGCCTCAGGTTCACGCGCAGCTTGCGCAGCGACGTCAGCCCCTGGATCGGCGTGAGCCCCCGGCCGTGCGCTATGTTGAAAGTTACTAGGCGCAGGCGCTGCGTGGACACGGCAAACAGTCTTTGCCATGCTCCGCCCCGACACAACCGGGAAACGGGTTGACAGGGCTTTCAGCGGCCGGGAAAGTCCC
>CAAGKR010510822.1_pt1 | contig 13694 bp, 10 predicted proteins | sample 2556971 | NCBI WGS metagenome assembly CAAGKR01 (sample SAMEA5207829, study PRJEB30636) | soil metagenome | biome: forest; feature: boreal; material: soil | place: USA | collected 2011-09 | depth 1 m | reverse complement strand
CCTGAACCAGCAGGGCCCCTCGGCCGGCGCACCCCACGAATCGGTCATCGTCGGCAGCGTTCCCCTGAGCAAGGCAACACTACCCAACGGGCAGAACCCGAAGCCGCCTGCGGGATGATGGCGGCGGCGCCGTGGTGCCTCCCGATCGGCAATGTGTTTCCGGGCACCGCCCCGCACGGCTTGTCCTGTAGCAGCTCGGCTATCCATCGGCGTAAAGTCGATCGCCGACGCGCGCGGGCTCGGAAGCGATAGCCGGAGATCGGTTGCTGTCGCCGTCGAGCGCCTTGAGTACCAGCGAGCTGCGGGGTGACTGCGGGCTTCGTCGGACTCGACCAAAGTCAGGGCAGATCAAAGTGTCCGCCAAACACGATGGCTCAATTGGGAGCCCGGCGAGATACATTCGCGCGCTCACCCGCCGTCAGGTCATCGTGTGAGCGCCGACAGCATGATTTCGACGCTGCATGTAATTCGTGCTGCGCTGCCGGCCATAGTGAGGGTATGACCGGCGATGAGCTGCAGGCCGTGACTCGCCTGTATCAGCGCCATGCGGGCGCGGTGCATCGCTATGCGCTTCGTCGATCCGATCGTGAGACCGCCGACGAGATCACGGCGCAGGTATTCATGGTCGCTTGGCGCCGGCGCTCTGCACTTCCAGAGGACGCGCTTCCGTGGCTCTACGGGGTTGCGAGGCGCGCGCTCGCAGAGCAGCGCCGTGGAGCAGCGAGACGCAAACGCTTGGGCGAGCGGCTCCGCGGCGAAGCAATCGAAGAGACGCCTGGGCCCGAGCTGCTCGATGAGGAACTAGCCGGAGCGCTGAGGCGACTCTCGCAGGGCGATCGCGAAGCACTGCTGTTGCGCTACTGGGAGGAGCTCGAGCCTGCGCAAATAGCAAAGGCGATGGGCTGCTCGCGGGCAACAATGGCTGTCCGGCTGCACCGTGCACGACTGCGACTGCGCCGAGAACTCGAAGCCGGGGGCGATCAGCCACACGAAGACCAAGAGCACGAAGACTCGTGCGTGACGCGAACGGAGCCGACATGAGCACACTCAAAGACATCGAGCAACGCCTCCGCGCAGCACGCCCCGTCGCGGAGGCTCCCTGCCCTCCGGTGTCGACCATAGTCAAGCGAATCGAACAGGCTGCGGACGAACCGCAGCCTCGCCGTTGGTCAGGCCGCGGCGGGTTGGCGCTGCCAATCGCGATCGGCGCCCTGATCCTCGCGGCCGCCAGCGCCGGTGCAGCGCTCCTGCTCAGCTCCGGCGAAACTGTCGCGCCGGCATTCGTGCTCCCCGCGACGCCCGCGGCAGGACTCGGCGAGCCCGTGCCTCAGACGTTGGCTCTCCTGCCGATGCGCGTGGCCGACACCGAAGGGGGCCCACCTTGGGGGATGCGCGTGATCCGCACCACAAGGGGTCTGTTGTGTCTCCAGGCGGGCCGCGTCGTTGACGACCAGCTGGGGGCTCTCGGTACCGGGTACGCGTTCCACGGCGACAAACGCTTCCACCCGTTCCTCGCCGACGACGCCATCTCCACGGATGCCTGCCCCGCCGTAGGGGCCAGCGGCACCGCGTTTCTGCCCGGGCCCCCGGTGATCGTGCCCGCCAACGGGCTGCCGCTCGCTGGCGAAAACGTCTCCCAGAGCGATCAGGTCCATTGCGATCTGCCCGGCCAGGAGAACTGGGGCGTGCGTTGCCCGCAGTCTGAACTGCGCCAGGTGGCCGTGGGCTTGCTTGGCCCACACGCTAGGAGCATCGAAGTTGGCAACCCCGACGGAAGCAGCTTTACGATCGACCCATATGGGCCGGAAGGCGCCTATCTCATCGTCCTGCCAGCGCAGCCAAACGCTAACGCCAGCATGTCCTCCGGTTCCTACCAGAGCCCGTTTGGAGCAGTGAGCAGCGCACCCGGAGGCGCCACGCTGAAGGTCACCTACGACAACGGCGTCCAGTGCCAAATCCCGATCACCAGCCCCAGTCAGCAGTGTCACCCGCAGAGCACCGCCGGGCCCGGCCTCCCGTCGGCTAGACAGCTGAGAAGCGTCGTGCAGGCCAGCTACGTGCCGCTGGATGAGCACCCCGAATTTCCGCTGTTGATGGAAGGCAGCGGAGGCAAGGGCTCGTTCCCTGGCAGGACAGGGTCCAATGGCCATGACGCACCAGGTCCCGCGCTGGCGATCACCTTCAAGGCACCGGTCGCCGCCGCAAGCGCTTCCAGCGCCTATGTCGTCGAACTGAGGCCCCTTCCAGTCTCGGGCTGCGCGACACCCTCCGTGATCGTGAGTCAGCCGACCAGCGAGACGCTGCAGGCCGGGGCCCAGGTCAACATCACAGTGCCGCTTGAAACGAGCTGCGCCACGAGCTACGCCGGACGGGTGTTCTATGCGACGTCATCGGGCATCGGAGGGGAAAGTGGAGGCGGAGGACCGCTCTATGAGGTCATCGCCGCCCAGTTTGGGGCTCCTGGCTCGGGACGAAACCCAATGAACTTCCCCACAGTTGGCAGCTTCAACATCTCCGCACCGTAAGTCGGACGAAACGAGTCATCAAGAGCTCGCGACTTGGCTACGTGCGCCGCGGCAGCCGCGGACCGCTCTGCCCGGTCCGGCTGCGGCGGAGACCGCTCACATGAGCGGTCAGCTTCCCGCGGTCACGTTTTGCTGGCTTTAGCGTAGGTACTGTCATGCAGGCCTGTGAGCACGTCAGGAGCGATGCAGAGCTGCTCGCTCGCACGCGGGTGGATGCTGAGGCTTTTGGTGTGTTCTACAGGCGCTACGAGCGGCCGATCCTGGGATATCTGCTGACGCGGGTGCGCGATGGGGAGATCGCGGCTGATCTCACGAGCGAGGTGTTTGCAGCTGCTCTGGAGGCGGCGGGCTCGTTTGATCCGGGTCGTGGCGGGTCGGGGAGTGCGAGCGGCTGGCTGTTCACGATCGCCTACAACACGTTGGTGAGCAGCTTCCGGCGCGGACGTGTCGCGGAGGCAGCACGCAGACGGTTGGGCGCCCTGGAGCCGCTGGCTCTCGACGATCAGGACATCGAGCGGGTCCTCACCCTCGGCTCGAGCAACTCCTGGCTGGAGCTGCTGGCCGAGCTGCCCGCGGGCGAGCGGGACGCGATCTTGGGCCGCGTCGTCGATGAGCGTGACTATGCCGAGCTCGCTGGTGAACTGGGCTGCTCGACGCTCGTGGTGCGCAAGCGCGTGAGCCGCGGTCTTGCACGGCTTAGAAACGCAGGCGAACGGAGCGAGCTGAACCCATGAGCCCATCACCAATCCGAGATGACGTGACGATCCTCCCACAGCTCGAGCGGCTGCTGGTCACGACGGCCCGAGACCGGATGGACGCGACCGCCGGGGGAGACACGGTTGCCGCCGACGCGCCCTCGTCCGGCGCCTTCAATTCTGGGCGCCCGCGACGTCGGCTGCGTTCGCGATCACCGCTGCTGATCGCTGTGCTGATCATCCTGATGGTGCTGTTGGCGGCTGCGGGGGCCGCCGCCGTGCTGCTGATCAGCGAAGGGAGCCCGTTGCCGTCGCCGAGCGCGGCCGATGTGGCACCTTGGGAACACCCCGTTTCGAGCAGCGTGATGCTGGCCGGCCTGGGCGCGCACGACCCGGAAGGCGGCCCAGCTTGGGACGTGCGGATCTTCCACAGCAGCTCCGGGGAGACGTGTACAGCCGTCGGGCAGATCTTCAACGGCAAGTTCGGGATCGTGGGCCTGGACCACGTGTTCCGTGCGCTGCCGGTTACCGGGGTTGACGCGTGCGGGTTGCCCGGGATCGCCGGGCCCGTCCTGGCGGGGGCGCGCCAATTCGCCGGCCGCACCGCCGGAGAAGCACGGACAGTCGTCAACGGCATCGCCGGGGCGGGAGTACGGTCCGTTACCGCGTACGGGCCGGGAGGGGAACGCAGGCTCACGCTTGGCCCGCAGGGAAGCTTCATCACGGTCTACCAAGGGCTGCTCGGCGAAGTACGCCCCCGGATAGTCGTGACCACGGCAGACGGCCGCACCGATGCGATCTCGTTCGCCGCATCGGCGGCGTTCGAAGCTGCTGATCCCGATGGCGGGGCGCCGTGGCAGGTCAGCGGCGGCTCGGCGATCGGCACCCCGGGCGCGAGCGGCGATGAGAACTGCGCACAGGCAGCTCAGGAGCTCGGCCCAGGCAGCCCGGGCGGCCCGTCAACCGAGGCGGAAACCCCGTCTGTCTGTGGACGACTCGGGTCCGAGCCGCTGTTCGCACGGCTTCACCGGTTCGATCCAGGTGACGGCGAAAACACCGGCAACCCGTGGGGCAACAACCCTGCCCGCACCCTCGTGTACGGCGGCGCATCGCTGCGCGTGCGGACCCTCACGCTGCTCGGCGCCGGGCGTCCTCGTCCGGTTGCGATCGATCCGCACGGCGGCGCGTTTCTTGCGGTCCTGGACGGACACGTCGACCCCCGCGCGCTCACGCTCGTCGCGAGGCTCAGGGACGGGCACACCGTGCGCTTCGCACATTCCACGGTCCTCTTCTACGGGCAGACGGGCAAACCCGTCCGCGAAGGTGCGGTCGAGCCGTATCGTTCGATCGTCGATCACGGCGCCTTCTTCGCGCCGCTCGAGGGCCCCATCGGCCAGACCGTGGTTGAGACCCAGCATGCCGCGGACCCGGCGGGCGGCCCCGACTGGAGCCTTCGCAGCTGGCAGGGGCACGTCGACCCAAGGGCAAAATTCGGCGCCGAAAAGCACCCTTCACTCTTTGACTGCTGGCAGGCGGGCGTCATCCAGGAAGGCCGTCTCGTGCAGCCAGACCCCGGCGGGACTCCGATCCCCCTGAACGTCTCCACTGGCTCGCCCGGCGAACCGGGCACCCACTGCACCGGAGCCGAAACGCCCACAGCCGAAAACCTCACACCCACCATCGCCGCCTACCCAAAGAACGCGGGCGAATATGCGCCGCTGCCCGTCAGGACCGTCATCGCGGGAGTCATCGAGCCGCCGGCAACCCACGCGATGCTCCTCGGGGCGGGCGCGCCGCGGCCCATCACCACCGACGCCAACCATGCCTACCTGCTCGTCCTCCCGGGCAGCTACTGGGCCAGTCCCCTGAAGGTCAGCGCGCGCCTACCGAACGGGCAGACCGTGATGTCGTACGCCCCGTCTACTCCCCCGGACCTGCGACCACAGGTTCGGGCGCCTTCCCCCGAGGGTTCGGCGCCGTGGGGATTCACGCAAACATCGCTGTGCCCCAGGGCCTGGGAGATCTCCGAGATCGGCCGCGTCATCGACGACAGCTTCGCCTACATCTCAGAAAGCACAGGACAGGTAGCTCCCGGGCCCGAAGGGAACTCGAGCGGCTCACCGTGCGGCACGCGAAACGCGCGTGCACAAGAACACTACGAACCCCTCGGTGGAGAGGAGGGCGGGCAGCATAAAGCGCCGCTTGGGATCACCGTCGACCAGTCCCTCTCAGAGCGCATCCAGCCACCGACAGAAGCAGAAATCCAGCGGCGTACCCTGCCCGGCAGCACCGTCATCGCCGGTGCCGCGGCAGCCGACGTGAAGTCGATCACCCTGACCACACCAGCCGACGTTCGCACCGTCGAGCCGACCGGCCCGCACCGCGTCTTCATCGTCGTCTACGACGGCGTCTTCTACCGCGGAACCTTCACAGCCACCGCTTTGCTCGCGAACGGCAAGACCGTGACCCAGCTCATCCGGGGCGGCCCGGACAACCGATACGCCGCACCCGAGCCCGCACCGCGGCCCCTCACCGAACAGCTGCGCACCGACGAGCGCACCCTCCGCGGAATGAGCGCCCAGGTCACCGCCGTCCTGCACGTCAAACCAGCGCAGCGCGGCAAGCTGCTCGACGGCGTCCCGCTGCCGCAGCTACTGCGAGGCCTGCACCAGATTCGCGCCGTCGTTGCGGGCGAGCAGGCACGCATCGCCTTTCTCCAGAACCATCCCGGGATCCTGCCGCCGGAATAGCCGACGATGACCCGCCAGTGCTGGGAGCGATCTCCTCTATCGGGGAAAGCGACTGCCCGCTCGCGTCCCATATCGGCTAGCAGTCCGGACACGCCATGAGAACTGCATGGGCCGCTGGCGCGCAGGGTGACGCTCATCAGACCGCGTGCGAGGCGCCGTGCGTCACAGATCTGGGCGTTCGCGGCACTCTATGCCCGATGGACGATGCCGATGCGTTTTCTGAGCTCTATCGACGGGAGGGCGAAGCGGTGCTGGTTTTTCTAACCCGGCGTACCCTCGACGTCGAGGTCGCCCTCGAATTGACGGCCGAGACTTTCGCGATCGCGCTGACCTCATGGCGGAAGCTGTCGGGCTTGGCCGATGAGCAACGGCGAGCGTGGCTGTTCACCGTTGCGGCACGGCGCTTTGGGCGCTATCTGCGCCGCGCGAGCGTCGAGCGCCGGCTTGTGGCCCGGCTCGGTATCGATGTTCCCCAGGCCGCCCCTGAGGACATTGCGCTGATCGAGCAGCGTGCCGGTCTCGGCGAGCTGCGGACCGCGCTCGGGCGCGAGCTGTCGCTGCTCAGCAGCGAGCAGCAACAGGCACTGCATCTGAGGGTGGTGGAAGAGCGCCCGTACGATGAGGTCGCGGCGACCCTCGGGGTTTCAGAGCAGGCCGCCCGAGCCCGGGTCTCCCGTGGGCTGCGAGCGCTCGCCAGGACGCTTGAGCCCTACCGGGCAGCGGGGGAGCGGTCATCGTGAACGAGCGGGTCCGTGTCCTTGACGAGCTCGGCGTCGAACTGGATCGCGCCGCCAGGCGCCGATTCGCGAGCCGCACGCGCCCGGTCCGCGGGCCGCGCCGCCTGAGTCTTCTAGCGATGATCGTTGTCCTTCTGGTGCTCGCGGCTGCAGCCGTGGCAGCCGTGCTCATCTCATCCGGCTCGCCGCTGTCGGCGCCGCGGGCCCAGGACCTGGAGTCCGGCGGGATTCCGCTGACGTCGACAGTGCATCTCGCGGGGCTTGATGTCGCTGACCCTGAAGCGGGTGCGCCGTCGTGGGATCTGCGGCTCTCTCGCACCAGCTCGGGCGAGACGTGTACCGCGGTTGGCCAGGTGCTCAGCGGCCAGTTCGGGATCGTGGGGCTCGACCATGTCTTCAGGGTGCTGCCGCTTGGTGGTGTTGATGTTTGCGGCTTTGATTCGGCCGGCGGTCCGGTCCTTGCGGGTGCCCGTGTGTTCTCGGGCTCCAGCTCGATGGAAGCAAGGACCGTCGTCAACGGCGTCGCGGGAGCCGGCACCAGGTCGGTCACGGCGTATGGGCCGGAAGGTGCGCGAGAGCTGCGCCTCGGGCCGGACGGGAGCTTCCTTGCCGTGTACCGCGGGTATGTCGAAGACGTCCGTCCGCGCGTGGTCATTGTGAGTCGCCGGGGCACCACGCGAACGGTGTCCTTTGCCCAGTCATCGGCGCTTGAAGTCCCGGACCCGCAGGGCGGCGCGCCGTGGCAGGTGAGCGGCGGGGCCCAGATCGAACAGGGCGCCTATCTGGATGAGAACTGCGTGCAGGCGAGCCGCGTGCTGGACCATTCCAATCCTTTTTTCGGCAACACAGCTCACGCGCCGGAGATCTGCGGACGGCTCGCCGCAAACCCGGTCTTCGTGATGATGCGCCGGTTGGTCCCGGGCGAGGGCGAAAGCAGCGGATTCCCGTGGGGGAACAACCCCGCTCGCACGCTCATCTACGGCGCGGCCGCGCCGCGCGTGAACTCGCTTTCCCTCGCCGGCGCCGGGCCCGAGCGCACGCTCCAGATAGACCCTCACGGCGGCGTGTTCATGGCGGTGCTCGACGGACACGTGGACCCGCGGTCGCTGACCCTCATCGCACACCTAAAGGACGGGAGCACCGTCACATACACACGGTCGGCGAACATCCTGGATTGGCGCACGAACAGGCCGCTCGTCGAACCGCCGGTTCCGGCGTACCGCGAACCGGTACCGACGGCGCAGATCACCCCGCCTTCGGAGGGTATGCCGATCGCAGGGACGCTTACAGAAACCGTGCCGGTGCGCGACCCGGCGGGCGGGCCGCCGTGGGTGCTGCGCAGCTGGCGCGCGATTTACCGCAACTCTGGCTCCACGACCTCCGGGCCCGGGGTGCTCCAGTACTGCTTCCAGTTCGGCGTGATCGACAAAGGTAGTCTTGTGCTCCCCCGGACCGGGGCTGCCCCGGTACCTCTAAACCCGCCTGGGCATCCGAGCAGCGAGTCTAATGAAGAACGATGCAACAGCACCCACGTTCTCACGCGAAATGCGACGCACTTCAGCGTCGAAAGCTATCTCGCCGACCCCTACGCATACAGCCCCAAGGTCGTGCGCACCCTCGTCAGCGGCCAGGCTCCGATCGGCTCGACACACGCGCTGCTGATCGGAGCGGGAGCTCCACGGGCGCTCACGGTGGACGCCAACGACGCGTTCCTGATTGTGCTGCCCGGCCGCTACTGGGCGAACCGGCTACACCTCGCCTACACCCTGGACGGCCGCACCTACGGGCTCCCCGCTCGCGGCGGGATGTCCCAGCGCGGCCCTGGCCTGCCGCCGGAAGCACGCGCACCGGACCCCGACGGAGGAGCGCCGTGGGGGTTCGCGGAGCGCGGCAGCAGCTTCAACGGTTTCGGGCGGGTCGTCGAAGGGCGCATCGTCGACATCGAAGAAACACGCGGCACCGTCACCGACGGGCCAGGGTTCTTTGAAGAGGCCGCCGGGCTCCAGCTCGGCCGCACGCCGCAGGTCCAGTTCCACGAACAGCGCGTCGAAGAAAACGAAGGAATCGCGGGACACGTCGCGCCTCTGACGCGCGCCGAGATCGAGCGCCGCACCCTTCCCGGACGAACAGTGATCACCGGCATCGCGCTCCCCGATGTCGTCTCAGTGACGCTCACGACACCGTCCGATGTGCGGACACTCCGCCCGAGCGGCCGACACCACGTGCTCATCGCGGTCTATCCCGGCGTCTTGTATCAGGCAAATCCAACCGCGACGATCCTCCTGCGAGACGGCCAAACCATCACAGAGCCCGTGTTGGGATTCGCATCGCATTCTGTCCGCACATCGACACCCCGCCAGCAGCTCCAGGACGTGTACCGCTCAGAGGCAGCCATCCAACACGACCCGGAGCTGACCGAAACCCAGAAAACAAGGCTGAGCGCTGGCCTGCCGGCGCAGGCACAACTCATCACGCGCCGCATCGCGTACGAACAAGCCCATCCAGGGCTCCTGCCGGCGCCATAGCCCGCGAGCTGGGCGTTTTGTTGTCGACGGCGCAAGATGACACCGGGCGGGTGACCGGTGATTGGTCACAAACTGAACGGCTGGATCGTTATGGATGATGTGGGCAGCTCTGCAGGCGCGATCACCGACGGCGAGCTGCTGAAGCGCACCCGCTGCGGTGACCGCGAGGCATTCGGGGTCCTCTACGAGCACCGGCACGAGCTCGTGCTGGCGTTCTTGCTCAAGCGCACTCGCAATCCGGAGGTCGCGATGGATCTGATGGCTGAGACGTTCGCCGCAGCGCTTCTCGCGCTCGCTGAGAAGCCACCCGAGATCGACGGGTCGGCCGCGCCATGGCTGCTCGCGATCGCGCGCAACGCGATGGTCGACAGCTTCCGTCGCGGGACCGTCGAGAGCGCCGCCCGCAGCCGGTTGGCGCTCGAGCCCGTCCAGATCGACGACGGCGACATCGACCGTGTCCTGCGCGTGGCGGCGGAGACCGATCTGCTGATCGCGCTCGCAGAGGAGCTTCCGACTGACCAGTTCGAAGCGCTGCGCGCCCGTGTCCTTGACGAACAGGGCTATGAGCAGATCGCCCGGCGACTGCGGTGCTCGGAAGCTGTCGTGCGCAAGCGCGTGAGCCGCGCGATCGGGGCCCTCAGGGAGAAAGGGACGGTGCGAACATGAGCGACTTTCACGAGCAGGTCAAGGGGCAGCTCACCGACTCCGCGGCAGTGCTGTTCCCCCCGACCACGCGACCCGTCAAGCGGGAGCGCAGGGCGCGGCGAATGCCGCCGTTGGCCGCCATCGTGGCGGTCGGGCTGCTGTTTGCAGCAGCCGCGTTTGCCGCAAGCCAGATCATCGGTGTTGGCGCGCCCGTCACCGCTTCCTCCAGTCAGGAACGGCCAACCAAGACGACAGGCGTCGGTGTCCCGGTGGCGGGATCAAGACGGGCAGCGCTCTCGGCGCAGCTCCTGCCGATCTCCGTCGCCGATCCCGCCGGTGGCCTGCCCTGGGGCATCAGGCTCGTGCGCACCACGCGCGGGCTCCTGTGTGTACAGGTCGGAAGGCTCCTTGACAGGCGCCTCGGGGTGCTCGGCCAGGACGGTGAGTTCCACAACGACGGGCTCTTCCACGAACTGCCCCCAGGGGTGCTGGACCCCTACACATGCAGCCAGCCACGAGACACGGTGCTCTATCGCTCGGAAGGACTAGCTGCGACGGGAGCGATGCCAGGGCCCGCAAGGTCGTGTCTCTACCCGGGCGCGTCGCCTGAGGACGGGTCGCGGCTACCGGCATGTCCAGCCGCCGACGAGCGGCTCCTCGCTTTCGGACTGCTCGGACCAGACGCGCTCAGCGTCTCCTACCCCGCCGCCCACAGCGTTCAGACGCAGCGGACTACTGGAAGTGACGGTGCATACCTTCTGGTTCTCCGCCAACCACCGGTCCACCCGCGGACCCTGGCGGCGCAAGCCGGGCCGGTGCGGCGCCGGTTCACCCCCGCGATGCTGCTGAACAGCTTCCCGACGCTTGGCTCAACGTCGAGCCCGATGGGACGCTTCCCGCTCGAAACCGGGTCCGCGGTCATCCTGGCAGCGCAGTTTCGATTCGGCAAACACACATGTCAAAGCGGAAGCGCCATCCGGCCCGGGGGCGGGTCGCCCTGCACGAGCAGAATCGCCCGAATACCAAACTTCGTTCCGTTCATCGAGCCTGGGCTACACGCATCGGTGCAGGTCGCGTCTCGGCCCGCCAGCGGCGGCTATGAGCTTGAGCTGACGTTCAGAGCTCCGGCCAGCGTGCTCGATGCGAGCACCGCCTACGGCGTCCAACTCTCGATGCCGGCGGGCAGCGCATGCGGACACGGCGGCGTGAGCGGACAGTCGCTTGAGCGCGACATTCGCCGAGGCGAGCAAGTCGACATTCCCGTGTTCATCGGCCGGCCCGCTGGATGCGCCGGCGTGGTCCGCGGCCAGGTGATCTACGGCCGCCAACCGGACGGCTTCACCGGCCCCGTCGGCGGCGAGACGATCGGACGATTCTCGTTCAACCTGCCCTAGCGAACGTGGCGCCGTCCGCCGGGCCAGGCGGACGGCTGACACAGCGGGCCCCTACGCAGCAAGTGCTCATAGCGATGTGATGCGCCTGACGACTTCGCCGTTGGTGTTGAGCCAGCGCACTTCCTGTGGAGTGGCGTTTGGTGCCGGCAGATGAACCCGGTAGATGAGGAGGTTGTCGGTCACGGGGACGACGACCGTTCGTCGGTGTGGGTAGATCGCTTCGATTCGTGCGACGCCGTCTCGGCCGTGAGATCCGCGGCCAAATCGCCTCGTCTGACGGCACACATGAAGAACGCTATGACGCGATGCTCATAACGCACGTAGAAGGCGCCGAGCGAGGCCTCATCAGTCGCAGCCGACAGCAGCAGCTGCTCGTCGCTTCGCTCGTTTTGCGGTCTCACATTCACCCACTAGTTACGGCTCCGGCCGAGAGCGTGACCGGACGGGTGGATTCGCCGGGCGAACCAGTCGGGGCCGCGACGCTGGACGGACGCGATCCCGTGCGTGCCCGCTTGCTGTCGCTTCGCCGGGGTACGTTGGATCTCTTGTCGGTCACAGATTGTTCGCTGGCTCGTAGATGAGTATGTGCGGGTGGGAAACGCCGAGGACGCAGTCTTGCTCAAGAGTCGCGACCCGAACGATTTCGGGCGCTTCTACGAACGCCATGTCGGGGCGGTGGTCGCATTTCTAGGACCGCGCGTGCGTGGAGCCGACGTCGTATTTGACCTGGCCGCGGAGACGTTCGCTCGAGCATTTGAGCGCCGCGGGCAGTACGACCCCGCGCGCGGCCCCGGAGTCGCGTGGGTGCTCGTGATCGCCCGCAACCTGCTCATCGACTCGGTGCGACGCTCGAGGGTTCTTGACGAAAGCCGGCGGCGTCTCGGGGTGGCACCGGTTGCAGTTGACGATGCGCAGCTCGAGTTGATCGAGACCCGCAGTCAGGTCGACCTTCGCGCGGTTCTCGGAGACCTTCCCCCAGAGCAGAGCGAGGCGATCGTCCGGCGCTTCCTACTCCAGGAGTCATACCCCGAGATCGCCGAGCAGCTGTCCTGCTCTGAGCAGGTCGTACGCAAGCGCGTTTCGCGCGGACTCGCGAACGCCCGCCAAGCCGTGGAGGAGCAACCATGATCGACCCATTCGATGACCTGCGCGATCACCTCGTGCACGCAATCACGCGCCTGGAGAAACGACCGGCGCGCACGAGCCTGTGGGCACGTACCCGGTCGCACCCGCTTGCCGCCACGGTGGCAGCACTCGTGTTCGTAGGAACGGCGACCGCCGGGGTCATCTCGGTCACCTCCGAGCGCTCGGCGCGCCTGGTTGGACAGGTTCCGCAGGAAGCCGGACTGAGATCACCTCACGCTTGGGGGCTTGAAGGTGGCGAGCACTATCGCATCACGGTTTGGCCGGTGCTCCAGGGCGGTGTCTCAGGCGTGTGCGCGATGATCGTGTTCGAAGGACCACATGGTGAGGGATACGGTGGGTGCGGCGCGCCCTACCCGACGACCGCGATGCCGTACGTCGAACCGGGCGGTAGGACCGTTTACCCCAAGGGGATCATCCCCAAAGGAGGGGCCCTCGAATACTTCCTGACGGGCCCCAGGGTCGCGGCCGTTCGAATCGGGACGCGTCTCGTCATCACGCCTCGCCGCGAAGCTGGCCTGCCCGCGGGCGACCGCGCCGTTGTGTTCTATCTGCCCGCAGGCTCGCCGCAGATCGATCCGCCCTGGTTCCCGCCGCAGCAGCTCGGCCTCACTCGCGGTGCCAAGACCCTCTCCGTGGTCGCCGTCGGCCGAGACGGAGCGGCCATACCCGTGGATCAGGGTGCCCGGCCGTTCCGACTCCCTGCCCGGTACTGGGAACGGCCCGAGAAGCCCCCGTCGGGAGCGTGCGCTCTGGCGGCGCCGTCCAGCTACCGCGCCTTCCGGGGGACGACGGCTGTGCGGCTGGAGCCGGAGACAGACGTCGAAGGAGCTGCGCTTACCTCTTGCCTGAGTGTGGACTACAAGGTTGCCGGCACGACGCTCACAGCGGCCGTGCTTGTCAACGCCAAGTCGCCGACGAGTGCGCCGCCCGAACTATTCGGGGCATCGCCGGTGGCCGGCCAGCCGGGGCTGGTGAACCGGGAAGAAGACACGGGGCTGCACTCGAGCACCCTGATCGCGTTCACCGCGCGCCGCGACGGACCTGCATGGATCGTCGTGGAGGGTGGCCGGGGGCTCGCTCAGCGCATCCAAGCGGTCCGCGCTCTCCAAATCGCGCGGATCGACGTAAATGCCGTGCGCGGCTCGTCTGGCTGACGGCCGGGAACCCGGATCCTCGGGCGCGTCCAGCGACCCTCGACGCCGACCGGCGCGCGGAACCGAAGGACCAACGGGACTGAGGGGAACCCCCTTGCGGGGGTTGAAGCGCCAGACCGGCGG
>CAAGKR010365992.1_pt1 | contig 13696 bp, 2 predicted proteins | sample 2556971 | NCBI WGS metagenome assembly CAAGKR01 (sample SAMEA5207829, study PRJEB30636) | soil metagenome | biome: forest; feature: boreal; material: soil | place: USA | collected 2011-09 | depth 1 m | reverse complement strand
GCCATTTGTTGAACCCCCTGTGGGGATGCACGTCGTTGTTACGGACCAGCTTGTGTTTCATGCGGCGCAGCATCCACCAAACGGCGCCTGCGCGCCAGACGGCGCGAGAGACATGAATGCTGTACCGCTGTCAACCATTGCGCGACAGCGGACTAAATTCCGAATGCGAAATTGGCTCCGGGACAGGGATTCGAACCCTGAACCTCGCGGTTAACAGATCGCTGCGCCCCGTTCAGAAATGGCGATCTGAATTCGCCGAGACGCGCTGAGTAGCACCGATTAGCACGGTTTCGCACCGGCGTTGCTGTACAAACTGGCTCCGAGTCAGCGCAGCCGATCAGACCGGCTCTCCCGCTACCCTAATCCATCAATGGGCTCGGGCAATTAGCAAGACGGTAAAGCCGAGGAGCAAGACGATGGTTGCGAGCGCGACACCGAAATAAGTCAGATTCCGGTGCTGCAGAATTTCGGCAGACACTGTCTGGGTCAGATTGGCGGCGCCTGGGAACTTCTTTCGCAGAACGTCGAAGGGAATGATCTCGTCCCAAGACCCGCGAACTTCTACTCCTGCAGCAGAGCCGATCCGTTCAATGCCGCCCTCCTGTAGTCCATCCGCGCCGTCGAATCGCAGAACGCACCGGCCTTCTTTGTCCACAACTAGGAGCGACCGCAGTGGAGCGGGCCCATTACGTATGGCTACCGAACACTCTTGGAGGTAGCCCACGGTTGCAACTGGGACTTCTGTATGCAATCCCAGTGCGCTTGAGACACCTATTCGATCACCCTTGAGATACAGCGATGAATTGACTATCCGAAGGCGCGCGTATAGCAAAAGGAACGCAAGCAGCGCCCCAACAATGAACAGCCCAATGAGTAGGTAGTTGCCACTCTGACCGGTTAAGAGCACCCGTAGGGTCGCTGCGATTACTGCGACACCACCGGCCACAACGGCGCGCCAGTCAACGTAGGCCAGGGCTCGCCGGCCTTCCCGCGAAGAGAAGCCTGCGCGCATATGAACGACTATCTCAGTTTGCATCTCGGCCGTAAACGATAAATCGAAATCGACGTCATGGTTGCCCTGTAACGAGCTTTCTAATTATCTCTGCGATCTGACCGCCCGCTCCTCCGCATAGCCCAATGAAAGCAGTCTTTAGAGGGCCATCGACAAGGGGGCCGCCAATCGACTCGAACCCCTTACCGCCGAAATATGCGATCGGCAACGTGAAGCCATCAATGAGGGCCTCACCGCAGGCAGTCTGATTTCCGCCCCAGCAAGCGGCTGCATGAAGTCCAGTGGCGACGACCAGAGCACCCATTGAGATGGCACCAGCGCCCCCGGCGCAAGCCGCGAGAGGCAGTGCCGCCGGGGCAGTCACGACGAAAGCAGCTGCGACCACGGTTCCGATGGCACATCCCAACGCCACCTCACCCGCTACGCCCGATACGACGTCAGCTACTTCAGCGCCCAACTCCAACTGGTTGCTGTACTTGGTGACCGTTTGATGCGCCTGGTTGACAAAATTCCCAATCGCATTTTCTGCGCCGCAGGCAAAGGAGGGCCAACACATCCCGCTGGGGTCGCTTGCGTCTAAGGGAGTGTCCCCCGCATAGGCGTATCGGGCACGCGTCTTCGCTGCCGCGGGGTCGAGGGACATGAATTGGCCAGTCGCCGGGTCGTAGTATCTGGCCCTCAGGTAATAGAGTCCGGTTTCGAGATCTTGGTATTGGCCGGCGTATAGGAACGGGGTGCTTACCGAGCCCGTGCTTGCGATTACGTTTCCATAAGGATCGTAAGTACAGTTGCGCACGAGGTTGCCGCCTGCATCGGTAATCCCTCGGACCGACCCCAACTGGTCCTCGTGGTAATAGGTGACGGTATTCCCGCTGATCTGCTCTAGGGGCAGGCCACCAGGGCCAGTCACATAGTTTGTACTTCCGTCCTGGATTACGAGCCGCGAGCCCTCGGCCACGTCCCATACAAAAGTTTCGGTGTTCCCGGCTACAGTTTTGCTCGCTCGGAGACCGTCTCCGTCATATGTGTATGTGGATGTACCGTCCGAAATCATATGGTTGGCCTGGTCCCAACCAAGAATGGATTGCTGGCCGTTCTGAGTGGTTTGGCTGACGCGGTTGCCGTTGGCATCGAAGCCGTAGGCCACCTGGCCGACTTGACTTCCACCCGCAGTGATGGTGGCGCTAGTGACTTGATCTGCATTGTCATAGGCCAGGGTGGTCGTGTTGCCGCCGCTTGGTGTCATTTGTGTCATTCGCCCTGATGCGTCGTACTGGTAACCACCGAGAGTTCCGCCGGTTAGCCGGTTTAGTGAGTCGTAGGAGTAGGTCTGGCTGCCGTCACCGGTCAGCTGGCCGGCTAGGTCGCGGCTGTAGGTGAAGCCCAGGATCTGACTTGATCCCTGGCTGACGGTGATTGCGCTTACCCGTTGTGCGGCATCTACTGCTGTGACTTGGGTGATGCCGTTGGGAAAGCTGGCCCCGACCAGATTGGAATCCGCATCGTAGGAGAACGTCGTCACGTTGCCAAGCCAGTCGGACACGGTGTGTAGAGAACCGTTGTCGTAGTAAGTCCGCGTCACCGATCCAACCCCGCCCGGGTAACTGATCGAAGTAATCCTGCCCATCAGATCGTAGCCGTAGCCGACAGCGGCGCCAGCACCGTTAACCGATCGCGTGAGGCGGCCGAGTGGGTCGTATTGATAGCTCGATGTACCAGTGCCATCGGTCATCGAAATCCTGCGACCCCCCTGGTCATAGGTGATTTGGACATCGACTGGCTGAGCCATTTGGTAGAAGACCCCGGTCAGTTCGCCGCCAGAATCGAAGGCATACGTTGTGTGATGCCCGTTGGCGTCGGTCATCGACGTCATGTTGCCGACCCGGTCGAAAGAGTATGTCGTTACACGGTTCAGCGGATCGGTGACTGAGGTCCTGCGGTTCTGCTGATCGTAGGTGTAAAGGGTCGGCTGATTGCGTCCGTCAATCTGTTTGAAGATATTGCCGTCGGCGTCATAGACAGTCTGCTGGGTTGAGCTGTCGAAGCTGGTTACCTTGGTCGGCTCCGCGTCGAGGTCGAACGTGTAATAGGTCCAATGTCCATTTGGATCCGTAACGCTCACCAAATTGCCGTCGCCGTCGTACTGACTCACGGTGGCAACATGGGTGACCGGATCTGTGACGGTAAGCTGATGCCCGACAGCATCGTATGTGTATGTCCACGTGTAAGTCGCTGGCGTTCCGCCGGTTACATTGCCGCGCGGAGTGACCTTCGAAGTCATTCGCCCTGCGAGGTCGTACTGGAAGGTGCTCAAATTGCCCAGCGGATCGGTTGCGGAGGTCCGATTTCCATATTGGTCATGGCCGTAGAGCCAGACCTTGCCCTGGGAATCCGTTGTCTGGCTCAGGTCCCCTGGGTGCGATGCATCCTGGTAGCTGTAGATGGTGGTCTGGACCTGGCTTGTCCCGACTATCGGGGTCGAGGACTGGATTGGATTGCCAACCGAGTCAAAGGTGTTCGTTGTTTTGGTGCCAAGTGAATCAGTGATCGTCGTCACTTCTCCGAATACGTTGTAGGTGCGCTGCGTACTTGAACCCCTCGGGTCGGTGCTTAAAAGCACACGGGCCTGCGAGTCTCGCAAAGTGGTGGTAGCGTTGCCGTTGGGATCTAATACCTGGAGAAGTGAAAGGGTGGCAGGGTCGTACTGATAGGTCCACGTAGCCTGAGCGGCGGTGCCGCTGGCCTTGGTCTCGGACATCAGCAGGTTGTTCTGGTACTCGTCAACAGTAATGTTGCCCTTGGGGTCGGTGATCGTCGTCATTCCGCCCGAGTACGCGAATGTGGTGATTCGCCCCATGGCATCGGTCTGGCTGGTCACCCGGCCATTCGTGTAGGCGTTGCGGATCCCAAGGCAGTTCTGGGTGGCAATGCAAAGAGGAGACTTCATGACCGTCAGCTGGTGCTGTGTGTCATAGGCAAAGGTCCAGCTGTTTCCGTTGAGGTCGATCGCCGTAGTCAGGTTGCCGTTGCCGTCCTCGTAGCGATACGAAACGGAGCGATTGGAGTCCGAAACGCCGGAGATGAAACCGCTTGCGTTGTAGGTGAATGTCAGCTGTCGAGGCGACGAGTTGCCTTGCGAAGGTTCGGTGACAGTCGTGATCTGGGTACTGCTACCGGTGTACGCGAGGGTAGTCGAATAGCCGGTGCGATCGACCTGGGAGGTGAGCCTGCCCAAAGAGTCGAAGTTGAGCTGGGTGCCGTCTTGCTGGGTCAGGGTGTAAGTGCTCCCGCTCAGGGCGAGACTTGCCAGTACACCAGCCTGCGCCGAGAAGACACTGCCCGACTGCGTGAACGTCACGGCCGATCCGTTGCCTGCATAGACGGTGACGACAGACCCGTTGATCGTCAGGTGGGCGTTGTATGAACCGGTCCAGCCGTACCCAAGCGAACCTTCCTGACCCGCTGGCGTGGCTAGGGCGACGGCCGAGGAGTAGCTCCTCGTGAAATCGAGCCCGAAGCCGCGGCCGGGAACCGAGATGTCGGCAAAGGTGTGCCAGAACTCTCCCGTCGCACTGTTGACGGGCCAGTCGGTGTGGCTAAGCGTGCATGGGCAGACCCACGGGCTGCCACCAGCGTCGAGCGATGCGGCGGTTTGCCCGGCCCCCAATGCATAGATCTGGTAAACGGACGGGCTTGCGTAGCCGTAGCCGCCTCCAATCGAATAGAACTGCACACCGTGGCCGTTGCCGCTGGCGTCAGGAAATTCGCCGTTGAAGGTCGTTGGGAACTGCTGCGAAGGAGCAATCGTGGGGTTCCACATCTTGCGGATGCCCTGCTCGTCGAAATGCCAAAGCAGGGTCGTGTTGGCAAGAGTCCCACTGAAGGGCGAAGTCGGCACCTGGAATGAGCTGCCGGTGTACCGAGCGACGCTCGATACTCGGAACTCGTCTAGCCCGATCGTTCGGCGCTCGTCCCCATCGGAGTATCCAGCGTACTGATTGGCTGGTACCTGTGCGCCGGAACTCGCCTGCTGGAAGACCTGGTTACCACCTACATACCCTGTGACGTTTGTACCGTCGTACTGAATTACGAACTGCAGCCAACCGCAGGAGCCACAGGGACTGAATGCATACGAGCCACCGCCTGGCCAGACAAACTTTGCGTTGTTGTACATGTCCCAAACGACGCCAGCAACAGCTCCGCCACCCTGGCTCGAAAGCACGCCCCAGCTCGAGCTCGTGCCATAGGTACTCATACCGTTGCCCAAGTTGAGCCAGCCCTCTACAGTCCAACTGGCCAGAGCAGGAATCGTGTTCTCGCTTTGAATCGCAAGGGTCCCCGGTCCGTAGGGCGAGTTACTTGTGTTCCAGATGTACAGGTACTGGCCGAATCCAGCGGCGATCGGGCTCGGACCGTTGCCGGAAGCGGTGATGGTGAGCGCCGCCGAAGGGGCGGATGCTGGACCGATACCGATCGCGTTCTGGGCGGCGACGGTGAAGGTGTAGACCTGACCTCCTAGCAGCGCGGGTACGTTCGCGCTTTGGGCCGACCCGTCGGTGGTCGTGGTCGCCTGCGTGGTTCCGTCGGTGATCGCGGCCACCGTGTAGCCCGTGATTGCGCCGTTACTTGGCGCTGGGGGCGTCCAGCTCACAACAGCAGAGTTCTGCCCGGAGGTTGCGCTGACAGCGGTTGGGGCGGTCGGCACTCCGTTGCCGCTCGCCTTGAAGTGATTGAAGATCTGGGTCGCGCTCAGAGCGCTCGGGTAGATCGAGACCTCATCCAGGCTTCCGACCAGGTGGCGACCCCCGTACAGGCTGCCCAACACCAGGCCGTTGGCGTCGACCGAGCCCTGGCTCGTGGTGTACGCCTGGCTTCCGATCGGCTGGCCGTCCAGGTACATCGTGACCGTGGCGCCATCCCAGGTTGCTGCGACCTGGTGCCAAGCACCGTTGGCGATCGACGGCGCAGCAAAGGCGAGCGACGACACGCTGCCGTAGCAGTCGGTGTTCCATCTGGTTATGAAGTTGACCTGGTTGCCCGCCGTCAGCAAAAGGCCATTGGCCGGGAGACCGCATCCGCCGGCCGACTGCCCGTAGCTGAACAGCGCCTGGTCCTGGGTCGACGTGGTCTTGACCCAGGCCTCGTACGTTCGCGCTGAGGTCCCGCCCGGCAGGCCGGTGCCCTGCGCGAACTGAACCGCGCCCGTCGACGTGAATATCGTCGCGGCATCGCTGTCGTTCGCCAGCACGCCGGTTGCCCCTTGTGTGTATGCGCCGCCCGCGTAGGCCAACCTTCTTTGCCCGCTGGAGTCGGCAATCATCGTGGAGGCGTCGTCGAGCCTGTAGTAGTAGACCGGCGAATCCCCCTGAACGGTCGAGGCGTAGGTCGTCGCCGACCCACTCGGGGTCACCGACGCCGAAGCGCCCGCAAGCCCGAGGCCGAAGTTGTTCGCAGCCTGGACCTGGAATGTGTATGAGGTGCCACCTTGAAGGCCGGTCATGGTCACCGACGTCGAAGTCGCACTGGTCGAGAGCGCGTTTTTGGCCGAGGAGCCCTGCATCGCGGTCACGACATAGCCAGTGAGAGGCGATGTGTTGCTGACCGCATTCCAACTGACTGTGACCTTGTTCGGCCCGCCCAGCGTGGTGATCCCGGTCGGAGCGGCAGGCTGGCTGTTGCCGCTGGCCTGGAAGTGGTTGAGGACCTGGGTCGCGCTCAGAGCGCTCGGGTAGATCGAGACCTCATCCAGTCCACCGACCACGAAGCGGCCGCCATAAAGGCTGCCGAGAACCAAGCCGTTGCTGTCGGCCGAGCCCTGGCTTGTGCTGTAAGCCTGGCTTCCGATCGGCTGGCCGTCGAGGTACGCCGTGACGGTGCTGCCGTCCCAGGTCGCTACGAGTTGATGCCAGGCGCCGTTGGCGATCGTGTAAGGCGTGATGAAGGCAAGCGATGACCAGCTGCTGTAGCAGTCTGCGTTCCATCCGGTGATGAAGTTCACCTGGTTGCCAGCTGTCAGTGCAAGGCCGTTCGCCGTGTAATGGCACCCGTTCGCTTGCTGGCCGTAGCTGAGCAGCACCTGGTCTTGGGTCGATGTGGTGTTGACCCAGGCCTCAAAGGTTCGGGCAGAGCTCCCGCTCGGCAGCGATATGAAAGATTGGTCCTGGATTGAACCTCGGCTGAATGAGAAGGCTGTGTCTGAGTCGTTCGCCAGTGCACCAGTCGCCCCTTGTGTGTATGCACCGCTGGCGTAGGCCAACCTTCCGTGCCCGCTTGAGTCGGCGACCATCGCGGAGGCGTCGTCGAGACGGTAGTAGTAGGCGGGCGAGTCGCCCTGCACCGTCGAGGCGTAGGTGGACGAGCCGGTCGGGGTCACTGCGGCGGATGTGCCCGCCAGGCCGAGGCCGAAGTTGTTCGCCGCTTGGACCTGGAACGTGTACGCGGTCGTGCCTTGAAGTCCGGTCATGGTCACAGAAGTCGCGGTCGCACTCGTTGAGAGCGCGTTTTTCGCCGCGGCGCCTTGCATCGCGGTCACGACGTATCCGGTGAGAGGCGACGGATTGCCGGTAACCGCGTTCCAACTGACGGTTGCGCCGTTCGCTCCTCCAACGGCGGTGACCCCGGCGGGCGCTGCGGGCCGGCTGTTGCCGCTGGCCTGGAAGTGGTTGAGGATCTGGGTGGAGCTCAGAGCGCTCGGGTAGATCGAGACCTCGTCCAGGCTTCCCATCAGGAAGCGATTGCCATAAAGATTGCCCAGCGCCAGGCCGTTGCCATCCGCCGAGCCCAGGCTCGTGCTGTAGGCCTGGGTTCCGATGGGTTGGCCGTCAACGTACATGACGACGGTGGCGCCATCCCACGCCGCGGCCAGCTGGTGCCATGCGCCGTTGGTGACCGAGTAGGGCGAAGTGAACGCAAGCGACGACCAGCTTCCATAGCAGTCTGCGTTGTATCCGGTGATGAAGTTGACCTGGTTGCCCGCCGTCACGGCAAGACCATTGGCGGTATAGCGGCATCCCTGAACCGGCTGACCGTAGCTGAGCAGCACCTGCTCTCCGGTCGATGTGGTTTTGAACCAAGCTTCATAGGTTCTCGGGGACGTCCCACTCGGCAGATTCGCGATTGATTGGTCCTGCACCGAGCCCCGGCTGAAGGCAAAGGCGGCATCGGCTTCGCCCGGCAGGGCGCCCGCGGCGCCTTCGGTCACGCCGCTTCCGACCGATGCTAGGTTGGCGAAGCCCGACGAGTCCCCAGCGACGTTTCCGGTGTCGCCGAGCCGGTAGTACGTGATCGGGCTGTTGGCTATCACCGTCGACGAATAAGTCGTCGAGGCGGTGCCGCCAATCGTTACGAACCCGCTGGAAGTCGCGGCCGAGGAATTGCCAAAGCCGTTGCGCGCCTGGATCTGGAAGTTGTACAGACCGCCGCTGGGAAGACCAGTGATCACGGCCGAGGTGGCGGTGCTACTGACCGATATTGCGTTCTGTGCCGTGATCCCGCTGACGTAGGCCGTGATCACATAAGAGGTGATGGGTGCGCCGTTTGGTTGTGATGGAGTCCACGTAATGGTGGCCTGGTTCGAGCCGGCGACAGCCGATGGGTTGCCTGGAACGCTGGGGGCTCCGTCGCCGGCGAGCAGGAAGTGATTGGCGACCTGGGCAGCCGAGAGGGCCGTCGGATAGATGGCCACCTCGTCGATGAGGCCCGCGAAATACCTGCCCCCGCACCAAAACTGAAAGCGGTCGTGGCCGACCCAGATCGGGTTGCCGGTCGTGTTGGGAGTTGTCGTGAGCGTGAACGGCTGGGACAGCAGCGCAGACCACGATCCGTTGAAGACGTACCCTGACCGTGTCGCGCCGTCTGAGTACACCGACAGCGATGAGCCCGAGAGAGTGACCACGAGGTGGTGGGTTGCGCCATCGTTGAGATGGAGGCCGGGGATGTACACATCGTCATTCCCTAGGGAGACGATGGCACCCGCGGAGTCCTGCGGTCCGTTGCAGACCCCCCGATCTGAGGTCGTTCCGATAACGAAGGACTGCCCAGTCGTGCCCGTGCCCCCGCTGTCGAAGAGGACCTGCTGCGCGCTCGAGGTGGAGTTGAACCAGAGCTCGATCGTCCGCGCGTGGTCTCCCTGCAGAGCGCTCTGAGTGGGTGCGCTTGCATAACCGGAACTTCCGTCGAAGCTGGTTGACATGTCGGCGGCGTCGCTGCCGATGAGGCCCAAAGTGCTGTGCGTGTAAGTGCCCTGGTAGCTGCCGGAGCTGGCATTGCCTGAGGAGTCGGCGGCAGCCGTGCCCGTGTCTGACATCCTGTAATAGGCCGTGGCTCCGTCGGCGAGAACCGTGGATGCATACGTGGTCGCAGCTCCGGACGGCGTGACCGACGAGGAGATTGCCGCCGGGCTGGTGCCGTAGCTGTTGATGGCGACCACCTGGACTGTGTAGGCGGTCCCACCCATGAGACCGCTCAGAGTTGCGCTCACCGCGGTCGGACCCAGTGCGATCGACATACCCGCCGCCCCACCGATATAGGCAGTCGCCGTGTAGCCGGTGATGGCGGACGCGTTGGGCGAAGAGGCCGTCCAGGTCAAGCTGACTTTGTTCGCACCGGCGGTCGCCGAAAGGCTGCCGGGTGCTGTGGGTGCCCCCACTGTGATGGCGAGCGAGTACGCAGCCGCCCCCGAGCCGGCCGCATTGGATGCGTTGACCTGGAACACGTAGGTCGTGCCGTTGGCGAGTGGGGTCGTGGTGTTGTATTGAGTGATGGTCGCGCTGGTCGCGTTAGCGCCGGCGCTGACGGGGGTGCCGGGGTTGCCGTTGAGAAGCGGAGTGATCGTGTAGCCGGTGATGGCCGATCCGCCGTTGTCGGTCGGGGCGCCCCAGGTGACGGTTGCCTGCGCGCTACCCGGCGCGCCGGCGACGTTGGTTGGTGCCGAAGGCGGACCGGCGGGAGTACTCACCACGGTGGCGGTGAACCCGTTCCCAGATGAGTTGGTGGCATAGACCTTGAACGTGTAGGCGGTGCCGTTGGCAAGCGCGCCGGTGGTGAACTGGGTGAGGGTGATGCCGGTGGCGCCTGCGGCGGCGTTGACCGGTGTGCCGTCGGTGCCGCCGGTGTTGGGCGTGATCACATAGCCGGTGATCGCGGATCCGCCTTGATCAGGTGCGGTCCAGGTCAGCGCGACCTGGTGGTTGCCGGGTGTGGCGCCGAGATTGACCGGAGCCTGCGGCGTGATCGAGGGCGTGACCGCGTTTGAGACTCCAGCCGGTCCGGTGCCACCGGTGTTGGTCGCGGTCACCTGGAACGTGTAGGCGGTCCCGTTGGTGAGCCCTGTCACGGTTCCGAAGGTCGCCGGCGGGTTGCCGGTTACGGTCGTGATTACGTTCCCGGGCGATGAGGTGATCGTGTACATGCTGATCGGCGTTCCGGCGTTGGCCGGCGCGGTCCACGTGATGGTCGCTTGCTGGTTGCTGGCAGACGCCACCACGTTGGTGGGCGCGCCGGGCAGCACAGATGGAGTGACCGAGTTGGAGGCGGCCGATGCGGATCCATCGCCATTGACGTTGTGGGCGACGACGGTGAACGTGTAGGCCGTCCCGTTCGTCAGCTGCCCCGCGGTGTAGCTGACGCTCGCGGCAGCTGGATTACCGCTGACCGTGGCGGTGATGCCACTGGGCGACGACGTGGCCGTGTATGAGGTGATGGTCGCGCCATTGTTCGGGGCAGCCGTCCAGGTCAGGCTCGCCAGCGTGTCGCCGGCGGTCGCGACCACGTTAGTCGGTGCTCCTGGGATCGTTGAAGGCGTCACCGAGTTAGATGGGCTCGAGGACGGACCATTGTTTAGAGGGGCATTGGTCGCATAAACGGTGAAGGTGTACGGGGTGCCGTTCAAGAGCAGGTTGACAGGTCCCGACGTCGCAGGCGCGTTCACGGTGTTGGTCAGGCCGCCAGGGGATGACGTGATGGTGTAGGTGCTGATCGCCAGGCCACCATTGCTGGCAGGTGCGGTCCAGGTGACGTTGGCAAGCGCGTTGCCCGCTGTGGCGCTCACACCGGTCGGCGCTCCAGGCGTTGTATACGGTGTGACCGCCGCCGAGGCGGCTGAGGTCGCACCCGTGCCCAGCGAGTTGGTCGCCACCACGGTGAACGTGTATGCGGTGCCTGCAGTCAGCCCGGTCACGATGGCAGGGCTGCTCGTGACAGTCTTGGTCGCGCCGCCGGGTGCAGCGGTCACCACGTATTGGGTGATGGTCGAGCCGCCGCTCAGCGCCGCTGTCCAGCTGACCGTGATCTGAGCGTTGCCGGCAACTCCGCTGACGCCGGTCGCCACGCCGGGAGGCGTGTTTCGATTCCAGGTGTCAGTGAGCGGCGCGGTCGAGTTGCGCCCGTCGAAGAGAACGAGGTTGCCAGTGGTCGCGTCCCACGCGAGAACAGCGGTCGAGCGCGCCCCTGGATTGCTGGTCGAGTTCTCCAGGCCCCAGTTGGTGCCATCCCAGCTCCAGCTGTCGGCGTAGTAGGAGGTGCCGTTGAGCCCTCCGAACAGCATGGTGGTCGACGTGATCGGGTTGTATGCCATCGCCGCAGCGGTGCGTGCCGATGGCGCAGTTCCGGGCGACTGGCTGGTCCAGGCGGTCCCGTTCCAGAGCCAGGTGTCGGCGAGGTAGACGCTCCCGCTGTAACCGCCGAACAGGACTATCTTGCTGCGGGCGGCGTCGTAGGCCATGCCCGCATTGGCGCGCAATGTTGGCGAGGGCGACGGCGCGAGCGATGACCAGGTGGTGCCGTTCCAGCTCCACGTCTCGGCGTAATAGGTGGTGCTCTTGCTGCCGCCGAAGAGGATGATCGTGCTCGTCGCGGCGTCGTAGGCCATCGCCGTGTCGAGCCTGATGGTCGGGGAGGTCGCGGGCGTCAGTTTCGTCCACGTGGTGCCGTCCCACTTCCAGGTGTCGTTGAGGTAGCCCTGCCCCGATCCGGTGTAGCCACCGAACAGGTAGATCAGGCCGGTGGCGGTGTCGTATGCCATTCGGGCGCCCCAACGGGCGGACGGAGACGTGGCAGGTGTGAGCTTGGTCCAGTTCGTGCCGTCCCAGGTCCAGGTTTCCTGAACCGCGACCGACGAAGAGTTCTCTCCGCCGAAGACGACCAACTTGCCATGGGTGGCGTCGCCGGCCGAGGCATCGAATGCCGAGGCGGCGTCGTAGCGACCGGTGGGCACAGTTGCAGGCGAGAGCGAGGTCCACTGGCCGACGCCGGACAGCGCAGCCGCGCCGTCCTGGTAGTGGGCGGCGATGCGCCCGGCGCTCAGCTGGACGGTATAGACCGCGGCCTCGTCTATGCCGCCGGCATATGGCCTGACGACCTGGCTCGTGCTGTTGATGCCCGCACCAAGCGAGAAACGCGCGCCTATCGCGGCGGGCGCGGTCGCGCTGGTATTGGTCGTCGCCTTCCCGTTGACGTACCACCTGATGGTGGACGTGTCACGGGTCATCACGACGTGGTACCAGGTGTTCGGCGATGGGAATCCGTAGCCGGAGTCCGCGATCGCGCCATTGACGATGCCAGTCAACTCCGATCCCGCGGTGGTCAGTGAGGTCGCCGAGGACATGCCGAAGCCGTAGCCGTTGGTACCGGAGACTCCGTTATAGACCATCGTCCCCGCCTGGTTAAGGTTGCTGGGATTGACCCATGCCTCAACGCTCCAGTTGGTCGTCGCCGTTGTCCCGGCGAGAGCGGCTGTGGCAACGCCGGTCGACCCGTTGAACGTCGCCGCCGTGTTGGAGTCGCCCAGAATGGCTCCGGGCTGGCCCAGCGTGACCCCGCCTGTCGAGTAGGTGAGCGCGTTACGGCCTTTGACGTCCGCGGCCGTGGTCGCGCCGACCGCCTCACCGAGTCGCCAGTAGCTAAAGGGCGTGTCGGAAAGAATCGACGGCGAGTAGTTCGCCGAGGCGAAAGCCGGCATGATGGCGGACGCGACGATGCTCAGGGCTACCAGGCCAGCGACGAGTAGGGCGACTTGGCGTCTAAGAAGTTCCTTTACCAAGACGGAGCCGCCGCTGTCTGCGCGGCCAGATAGTCAGGGAACAGTGACTTGAAAATGGGCGTGCACACACGCGCACGATTGGTGCTAAACAAAACCCTTCCTCCCTAATCAACGAACGTCCCGCTGAAGAAACCTCGCTTCAGTGGCGCTCGGTGATCCCAGACGCGACCATACCGCCTGAATTAACATCCGTCAAGCGCATGGCTAAACACTTACATGTCTTCATTTCACAATCCGCATCTGGTTCGGCTGAACCCGGAACTTGAGTCTGAACGTAAGCGTGTCGTGATTAACACTGATTGCCGGGCGCGTCAGCGCAAGACGCCATCAGGCACTTACGTCGCCGAATATTCACGTCTCTTTACACCGAGAACTTGGTCGACCTGGAGGAAACCAGAACGAGCCTTCATCGCTGTTTGGCCAAGCCAGGTGGCGATAGCGAGCGGTTATCAGTAGCAACCGTTAATTCTGTACGGGATTGGCAGACGCTGGTGTTTAGCACCCACAAGTGCAAGACCTCCCTTTGCTAATGTAGCCAGGCAACTCCGCGAACCTAAACCCCCGCCGCACCCGCCCATGAGTTGACAGTAGTCGTCAACTCAAACGACACTCGCGGCATCCCTTTCAAAGGAGGTGCTGCACATGCG
>CAAGKR010471055.1_pt1 | contig 13702 bp, 14 predicted proteins | sample 2556971 | NCBI WGS metagenome assembly CAAGKR01 (sample SAMEA5207829, study PRJEB30636) | soil metagenome | biome: forest; feature: boreal; material: soil | place: USA | collected 2011-09 | depth 1 m | reverse complement strand
GTTCTCGGGATCTTCGGCACGGTTCGTCAGATGGTCTTTTTCGTTATCGAGATCAAGACCCGCGCGGTCGAGATCGCCGGGATTGAAGTGGATCCCGATGGGGAGTGGATGAAGCAGATCGCGCGCAACTTAACCGACCCGGTCGATGGGTTTCTGCGCGGGGCGAAATACTTTATCCACGATCGAGATCCGTTGTTCACGGAGGCGTTCACCGCGATTCTGCGGTCGCGAGGTGTGGAGGGCGTGAAGACGCCGGCGAAGAGTCCGAACGGCAATCCGCACGCCGAGAGGTTCGTAAAAACGATCAAGTACGAGTGCCTGAACCACTTCGTGTTCTTCGGCGAGCGGCATCTGCGCTACGTGGTCAAGGAATTCGTGGACCACTATCTGACCGAGCGGTTCCACCAGGGGATCGGCGGCCAACTCGTCAGGGTCCAGGCTGGCCCGGCGAACGACAACAGGACCGGCGGTCAGATCGTCTGTCGGTCGCGACTCGGCTCCTTGCTGAACTACTTCACCGCGGGGCCGCGTGAACCCGGGCAATGCCTTTTCGGACACTACGGGTTGCTGCGTGAAGATGACCTGGGCACCCGCGACCGGCAGGCGCGCTTGGAACTGCGGGTCTGCCGGCGGCCATGCTTTGGAGATCAAAGCTGGTCACCGGACAGCGGGTTATGTGACTCACGCCGTGCTCGTCGGCCCAGTTGTGCCAGTACCAGAGCGTCGGCCACGGGGGCAGCGTCTTCGCGGGCGCCGGCTGCGGGGGCCCGCAAATGTAGACGATCACGCAATAGCGCCGGATCTCGATCGCACCGAGCGCAATCGGTGACGGTCGCAACTGCCACACTTTCAGCCCCCTTCGGTCCAGAGGTCGCCGCGCTCTTGGTGATCTCGGCGGCGCGCTTCCGCGCGATCGCCTCCAGCTTGAGCCTCGGAAGCAGTACTTGATCTTCACAGCCGTCTCTTTCCCACCTTATGCCGGCGGACGATTACATCAGGAAGGCTTGCCACCTCCCGGGATCCTGGCGCAGGCTTGCGAGATGGGTCTCCTGCAGAAGAAGCCTGCCGCCTATGAGGATCTCCTAGCGGTGCCGGACCACTTGGTTGGCGAGATCATAGATGGCGAGCTGCACGCCTCCCCGCGACCATCCTCCTCTCACGCACGGGCAACCACTAACCTTACCGGCGAGCTGATAGGGCCGTTCGGGTTCGGGCGGGGAGGTGGCCCAGGGGGCTGGATCATTCTCGTAGAACCAGAGTTGCATCTCTTCGGGCAGATAATGGTGCCGGACATGGCAGGCTGGCGACGTGGCCGGATGCCTGTGATGCCGGAGTCTCCGTTTTTCGATCTCGCTCCGGACTGGATCTGCGAAGTGATTTCGCCATCCACCGGCGCTCTCGACCGCGGCAAGAAGATGCCCCACTATGGTCGCTCCGGTGTTCGTCACGCTTGGCTCGTCGATCCCACCATGAAGACGCTGGAGATTTTCCGGTCTGACGAGGAGGGGTGGCGGCTCCTCGCAACCCACAGCGGTGACGCCAAGGTACGCGCCGAACCCTTTGAGGCCATCGAGATCGAACTCGCGCTTCTTTGGTCGCGGTAGCCCGCGGGCTGTCCGTCGTCCTCTCCCGTCCTGTGAACTTGTCGTTCGTTAAAACCCGATCGAGGCCCCAAGGGATGCTTTGATCTGTGCGTCGTTCGTCGATAGAGGGATTCCTTCGATCGCGCTTTGCGCGGCCAGGCCGCCATCGGCCATCAACGCAGGGTTTCGAAACTCAGACGCGGCTTTTTGAAACTCTGTCGACAAGCTTGGTCGGGAGATCAAGCCGATCTCAGCGACAGCAGCCCAACCTCAACGGCAATTTGCGGCCTGCGTCGCTGGCGCCGACGACCATTTCATCAGCCCGGGGGTAGTTGCGGAACCGCGATGTAGGCCGGATCGGGCTCGCCCGTCATGGAGCGCATCCAATCGGCAATCGCATTGATCTCGTCGTCCGGGAGCACGATTCCAAGCTGGTGATACCCCATCAACTTGATCGCGACCTCCAGGCTCGCCGTCGAGCCGTCGTGAAAATATGGCCCCGTTTGTGCGATGTTCTTCAGCGACGGAACCTTGAACACCATGCTGTCCGGAGGGAAGTGGGTGATTTCGGCGCGTCCCTGGTCCTTCTGGTTCGGCCAAGGAATCACTGCGCCGACCTTCTGAAAGCTCATCCCTCCGGCCTGCGGGCCCGCGTGGCAGGTGATGCAACCCCGCTGCATGAAAACGCTCAGGCCCCGTTTCTCTCGCGCGGTCAACGCCGAATGGTCGCCGGCGACGAACTTGTCCCACCGTGAGGTGGTCACGAGGCCGCGCTCGAAGGCGCCAATGGCCTCGCTCACGTTCTTCAGCGAGATGGCGGGCTCCTCGCCGGGGAAAGCCACCTGGAACATCTCGACGTACCGGGGTATCCGGCCGATCGCGTCGTCCACCGCCTTCTCGTTGGGCATGGCCATCTCCACGGGATTCATGATCGGGCCGCTCGCCTGCGCCTCGACGTCGGCCGCCCGGCCGTCCCAGAACTGAGCGATGTGCGTCGAAGCATTGAACACTGAAGGCGTATTGCGCCTGCCTCGCAATCCCCCCACCCCCGTGGAAATGGACTTGCCGTCGATGCCAAACTTGGTCAGCACGTGGCACGTGCTGCAGGCGACCTGCCCATCTTTGGAGAGCCGAGGGTCGTGAAACAGAAGCCGTCCCAGCGCGACCCGGTTCGGATCCTGCCGGGGCGCGATGATCTCCGCGGCGATCGTCAGGCTCCCCAGATTGTCGGCAGCGACCTGGGGCGGGGTGGAGGCACATCCGCCGAACAACGGGCCGATGATGAACGCCCACACGCAGGAGCGCATTACCTTCTGGGGCCTGGTCTTCATGCCTCGCCCCTCTGCGAGACCCGTGCCAGGCCGAAGGCCGTGCACGCCGGGGTGTGGCCGGCCATCCGTCGATCGTCGGACGAGCCGTTCATTTCCCAGCCACCAATGTGGCTCCAAGGTTGCAATGCCTGCCAACGCCCAGGTCGCCCGAGAACGATCACGTATCACACAACCTCGGCGGCGAAACTACATCGAACTACAACGTGGGACTCAGTCACCGGGAAAGGTGCGTGAGAAAATGAAGGCGCGACTCGTTTTCTGGATGCTGGCGACAAGCGGGGTCTGCGGGTGTGCGACCAGTCCTCCAGCCGCGACGACGGACAGTTTGGTGATCAGTGGGCTGCGCGACAGCCCCCCCACGAACCCGAGTCAGGTCGCGCTCGGGCGTTTCCTGTTCCACGACAGCCGCCTGTCGCGCGATCAGAAGGTCTCCTGCGGCGGCTGCCACACCCTGAGCAAGTTCGGGCTCGACGGCAAGCCGGCAGGCTTCGCGGTTGGCGGGCTCGGCCAAACGCCAAACGCCCCGAGCGCCTTCAACATCCAGTCGCACATCGTCTTGTTCTGGCAGGGCGAGGTCCGAAATGAGGAGGCGCAGGGGGAGCAGCCGGTTGCGCGCCCAACGGAGATGATCGCGCCCATCGAGTATGAATTGGCGGAGGTGCTCGGACGTGTCCCTCGATACGTCCAGTTGTTTCGCGAGGGATTCCCGAACGACACTCGACCCATCTTGCTCAAGAACGTCGCGGAGGCAATCGAAGCCTTCGAGCGGGGGTTGGTCAACAACTCACGCTGGGACAGGTTCGTCGCCGGCGACATCTCGGCTCTCACGTTGGAGGAGAAACAGGGACTGCGCGTGTTTCTCAAGACCGGCTGCGGCGCCTGCCACGCGGGGCAACAGGTCGGCGGGACGATGTATCAGACGCTCGGCCTGGCGTACCCCTGGCCAAAGAAGGCGCAGGCCGCCGGCACAGGAACGAGCCCCGTCGCGTACCGGCCCATCCTCCGGGTCCCGTCGCTCAAGAACATCGCCGAGACCGCCCCGTACTTCCACGACAACGCGACCTCGAACCTCCAGGCGGCGATTCACCTCATGGGATACCATCAACTGGGGGTCGAGCTGTCCAACGAAGAGGTCGACGCGATCGCCGCCTGGATGCGGTCGCTGACCGGAGAGGTCGAGCCGGAATATATCGCCGTTCCCGAACTGCCCCCTGCAGGCTGACGTCGTACTCCGTTTCGATCGGCGAATCCGATCAGCGGACGGCGTAGAGCGCCGTCACCTCGGACGCGTTGAGCGCGCGGCTGTAGACGCGGAAATCGTCGACGAAGCCGCTGAAGTACGGGTCGACGCTGAACGCCGAGCGCCCGATCCAGTTGTTCGGCGTGTTGCCGAGATCCGAAGGCCGGAACGTCATCGCCGCGTTGATGCCGCCGACCGCACCGTCGACGCACAGCGTGCCCATGTAGGTGCTCCCCGCATCGAGCACCACAACGATGTGATGCCACGTCGCGGTCGACAGTCGCCCCGTCGAGGAGATCGTCTGCTCGCCGGGGCCATTGCGGTCTTCGAGATCGCGAAGCGCACCGATTTGGGCGTCGACGCATTCTGGTACGTCGTCAGCAACCGGTGGTGCTGCTGTTGTTGTTGAAGCCGAAGATCGCGCGCACCCTCCGTGGTCACCACGACCTCATCCACGTCGGGAAGATCGAGATCGGCGGGCGACACGGCGAGCGCCGGCCGTCGCGCGACGCGCACTTTCGATGGCGGAGAAACGGCCGTGGCAACACCGACCATCACGGCCAGGGCGCAAAAGCCGTACACGATCATCGATGCTCGGACCGGGGCGGGGTGCGGTTGACCGCATCGCGGGCACCTTCGCATCACCTCCTCGACCTGCCGCCCGCAGCTGCAGAACTTTGGTTGCATGACGCTTTCGGACTCTATTCCTCGTGTGCCCGACGGGGAGCACCATCAGTCGCACGGTTCAAATGTCCGGACCCCTGGGCTAATTATCGAAACGGCGCTATGTGGGTGCCAGCGAAGGCGGTGATCTCTCCGCTGTGTTGCCGCGCAGGGTGGCTGATGGGGTGGCGCGTCGGCTCGCTGAGGCGTCACTCGGCGAAGTTTCTGGGTGGCGGCGGCGTGAACGGCGCGTGGCGCGCCCTGTAGCGGGCGTCGTCGAGCGCGGCCTGGCGGTAGTGCTCGATGAGATGGCGGAGGTCTTGGGCGGCAGAGGCGCGGATATGCGGAGGTCGCGATTATGCGGAGTCGTGCCCTGGGGCCTCGCTGCTCGGCTGCGGATGGGCAGAGGCACTACGCATAATCAGAGGCCTTCGAGGAAGGCCAGGAGGTGGTCGCGGGCGCGGTAGCGTGGGGATCCGATCGACGGCTGTCGTTCGCCAAAATTCGATCAACGCGAGATCTTTGGCGTTTCGTTGGTTCGCGCAGCGTCGCTGGAACTGATAGATCGGCGCGTGTGCTCCTGATCACCGTGCTTGCCGCAGCCAGGTCGGCGCTCCGAACTCGCGGCGCGCGCGCCCTTGAGAATCTCGCCCTCCGCCAGCAGCTGGCCGTTCTTCAGCGTCGCCGCCCTCGCCCGCCTCTCGACTGGCTCTTCTGGGTCGCGCTCTCGGGTGCGTGGTCCCGCTGGCGCGACGTCCTCATCATCGTCAAGCCGGATATCTGCTCGGATGGAAGGGGTACTTCCACCTCGCCGACACTCCGTTCGTATTCCAGGGCCTCGACGAATGGATTCGCCATCGCCTGCGCGCGGTGCAACTCAAACAGTGGAAACGTGGCAAGACGGTCTTTCGCGAACTACCCGCCCGAGGAATCTCGGAGCACGTGGCCGCCCTGGCCGCCCGATTCACGCGCCACTGGTGGAGAGTCGCCGCGCACAAGGCATTCCAAATCGCCTTCCCCATCAGCTACTACGACGAGAAAGGTCTGCCGAGACTTGCCGCGTAACCTCACCCTGCCGAACCGCCCGGTGCGGACCCGCATGCCGGGTGGTGTCGGAGGGAAGTAGCGGGGCGAACCCGCTACTCCCTATCCCGATTCTGGTCGGCGTCGGTGAGCGTCTGCAGGAACGCGACGAGATCGGCGATCTCGCTCTTGCTGAGCGCGGGGGCGGCGCCGGGCGCGCCGCCGAAGGGGCGGTCGCGGTTGATGTTCTTGCGGTAGGCGGCCGGCAGGTCGTCGAACGCGTCGACCGTTCCGCCCGCCTTTGGGTACCACCTCGCCGGCGTGGTGTCGCGCGTGACGTAGAAGGCGAGCACCTGGTCCAGGCGGTGGAACACGCCGTTATGGAAGAACGCGCGCCGCAGGGCCACGTTGCGCAGCGACGGCACCCGGAACTCCCCGCAATACGCCTGGTTGTTGGCGAGGTCGGTGCGCATCGGGCCGCATAGCCCCAGGTCGTGAAAGGTCGGGGCCTGGTTGGCGGGCAGGGTGCGGTTGCGCGGGACGCCGATCGCGTTGTAGCCGAAGTCGGTGAAGTTCGGGAACCCGTCCTGACGGATCCCGCTCGGGTGGCAGCTGGCGCAATTGCCCTTCTTCGGATCATTGAAAAGCGCGAGCCCGCGTCGCTCGCCGGGGCTGAGCTGACCCTGCCGGCGCAGGTAGGCGTCGTAGCGGCTGCTGTAGGGGTAGAAGTCTTTCGGGCTCTGCTGGAAGACCTCCAGGCACTTGAGGACCGCGGTTGCGCCCCGCACCGGATCGGAGAACACGTCGTCGCCGAACACGGCGCGGAACCGGTCCGCCAGCGGTCCGTGCGCCACCCTCGTGACCACGCTGTCGACGTCGCGGTTGGCCATCTCGAACGGCGACGTCAGCGGGAGCCGTGCCTGATCGTGCGCGGTGGCGGCGCGGCCGTCCCAACCGTGCCCTCCGGTCGGCCCCTGGTCGACGCTTTCGTCGACCGCCTCGTCGAAGTGGTGCTCGGAGAACGGAGGCAACGTTTGCAGATACCGCAACGAGGGAACCGCGCGCACGCCAGCGCTCCTCAGATCGGGACCGCCGAGCTGGGTCGCGCGCGCGTTCGGCGGGCCGTAGGCGAAGCGCGGGTCGTGGCAGGTGGCGCACGACATCTTACCCGAGGTCGACAGCCGCGAGTCGAAGAACAGCTGTCGCCCAAGCTCCGTCATTCCCGGGACTGACGGCCGGCGGCTGAAGATATCCGCGTAGAACGACTTGGCCGCCGCGCTGCCAGCGGGCGCCGGGACCGGAGCCGCAGGGGTGGGAGCGGTCTTCGCGCGACAAGCTCCGCCCGTCGCGAGGCCGGCCAGCAGGAGGGCGATCCGGCGAGCCGGCGACGAGCTGGGGTATCGGCGGCGACCCACGGTGGGCCGATATTGCCCGAGATCGAGTTTGATTTCGCGAGATGGTGGGAGGCCCGTGGAGCACGCGCTGGCCGGCGGCTACGCGCTCGTCGCTCTGTTCGGCGCGGCCGTCGCGCCCTCGCTACTGGCCTGGTGGCTTCAGCGGATGGGTGCGACCGCCGGATCCCTGCTCTTAAGCGCGAGGCCGCGTTCACTGTGCTGCTCGCGCGCCTCGCCTACCACGAGCCGATCGGGCGCCGGGTCGCGCTCGCGCCCGTGCTCATGATGTCCGCGGGCGCTCTGCTCATCCTCGACGCTGCCGGAACCGCGAGCTGGAACGTGCTCGGCACGCTTTCGGTCGCCGGCGCAGCCCTGGCCTGGGGGCTCGACAGACCGATGCCCTTCTGGCACCGCGCGCTTTAGGGCACCTCGACGCAGAAGGCCGCGCGCCCGTGAGGCGAGTCGGCCGCGATGTCGGAGCACAATTCCAACAAATGAAATCGCACGGGGCGCAGCGCCGGTGCCAGAAGTATCGGAGTCGATTCGGAGTCCGATCTAATCGACACACCGCGTTGGCGCTGAATAGCGCAGGGAGTGCGACCACGATCAAGGTTCTCGACTACGGAGCAGATTTGGACTAGATTTGGACCATGGGAAATATCCAAATACAGTCCGTAGCTCGCGAGTATGAGGACCCGTCCGTCCTGGCTTACTTGATGACGCTTTTTACGAGAGCGGACGCGATGGGTCTGTTGAGCGGCAAGCCAATTTCTGAGCTGACGCCGACGACCGTTCGCGCGGTTTTCAAAGCATTCCGGACAAACGGTTTGATGGGAGCCCACCAACCGCAGCTAGAACTTCTGCTCCATCTAACCCCTTCAGAGGGAGCAACGACAGCTGCTGCTTCTGCTCTTTCGGACTTTCTCAACATTGTCGAAGAATCCCCTGCTCCCGGCAGGGAGTGGTCTGCCATGCGTAAAATTTTCGGTGACGAAGACCTTGCGTCGCTCATGGGCATTTCATCATCAAGCCTGAAGAGATATGCGAGAGAGGAGCGGCCGACTCCCGACAAGATAGCTGACCGGCTCCACTGGCTGGCTATGGTCGTCGCCGACCTTTCGGGCAGCTACAACGAGATTGGTATCCGACGATGGTTCGAACGACCTAGGGTCCAACTCGAAGGGAAGAATCCGCGGCAGCTACTCGGAACCAAATGGACCGCGGGGACACCAGCGGCCCGACGAGTTCGCGAACTCGCGGAGAGTCTGACGTCTAGTGGCGCAACGTGATCGGATACCGGCACTGCGATTCACGTTTTCCATTCCTTTGGAGCAATCCGACGCAGCCTCCGGCCCGCTGGCATGGTGCGGGCGAAGGGCCGGCGAACTACTTTGCCGACACGCCGGTCGGAGCTTGGGCAGAATTTCTCCGACATGAAGAAATCAAGACTCCGGCTGACTTGCTCGGAGTACAGCGATCACTCTGGGCGGTGGAGCTGCCCGAGAGCGGCTATGAGAAGCCCTCTCTCTCGGAGACGGTGCTCAAGGGAGGCGTAGATTCCTATGATGCGTGCCGAAGCGAAGCCGCTCGACTTAAGGCCGGAGGATCTCATCGTCTTGAGGCTACCTCTGCTGCGCTCGTCGCCTCGGGAGCTAGCGGTTGGGTCGTCGACCCCGACATAACTCCTTGCTCAATCCCACGTGATGGCAGGGTATGGGTCATATATGGTCCTCAACCCGGGCTAGTTGGATGGCCGACCGTCGAGGCAGGCGCGCCGCCGGTCCGCATCTTGAACCTGATCAATCATCTCTAGGCGAGCCGGGCTTCCTCGGGGCATGGCGGTGTTGGCGTGGCCCTTGGTGCCGGCAGCTCCATCCACGGACGGCGAGACTTGAGCTGCCCGGTCGACACGGCCTGGGCCTTGGCCGGCGCATGGCCCGGCGCCGAGCTCGTCATCGTCGAAGACGCCGGTCACCTCGCTACCGCTTCCAAACGGGCGGCCTTGCTCGCCGCGCTGGATGGCTTCGCGCGCCCACGATGACGAGCTCGAGGATCTGTGGAGCCGCGTGTTCCCGGACGATCCGCCCTGGAATGCGCCCGCGGTCCTTATCGAAAGGAAGCTTGAGGTCCAGCCGGAGTTGCTTCTCGTCGGCGTCTCGGGCGACGTCTTCATTGGCGCCGTCATGGCGGGGTTCGATGGCGTCAGGGGATTGATCCACCATTTGGCCGTGGCGCCGGAGTGGCGGCGGCGCCGCGTCGCCACCCGCCTCGTTCGTGCAGCAGAGTCTGGACTCCGGAGGATGGGATGCCCGAAGGTGAACCTTCAGGTCCGCACCACGAACGCCGAAGTCGTCGCCTTCTATCGGAGTCTCGGCTACGGCATCGAAGAGCGCCTCAGCATGGGGCGTCCTCTCGACGGCCCGCGTGTCCTCACGTGACCCTGGTGCTCTGCTATCCTCAGGCGATGTCGCTCGACGACTCGGATTGCGCTCGGCGGCTCCGGCTCGTGGTCCGCCCTTCCCGCGTCCTCGCCCCATGAAGGCAGTCCTCTTCTACGAGACCGGCAACACGCCGATGGAGGCCTTTGGCGCGGCATTCCCGCGGCACAAGGTGGTGTTCGAGGCGTTCGCGGCGCGCAGCGAGGTGCTGGGCATTGGGACGTTTGCGGGCGGTCGGGAAGGCTCGATGGCCATCTTTCGAGACCGCGCCGCGGCGGAGGCGTTCGTGAAGCAGGATCCGTTCGTGCTCGAGGGCCTGGTCGAGAAATATTTGATCAAGGACTGGAATGACACGATGATCGGTTGATCCACACACACACGAGACCGCCGGAATCGATTCACCCTCCGACGCCTCCGGGGCATGATGCGGCCATGGACGCCGCCGACCTTCGCGCCCTCCGCTCGTCACGCTGAAGGCACGTGGCCGGCTGGACGACGCCAACATCGCCTGCAAGGTGGAGCTGAGTCGGGCTCGCCGCTCTCCCATCGAACACGGCCTTGGGCATCTTCAGGAAGCTTTTCGGGCTCATCATGCGCTCGGTATTGAACCGGTGGATGCCCTCTACGGACGCGCGGGCGCCAGGCGTTTCTAGCTCACCGCCGAAGAACTGGTTGCACTCGAAGCAGACATCCTCTGTGAGGATGAAATTCACTGGCACGAAGGACCCATAGGCCTGCGGCATCACATGCTCGCGGCTAGGAAACGTCGCGTTCGGATTTGGGCAATAGATGCAAGGTGGCATTGGGCGCAAAAGCCTAGCACCGTATTTGGGGGTGGGAGCTCTCCCGGATGGGGCCCGTAGGGCCCCGGGGACTGGGGGGCGAGGAGTAGACGGAACGGTTCTTATCGACCAACCCGCCTTATTTCACCTATCCCCACCTTGACCGGAGGACGCCATGACCCACCTTCGCCGAAGGCAGAACGCCCCAGCGGTCCACCCGGCGCCGAAGCGATGTCGCGCTCACGCGGTGTTCAGGAAGACGAAGCCCCAGTAGCGCGGGATCGTCCACTGACGGAGCCAAAATCCGTTGACCGCCGCCGAGATCGCGGGGGTGGAGAGCTGATCGACCCAGATCCCGTCGGCGGGAAAGGGAATGTCGACCTGCTGATCTTGATCCGAGAAGTTGAGCGCGACGATGAAGCGGTCGAGGCCACCGCCGGTCGCGGCGCCCCAGCGGTGGAAGATGAGGAGCTGGCGCGTCGAATCGACGCCGTATCCCTGGTTGAACGCCCCCTGGTTCTCGGGCCATCCCGATGGGTAGATGTCGTCGCTGCGCAAGCCAGGATGGGCCTTGCGCAACGCGATGAGCCGCCGGTAGATACCGCTCAGCGCCGACCCGATGCTGTCGTTCGGATATCCCCAGTGCAGGGCGCGCGGCACCACGCGCCGGCTGGTCCCCTCGTCGTCCTCCATGATCCAGTGATCGGACGCGAACTCCTGCCCGTTCGGAATGAGGGGCGTCCCCGGCGAGAGCAGCAGCGCGATGGCGTAGGGCTGCATCCGGTACCACTCCATCGAGCCCAGGTCGTGCGCCGCGCCGGCCTGCCACGCGACGGCGGAGTGGTCGTGGTTGCAGAGGTATATGGTGGCGACCTTGTCGGGCGCGGTGAGGTAGGCCTTGGCGTCGAGTGAGGTCATGATTCGGCTCGGCAGCGTGTAGTTCCAGAGCCCGTTGAAGCAGTCCTGGTAGAGGCTCTCGCGCCAGTAGCTGCCGGCCGCGAGAGTGTTGGTCATCGTCGCCGCCGAGAGGTCGAGCCACTCGAGGATCTGCGCGAAACGGGGCCCGGCGACCGGGTCGAGCGTCAGCGCGTGCGCGGCGACGCCGGCGGTCAGACCGGGAATGCCCTGGGTGGTCCCACTCTCGTAGTAATAGAGGGCGGCGTCGTAGCGGATGCCGTCGATGCCGAACTGGTCCATCCAGTAGAAGCAGACGTCCTGGATCAGCTCCTGGGTGCAGGCATTGTGGTAGTCGAGATCGGGGAGCCCCGGGAAGGTCCCCCCGAACGTCCCCATGTATGGGCAGTCGCCCGAGTTCAGATAGTACTGCGGATAGGCGAAGCCGCCGCCGGCGTGGTTGAACACGCCGTCCATGATCACGTGGACGCCGGCGTCGTGGAGCTCGGAGATGAGCCGCTGGAGCCGTGAACGCTGGATCGTGTCCTCGCTCGCCAGAACGTTGTGGGTGTAGCGGTGCTCGATGGAGAAGAAGCTGCCGGGGGTGTAGCCCCAGCTGTAGTTGCCGTCGGCCCAGGCGGTCCAGGGGAGAAACTCGACCGCGTTCACGCCCAGGTCGAGCAGAACGGGAAGGTTCGCGCGGACCTTCTCGATCGGCGGGTCGAGCCCCGGAAGCTCAGCGCTGTAGTCGTCGATGTTCAGCTCGTAGACGATTAGATCGCGGTAGGCGAGACGCCCGCCGCTGACTGGATGAACCGCCGCCGCGATCGGCGACGCACCGATGACGAACCCCGAGCGATCGGGGCTGGACCCGCCCCAGCGCGCGCAGGGATCGGTGGCGGTGCGTTGTGTCCCGTCGTTGAACTCGACGACGTATTGGTAATCGTAGAACCCCTCGGGCAGCGCCGCCGCCGTGGTCAGCGTCCAGACCGTCCCTTTTCCCGAGGGGTGCGGGCCGGCGGCCATGGCGTTCGCCGCCGCGGTTGCCCCCGCGGCTTGGCCGAGCGCCGTCTGAAACGTGCCGATCACCCAGATCGCGGCAATCTGCGGATCCCCGTAGGTTGGCCCCTTCGGGTAGCCATCGTACGGCTGGGTCGTGTACTGCGTGTCGTCGGGAAAGAACAGCGTGAATTTGACCTTGGACGCGCCCGCCGCAGCCAGGGGCCAGGCCCCGAATTCAAGGTTCGCCGAGTCGATGTACACGCCGCCCTCCGTTCGTTCCGCGTTGCGCAGCGTCGTTCAGGCGCGCTCAAACTGTCAAGCCACGGAATTGTTAAATCATCGCCAACGCGCTCACGACCGTGACGGCCGCCGCTCATTCGCCCTCCCCGGCAGGGGCCCGTAGGTCGCCGGGGACTGGGGAGGCGAGGAGTAGACGGACGCCTTCGCCACCTATTTGCGGAATTTCAAGGGATTCGTGGCGGACTGATGCGGATCCCGGGCTACGGCAGCGAAAAGATGCTTCCGTTCGACCAACTCTTGCCGACCCATCCAAACGAAACCTCCTCGATCGAACACATTCGTGGTATCGCACGAAGGCGTCCGGCCGCACATCGAAATGCGTGTTCCTATCGCGGCGCCCGACTCACAAACGTCAAAAGGAGACCGAACATGCCTTACGCAGTTGTGCATCAATTTCGGGGTGGAACGAAAGAGCAGTACGAAGCCTCGATTGCAGCCGTGCATCCGAGTCGAAGCGCTCTGCCGAAGGGTCAGATCTTCCACGCAGCGGGCCCGTCAGCCGGTGGTTGGACGATCACCGCTGTCCACGAGTCGAAAGAAAGCTGGGAGCAATTTCGAGATGGGACGCTGATGCCCAAGATGCAACAGGGGATCAAAGGCGGCTTCACAACGCCGCCGCAGGAAACAGCCTTCGAGGTTTACAACCTCCAGAAGTAAGTCCTGCGGTTGCGTCAGGGGCCTACACCATCGCTACATCAGGAAGGCGGTCTGATGGGCGACGGAGGACGGACCGACGGGTTTCTCGCCGCCACAGGGCTGATCCGATCTCGTAGACAGTTTCTCTACGCTGCCAACGCTACCCTTGAGACCCGCGCAGGCGCCTCTCCGCTTCATGCAAGGTTGAACCAAGCCGCTTGCGCGGCAGCTCCTGATCCTGTGCGTCGCGCTGCTCGCTGATTGCGGCGCGACTGGTTGACCCTGTGGCTCCCAGCGCCCGATAGGAGAGCGCCGAAAGCCACAAGGAGACTTCCCATGGGTCAACTCTACGTTGACGCGGCAATTGACGTTGTTGAAGGTCTGCTTGATCTCGACGGACACCGGGACGCTAGCCT
>CAAGKR010471564.1_pt1 | contig 13722 bp, 9 predicted proteins | sample 2556971 | NCBI WGS metagenome assembly CAAGKR01 (sample SAMEA5207829, study PRJEB30636) | soil metagenome | biome: forest; feature: boreal; material: soil | place: USA | collected 2011-09 | depth 1 m | reverse complement strand
CCCGGAGGGATCGAAGTTCGTTCTCCACTACGGAGACATGACCGACTCGGGCGGACTCAACCGGCTGGTCAAGACAGTACGGCCGGATGAGATCTACAACCTCGCAGCACAAAGCCACGTCCAGATCTCTTTCGACCAGCCCGAATACACGGGCGACGCCGACGGCCTGGGCACTACCCGCCTGCTCGAGGCGATCAGGACCACCGGGCACCCAACGCGTTTCTATCAAGCTTCGACCTCCGAGATGTTCGGCCTCACCCCCCCTCCCCAGAGCGAGACATCGCCCTTCCACCCGCGGAGCCCATATGCCGCCGCCAAGCTCTACGCCCACTGGATGACGGTCAACTACCGCGAGGCACACAAGCTGTTCGCTTGCAGCGGGATCCTGTTCAACCACGAGTCGCCTCGGCGCGGTGAGAACTTCGTCACCCGCAAGGTGACGCGCGGGATCGCCCAGATCCTGGCGGGCAAAACCGACAAGCTGCGCTTGGGCAACCTGGACGCCAAACGCGACTGGGGGCACGCCAGGGACTACGTAGAAGCCATGTGGCTGATGCTGCAGCAGGACGAGGCGGACGACTATGTCATCGCAACCGGAGTCATGCGCTCGGTTCGCGAATTCGTAGAAGCCGCCTTCGGAGTTGCCGGCCTCGACTGGAAGAAGTGCGTGGTCGTTGACGAGGCGTACCTGCGGCCCGCCGATGTGCATGAGCTCCGGGGCGACGCTTCCAAGGCCGCCAAGAAACTGGGCTGGAAGCCGAAAACCACATTCGACGAACTGATCCAGGAGATGCTCGACCACGACCTCAAGCTGGAAGGCGTCGATCCCGCTAAACACCTGCGCAAACCGCCCGCTAGAGTCTCACCCTCCTGACCGCCGCCATCCCACCGGTCACGAGCGATCGTGCGTAGCGTCGGGCTAGGCTACCGAGCGCGCTGCGCGCGCTGTGAACCAATCGATAGTGTGTTTGAGACCAATCCGGAACGGTGTTTCCGACGTGAAGCCGAACTCGCGCTTGGCTCGCTCAACGTTCAGCTTCCGCCGCGGTTGCCCATCCGGCTTGGTAGCGTCGAAGACGATCTCCCCCTCAAAGCCCGTCAGTTCGGCGATCAACGTCGCCAAATCGCGGATCGAGATCTCGTCTGAGCTGCCCAGGTTGACAGGGTCGGGTTTGTCATAGCGCTCGCCCGCGAGCATGATGGCCCGAGCCGCGTCTTCGACATACAGGAATTCCCGAGTCGCGCTGCCCGTTCCCCACACCTCCACGGTTGGCGTGCCAGCCCGTTTCGCGTCCAGGCATTTGCGGATCAAGGCCGGGATGACGTGCGAATTGTGCAAGTCGGTACTGTCACCCGGTCCGTAGAGATTGACCGGGAGAAGGTAGATAGCATTGAAGCCGTACTGCTGCCGGTAGGCCTGGGCCTGGACCAAGAGCATCTTCTTTGCCAAGCCGTAGGGGGCATTGGTCTCCTCGGGATACCCGTTCCAGAGGTCGTCTTCAGAGAATGGGATGGGCGCGAACTTTGGATAGGCGCAGACGGTGCCGACCTGGACAAACTTGCTCACGCCGGTCTGACGCGCCTGCTCCATGACCTCGATGCCCATAATCGCGTTCTCGTAGAAGAAGGTCCCCGGGTTGTCCTGGTTGGCGCGGATGCCACCGACTCGGGCCGCAAGGTGGATGACGATCTCCGGCCGCTGGTCCCGGTACATACGAGCCACGTCCTCTTGTCGCGTCAGGTTGTAGTCTCGGCTTGAAAAGGTGACAACGTTGGCAGCGGCCACCTCGAGCATGCGGACCAGGGGTTTGCCCAGAAAGCCGCGGCCCCCTGTAACGGTCACTCGCTTTCCGGACCAAAAAGCGCTCACTAATACTCGGCTCCAAGCCGCCAGGGATCTTGCGACCGCATCTGGGGGCGCATATTAGCGCACCTCCGCCAACGCTCCGGTGGGGAGCGAACGTCGGAATCGATCGATGTACTCCGAAGCTTTGTCCGGGCGCCGCTCCCCGCGCGACCTTCGGCGCGAAGGCGTCTGCGCCCCCACCCAGTGGGCACGGTAGAGAATCAACTCCTTAACGGGCCGCGGCCGACACGCTTTAACTCTTCTCTTGACAAAGCGCCACGAGAGTGGGCGTGTCCGAGATACTTAGTGCCTGTTCAGCCCAGTGTCCGAGCAGAAGGAGGGTTTCAAAGGGTGCTTGGGGCCGCTCCCGGGAGGTGCCGACGCGCCACGTCGCCGTGCCGAGACGCGGCACTCTTTTTTCGCTCGCGGCCAAACACTCGCTCGACGTGTCACTTGGAGTCGCCCTGGCAACAGTTGCATTGCCCTTGATGCTTGCGATTGGCGTCGCGATCCTAGTTGACTCGCCTGGTCCGGTTTTGTTCTGTCCCATCCGAATCGGCCGGCACGGAAAGCCGTTTGCAATGTTGAAGTTCCGAACCATTGGTAAAGGACACGCACGAGCGGCTTAGCGAGGTTGGGCATCTGAATGTTGCAGACGGTATGACCAAGGATCCCAGATGACCCACGCGTAACGCGCGTCGGCAAGTGGCTGCGTAGGTTCAGCCTTGATGAGTTGCCTCAGGTCGCCAACATCATCGCGGGGCGCATGAGCCTGGTCGGGCCTCGGCCTCACGATGCGCACGAACCTGCCTCGACTGGCCTCGAGCACGAACCGAGGCTATCGATGCGCCCCGGGTTGACCGGGCCCTGGCAAGTTAGTTAGGTAGTCCGCCGATCTACCTTGCCACCAGCTTGGGATTTGGCCGCGGTGGCTAGGCCAATCGCCAACAACAGCATCAGGCCAAAGGTGAGGGCCTTGTCCTCCAAGACCGCTCCGAACGGCATCAAGCACACAACGACAACTCCATACGCGAAGAGTGCGGCTGGTTCAACCCGGGAGCTGCCGAGCACGCTCGCACTCCGCACGAGACGTATAACTCCGACCGCCAGAGACAGCAGCGCGACAATCCCCGCTAAACCAAACTTCGCGGGAAAGGACAACGTCGTGTCGATGTTGAAGCTTGCGGCGCTTGTACCATTCCACGTGCGCCAGACAAAAATATGTCCAGGTCCGACGCCCATCAGCGGATGCGAAACGAAGGCATTCCACGCGCTACTCGTTTGCAGCACGCGTTCTTGGTAACTGGGGTCAGAGTTAGGATGCAGAAGAGTCTGGGGAATCGTGGCGAGACGACGAAATAGCTCGGCCGGGTCACCACCTCTGATCGAAGTGACACCCTCACCCAACATAACTAAGACCGTTGCGACCAGTACTGAGATGAGAATCGGTCTCAGCCAAGCCCGATAGTCCTTTGACCTTGCTGCGACGATCGTCGCGGGTACGGCTATACCCAGCAAGAGAAACGACCGAGTACCCGTGACGAAGAGTATCGAAAATACCAGGGCCGCCAGTACGGCCCACCATAGCCGGCGTCCGGAACTTAACAGCGCGGAACTGATTGAATAACACAGCACCGCAACTGCGAGTTGAGGGCTGGATAAGACGAAATGATCGACGGGAAACAGCCCTGGATATCGGCGGGCAAGGATGAGCACGCTGAACGATATTCCTGACGCCAGCCCCGCGATCAACAACATACCGATAAGCACCCGCTTGCTTGGCAACGGTTGAGCATCCACGAGGAATACTGGAATCGTGCATAAGAGAAGGTACGGAGTCGCATCACGCAGCCAGTCGATCGGTCGAGTGCCGTAGGTGAGCGCGACGATAAAGGAAGCACCGACAACTAGGGCCAACAGGACTGAGCCCAGGAACATCGGCCGGACTAACTTGTACGTGATGGTCGCCCGTAGATTGAAACTGTGCCTTAGGCCGGCCACGAAAGCCACGATGACACCCGCGAGGTACGCTAACTTGAGCAAGCTCAAATCGTGTGAACTGGAAAGAATGGCGACGCCACCGAATACAACAAACGGAAGCCTTAGCGCTGTCCTTTTCCATAGCAGAGCTCCGCACGTAACCGCGAGGGGAAGGCCGGCGAGCACAGTTGGGACTCGGATCGCTAGTGCTGTAAAGAACACCACGATGGAAGCCGCAGTCCACAACGGAAGGCTCCTCAGGGCGGACGAGTCAACTGGCCGGTCGGTGACCATCGACAAGAGCCTCGCGTATTCATCCACGGCTCGATCGCGCGTATAGCGGCGTTCGTACGCGCTCCTTGCGTTTTCGCCCAATGCTCGTGCCATGGCCGGGTCACGCTTCAGGCTGAGAATCGCGTCTGCAAGAGCGCCTGCATCACCGGGTGGAACAACCAGGCCTGTGCGGTCTTCGGTGACTGAAAGCGCAACCTCCGCATCGGAGGCCATCGCGGCCAGAACCGGCTTGCCGCTGGCCAGGATGCCGTAGTACTTAGATGGGACCGAAAGGCCTTCAATGCCATCGGCAAGCGGTACCAGCGCGGCATCGCACGCGGCCAACGAGTCAGAAAGTGATTCTTCGGGAACTCGCGGTAAAAATCTCACATTAGTAAGACCTGTGGCGAGAACAAGGCGTCGGAGGTTCTCTCGTCGAGGGCCCTCGCCGACCAGAACGAAGTGGACATTCTCGTCTTTCAGTACTTTGGCCGCTTCGACAACTATCTCGAGGTTCTGCGACATGCCGAGGTTTCCTGAGTACTGGACGACGAAACTGTCAAGAAGGCCCTGTTTGCGCGCGGTCTCGCTCCCCGACTTCAGGGTCGGAGCCAGCGCCGGGTCATCCGCCCAGTTGGGAATGATCACGATGGCGTTCTGGCCTCCGTTAGGCACATAGTTCGCGACAACCCGCAGCATGTCGCGCCCAAGGACAATGATCGAGTCGGCCTGTTGATAAGCAAAGCGTTGAATAGCCGCCAGCGATCTATGTAATTGACCGCCCTTCTTGATCACACCGAGTTGAGCAGCAATATCCGGATAGACATCATGTACAACGATGACAAGCCGATTGCCAAACACCAGTTTGCTCAGTGCCCCGAGCCACGGCAATAAGGGTGGGTTGGTTAACGCGATCACCACAGCATCCCGGGGCATCAGCGCAAGGCACCAGGCCATGCTGACGCTGAAAGTCAGCGAATCGACCAAACGAGCCGAGATACTGACCCGACCGAAATGCGTGCTTCGTAGTCGCCGAATTCGGATTCCCTGATAGTCAATGCTCGAGGGGACGGACGCCGATTCTTCGAAGTAACTGGGTTGAGCGGCATAAACACCGACTTCAAAGCCATGCTTCACTAGACCAGTCGCCAATGAAGTCACGATTCGTGCAGTTGCATTCTGGTCGGGGTACACGAATTGCGAAAGAATCACCAACCGCGGGCGAGTCGCAGGCGCTGTCTTGACCTGTCGCGGCAGTCCGCCCGCATAGCCATGCACGCTCGCACCGTTGCTGGACTCGTTTTCAGTCTGCCGAATCCGCTTCACCTGGATCCCTGAGTATAAGTAGTGGCGACCCTGGGCCAGACATTGGGCGACGCTCTGTCTGGAGTCGCTGTTTTGGCGGCTGTCTAGTTCCCCCGCAAGCCCAACGCTGTAAAAGCCGTCATCAACATGATCTGCAGGTCGAGCCGCAGGGACCGGTTCTTGACGTAGTACAGGTCATACTCGAGTTTGTGCGTCACCTCGGGTATCGAGGCCGCGTAACCGGCGTTCACCTGAGCCCATCCGGTCAAGCCCGGTTTCACCACCAATCTACTTCGAAAGTGCGGCACGGTCTCCTCAAGTAGAGCGACAAACTCAGGGCGCTCTGGACGAGGGCCAATCAAGGACATTTCGCCGCGCAGAATGTTGATTACCTGTGGGGCCTCGTCGAGGTGAATGGCGCGGAGCACGCGTCCGAGCCTCGTTATGCGAGGGTCGCGCCGCTGCGCCCACCTCACGCCACCAACCTCGGCATCCGTTGTCATGCTGCGGAGCTTGAGCATGTCGAACTCGCGCCCATGCTGACCAACGCGACGCTGGCGGAGGAGGGCGGGACCCGGAGAGTCCAGCTTGATCAAGAACGCGATGAGGAGCAGAAACGGAAACAGCACCAAACCCACGATCGCTGAAATTGCTATGTCAGCGAGCCGTCGCAACAGCAGGTAAGGCCGGTCCCAAAGGTCGTCCTCCGGGAGCTGTAGCAACCACTCGCTGTCGATATCACTTACCAACAGTCGGGCCTGGAACCTCTCGACAAGCGACCCGACCGAGACGATGCGAATGCCTCGGCTCGTGCACGCCTCGACGAGCTCCGGCATCAGCTTTAAGTCACTTCTAGCAGCCACGACGTCGTCTACTCGTTGGCGGGAGAGGACGTCGCTCAGCTCCTCCAGTAGCGCCGTCGTCTGGCGAGGGACGGTGCCGCTTAAGGTGGGCACCCAAGACACCACCCGGCATTCGAATCCGGCGCCGCCGATCGCTGAGGCCAGTTCCTGAGCCAAGTTCTCGTGCCCTATAACCACCACGCGAACTGCTAAAGCTTCGCGCAACATGACACGGGCCAGAAGGAGCCGGGCAGCGACCACAAATAGAAAGCCGAGCAGAACCGAGAGCACTACGATTGGTCTCGTAAGTTGGTATGGCTTTATGAAGAAAACCGACAATCCGAGAACGCCGACGTAAGGAGTCGCCTTCACGGCTGCGACAACGCTGCGAAGGCGGTTCGCCGGCACCTGTGCGGCGTAACCGTCGATCAATAGGAAGACAGCGATCCAAGCGGCTCCGAAGTACATTGGACCAAGGAACAGACTGATGCTCCTGCTGCCAAAATCAGCATGACGCAACAGTTCCACCGTGAGGCAGGCCGTTGCCCCCGCCAAGCCATCACCCAGCGCCACAAGAATCCTGCGCTGCAGCAGGCGCGAAGACAAGCTTCGCGAGCTCGCCGCGAAACCTCGCCGGGCGCCACCTCGCCACCCTGCCGAGGCAAGCCCGGATGAGTCGAACGCTGACATTTGAATTTATCCTGATCTATGGCCGACGGGCAGCACCCACTCTCCAGGGTCGAGCGAATTGTAAACACATGGCATAGCAAATCGCTTAGCGATGCTGTTAGCGTGCCGGATAGGCGTGGACGGACCCTGGGCAGCTTGGAGCCGACGCATCATCCCAGGCTCAGACTCGGCAACTTCGCTTGAGCGGCATGGCCGGCGGCGATGCTGACGCCTCTTGCCGAGAACGATATGACCCTGTCTTGCGCCAGATCGCTGATGCTCGTGTAGAAATGCCCGTTGCGGTCGCTCCACTTCACTGTGATCACGTCGCTTACCGCCCCTGGCTGTTTCTGCCAGTAGATCACGAAAGCGATCGCAAGGGCCCACAGCGCGCGGTGCCGGCGCCGCGATCGCGCGGAGACAGGCAAACGCGTCTGTCTGGCTGCGAATGCGGGGGCTTTCATCACCACTGCCTCAGGGACAATGCATCGAATGCTGACCCGGTTGCAACCGCCGCGCTGTAGATGTCTTTTCAATGCTGAAGCGCATGGTGGGGTTGTGGTTGCGCCACCAGGGCTTGGTCGCGCTTGGCCTCGGTGCAGTTTACTCGGTCACCTACATCGCTCTAACGGTGCTGCGGCATTGATCGTTTCACTCGAACGTCGCGGCTGTAGTGATTCATGATGTGCCACAGCAGGGGCCGGCCCCCAACTTCGATAATTGGCTTGGGCCTGATCTCGGTTTCCTCAGTCAGCCGGGTACCGAGGCCGCCCGCTAGTATGGCGACCTGCATCGAACGATGGACTATATCAATGCGCGGTTGGACCAATCGGGAAGGCGCCTGACTTGAACAGCGCCGTGATCACGACCGTACTCCCAACCTACCGGCGGCCTGACTCGATCCAACGAGCCATCCGGAGCGTGCAGGCCCAGACATACCCTAATTGGCGCCTTTGCGTTTACGACAACTCCCAGGGTCATGAAACTTCAGGCGTGGTCCGGCGTCTGGCTGAGGAGGATTCCCGGATTGAGTACTACCAGCACCCATCGAACATCGGTGTTGTAAGGAACTTCGAGTTCGGTCTCGAACGAGTCCAGACCCCGTACTTCTCATTTTTGTCAGATGACGACCTGCTTCTCCCGAGCTTCTTTGAGGTTGCACTGGGCGCGTTGCAATCAGATCCGAAGCTTGGGTTCGCCGTGACAGACGTGATCCATATCGACCAAGATGGCATCGTGCTTCGCTCGAACGGGAAGCACCTTTCGCCGGGAAGCTATGAACCCCCCGACGGAATGGTGATGGTCCTCGATCCCGGCTTGCCGATGTGGCATGGAATGTTGTTTCGGCGGCAGGTCCTCGAGACTGTGGGGCGCCTGAGCGTTGACGCTGGCAACGCAGCGGACCTCGACTATGTTCTTAGGGCCGCGTCCCATTTCCGCTTCCGGGTTGAACCTGACGCAGGTGCGGTCTTTTCGCATAGCGAGGATTCGGTCAGTGGCGACATCCAACTGGATTCGACCTGGCCGGGATGGCTCTCGATAATGGAGCATGTCGCCGCGGACAAGAGCGTTCCAACCGGCCTCCGGGACCGGGTCCATTCGATGCTCACTGAACGTCTCATCAGCAGGCTCTACGATGCCGGACTCGCGGCGAGCCGCCGCGGTGACTTCGCCGTCGCGCGGCAGGTCAGGACACTGCTCCGCGACCGCTACCACCAGGCGCGAAAGGCGGCCGCGATCGGGGCTGTGGGTGTTGTCTGCCGTTATATTCCAGGCGCGGTGCCGGCTCTCCGCGCTGGGCGAAGGGGCTGGCTGACGCTTCGCGGTCATTCACGCCGGCGAACCTCGATGCGGCTGGCGGATCTGCCTGGAGGAGCCGGAGGTCAGGCCGTCTTGCGCATGGACAAGTAGGCGAACGTGTAGTTGACGCTGCCAAATTTGACCTGACGCGAAGGGAGCTCCTCTGGAACGTGGAGTGGCCCGGGCGCGTCAAAGCCCGCCGACCTGCCCAGCTCGAGGAAGCCGTTGAGATCGGCAGCATCGAGGATCTGATCGGGCTCGCCAAACATCTGGCTGGAAGTTTCGATCCGCTCGTACCAGAAGTCGGTACTAACGAGCAGGCGGCCGCCTGGCGTTAGAACTCGATACGCCTCCCTCAGGAAATCGGCCTGGCGCACTCCATGCTCGATCACGGACATGCTCGTCACGGCGGCAAAGCTGGAGTCCGGAAAGGGCAGGCGCTCGGCTGGGCTCCGGCGCAATCGTGTGACATTGGAGCCCAGATAGCCCAGGGACGCAATAGTGGAGCCCATCCTCAGGTGTTGTAACGACACTCGAATCGGTGGAAGTGGCCAGCGCACGTCGGTTCCCCACAAGCGGCGGAACCCGAGCTGATGCAGCCAGACAAGCAGGATGCCACTGCGGCTTCCAACGTCAAGGATCGGAGACTTCTTATCCAGCTCGAGGAGATCTCGGACTGCCAGCGAGTTATCCCAGACCTTCTCAGGTGTGGGAGAGTCGCACAGGCCGGACCGGCGCTGGAACGCGACCGCCTCCTCGAGGTCTTGTGCGGACGACAGGATGTCGAGATGAGGAGTCATGCCGCTCGGCTCAGATGTTCCGACATCAAGCCTATGGTGCGGGCACCAATGAGACTCCAGTCGAAGGATTCGGCGAGATTGGCGCCCTGCTCGCTGAGGGTCTTGGCTAGGGCTGGGTCGGAGTGCAGACGTTCCGCCGCAGCGGGGATCTCATTTGGGTTGGCAACGCCGAGGTAGTGCCGGCCGGGCTCGGCCGGTATCCCCTGCATGGATTCAGGCGTGGCAATGATCGGCACACCGGCCGCCATGGCCTCCAGAAGCTTGATCTTTGTTCCACCCGCAGCCCGAAACGGGGCGAGAAAGGCTGACGCGCGCCATAGGTAGGGCCGGACGTCGGTGGGGGAAGCCGTTACCCGGACCGAATTAGAGGCTGCCGCGAGCAGTGCCGCGGACGGACTGCGACCGACAAGGCTCAGCTTGGCCTGCGGCAGCCTGCGGAGCAGCTCAGGCCAGATCTCGAGCAGGGTTGTCGCCGCGATCTGGTTCATTCGGGTGTCGAGGCTGCCGACAAAGATCATTGTTGCCGGCTCTCGTCGGTTGGTGCTCGGCGGCCTGAAGTGGCGGTTGTCGACGCCGTTCGGCACGACTACGAGCTTTCGCGCCAACCCGTCGCCTTCTCGTTGCAATAGCGAAGCCCGATCCGCCTCCGAAACGCAGCAGAGTAAAGAGCACGCTTGCGAGACCTTGTGGACCTTGGCTGCCGCTCGGCGGGCGTAAACCCGCGAAGCCAGCCTCATCGGCAACGATTTCTCCTGCTTCGCCCGCTGCATCCAAAGGTCGAAGTCATCGTTCTGCAAGTCGAGAACGGACATCCGCGCGCGCGCGTGGCCGGCCAGGCGGCGCCAGACATCCCATCCTCGAGGCTGGTGGACATATGCGACATCAAAGGTCCCCAAGTCCGACCCGCCATGGTTCCATCGGTAGCTGAAACGAGCGTTGTCGAATGGGAGCGCGATGGACCTGATCGCGGTTGCCGCCACCCCATGTTGCTGAATGGGAAGGTAGCGCTGCGATGCCGACGACGCGAGATCAGTCGACGCCCAGTCCGCGGGGTTCGTGGGGCTGACCACGGTCACATCCCAAGCCGCGGTCATCTGTCTCGTTAGGGCGCTGATTCTCACGCCTTCGCCGGTTGGCGGGCTCGCCAACGATATCGGTGACAGCACTAGCATCTTCACGATCTAGAGCATCCGGGGCACAGCCACCTGGCGAAGGTACAGGCTTGGCCGTGAGGGCAGTTTTAGAAACGGCATCAGCTTGGTCTCGTAAAGCCGCCCGATCAGTCCCGCTCCTTCGAATCGCAGGCGGGCGTTGACCGATCGCCACTGAGCCTCCATGCGCAGATTGCGTCGAGGGTGCACCATTGCGGTTTCAACTCTCATCCGGTCTTTCGACAACACCACCTTGCGCGTTGCATGATGCCTGTCAATTGCGCAGAACTCGTCGATAACCTCGAAACGGACGCCATCCCGCAGGAGACGAACCCATAGCTCGTAATCCATCGCTACCTGGAAGGTCGGATTGACAAAGCCAAACTGCGTCAGCACCTCACGGCGCATGAACACACTCGGTTGGTAAATGCCGGACCCGAGCTTCAGCAGCCTGGGCTGCTCTTCCGACGCTTTGATGATTTGCCGGACCTCTCCGCTGGCTGACACCAAGAGGGTGTGCCCGAAAAGCACCCCGGTCGCGGGACGGCGCGCGAACTCCCCAACTACACGCTCGAGGATGACTGGACTGGCATAAGCGTCATCCGAGTTGAGCCAGCCGATGATCTCGCCCGAGCTGGCCTCGAAAGCCTTGACCAACGCGTGTGCTTGTCCGTCGTCGGCCTCGCTTTTCCAGCGAAAGGACTCCCCTTCTTTGAGGTTGGCGAGGTATTCGACCGTTCCGTCGCTGGATCCGCCGTCGTAAATGATGTGTTCGACAGCATCGTATGTCTGCAGCTTCACCGACTGAATGCAATCAGGCAAGAATCGCATTTGGTTGAACGACGGAGTAAGGACCGAAACCAACGGCTTATTCACGTAGCTGAGTACCATCTTGCGGGTGTGGCGCCGCAGCAAGGCCCTGGCGCGAGCACTTCTACCGGGCCCTATATTCCGAACATTTCGGGCTGCTCATCGGGCGTGGGTCAACGGAGGCTACGCTCGCAAGGCACAAGGGTTTCGGCCATTCCAGACCGAGATAGCTGTGGCCGGCGAGAGGTTCGCGTTCGTCGCATGGTCGATCCCGGAGACCTGATTCTTCAGTGCGGCGCGCACCATGGGATTCATACCCTGCTACTTGCCCGGCGCGTAGGCGCCGCTGGACACGTCTGGGCTGTTGAGGCCCATCCCGGAAATGCGGGAATACTCAGGCAGAATCTGAGCCTCAACGGCCTTGCCAATGTCGACGTTATCGAAGCCGCCATCGGCGGATCTAACGGGCTGATCACGATCGATGACAACTCCAATTCACGAATTGTTTTGAGAAAAGTCTTTCCAGCGAAGGTCGCACCCTTGAAGTCAACCAGACCACCCTGGACCGCCTGATTGCCAACGTTTGGTCAGTAGCCGAATCTCTTGATGCTCGACATTGGAGGAATGGAGCTTACCGCCCTGAAGCAAGCCACGGCATACTTGACAGCCAGCCCAAGCTCGCAATCGAATTTCACGTCTCGCCGGCGGCCGACCCATACCCGCTTATTTCCGAACTGAACTCGGCCGGCATATTCCGCTCGATCAGTACGACCTGTTCCTGCAAGAGCACGACGGAACGTGGCCAGTCAGTGCTTCGCCTCCGTTTGCGCTCAAGGATCGGGTCCAGCTATACGCGCTGCCGTGCGATCCGAAAAGGTCCGATGGCCCAGCCAATTCTGGTTAGGTCAAAGGTCAGCCGAGGCTGAGGCTCGGTAGCTTGGCTTGCGCCGGTTGGCCCGCCGCGAGCGTGACTCCCCTCGACGAGAAATTGATGACTCGGTCCTGGCCGAGATCACCATTGACGGTGTACGTGTGGCCGCTGCCGTCATTCCATTTCACGGTGACTGCATCGTTCAGTGTGCCCGGTTGTTTCTGCCAGTAGATTTGACCCTCGCCCCGCCCATCTGCAATCCACGGCGTGTCGTACGTGAACACAGCCTGAGCCGAGTGGCCATATCCGTGGAAGAGCGGCACCCACCCATCGATCATCGCTGTGCCGGCTGGTGGTGCCGGGTTCGGGTACTTCGCGGGTCTCAGATTATCGCCGGCCGATGTTGCGGAAGCGCTGACATACAACCTCAAGTAGGCGGTGTAATACTCACCTGGACGATAGGCGAAAGGCATGTTGTCGGTCAGGTCGATGGTCACTTTGTGGTGGAGGACGGAACCGTTACGCGTGAGCTCCACGGTGAAATGGCGGACGATGAAGTAATTCGCCTTAGTCCCGCCCAGATTGCTTTCGACTTCCATCATGTAGTCCCGCGCACCGGTCGGGTTGAGGGTGCCCGACCAGCCGAACTGATTGAGTTCTTTCTCGACACTGTCGTTGTTGAAATAGGCCTGGAGGTGACGCGCTGATGACAGGTCGTTCAGCGCCCCGATGAGCGCCGGCCATTGGGCCGCCGGTAGCGTTGCCACGCGGCTCATCAGGGTTCCGGCAGTGGCGCTGAGGATCGCCTTATGTCTCGGGTCGGCTACAAGGTCGTACTGCACCACCAGAGGGACAAAGTTGGTGGCAGTCAACGTGATCCCGTAGCCAGGCACTGGTAGCGGCCCAGTGAGCTCAAGCATCTTCGCCACCGTGTAGTAGTCGATGGAGATGACTCCATCGATGTGGCCGACATACGGTTGGGCGAACTGTTCTCCAGCCAGAGCATTCGAGGGAAAATCCGGGGAAAAGTTGGAATCGATGAAACTCCAACTGGTGTTGGGTATGAACTCGCGTATTGGCCCAGGTGGGGCTACGTAGCCTGGCTGACCGGCTGCGGCACGGGAGCCAATGAGATCGGTGGCGCTTCCACTTTTGATCAACTTCAAAGAGCCCTGGCTGGCCTGGAGGACGCTATAGGTGCCGATGAAGCCGCCTCCCGGCCGTAGCTCTGATGGGTTGACCTGCTCGATCAGATAAGTCCGCGCGCCGTTGCCGCCCAGCAGCTCGGTCATGATGGGGACAAGGCGCGCGAACTCGTCGGCGGCCGCGATGGCCGTGGTTATCGTTCCCTTGGCTTTAAGGAACGAAGCCTGCT
>CAAGKR010491302.1_pt1 | contig 13729 bp, 12 predicted proteins | sample 2556971 | NCBI WGS metagenome assembly CAAGKR01 (sample SAMEA5207829, study PRJEB30636) | soil metagenome | biome: forest; feature: boreal; material: soil | place: USA | collected 2011-09 | depth 1 m | reverse complement strand
TGACCTGAGGCGGTGACGGATGGCGATGGGACGTTGGCGAGGCGAGCGACAGGGAACGCTTTTCATCGAGACGGAGAAGCTGGCGCGGTCAGAGGGCCGGCTGCTGCACGCCGACGCGATGGCGTATGATCTAATCGCGCGAACAAAACCCCGAGCTGCCCGCACGGCGCTTTCTTGATTTGGAGGAACGCTCTTAGTGCCACCCTTTCCCCCAAACTGGGCGCCCTGGCTCGACGCAGCAGAGAAGGTGTTCCGAATCGCGGGCTACTTCGCGGGGGGCGCATGGGCGTACTTCAAGTTCTTTCGGGGGCGCACGTTCAGGCCACGACTTGAGCCGTCGATCGCCGCCCACCTTCACCGGCGTGCGCCACAGAGGCTGCTGACCGCTGCCGTCAAGATCAAGAACGTCGGCCTCTCGCGCGTGGATGTTCTTCAAAAAGGAACTGGAGTGCGCGTCTACCGGCTCGGCGAGGGGTCGCGATGGGATCGCATCGAGACGCTAGAGGTTCTGAAAGGCCACGGATGGATCGAGCCTGGGGAGACAATTGAAGAGCACGTACTGGCAGAAATCCCCGGCGATGATCCGCCAGCGTTGAAGATCGAATTGACCCTTCAATCGAAGAAGACACAGTGGGAAGTTGTATCGATTGTCGTCTGACGGGAGGTGCCTATGGTCGATCTCTTGCAACAGCAGATAAATCCGGACGCCGAGAGGATCCGGGAAATAGAACAAGAAAAGAAGGAACAGTCGCAGATTGAGCGCAACCGGGAGCGCGTCGAGCAGATCGAAAGAGAGAAAAAGGAACCCCCTCCTCCCCCTCCTCCTCCAAAGGAGCAGATGCCGACCCCCCGGCCGTGAACGTCGCCGACACGATCGACGGCGCCCGACGTGCCTTCCAGATTGCCGGCCGCGGCTGCCTCGTTCCGCCGTGAGGGCGGAGGATCAGAGGCTGAAAGCCCCTAAGAGCCCGTACCCTTCGAACGTAAGCCCGCCGACGTAGTCGTATCCCTCGGGGCTCAGTATCAGCACCTGATAGCCGCTAGGGACCTCCAGAAGGATCGCGGCCTCGCTTGACGGGTCGTACCGTTCGACCGCTTCGCTGACCGCCGTGAGGAGCATCGTGGCGTCAGGGTGGGGCTCGGGCGACTATCTCCGGCACGGTCGCGTGGTGGGCTCGCCTTCGCCGAGCCCGGCTTTCCCCCGCGGCAAGGATCCGGGATTGTATCGAGATACGCCGCCGGATGCGCGCTTGATTCTTCCATCGGCACCAACGACGATCCTCGTGCAGCGACGAGGCGATCCGACATGCCGTCATATGATCATCGGGTGCGCCGATTTGTTACGGGACCCGCTCTCGAGGGGTGAGATGGCCCAGCGATCGCAGAAGTCCAGGGCTTCACGTGGCCGTAGCGGTGGCCGTGCCGGCGGAGCTGGCTACGACTACCAGGATCTTTACGTAGCGCTACAACTCGCGAAGCTCCTAATCCGAACGCGTGACCACGCTCTCAACGAGGTGCTCTGGGAGAAGCGCGCCGTCGACTGGGGCACGGGTGGCAAGGCTGAGCCGGTCTTCGTTGATGACGTGATCCTGCAAAGGCTGTCAGGAAAACGCATCTACGTCCAGGTGAAGGAAGCCGGTTCGTCTCGATCTTGGTCTGCCGCCGAGTTCGACCGCAGTGGCGTGTTGCAGCAGTTCTGGCGCGAGTGGTTCTCGAAGTCTCCCGAAGAGCGCCGAACAACCGTGCTGCGTCTCGCAAGCGCAGGTGATTTAACGCCCCTCAACATGCTGCTGGACGCTGCACGTCGCTCGCGTACACCGTCGGAGCTCACTAGCGCCGAGGCGGCCGAAGAGGTCGCAGCCGATGCGTCCGCGGTGGCTCACTCGCTAGGGCTCGAGGTCAATTCGGTGGTCCTGCTTGAGTTCCTGAAGGCGATCGAGGGGGAACAACTGCCCCAGGCGCTCGAACTGGAGCGCTGGATCAACGGGGCGCTCGTGGCTGCCGGCGACCGAGCGGCTGACCTCACCGACAAGCTTGTTCGTCTGGTTGCCCGCAGCAAACACGCCGGCCCAGCGGCACGAGCGTCATATACACGCGACAGCCTCGTGGCTGCGCTTCAGGAGGAGGGGGTCCCAGACGAGGCGCTGGTCGCCATCGGCGCTCTGCGTGCGACACCGGTGTCTGACCCGACCCTCTGGGATCGATATCGCGCGCGGATCGTCGAGAGCTTCAGTAGCTTCCGCGTGTACGGGCTCCAGCTGGAACGGGCTGTCTATGCCGATCTCCCGGCCCTGTTCGTCCCGCTCGCATTCGCCCCTCTCGACCCAGATCGCTCCCGGCCTGCGGAAGACAGAGCGCGGTTTCGCCGCTCGCTCACGGATCGGATTCTGGCCGACGACGAGGTCAACGACGCCGGTGATGAACCCTCGTCACGGCGCCAAGAGGCGATCGACCTCCCCAGCCTCCTCGCCGCGAAGCGTCGGATTGCCATCGTGGGCGGCCCCGGCTCAGGGAAGACCACCACGCTCAAGTGGCTCGCGATTGCCGCCGCGACACCAGGGGAGGACGGGCAGAAGAGACGGTTGGCGCTTGGCCTTCCTGCAGGTCCGATGGTTCCGCTCTACGTGAGGTTCCGGCAGTTCGCGGAACGCGTGCGAGCGCGTGGGCTGCAGGGCGTGGAAGGGCGCGTTGGTCTCGTCGCGGACTTCATCGGAGCGCAGTTTGAGGCTGGGCTGCTCGGAACCTCACCCAGCCGATCCGAGGCACTTCAGATTGCGCAGGACCTACTCGAGTCTGAGAACGCCGTCCTCTTGTTCGACGGGCTTGACGAGGTCGGGGATGAGGCGACCCGGAAGCGCCTATTCGAGGCCGTTGCCGATCTGATCGAGAACTACAAGGCACCGCGGGTCGTCGTGTCGTCGAGACCGTACGCGTTTAGGCCAGAGCGCTCACCCCTCGACGTCGCTCTTTACGAGCCGCTGCCGCTGGACCGGGCCGGCCGCCGAGCGTTCGCTAAGCAGTGGTATCGATCCGTGCACCTGCACCTGGGGTCAGCCGTTCCTGAGCAGGAGGCGGAGGCTCTGGCCGACGATCTCGCCAAGACTGCCGAGGGTCTCGCCGACCTGGCAGAGGTGCCACTCCTGCTCTCGATTCTCGCGCTCGTTCACTTCAATAGGCAGGGGCTTCCGGTAGAGCGGGTGACGCTGTACGACCAAGCCACGCTCGCCATGCTCGGGCACTGGGATCGAGACCCCACAGGGCGCGATCTCGGCGCCGAGGCCATTCCGGCGGACTGGCATCAGAAGATCGCGCTGAACGAGGCGGGGCTCCGGCGCGTTGTCGAGGTTCTCGCTCGTCGGGTCCAGTGCGACGAGGGTGCCGGTGAGTTTGGCTTCCAACTGGCCGTCTCGGCGCTGGCAGAAGGCTTCGGCACTGTCACCACCCCCCGCCAGCAGTGCTCCGCCGAGGAACGCGCGGAGCTCCTGCTCCGTCTGCTCGTCGACCGGTCCGGTCTCGTCCAGGAGCGGAGTCCTGGTGTCTTTGCCTTCGCGCATCTCAGCTTCCAGGAGTACCTCACCGCGAGGTGGTTCGTCGGGCGGGGTGAGTCGGGCGTGAAGGATCTTGCTCGCCTGGCCGATGACGAGCGGCACGCGGAGGTCATCCGGCTCGCTGTCGCCGTTTTGGTCGCTGACCAGCGCACGGAGGCCGATGATAGGGCGCGCGCGATCATTGTGGCCGTAGGCGAGAGGAACCCAATTCTCGCTGCCGCGTCGCTTCTCGAGGCGGCCCGGCTCACGATCGATCCAGCCGCCGCAGCGGACCTGGCTAGGTCTGCCTGGTCCGAGTGCTCCGACATTCACCGGCGCCACTATCACCCGCTCGTTGCGTCACGCCTCGTGTGGGCGCTGCTGCCGCAGACGTCGGCACCCGATGAATTGCTATTGGAGTTTCTGTCCCAGACGTCCGACAGCCACCTTCGCATGGAGTTCGAGGGCGGCCTCGAGATCCTCGTTGGTCGGCCACCGTCACCGCTTGGGCCGGCGCTGCGGTGGTTGCTGGAGCGCCTTGCTGCGACTCCCCAGGGGCAGTACCCTGAGTCGCTGGCAGGCTTTGCGAGCTTGCTCTTGGTTGAAGCCGGAGCGTCCGAGCCGATGGATCATCTCCGCGTGCTGACGAGGGTGCTCCAGCACGGCTACTGGCGGGGAGGGCGATCTGGCCGCAAGAGGGACGACCCGAGAGAACGCGCGGCGCGCCTCCTCGTGGGCCTGCTCGCCAGCGACCAGACCAAGGCGAAAGCGCTGGCGTCGCTCGAGTCCACGCTCGCGACCTCCAGCGACAAGTACAAGTCATGGCAGCTCGCCCGCTTGCTCCTCTCCACGGGGGCCACGGTTTCCGACACGCTTGCCGATGCGCTCGTGCAGGGTGGCCTGTACTTTCGCTCGGACCACGATGAAACGTGCGCACTCCTCAGGACCCTCGCCACTCAGCCGAGCACCTGCGAGGCAGTCTCGCGCGCACTCCGTCGCGGGGCTCGTAGCGGCGACAATTCGGACATTCGGCGCGGCTGCCTTCGCGTTCTTGCCGCAGTCGGGGAGCTGAGGCCGACCGCTGAGGAGGTCGACGACCCAGAGCTCGCGGAGCTCGCAAGGCTCCGACGCGCCCTCGCGGAACCCGAAACTGCACCAACCGTTCTCGTGACGCTCGCGGATGATCTCTGGGCCGATGAGGAAGCGGTTGTCCTGACGGCGCTGCGCGCACTTCTCGAGTCCGAGAAGGCAGACACCCCAGGCGTCTCGCAAGCGCTCGTCCAGGTGGGTCTCAACTCGCGGGAATGGTCCGGAGAGGCGACGAGGCACTTGCGGGAGATGCTGGCTGATTCACGACACCGCTTGGCGGTACGCGCTGCGTTGTTCGACGGCTTGCGAAGCGACAAGGACCGTGTCGCGACTTCGTCCGCGCTCATCCTCCTCGAGTTCGATCAGGCCGGTGGAGAGAGGCGCCTGAGCAGGGTCGTGCGTGCAGTGCTCCGTGATCCCGATCAAGTGTCTGAGACACTGTCAAGGATCCGGGACCTGCTTGGCGCCGACGCTACGCGCTCGTCGGTGCTCAAGGCGATCGGAGAGTATTTCGGCGGCAAGGTGAATCGAGAGGTCGCTGGCCGCTTGTCCCGGATGGTCGCCTACGGTGGGCACTTTGAGGCGCCCAACCTCGCCATCGGGCTCGTCCTTGGAGGTCTGGCGAACACAGCGGGCCACATTGAGGTCATGGGCTACCTCAAGATTCTGCTGGACGACCCGAAGTTGGTCGCCGACGCGCGGACTGCGCTCGGACGGGGCCTGTCGTCTGAGGACGCGCGAGTTGCTTGGGGCGCGGCGAAGTGCTTGTGGGAGGCGGGGGCGCGCAGGGAGAAGAACCTCGTCGAGACCATCATCCGGGTCGGGCTTCACGACGATGCTCGGAAGGAGCAGGCCGGCGAGTGGTTGGCTGAACTGCTGCGAGAGCCACGCACGGCACGAAGGGCGATCCCGGCGCTCGAGCAGGCCATATACAACGCGCTGAATCCTGGGCGCGGCTACGAGAAGCAGTACGGGGTCGCATGGGAGATTGCGCGGTGCCTCATTGGCGCCGGCTTTGTGCAGGTGTCTCACTGCGCAGAGGCGCTGGTACAGGGCGGCCTTGCGCACCGCGAGCTGCACGAGAGTACGATCGTGTTCATTCGGGAGACTGTGCGAGTTCACCCCGCGGTCTCGAGCGAGGTCGAGGAGGCGCTCTTCGGCGCGCTGCGAGAGTCGAACCCAGATGTTGCCTGGGGTGCGGCTCGTACCATCATGACGTTGGGGCTCGCGCCGCACGACCCGGCTGGCGTTGGTGGTCGGGAGAACGACGACGATGACGACGTGACCGAGAGCAACGGCGAGGAGAAGCGGGCGATCCACCTCCTCCGTGTGCTGCTGCTCGAGGCGGGGCGGGAGAGCCGTGCCGCGGAGGCGCTTCAAGAATACGAGCGCGGGGGTGGGCTGACCGTCGGTCGCGGAAAGGCCTGGAGAAAGGTGCTCGGTGACGAGGACGCATCGACGGCGTACACGGCCGCGCGCCTCCTGCTTCAGCGGGACGATCTTCACGATGCCGTGTTCTGTTCGGCGATCGTCAGGGGCGGCCTCACCGAGCCGTCACTTCGGGAGGAGGCCGCGCGCATCCTTGATCGCCTGATGACGCACCCATCGGAGCGCCCCGGGGTCCTCGAAGGGCTGAACAAGTCTCTCTGGGGAGAAGACAACCGAGCGGCGTGGGCGGCGGCCGTCTACATGATGGACGCTGGGCAACACAGCAACCCCGGCGTTCCTCGGGGGATCGTCTACGGGGGGCTGCTGACGCACGACATGTACCGGCACGACGCCGAGCGCAGAATTGAGGTGCTCCTCCGAAACCCGGCATCGAGAGATGCGACGATAGATGCTCTTGGCGGTGGTCTCTACGGAGAGCACCGTGGTGAGCGGTTCAACGTTGCATCCCTTCTTGTTCGTGCTGGCGGTGCCCTCACAGACCGGGTGATGGTGGAACTCGGGGAGGCTCCGCATCGATGGCCAATCGCGCCACTGGCGCTGCTTGCCTTATCGGGCCGTGTGGCCGAGGCCCGCGAGGCCGCGACTCGCCTGAAGCTTACGGGCTTGCGAGAGCTTCTCGGCGACGGGGAGCCAACGTGATGAAGCGAACATGCCGAGGGCGGCTATCTCCGCAACGGTCGCATACCGTGGCTCATCCTCGCTGATCCGCACGAGGCAGCCGCGGCCGGCGATCTCGAAGGCGCGGCGGGCACAGTCGATCGTGTCAGCGATGCTCACGGCTAGCCTCCGTCAAGAGAGTTACTGCCCGAAGCCTACCGCGCTACGCTCCGGAGGTGAGGGTTCGGTAGGGGAGACACCGGATCTTCAATGGCAGCAGGCGCTTGTGGGACCCCACGGGGCCAGACGGCCGGCCGGTCGTCGAAGGTGTGGTCTCGACGACTCCAGGCCCCCTCGGTCCCGACCTCACCGAAATTGCAACTCACTTTGAGCCTTGAGGGGTCAAAAGGTCCTCTTTGCATGTCCGAGTGAATAAGGACCATAGCGTACCGGCTTCGGTATCCCCGGGACGTCTTTCGAGGGACCGTGTGAACGGCGATCTGGCTGACGGAGGGGCGCTCAAGATGAGCTCTCGTTTCTAAATGGTCACGACTCGAACGCGCGAAGGTGACCGTCTCGGAAGCGCCCATCCTGCGTACCGGAGCGACGTCCTGGTTCGGAAGATGACCGTGGCGACGGGCAGCGGCACGGTCCCCGGTGTTGTCATACACGCCGAGGAACTGGGGGCTCGATGAGGCACACGCATAACCAGGAGAAGGCCGCATGACAGACATCGCGCCTGCTCGGAGGAACCCATGGACTCTGGTCTGACGAAACCCGACACTTGGCGACAACTCGTCGAGCTCGCCTATCAGTATGGACCATTCTTTTTCGCGCTCCTCTTCACTCTGGTCCTTGCCCGCTGGACATACGGGAACTACAAAGACGTCTGCGCCCGAACCCATCCGCCCGCGGGCAAGGGAGAGATCCAGACCTGTCAATGGACCTTCGTATTCACCAGTTTATTTGGCGTGGCGCTCGTCGCCGTCACAGTGGGATGGTGGTTTCGATATCGACCCGCGCTCTATGTGTTCCAAGGCCAGATCTCGCGACTCAGAGACTACGAGAAGATCGCGTGCAAGGATTTCTTCTTCCGATCGCGAGTTCTCGTAAAGCTCGGAGAGAACCTTCCCGAATACCGTGACGAGGAGGTCATTGCGATCCAGCTCGTCCCCTTCACAGACCGCCAGCGCTTCGAGCTTCTGTTCTCCAAGAGTGGCGGGGAGCCGGACGTCCTTCCGATCAGTTTTACGAAGGAAACTACTCCTCAACTCCATATCGAGTGGGACGAAAGCGCTCATCAAAACCGCCTCGTTGAGCTGAATAAGGTGCCCTCAACCGCCCAGCCATCCACGACGACGTACATCTTCCCGTTCGAGGAGACCGCACTCGCCGAAGCAAAGCCTCCCGCAAAGCCCATCGCCAAGAAACCTACGAACGATCTGAGCACTGCCGTAGGGACCGATCCCAAGACTGCGCGGAGCATCACTCTCCTTCAGGACGAAAGAACGGATGTCGGCACCAAGATAAAAGTGATCGAGGCCCTGAGCACTCTCGGCGACTCGCAGGTCAAGGACGTTGCCCGGGCGGACAGGCGACGTTTGTGTCTATTCAGTAGCGCGCTTCCCGCCATCTGGGAACTTTAGAAGGAGAACATCCTATGCGTCCTACGTTCTTTCAAGCGCTCTCGGCGCTGCCACTATTGATTTGTCTCGAAGCCGGCGCGCAAGCGAACGGGAAGCTACAAATCCACTTCATGGACGTTGGCCAGGGGGACGGTGCGGTCTTGATCTCTCCACAGGGCGAGACCGTCTTGTTCGACGACGGTGTCTCGAAGAACTGCGACAAGCCGCTCGCCTACCTGCAGCAGATCGGCGTGACCAAGATCGACTACCACATCACGAGTCACTACCATTCCGATCACATCGGCTGTGCGCCTCAGGTATTCCAGGAGTTTCCTCTCAAGAAGGTCGCCTACGACCGGGGTCACGACTATCCGTCAGTCGTCTACCGCGACTATGTTCAGGCGGCCGGGAACCTGAGGAAGACTGCGACAGATCAGACGGTAATCACGCTGGATCAAGGGCAAGTGCCCGTGAAAATCAGTCTCGTAGCTTTGAACGGGAATGGCGTGCCGACCACGAATGAAAATGACCTCAGTGTCGTCGCGACGGTGGAGTTCAACGGCTTCCGAGCTGAGTTCGGAGGCGACCTAAGCGGAGATGAGACCAACACCTATCAGGATATCGAGACGTCGGTTGCGCCGAAAGTCGGGAAGATTGATGTTTACAAAGTCCATCACCACTGCAGCAGCCATAGCTCAAACGCGACCTGGTTCTCAACGGTCCAGCCTCGAATCGGGATTATTTCAACCGGCACCGGAAACACCTACGGCCACCCTGCACCAGATTGCCTCGAACGGCTGCATAAGGCCGGCGTCAAGACCTACTGGACTGAGGTTGGGGCTGGGGCGACTCCCGAACCAGATCTCGACGTGGTTGCCGGGACGGTAGTCGTCGAGGTCGCTCCTGGGGCTAAAGAGTACACGGTGACAAGAAGTGACCAGATTACGGATCGATATCCGTTCTGGGACGGCGGCGCGGCGGTCGTTTCCACGCCAGCGGGTGCTACGGCGACCGCATTCGCGTGGAGCACGAAATCCAGCGTCTATCACTACGCGACGTGTTCTTACGTAGCGAGCATCTCGCCTGCGAATCTGGTTCGGGGCGGTACAGCCCCTGACCACAAACAGCTCCATAAGGGGTGCCCGAAGTGAGCGACCTGCCCCGGCTGGTCCTATCGCGCACGCCGATGTTGAGCACGCTACTAATTGCTCTCGTCGTTCCGGCTGCGATGTCCTCTGCGCAGCCAGTGCCGACGCCGACACCGGTCGTCCTCCGGGTAAAGGACATCGACCCGAAGAGCGTCATTCATCCCGGCGGCACTCTGACGCTAACCTTGGAGAGAGCGCCGACAGACGGAGCGCTCCGCGCCGGAAAATACTGGCTCTACCTCAACGACTTGGATCTGAAACTGGCCGGCGACTCGCACGACCCGGAGGGGCGTCAGCTCCAGTTTGTCTTGAAGCGGGAAGAGGCGAATCGCGAAAGTTGGAACCGGCTGCTCGGGGGATCGGTCGCAGCCACTCGACCGCTTACCCTGCTTGTAAAGACCGAGACTGGCACGCCGGTGGTGTTTGATGCGAGCGTGAAGCCCGCTCTCACCTTCCAGGTCATCGCACCTGGAGCGCTCGGCGTTGCGGGAATAGCGTTTCTCGCAGCGCTAGGCGCGTTCGTAATGCTCGCCATCAAATCGGACGTCATCCGCGATACCGGTCCCCCACAGCCACCAGCGAACGCCCGACGACCGTATAGCCTGGCACGCCTTCAGATGGCCGTCTGGTTCTTTGTCGTTCTCGCTGCATTCGGCTTCATTTACCTCCTGACCCGCGACACCCGAACGCTGGGGGGGCAGGAGCTCGCGCTCATGGGAATCGCTTCGGGCACCGCCCTTAGTGCCGCCGCAATCGACGCGAACAAGCGCTCTGCAACGGCGACGCGCAACGACGCGATCGCACTCGAGCTCAAGACACTCGAGGTATCGGTCGCGACTGCAGAGGCGAAGAAGAACCTGCTGCCTGCGCCAGCCGCGGGAGAACCCATCGCCGTGACAGCGCAGCGAGCCGCGATCGACGAGGCTATCGGCACTGCAACTGCGAGACGCGAGCTCCTTGAGAGGGAGCAGCAGGAACTCGCCAAGAGCGATCGGGAGCCGGTCAGTGCAGGGCTCCTTACGGACATCCTCACTGACGTCAACGGCATCAGCTTCCATCGATTTCAGATGCTCATCTGGACCATCGTGCTCGTTGTCGTGTTCCTGAGCGGCGTCTTTCACAATCTCGCGATGCCCCCTCTAGACGAAAAGCTGCTCGCGCTGATGGGCATTAGCGCCGGCACCTACCTGGGGTTCAAGTTCCCCGAAAAACAGGGGTAAGTCTCGTCGCGGCGGATGCCGATGCAGCGGCACAGGCGAGAGGGAAATGAAGACGGGCACTGATCATCGCGAAGGAGCACATCGTGATCGAAGGAGAGGACCATGCCGAAACCGAAAAAGCCGACCGCCGCTAAGGCAGCGAAAAGCGTGGACCACGATGCCTTCTTAACGCGCTTGCTCGTGGCATTCCCGAAGCAAGTGTTTCTGGTCGGGTGCTACGCCGACGAAGATCTGGAGCTACCGGCGGACGGCGTGCTACGGGTATTCTTGCCGGACTTCCACTGGATGAGCCGGCAGTGTCTCGAGCGATACACGGGTGGTTATCACTTCACGGGAAATGAGCCCTCGAACCAGCCGCTCTTCGCGGCGCTGCTGTCGATCCTCGAGGAGGTTCGAGACTCAGGGGTCGGCTTCGAGCTGTTTCAGCTTGGTGACCGCTTCGACCTATGGCGCGAGGCGCAGAAGGGCGAGCCGGACGTTCTCGTGGCATACGATCGCGTCCGGAGTGATCCGGACGTCAGTGGCCTAGCGACGCGCCTCGACGGCCTGCGGACGCAGTACATCCGCGGAAATCACGACGCCTGGCTGCGGGAAGTGGAAGCGAAGCGGCCTCTGCCGATTGCGTCGCGAGACGAGATCGTGACGGCCGGCGGTCGCATCCGAATCGCGCACGGCCACGAGTTTGACAACGTCGAGCAGCTCCTCTCGGGCACGCTCAAGGCAGAATTCGTGGGTCTGGCGCCACGGATCCGCCCTGGCACGTATGACGTCGGCCCCTTCCCCACCGCCAGCGTCGAGCACATCAAAGGCTATCTCGACCTCAGGAATCGCGCGAACCGGCCGGACCTATACCCGGACGTTGCACCCGTGGGCGCTCGCCTACTAGGACGCGTGGAGGACGTGGACGGGCTCTCCGAGGAGGGCACGACCTACTTGGACGTATCGATCTTTTCGCACGGGTCCGGGATCCGGAACGACTTCGAACATATCGACTACCTGAAGTTCGAAGACAAGGCCCTACGCTTCGAGCAGCAGCACCCCGACAACCACGCCGTCCAGGTCATCGGGCACACCCATCACGCACGGATCCTCGTCGATCGCCTCCCGCAGAACGGCAAGCCCCATGTGCTGCTCGATTGTGGGGGGTGGATTGAACAGTGCACGGTCCGCGACACGAGTGCGGGCGGAGCGGCCGTCGTCCCGTCAGCCCAGGTGGGCGTTCAAGCGGGGAATGACGTACGTATCTACCAGCTCACGAGCGCGCCCCTTTCATCCGGGTGAGACAGCAGTGGTGCGGATGAACTCCAACGACCGGTCGCCTCTAATGAGGGAGGACTCTCGATGAGCACGTTTGCAAATCTCGATCCCACTTCCGGTACGCAGAGCCAGGTAGACACCCAGCTGGACGACTCAATCGCCCTCTGCCTTTCGGGAGGCGGCTACCGAGCGATGGTCTTTCACCTGGGGACTCTCATTCGCGTCAATGAGCTCGGCCTACTCAGAAAGATACGAAGGGTGTCGAGCGTCTCTGGAGGCTCCATCACCGCCGGAGTGCTTGGCCTTCACTGGAAGGACCTCGACTTCGATGCGACCGGTGTAGCGACCAGCCTGGACAAGGCCGTTATCGCACCGATTCGCGAACTGGCTGGGACGACGATCGACGTCGGAGCCGTCCTTGAGGGTGTGCTGCCGGGCATATCGATCGGCGATGTCGTCGCGAAGGCGTACAGGAAGCACCTCTTCGGAGACGCGACACTTCAGAATCTGCCGTCGGATGACGAGGGACCCCGGTTCGTCATCAACGCGACGAACGTCCAGACGGGTGTGCTGTTTCGGTTCTCGAAACCCTATGCGGGCGACTACAAACTCGGGCGCGTCCGGAACCCGAAGATCAGCCTCACCGAGGCGGTAACCGCGTCGTCCGCCTTTCCGCCGGTCCTCTCTCCCTTCACGCTCCGAATTCAAGATCCGAACTGGATCCCAGGCGAAGGCGAGCCGGATCTCGAGCCGTGCCGGGGTGAGATCGTCCTTAGCGACGGGGGCGTCTACGACAACCTCGGCCTCGAGACGGCGTTCAAGCGGCACCGAACGCTCCTGGTGAGCGACGGCGGGAAGAACCTCGAGCCGGAGACCAGTCCGGCCCATGACTGGCTCCGCCACTCGATTCGTGTGCTATCCATCATCGACGAGCAGGTGGGAAGTCTGCGGAAGCGGGTCCTCGTCGAGGCATTCAAGACTGGGCTAAGGAGCGGAACTTACATCGGAATCCGAACCCCTCTCAGCCGCTATCCCGTTCCTTCACCGTTCACGGTTGATCCCTCGAGGGCGACCGAGCTCGCGAACACACCGACGCGGTTGGCCTCCATGCCCTCAGAGGTTCAGGAGCGCCTCGTGAACCTCGGCTACGTGACGTGTGACGTGGCCATCCGCTCGCATTACTTGCCAGACGCGGCGATCCCACGACAGATGCCGTATCCGGCAGCTGGAATCTGACCGTGTCGCGCGCACCTTCGACGCTCTGGGACGCGCCTGGGCCGAACTTTCGGAAGAGAAACTGGAACGGGCGCTCGCCTCGGCGATCACGTCGCGGGCGAAGGTCGACCGCCGAGCGGGGGGACGGTGGCCATCAGGGTCCGGTCCCCCTGACGCCGACAGTCGTTGAGGCGTCGGGCTTGCTCGGGGACAGGTGTCACGCCAAGCAGACCTCGAACGCCGACGCCGATGTCGTCCCGTCCGCCCAGGTAGGCGTCCAGCAGGGGAACGAGGTGCGGATCTACCAGCTCGGCGGCGGACGATGAATCGGAAACCGCTCCAGCTCGCGCCTCTCTTGGGCGCGGCTCTGGTAGCCCTTGCCGGCGCCGGATGTGCGCACGGCTTCATCAACGTGCCGGCCTACCAGTGGCAGCCGGCGCCGGCCGCCGGGCCGATCGCCGGCGTCGCTCGCGTCGACATTACGCCTCCCGCCGGCTACCCGATGGTGGGCACTCGCTCGGCGGACGCTTCTCGCGCGGCCACTGGGGCAGGCTCTACGCCCGCGCGTTCTACCTCAGGGACAACGAGGGACACTCCGTCGC
>CAAGKR010321815.1_pt1 | contig 13731 bp, 12 predicted proteins | sample 2556971 | NCBI WGS metagenome assembly CAAGKR01 (sample SAMEA5207829, study PRJEB30636) | soil metagenome | biome: forest; feature: boreal; material: soil | place: USA | collected 2011-09 | depth 1 m | reverse complement strand
GTCGACGTTTTCAAGATAGGAGGCCTCGTGCTTGGTCCCGGCGCGTTCGAGCAGCGCCGTGACCGCCGCCCCACCGCGTGCGTCACGCACGAGTCGCAGCAGAACGTTGGTCATCGTGCAGCAGATGTGCCGATCCGTGTCCACTGGGGCCGTCTTCAGGTCAGCTTCTTCGATCATCCAGATCGCATCGGCCGAGGGCGTATGCCCCTTGAGCATTTTTGACAGGGCTCGACGCTCCGCGATCGGCTCCCCGAGGGGTGCCGCCCCCTCCTGCCCCGACGGTGCGTCCTGACCACCCGCGCTCAACCGTGCGGATACGATCCAGGGCTTGGGCCCCCCACCACGATCCGAGATCGAAACCACCGCCGAGGCGCCTGAGCGTCTGCCGGTTCGCCCGAGCGAGGACTCCTCTGGACACGCGAACCTGCCCCGCAGCGCGAGCGTGCCCAAGCGCCCTACGCTCGAGGGACTCGAGGCCAAGTGGGGAGCGGTGTGGGAGCGCGACGGGGGCTACCGCTTCGACCGCGCGGCCCCGCGCGAGCGGGTGTTCGCGATCGACACCCCCCCGCCGACGGGGAGCGGGTCGCTGCACGTCGGCCACGTCTTCTCCTACACCCACACCGACGCGATCGCCCGCTATCAGCGGATGCGCGGCATGGCCGTCTTCTACCCGATGGGTTGGGACGACAACGGCCTGCCGACGGAGCGGCGCGTGCAGAACCACTTCGGCGTGCGCTGCGACCCGTCCGTCGCCTATGACCCCGACTTCATCCCTCCGGCCGAGCCCTCGGCGAAGGAGCCGGTGGCGGTGTCGCGACCGAACTTCGTCGAGCTCTGCCTGCGTCTGACCGCGAGCGATGAGCAGGTGTTTGAGGAGCTGTGGCGCACGCTCGGGTTGTCGGTCGACTGGTCGATGACCTACACCACGATCGGCGCGAGAGCCCAGCGGATCTCCCAGCGCTCGTTCCTCGGACTGCTCGAGCGAGGGGAGGCCTACCAGCTGGAGGCGCCGACGCTGTGGGACGTCGACTTCCAGACGGCCGTCGCCCAGGCCGAGCTCGAGGACCGCGAGCGCCCCGGAGAGATGAACCGGGTGCGCTTCCACTCAAGCGACGGCGACGGAGGCGGGGACGCGCTGATCGAGACGACGCGCCCGGAGCTGATCCCCGCGTGTGTGGCGCTGCTCGCCCACCCTGACGATGCCCGTCAGCGCGATCTGGTCGGCAAGGACGTGCTGACGCCGCTGTTCGGCATGCACGTTCCGGTGCTCACACACCCGCTGGTGGACCCCGAGAAGGGGACGGGCCTGGTGATGGTGTGCACGTTCGGCGACCTCACCGATGTGGTGTGGTGGCGCGACTTGGGGCTGCCGGTCCGCTCGGTGCTCGACCCCGACGGGCGCCTTGGTGAGGTCCCCTGGGGGGCTGCCGGCTGGGAGTCCGATGACGTCGATCGTGCCCGCGAGCGCTACGAGGAGTTGCGGGGCAGGACGATCAACCAGGCTCGCCGGCGCATCATCGAGTTGCTCAAGGAGTCGGGCGACCTGGTGGGTGAGCCCACGCCGGTGACGAGGGCGGTGAAGTTCTTCGAGAAGGGCGAGCGGCCGGTCGAGATTGTTACGAGTCGCCAGTGGTTCATCCGCACGATCGAGCATCGCGACGCGCTGCTCGCGCGCGGCCGGGAGCTCAAATGGCATCCGCCGTACATGCGCGCGCGGTTTGAGGACTGGGTGAACGGGCTGACGGGCGACTGGTGCATCAGCCGCCAGCGCTTCTTCGGGGTGCCGTTTCCGCTGTGGTATCCGACCGACGCGACGGGCGCCGTTGTGCATGAGGAGCCGATAGCGGCGACTGCGGAGCAGCTCCCCGTCGATCCGTCGACCGACGTTCCCGAGGGCTATGAGCCGGGGCAACGCGGGCAGCCGAACGGCTTCGTGGGCGAGCCTGATGTGATGGACACGTGGGCGACCTCCTCGCTCACGCCGCAGATCGCCGGACACGCTGGCGAGGATGAGCTGTTCGAGAAGGTGTTTCCGATGGATGTGCGCCCGCAGGCCCACGACATCATCAGGACCTGGCTGTTCTCCACGGTCCTGCGCTCACACCTGGATGGGGACGTGCTGCCGTGGGCCAACGCGGCGATCTCCGGCTGGGTGCTCGATCCCGACCGCAAGAAGATGTCGAAGTCCAGGGGAAACGTCGTCACGCCGATGCACCTGCTGGAGGAGTATGGAGCCGACGCCGTGCGCTACTGGGCGGCGAGCGGTCGCCCAGGGACGGACACGGCATTCGACGCCCAGCAGATGAAGGTGGGCCGGCGGCTGGCGGTGAAGCTGCTGAACGCGTCGAAGTTTGCCCTCGCCGATCTGCCCCCCCAGGGAGAGGCTCTCACCCACCCTCTGGACCGCGCGATGATCGCGCGCCTCTCCACGGTGGTCACGGATGCCACGACCAGCTTTGAGGGCTACGACTACGCGCGCGCCCTGGAGCAGGTCGAGGGGTTCTTCTGGTGGTACTGCGACTTCTACCTGGAGCTCGTAAAGGGACGCCGCTACGACTCCGATCCAGAGGCGACGGCATCGGTGAGCCGCGCCCTGGCGCTGTCGTTGTCGGTCTTCCAGCGCCTGTTTGCGCCGTTCCTGCCGTTTGTGTGTGAGGAGGTGTGGCACTGGTGGCAGGAGGGGTCGGTCCATCGCGCGCCGTGGCCTGAGGCCGGCGAGCTGGCCAAGGAACGAAATCGCGATTTGGATGAGTGCCAACCGGAGGACACGGCACTCGATGTGACGGCGGACGTGCTGCGGGAGGTGCGCAAGGCCAAGTCCGAGGCGCGCCGCGGGATGCGCGCGCCGGTCGCGCGCGTCGTCGTGCGCGACACCGTAGAGCGCCTTGGCGCGCTCGAGCTGGGGGAGGGTGATCTGTTGCAGGCGGGCTGCATCGAAGCTCTCGTTCCGGTCGTGGCAGACGAGTTTGCCGTCGAGGTCGAGCTGGCGGAGGAGTCGGCCGAGTAAGGGCCTCGGGTAGGGTGCGCGGCGTGACACGCACGATGATCGAGGAGCTGCCGACGAAGGTCGGAGAGCGGGTGACGATTCGCGGCTGGGCGCAGGCGGTGCGCGACCAGAAGCGCATGCAGTTTGTGATCGTCCGCGACGAATCGGGGCTCGCCCAGGTGGTGCTGGGAAAGGAGGATCCGCCGAGCGAGCTCAACGAGCAGGTCTCCATGCTGACGGTGGAGTCGGCGGTAACGGTTACGGGGACGGTGGTGGCCGATGAGCGGGTCAAGCTGGGTGGACTGGAGCTGAGGCTCGAGCACCTGCAGGTCGACTCGCTGGCCGAGCCCGAGCTGCCGATCGCGCCCGACTCGGCCCTGGACAAGCGCATCGACTGGCGCTACCTGGACCTGCGCCGTCCCGAGCGGCGGCTGATCTTCGAGGTGCAGACCACGGCCGAGCACGCGATGCGGGAGTTCTGGCGCGACCACGGCTTCATCGAGATCCACACACCGAAGTTCATGGGCTCGGCCAGCGAGTCCGGAGCGGAGCTGTTCAAGGTGGAGTACTTCGAGCGCACCGCCTACCTGGCGCAGTCGCCGCAGTTCTACAAGCAGATGGCAATGGCGGCGGGCTTCGGGCGCGTGTTCGAGATCGGTCCGGTGTTCCGCGCCAACCCCTCGTTCACCTCCCGCCACGACACGGAGTTCACGAGCGTGGACATGGAGATCTCCTGGATCGACTCCCACGAGGATGTGATGGCGATGCAGGAGCGCTGGCTCGCGCACGTGATCGCGGCGGTGAAGGACGTCCATGGGGAGCAGATCGAGAAGACCTTCGAGACCGAGCTGATCGTGCCGGCGGTCCCCTTCCCGCGGGTGACGCTCGGGGAGGCAAAGGCGCTGTTGGGAGAGCGGGGCCATGAGGCGCCGGGCCCCGAGCACGACCTCGACCCGCCCAGCGAGCGCGCGCTGTCGGTGATCGTGAAGGAGAAGCACGGCAACGAGTTCGCGTTCGTGACCGACTATCCGACGTCGGTGAGGCCCTTCTACCACATGCGCTACGCCGACCGGCCGACCGTGACCAAGAGCTTCGACCTACTGTGGAGGGGCATCGAGCTGACGACAGGCGCCCAGCGCGAGCACCGCTACGAGCAGCTCCTGGCCCAGGCGGCGGAGAAGCACGTGGAGACCGGCCCGATCCAGTATTACCTCGACTTCTTCCGCTTCGGCGCCCCGCCGCACGGGGGCTTCGGATTCGGGCTGACGCGACTTTTGATGCAGATGCTCAACCAGGAGAACGTCCGCGAGGTCACATTCCTATATCGCGGGCCCCATCGGCTCGAGCCCTAGGCGGACACGCAGGTCAGGAGGATGAGAGGAGGGCCGGCCGGGTGAGTCAAAGTCCGTACGAGGCTTAGCCGGCTCCGAGGAGACCTTAACCTTTCTTTCACCAGAGTCCTCTGTGATAGCGCTCACCAAGCGGCCGCCGGCCGCCCTCCTCAGAGAGGACCTGAGAACGATGGCAAAACTCCCCGGACGCCTGAGTAAACGTGTTGTTGTGTTCGCGATCGGCGGCGCCCTCGCCCTGGTCGTCGTCGCGTTCCTGGTGGTCTACTTCGTGATCTTCCCGACCTCGTCGCCGAAACCGTTCACGCTGAGCACCTCGACCGCGAGCGGCACGACAAGTTCCGCCGGCACCACCACCCAGGCCGCCTCGGTCAGTGAGTTGACCGGGAACTGGAAGCTCGTCGGTGGCTCGCAGGCCGGCTACCGCGTGCGCGAGAAGCTCGCCTTCCTGCCCGCCGAGTCAGACGCGGTCGGGCGCACGTCGCAGATCACCGGCAACGCCAGCTTCAGCCAGTCCAACGGCACCATCGCGATCACCGCCGCCTCGTTCGCCGTGGCGGTCAACACCCTGACGAGCGACCGCTCCCAGCGCGACGAAAAAATCCACGAAATCGGCCTGGAAAGCAGTCGCTATCCGACAGCCACATTCGTGCTGTCAACGCCGCTCACGGTCTCGGCGAGTGCGATCAAGGGCAAGGTTGCGCACGTGTCGGTGACCGGGATTTTCAAGATCCAACGGCACGTCCAAGAAGGAGACGCTCCCGGTGGAAATGAGCCTGTCGGGATCGACATTCCAGGCTGTTGGTTCGTTGGTCTTCCCCTGGAGCGAATTTGCCATGAGCGCTCCGAGCATCGGCGGCTTTGTCAACGTCAGCGAAACGGCGACGATGGAATTCGACCTGCACCTGCAGCGTGCCTAGCGTTGGCATCACAGCCCGAACGCATCGGCCAGCAGCTCGTAGGAGTGTCGCCGGGCCTGGTGGTCGTAGGTGATGCTCACGACAATTGCCTCCTCGGCGCCATACTTGGCGACCACGTCCTCGAGCTCCGCGCGGACCGCGGCGGGCGCACCCAGGATGGCACGCCGCTCAGAGCGCGGCTGCCCGCCCGTCCGGTCGTCCTTGGCGAGGAACTCGACCGCCTTCTCGGGCGGTGGCACGGCGATCAGCTCACCGCGGCGCAGCAGGGTGAAGGTCATGCGTCCGCTGGCGGCGAGCCGGCCGGCCTCCTCGTCGGTCTCGGCACAGATCACCCACACGGCCACAGCTGTGCGGGGTTTCAGCCCGGCGTGTTCGTGTTCGGCAAAGCGCTCGCGATAGAGCGCGGTGATCTCGGCTCCACGGGGGTTGATGAAGTCGGCGAACGCATACGGCAGCCCCAGCTCGGCCGCCCACAGCGCGCTCTGCGGAGAGGAGCCCAGCAGCCACGGCTCGGGCTTCTCGGGGCGCCCGGGCAGCGTCTTGGCCAGGCGCGCGAAGGGGTGGTCCGGCGGGAGGGTGTCATCCAGATAGCCCAAGAGCTCCGCGAGCTGCTGGGGGAAGTCGTCCGGCGCTGCCTGGCGGCGATCGCGCTGCAGAGCGAAGGTGGTCAGTGGGTCGGTGCCTGCGGCACGGCCTAGTGCGAGGTCGATGCGGCCCGGGAAGAGGCCCGCCAGCAGGCTGAACGTCTCGGCCACCTTCAGAGGGCTGTAGTGGGGGAGCATCACCCCGCCGCTGCCCACGCGTATGCGCGTGGTGGCGGCTGCGATCGGACCGATCAGCGCCTCGGGACTGGGTCCGGCGAGCATCGGGCCGCCGTGGTGCTCGGCCACCCAATAGCGGTGATACCCGAGCCGATCGGCGAGGCGGGCCAGATCGAGCGTGTTCTGCAGCGCCTGGGCCCCCGAGGATCCCTCCGAGATCGGAGACTGGTCGAGGATGGAGAGCCGAAAGGGCGAAGCCATCATCGCCTACGAGGAGCGGACCGTGCCCACCGCACCACGCAGGCCGACACAGCCGACGCACGCCACGCATCCCACGCAGTTCACGCATCCGACGCACGCCACGCAGGCGACACAGCCGCTGTTGCCGAGCCCCGCGACGATGGCCGCGCTTGCAAGGATCCCGGCGCTGAAGAGGACACCCGCGCTTCCGATGACTCCTGCGCTTGCCACGGTGCCCGCGCTTGCGATGACTCCCGCGCTGGCGACGGTCCCGGCGCTCCCGACGACGCCGGCGCTCGCAACCTTGCCCGTGCTGCCGATCGCGCCGGTGCTGCTCTCGTCGGTAGCGCCGCCGACGAACGCTGCGCCGCCTGACAGGGACGCAGGCTCGCCGTTCTGCAACATGGTCCGCAGAGATAGCACGTCCACCTCGACCGGTGCTCATGCACGTCGCCCGGCTCGCTCTGCTTCACCGAGATCCGCCCGGCTCGCTCTGCTTCACCGAGATCCGCCGTCATAACTCGCCGATTCGAGCGCCCTCGCGTCCCGTCCGCAGCCACGTCTACCTTCAAGAGCATGCTCCTGAACGAGCTCACCGACGGCACTGAGGTTGACCAGGTCCTCCTGGTGAGGGAGGCCGAGCGCCGCCAGAGGCGCGACGGGGGGGAGTACCTGCGCCTTCGGCTCGGTGACCGTACCGGGGGGGTTGCCTGCATGGTGTGGGAGGAGCTCGTGGAGGTGGAGGAGGTGGCGCGCGCAGGCGCGCCGGTCAGGGTCCGCGGCCGCTACACCGTGCACCCGCGCTTCGGGCCGCAGATCAACCTGCGCGGGCTGGAGGCGGCCGATCCTGGCAGCTTCGACGCAAAGGACCTGCTCGATGGCCCCGTGCGCGAGGTCTCCCAGATGGAAGGGGAGGTGCGCGAGCTGCTGGAGACGATCCAGGAGCCGCACCTGCGCCTCCTGCTCGAGCGCGTGTTTGGGGAGGACTCAGAGATGTGGGCCGGCTACCGCGTGGCGCCGGCGGCCAAGTACTACCACCAGGCCTACAGCCATGGCCTGTTGGAGCACTGTCTCGGGGTGGCCCAGGCGGTGAGCGCGATCAGCGCCACATTTCCAGGCATCGACCGCGACGTTGCGGTGACCGGCGCATTGCTGCACGACATAGGCAAGCTCGAGGCCTACACCGAGGACCCTCAGAACATCGACCTCACCGACGCCGGCAGGCTGCACGGGGAGATCGCGCTGGGCTACTACCGCATCCGCCGTGCGATCGAGGAGATCAAGGACTTCCCACCGGAGTTGGCGCAGGCGGTGGGGCACATCATCCTCTCCCACCACGGCGCGCTCGAGCACGGCAGCCCAGTCGTGCCGTGCACGCGGGAGGCGACGCTGGTGCACATGATCGACAACCTGGGCGGGCGCCTGGGAAGTTTCGATCGCCTGGAGAAGGAGCTCGCCCCCGGCAGTCGCTGGTCGGGATTCGACCGTGCGATCGGCGCGGGCGCGTTTTTCGCGGAGCGAGCCGGCGAGGAACCACAGGTTGCCCAGCCCTCGGAGCCCGCTCGCGAAGCGGCCTGAAAGTCCGCAAACAGCGACTGCCAACGGCAACCGGCGCCCGGCCTGGGACGCCGACTACCGTCTCCGCTCGCTCAGCGCTCGCCCATGCCGCGGCGCCACAGCACGACGTACCAGATTGCGACCGCTATAAACACGCCCACGGGCAGAACGAGCGTGAGGATCGATCCGGTGAGAACGTGAGCGGCGATCGGGACGGCGACGTTTGGCATGAACCCTCCTAGTGCTCGCTCGCCAGCCGGGGAGCCCGGACGGTGCCGGGCTCCGGCGGCATCAGCCAGCGGTGGACATAGACGAAGACGACAATGAGGAACGTAACCGAGCCGGGCACCCACATTATCCCCGCGGCGAGCTGCTGATCGGCCATCGCCGAGATCCCGCCCGGACGGGTGGTCTGGTGCGCGTAGAAGCTGTACAGCGGATGCGGAGCGAGCGCGAGCACCACGGCCAGAACCCAGCTGACGATCATCCCCCCGATGGAATACACGACGCGCCGGGCGGCCACCAGGCGCGTGTGCAGCGGCGGCGATGGGATCACCTGCTTCCAGAACATGACCGCGGCGCCGAAGAACAGGGTGTGCTCGAGCGCGTGCAGGGCGGTGGAGCGCAGCGTCGCGTCGAATAGGACCGGCACATGCCACGCCAGCAGCACCACCGAGAACACCAGGAAGCTGGGCACGGCGCGGCCGAGAGTCCGGCTCACCAGCCGCAGCGGCGTCATCGGCTCGCCCTGGATCAGGCCACGCCCAAGCCACCTGCGAGCGTCAAGCGGCAGGCAGCGCCACAGGCGGATCCACGGCCGCGCCACGACGAACAGCGGCGCCGCGACGACGAGCAGCAACACGTGCTGGACCATGTGCACCCAGAACAGCTGCGCGCTCAGCAGCTCGATCGGTGAGGCCAGTGCGATTGCGAGCACGGCCAGTGCCGCGTAGAAGCAGGCGCTCCGCCAGCGCTGTGCCACCCGCTTGCGCAGTGGCGTCACGGTACGCCGGTCGCCGACCCAGTAGAGGACGGCCAGGTCGATCACAAGAAGGAGGGGAGGGTCGAACGACCAATCCCAGAAGCCGGGCGTCGCTGCCGACGCGGCGCCCATCAGAGGAGATAGAGCGTCACGTAGGTGATCACGCCGATTCCGGCGAGGAAGCTCCAGTAGAAGACGGCGGCGTCCAACCCGGGCGCGATGAGCCTGTCAGCCTGCTTGATGTCCGCCACGTCCGGTGCGGGTTTTCGACGCGCGCGTCCCTCGGTGGCCACCTGGGTCTCCAGCCAGTACATGGTGCACAGCACGGCGATCAGGTACAAGCCGGTCCAGGCGCAGAACACGCTGGCATAGGCGCCGTTGGTTGGGCCGAAGTTTTGGACGGTGTACTCGACGCACTGCAGCCCGACCGCCGCCAATCCGAACACGACACCACCGATCGCAGCAGTCGGCCAGCTGCGCGAGCCCCTCTTCATCTGACGTCCGCTGATGATCGTGAGGGCGGCGCTGAGGATCACGCACGCGATCATTGCTGCGCCCAGCCCCTGACTGGGGTTGAGATGCGGGGGGCGCCACAGGTGCTCCTGGTTGAGCGAGCGCAGGTAGAAGTACGCGAACACGAAGGCGAGGAAGAAGAAGGTCGAGGCGCCGGCCAGCAGCCTCGAGGCGACGGACAGCGCGCGTGCGCCGACGTCGGGTGGCTCGGGCGGGATCTCCACGCCCGCGGGCACCGGCGGGACGGTCAATCCCAGTGGCAGCTTTTCGCCCGGCGACGCCATCTTCACGCTCCCGCCGCCGCCGGCTGGGTAGCGCCCACGGGAGACGGCGTACCGTAGGGATAGGGATCGGAGTCGAAGACCGGGATCTGCTCGAAGTTGTGGACCGGCACCGGGGTGGGGATTTGCCACTCGAGCGACTTCGAGCGCCATGGGTTCGGCTCGGAGCGAAGGCGGACGAAGATCAGCGAATAGACGGTGTTGTAGAGGAAGATCAGCATCGAGAAGCCGAGCACGAATGCCGAGATCGACACCCAGACGTTGAGCGCGTGCAGGTTGGGCGCGTACTCGCTCACGCGCCTGGGCTGCCCCTTCATGCCGATCACGAACAACGGCATGAAGGTCGAGTTGAACGCCACGAACATCGTCCAGAAGTGAATCTTCGCAAGGCGCTCGTTGAAGCGCAGGCCCGTCATCTTCGGCACCCAGTAATAAATGGCGGCGAAGAAGGTGAAGATCAGCCCGCCCATGATGGTGTAGTGGAAGTGGGCCATCGTGAAGAAGCTGCCGTGGGTGGTGGTATCGCTCGGGGTATCCGATAGGAATACGCCCGACAGGCCGCCGATCAGGAAGTTGAATGTCCAGCCGAGACAGAACAGCATCGGCACCGCGAAGGACATTCGCGCCTTCCACAGGGTGCCCATCACGCACAGGAAGATGAAGCCGGTGGGTATGGAGATGATCTCGGTGGAGAGCATGTAGAACGGTCGCAGGTCCGCGTTGATCCCGCTGACGAACAGGTGGTGTTGCCACACGAAGAAGCTCATCAGCGTGACGCCGAGCATGCCCGAGACGGCCAGACGGTAGCCCCACAGCGGCTTGCGCGTGAAGACCGGCAGCAGCTCGAGCACGATGCCGAACCCCGGCACGGCGAGGATGTACACCTCGGGGTGTCCGAAGAACCAGAAGAGGTTCTGGAACAGGTAGGAGCTCCCCCCGCCACCGGGAACGAAGAACGAGGTGTCGATCGTACGATCCAGCGCGGCCATCAACAGTGTCGCGATCAGCATCGGCGCGGCCAGGACCATCAGTATCGATGTGGAGAACACCGACCACACGAAGATGGGAAGGCGCGACCAGGTCAGTCCGGGGGCCCGCATCGTGATGATCGTGGCCATCATGTTGAGCCCGAGCAGGGCCATCGACACCCCGACCAGCGCGAAGAAGCAGATGTAGGAGTCCATGCCCATCACAGCCTGGTCGTTGAGCGGCTCATAGCCCGTCCAGCCGGTGGGGAAGCCGCCGAAGAAGATGGTCGAGACGAGGATGAACCCGGCGGCCATCAACAGCCAGAAGGTGAGCGCCTCGATGCGGGGGAAGGCCATCCGCCTGGCGCCGATCATGATCGGAACGAAGTAGTTAGCGAAGGGCCCGAGGATGCCCGAGGTCATCATTCCCATCATCATCGTGCCGTGCATGCCCACCAGCGACAGGTACTGGTTGGGACCCACGACGGTCGGTGTGGTGTGCAGCAGCTCGGTGCGGATCAGCATCGCGTTGAGTCCGCCGATGAAGAAGAAGAGCCCGATTCCCGCCAGGTACTGCATCCCGACGACCTTGTGATCGGTGCACAGGCCGAAGTATCGGCCGACCCCCTCGTGCTCCTTCTCCCGCAGCGATGCCGGCCGGCCGAGCAGGCGCGAGGCTGGGTAGTTCGCGAAGCCCAGGCCGATCAGGAAGCCGATCACCCCGAAGAAGTAGGCGAGCAGCAGGGCGACGTCGTTCTCGTCGATTTTTTTCTGGTATTCGAGGCTTTTGCCGCCGATCTGATGTCCGATGAACCAGCCCAGGTAGTACCCGCCGACGCCCAGCAGGACGGCCGTGAGCAGGTTGAAGCCGAGCAGTCGCCGCCAAAGCGGCTGCCCAGTCGGCTGGGAGGGGGGAGCAGCTTCTGTCGTCGTGGTCATTCGCCGCGCCTCGTTGGTTTGGGTTGGTAGGTCTTGCTGTACGGGGGTAGGGCCTTCGTCGCTGGGGCAAAGGTCACCTGCTGCTGATGGATCCAGGTGTTAAACGCGGCCGGCGTGACGACTTGGCCGTGGTCGAACATCTCGCCGTGCCAGAGGCCGCACAGCTCTGCACAGCGCACTTCGAAGGTCTCAAGCTTCGTCGGCTTCACAAACGCGATGTTGTCCACCTGGGGGTTCGCGTCCGCCTTGACGCCCAGCTGATAGGCCCAGAAGGAGTGGATCACGTCGAGTGAAGTGACGTTGAGTTCGACCATCTGGCCCTCGGGCAGGACGAGGTGGGGGGTCTCGACTCCGCCGTAGGTCGGGTAGCGGTAGGTGAACGCCCATTGCTGAGCAATCACTTGAACCGGCAGCTTTGGTCCCTTGGGGACCGTCAGGGGCGTGGGTCCGCTTCCCGAGCCGGCGCCATAGTCGGCCAGCAGCCGCACCGAGCCGTAGACGGCGAGCGAGAGCACGAGCAGCGAGGTGACGACGATCCAGGTCGTCTGCACGCGAGCGTCCCCGCGCACGGCGGGACCTTCGAGCACGCCGCCCTTCGGCTGACGGAAGTAGATCACGGTGTAGATCAGATACAGCACAACCAGCAGCAGGACGGGTGTCGCCATCGCCAACAACACGGTGTTGTCGGTGACCTGGCCCGAGGCCTGTTCGCTGCCGCTGCCCGGCGGCAGGATCGGGCCGAGCAGCACGATCGTCAGCGGCGTGGCGATGAGCGACGCGACCACCCACAGGGTTCCAAAACGGCGGGCGTGGTTGGCTTCGCTCATCGCCTAGACCACATTGATGAACCCGTCCATGTAGCCCAGCGTCTGCATCGGTCCCCCGTTGCCGAAGTAGAAGCCGGCCGCGCACGGAACGAAGCACTGCCATCGGTAGCGGCCCTTCTTGCCCGTCCGGAAGCTGAAGGTGATCGTGCGGTGGTCGCTAGTCGAGGGTTCGCACGGCCCTTCTTCGCACGGATGCTTGGCTTCTTCGGACACACCCGGCAGCGGCACGAATACCCCGAGCTCGGGCACCGCGAAGGTGTGTGACGCTTCTTCGGGTTCGATCGCGTTGACCGTCTTTCCATCGATCGTCGCGGTCGCGCCGACCGTCCCCTGAACCTGCGACAGGAATGGGTTGCGCAGGCCGGTGGGGGTGTCGAACTGGTAGATCGTGACGTGCACGATCGAGTTGGCTGGGACCGAGTAGACGGTGCTGCGCACCCATTGATCGCCGCTTCTGACCAGGTAGGAGACCCAGTCGGGGTGCGACGGGCTGTATTTCTTGCCCACCGCCGCGACCGTCTCGAGCGTGAGGTCGGTGCCGCTGCTGCCGGCCGGCGCGGTGGTGGCGGCGACCGTCTTCGGCAAGCTCGTCGCCCAGTCGGCGACGTACAGGCCGATCAGCACTCCCATCACCGCCACGGCGGTCCCAACCCCGATCAGCTTCTTGACGAACAGGCTCAACGCAATACCCCCCGCTCACCTCAATGGCTCCCTGGCTCGCGGCGAGTCTATACAAACGAGGGGCGTCGAAGTGGCCCAGGCGCGCGCGAAGCGGCCTGAAAGTCCGCAAATAGCGGCTGGCCAGACGGCCCGCGCCACAACCGTCTCCCCGTCGAGCCCTATGGTTGGGAGCGATGGCAAAGGACACCGAGAAGCTGATCCGCCAGCTGTCGCTGATCTCCTACCTGATGGCCGAGCGCCGGCCTGTGACGGCTCTTGAGATCCGGCGCGACGTGGAGGGCTACAGCGGCATGAACGAGGACGCGTTCGCGCGGCGCTTCTACGCCGATCGCTCAGAGCTCGAATCGCTGCGCATCCAGCTGACCGTCGAGCGCCCCGCCGACGGGGCGGCCGAGCAGGAGAACTATTCGCTGCGCCCGGAGAACTTCCATTTGTCGCCGATCGCGTTCACCGACAAGGAGCTCGCCGCGCTGCAGACGGCGCTCAGCCTGCTGGACGGTGAATTCGCCTATGCCGAGCCTCTGCGCTTGGCCCTGCAGCAGATCACCTGGGGGCGCCCCAGCCCGCTGCGGGCGCCCGAGCAGCGTTCGGTTGCGCTCGGCATCACGGCCTCCGCCGGCGGTCACGAGCTCTCGGCGCGCCTGGCGAAGGTGGAGACGGCGATCTTCCGCAACAAGACGATCCTGTTCGACTACTACACGATGGAGCGCGACGAGGTGGGCCCCCG
>CAAGKR010323191.1_pt1 | contig 13739 bp, 17 predicted proteins | sample 2556971 | NCBI WGS metagenome assembly CAAGKR01 (sample SAMEA5207829, study PRJEB30636) | soil metagenome | biome: forest; feature: boreal; material: soil | place: USA | collected 2011-09 | depth 1 m | reverse complement strand
GCTGCGCAAAGCGGAATAGAAACAGAAATCGGCGGGAAAGTCATACCCCCGGCGTCGTCCCGAGCGTAGCCGCTTTTCAGGCGGAGCGAGGGATCTCGCGCGTGGCCACAACCGCAGTAGCACATTCTCATGAAACTTCATATCAACGGCGAAGAACGCGATTTCAGCGGTTCTCCCACTCCTTTTACCCTTGCGGCGCTAGTCGAAAGCCTCGGCATGAAGTCCGACCGAGTGGCCGTGGAGCTGAATCGCGACATCGTGCCCCGCGACCGCTGGGCTGAAACCATGCTCAACGAGGGAGACCGCCTGGAAATCGTCCACTTCGTCGGCGGCGGCTCCGTCTCCCTCTCCTGCCAGGAACTCTCTTAGTCACCCCTCCTCTCCGATTCTTTGCTTGATCCACAGGCCCCCATGCCTAAAATGTTTGAAACATTTTGCACGGCAATTGTTTCAAACATATTTGGGGGATCATGCAAGATTGCTTTACATCGCAAGAGGTGATCGCACTGACCGGCATCACGCCGCGCCAGCTCCAGTGGTGGGATGAGCGCGGGGTCGTCAAGCCCGAACGCGAAGGCCATCGCCGTCTGTATTCCATGAATCACCTCACAGAAGTGGCCGTGATCTGCGAACTCCGGCGCAAAGGATTCTCGCTGCAGGGCGTGCGCAAGGTTATGCGCTTTCTCGATCGCGAGATTGGTAAGGGGTTAGCCGAGATCGTCAGCCGCAGCTCCGACTACCACCTGCTGACCGACGGGACCCATCTTTATCTCGAGACTTCCGCGCGCCAGATCGTCGACATTCTGAAAAATTCAGACCAGCCCATCCTGGCCGTGTGCCTGAGCGATGCGGTGCGGCAGGTGCGAGCTGGGGTCATCTCCGGAAAGGCGAATACTTCGGTAACGTCGCCGGATTACCGCAAGCGTGCTAAAAAAGTTTCGTAGGCCAGCAACGGGGATTGCAGCACAAACCAGCACTTCGGACACAGGAGGAAGACATGGTCGGTGAACTGGACCTTCTCAATGAGTGGATTCCGGAACAGATGCAGCCAGGTACCGTCTTCGTGCTGGAAAATGCCGGCGAGATCGGCGAAAAGGAAGATCCCTACTGGGCCGTGTTGTCCTGCCCTTCGTGCGGCATGCTGGGCCTGATCACGCGCAAACAGATCAACGGCTTCCTGCCCGTCATCTGCGGCTCGGAGCATTGCTCCGCGCAGTTCTTCATCCGCGACAACGAAGTCGTGGTCCGCAAACCCTTCTAAGTCGTCCAATTCTCCAACACCTTTGTCATCCTGAGGCGGCGCACTTTGCCGCCGAAGGATCTATGCAACTTCTTCCCACAGAAAGCATGTGCCTGCTGCGAAGCGTTGCACAGGTCCTTTCGCTTTGCTCAGGACGACTAAACTATGAACGAGCCTTTACTTCCTGCAGTTGCACCGGAACCTGCTCCACAATCTCAATTCCAAATCCTTCCAGCGCGGCCACTTTCTTGGGACGGTTCGTCAGCAGCCTGATCCGATGCAGGTTCAAATCCGAAAGAATCTGCGCCCCAATCCCCACCTCCCGCTGAATCTGCTTTTCGTTGTCGTATAGCGCGGTAAGTCTCTGCCCGCGATGGAAACCGAGTGCATTACGCTCGCCCACTTTCTCGACCGAGAATCCCTGCGAGGTCTGGTGCAGGTAGATCAGAGCTCCGCACCCATCCTCGGAAATGCGGCGGAGAGCGCCTTGCAGCGTGGCGTGGCATTCGCATCCAGTCGCTCCGAAGACGTCGCCCATCAGGCAATGCGCGTGCATTCGAACCAGCACCGGATCTTTGCTGTGCTCAACGTCTCCACGAACCAGCGCCACGTGCGACTCGCCCCCATCGACTTCGCTCGCATAGGCGATCATGCGAAACTCGCCAAAGCGCGTGTCGATCAGCGCCTCGCCCACGCGATGCACGTAGCGCTCATGCGCCATGCGGTAGCGAATCAGTTCAGCCACCGTTAGCATCTTCATCTTGTGCTCAAGGCAGAATTCGATCAGGTCGGGCACGCGCGCCATGCTGCCGTCGTCCTTCATGATCTCGCAGATGATTCCCGCCGGAACCATTCCCGCGAGCCGTGCAAGATCGACCGAAGCTTCCGTTTGCCCGGCCCGCACCAGCACTCCGCCTTTCCGGGCGCGAAGCGGGAACATGTGTCCGGGACGCGCTAAATCCGAAGGCTTCGTCGCCGGGTCGATCGCCACCTGAATCGTGCGCGCCCGGTCGTGTGCTGAGATGCCCGTTGTCACGCCCGTGCGCGCGTCGATCGCCTCACAAAAAGCGGTCCCGAACTGCGACGTATTCTCCGACGTCATCGGACCGATGTTCAGGTGCTCAAGCCGCTCCTCGGTCATCGCCAGGCAAACCAGCCCGCGTCCGAACTTGGCCATGAAGTTGATGGCTTCGGGCGTGACCTTCTCGGCCGCCAGCGTGAGGTCGCCTTCGTTCTCGCGGTCTTCGTCGTCGACGACGACAATCATGCGGCCAGCGCGGATTTCCTCAATCGCGTCAGGAACGTCGGTAAATGGGGTCTGCGAGCTCATAGTGACGCGATTTTATCAGTACTGGCAAGGATTTTCGCGTTGGATATCCACGGAACTCAGGTCTTCCTTCGTGCGCCTTAGTGTCCTTCGTGGTTAACGTTTTTGACTACGTTTCTGAGAGCATGGCCTCTAAGTGCGAGACCTTCGGTACCATCTGGGAATGCCGATCACCATCGACGACCTGCGGCGCCACGCGGTCTCCCGGAGCCTCTTCTCCCCAACCACGCTCAAGCGTGCTCTCCATCGCATGGGGTTTGTACAAGCCGATCCGATTCGCGCTCCAGCACGCGCGCAGGACCTGATCCTGCGCCATCGCGTTAAGGATTACCGCGCTGGCGACCTCGAACGCCGCTACACAAAGCTCGGCGTCGACGAAGATTTCTTCATCAACTACGGTTTTGTGACGAGGAATCTGCAGGCGTTCATGCATCCGCGTTCCGATAGCAGCGCCCCTCCCGAAGGCCGCCTGCCATGGCCTGCCGCGCGCCGAAAGCGAGCCGAACTCTTGCTGGAATTCGTGCGCCAGCGCGGCGTCGTGCACCCCCAGGAAGTCGACGATCATTTCTCCCACGGCAAGGTCCAGAACTACTGGGGAGGCCAGTCGAACGCTACGACTCATCTCCTGGATGCCATGCATTACCAGGGTTTACTGCGAGTCGTGCGGCGCGAGGCCGGGATCCGTCTGTACACCGCGCACCAACACCCACCCGGACCGGCCGACGATACTGCACGCAGCGCTCGGATCGACGCGCTCGTCGATGCTGCGGTCCACGTCTACGCACCCCTGCCTGCGCCCAGCCTTAGGCTTCTCGTGCGCCGGCTGCGCTTTGCCACGCCGCAGTGGCAGCGGCAGTTGACTGCCGCTTTGCGACGCGCTCAAGAACGGCTTACCCATGCAGAGGTTGACGGCCTGGACTGGTTTTGGCCCGCCGGGGAGGACCCGACGCGTAGTGCTCCGCCAGACACCGTGCGCTTGCTGGCCCCCTTTGATCCCGTCGTATGGGACCGCGCCCGCTTCGAGCGATTGTGGGGCTGGGTGTACCGCTTCGAAGCTTATACGCCTGCCTTGAAGCGCAAGCGCGGTTATTACGCCCTCCCGTTGCTCTGGCGTGATCGAGTGATTGGCTGGAGCAACCTCTCGGTCAACACTGGCGAGCTCAAGGCTGACTTCGGCTATTTCGATTCGCGTCCGCCGCGCGATAGCCTCTTCCAGCGCGAACTTCAACTGGAACTGGATCGCATGCGAATCTTTCTGGGGCTGAAATCGTGATGGAGCCAGTGACAAAGGGTTTGGATAGACCTTTCAGACCGGTTCGGAATGACAAGAATTCTGTGTTTGGCGAGATGTTTTGCACAGGCTGATTGTGACCGTTGATACAGCAAGTTTTCAGAACAATCGTTAAAGTATTGTCATTTAGAGTGTTGTCATTCCGAACGGCATTAGCCGTGAGGAACCTGCTGTCCTTTGGAGTGGCAATGGTGCGTGAGCGGCGCTACTACGTGTACATCATGGCGAGCAAGAGCCGGGTGATCTACGTCGGCATGACGGGATTCCTCATGGCCCGGGTCCTGCGGCACAGGGCGGGTGAGGGCGGAGCGTTCACCCGGGAGTATCGTCTGCATCGACTGGTCTACTGTGAGTCGTTTCAGAATGTCGAGAACGCGATCGCGCGGGAAACCGAGATTAAGAGTTGGCGGCGCGAGAAGAAAGTGGAGTTGATTCGGCGTGAGAATCCGACGTGGGAAGATTTGGCGGCGGGGTGGGGTGAAGCTGTGGGGATGAGGGTGGGGAAAGCAGGTTCCTCCCCGGTCTTTTAGACCGGTTCGGAATGACAAGAATTCGGTGTTGGAGCGATGTTTCGCACAAGCGAATTGTGATTGGTGATGCTGCAAGACCGATGACACTGCCAGTCGCCAGATCGATCCCTTAAAGTTTGTCATTCCGAACGGCTTTTAGCCGTGAGGAACCTGCTGTCCCTTCGGAGTGGCAACGGTGGCGGGTGGCGCACGCTTGATTTTCTGCGTACATCATTTTCACCGAAGGGCACCGGGCCTTGTTGAGCTACCATACGGAATGAGTTCGTACTCGTGAGGTCGCATCACCGCGCCCACGTCGCCCGAACATTGGACTTTCAAATGCTGCCCGACCTCACGAAAATCAAGAGTCGCGCGAATCGGGATTTGCTCCGATGGGTACGCCAACAGGTCCCCGCCGTGACGCCGCTGATTCAGGGCGTGGCGACCTTTCGCCAGCACGAAGGCAAGGTGGGAAAGATCATTAGGATGACAGTTCTGAGGCGACGGTCGACTGTCACGAGTCCGGGTTCGAGTTTACGGTCGGTCGGGATGAGATGCGACAGTTTGACATTCAAGCGATTCAGCAAAAGCTGCTGGACCTTGCGAAGCGAGTAGGGGAGGAGCAGTCGAAGCGCATGCTGGAGGTTGCGCGTGAGGCCGCCGATTCTGTTGGAAACGCAGTTCACACCGGAGGTGAATTGACACCTGACAAGTTTCTGGAGGTATTCCGCCGGATCGAGATGGATTTCGATCCCGAGACTCTTGAACCCGCACCAGGTTTTGTTTGGGTCATGCATCCCGAGACTGCCGCGACCGTCGTTCCTAAGATCAAGGAATGGGAGAAAGACCCCGAGTTTAACGCCCAATACAGTGCGATCATAAACACGAAGCGCGAGGAATGGCGTGATCGAGAGGCTAGTCGAAAACTGGTTGATTAGCGTGGGCGAGCGAGGTTATGAGGTTGCTTTCGTTCAGCTCTTGGCGGCCGAAGGGCACCGGGTCAATCCAAGGCCCAGTTCATCATCCCTTCGAGCATGGCAAGGACATTCTGACGTTCGCGCCTACTGGCGAATTACACGCCTATCAGCTGAAGGGTCCCGACCTAATTAAGCTAGAGGACTTCGAAAGGATTCAAGGGCAACTGTTCGCACTTGCCGGCACGGCAATTACGCATGCGGCAGTTACACCGGCGCGACGTGCCGACCGTGTGTTCCTAGTGACGAACGCCGCCCTAACGCCGCCCGTCCGTGACCGGATCGAGCGGTTCAATCTGGCGAACATTCCCGCAGGTTGGCCGCCGGTCGAACCGATTGAGCGTGAGCAACTTCTAACGGGCGCAGGACTCCGAGACGAACGCGACTTCTTCAAATCTCAAATCAGCGGCCGATGTAGCGGGGGGGGGCCGTTTACCTTAATATATGGCGCGTAAGATGGGGCGCCGTTATGGATGGCAGTTTGTGCCCTAAAATTTGTTTGGTCAAGATGAAAGTTCCTGCACACTGAACCGAGCGCCCGCGGCGAGTTTTCCTCATTCTTGCCCCCCAAACGCTGCTGTTGGCTTAAGAACTGGGGTCTAGTTTGGGAGAAAGGGAGGCCTTGGGGTCTTTCTTCTCTATTGAAAACAAGCCATTTGGCCTCCAAGAAGTCTTTCTTCACCAGCACTTTTTTCCCATTGCAAGAACTTGCAGGACTCGATAGGCTGTGTCCACTTGATGTTCAATTGCGCCGAAGTTTGGCGATTTCACTGATAGTACTGACCCCCCCCTTAACGCATTGCAAGTGATCGGTATTCGCTTGTCTGGTAGCAAATCAACGCAGTGGCCGCGTTCGTGGGAGTTTTGTCCAAACCCCGAATGTGACTGAGAGGGCGGAGCCATGAACGGGGAGGCGCGGGTGGCGGGAAATAACTTGCCGGTCGATTGCAGTGCGACCCTCGACCCGACGCGCTGGTACGCGCTTCGAACTCGTTCGCGCCACGAAAAACTGGTAGCGCGGCAGTTGGAGAGCCAGGGCATCCAGGCCTTCCTTCCCGTTGTCACCAAGATCAGCAACTGGAGCGACCGCCGCAAGGAAGTGGAACTGCCATTGTTTTCCGGATATGCGTTCGTGAAGTTGGATCACTCGTCGAACGATCGAGTTCGTGTTCTGCAGACGCAAGGGGTGGTCAACTTCGTGGGAGTGCAAGGTTCTGGAATTCCGATCCCCGATCAGGAGATCGAGAACATCAGTACTCTTCTGGCCAGCAAGGTTTCTTACCAGGAACGACCCTACCTTCACATTGGCCAGCGGGTGCGGGTTTGCGGAGGAGCGCTGGATGGCGTGGAAGGCATCCTGGCAGCAGAGAACAGCGATCGCAGCTTGGTGATTTCGGTGGGATTGATCCAGCGATCGTTGAGTGTAAGAGTTGCCGGCTATAACGTGGAAGCGATTTAGTTTTTTCTCCCCTTCTTGGAAAGCTGAGTTCAAAAAGATCAAAGGTGGTAGCGAGGTGCACTTTATGAACGAACTACAAGTGAAAGCCAGCAAGATTGAATCCCAGCAGCCGACGGCGAAGCCGTCTCGTAGCGACATCGCCGCGTCGGACCTGTCGCAGAATCCGCCATCGTTGCGCAGCCTTCGGGTCGAAGCCGAGATCTACGCCATCAGCAAAACACTGGAATATACCGGTTGGAACCGGCGGCGTGCGGCTCAGTTGCTGTCCATCAGCTATCGCGGGATTCTATACAAGATCCGCCAGCACAACCTGACCCCGCGTTCTCGCGGGCAACAGGAACCGGTGGGCGAGATCCTGAAGGCAGAGTCTCAGGGTTGAGTGCACTAGGTCGGGGCCGTTCGCAACTGGACGGACCCACTGGCCGCTCGTCCGTAATTAGGTTTGTCACACTGGAATCATCTCCAGGCGCCACAGGGGCAGTGCCACCAAGTTAGAGGAGTCGCAATGATGAAGAGTTTTGTATCGCCAATACGATTGTTCGCAGTGCTTCTGGCCGCTTCCGCTGTGTGCGCGGCGCAGGGAGACAAGTCCCCGGTTCCAGCCGCCACTTTGGTGACTGCGAACCAGCCAGCCGCAACGGCCCCTGAGTTCCAGCAGCGCACTCCGCGCTACCACATCGAAGCCGGTGATTCGTTCGATCTCACGTTCGAACTGAGCCCGGAGTTTAACCAGGTGGGGGTCGCGGTCCAACCGGACGGCTTCGTCACCCTGCGAGGAGTTGGCGACCTGAGGGTCGCGGGCCAGACCGTGCCGGAGTTGACGCAAACGCTGCGAACCGCCTACTCCAAGATTCTGAACGATCCGTTGATCTCGGTGGTCCTAAAGGACTTTGAAAAACCCTACTTCGTGGCTGGCGGACAGGTGTCAAAGCCCGGCAAGTACGACATGCACGGACAGATCACGGTGACGCAGGCGATTGAGATTGCCGGAGGCTTTCAGTCGAGCGCAAAACACTCGCAAGTGATGTTGTTTCGCCGCGTTGACGATCAATGGACCGAGGCGAAGCTGATCAACGTGAAAAAGATGGAGAAGCGCGGGGATCTGAAGGAGGACCCATTTCTTCATCCCGGCGACATGCTCATTGTCCCGAAGAACACGATGTCGAAGATCGATCGCTTTATTCCGAATCTGAGCATGGGTTCCTATCTTCCACTGACACTTCCGTAAGGGAATGGCTCGTTGGATACGTCCGGACTACGAAAGAACATACGGAGAGAATATGACTGAAGCAATGAATAGCCACGGGCACCGACCCTATTCGTTTACCGCGAGAGACGTCGTCGCAATCGGATTTCGTCACCAGCGAGTTCTGGTTCTGTGTTTCCTCGGAGTTGTGCTTGGCGTGAGCCTTTCCGCCTTGTTCCTGCCCACGAAGTACCGTGCCGAAACCAAACTGCTGGTCAAGCGCGAACGCGTGGATCCCGTAGTCTCGCCGGAGCAGAACGCTCCTATGACTTTTCACGATACCGTGAGTGAGGAAGAGATCAACTCCGAAGTGGAATTGATTCAGAGCCAGGACGTTCTGCAAAAAGTGGTTGTGACTTGCGGCCTGGACAAAAAGAAGTTCCTGTCGAGCCTGCTGCATCCTGGACAGACTCCGGCAAATCGCACGGACAAAGCGGTACTGGACCTGCGTTCCGACCTGCAGTTGGAAGTCATCAAGAAAACCAACGTCATCAGTATCGCCTACGAGTCGCACGATCCGCGGCTGGCGCAGAGGGTCCTCGCCACACTGGATGACGCCTATCTCCAGAAGCACCTGGACGTGCATCATCCCACGGGGCAGTTTCAGTTCTTTGACGAGCAGGCGGAACAGTACAAGAAAGACATGATGGCCACCGAGGCCCAGCTCAAAGGATTCGCCGGCCAGCAAGGCGGTGTGGCGCCCACCACCCAGCGCGATATGACCTTACAGAAGCTGGCTGATTTCAATGGATCGCTGGAGACCACCCGCGCCTCGATTGCGGAAACGCAAAAGCGGATCACGGATCTTGAAAGCCAGGTTCATTCCACTCCGACCCGAATCACTTCTCAAATGAAGCAGGGAGATAACGCCCAGGTCCTGCAAAACCTTAAGGCGACCCTGCTCACACTCGAAATGAAGCGCACGGAATTGCTCACGAAGTACCAGCCCACCTACCCGCTGGTTCAGGAAGTGGATAAGCAACTGTTGGACACACGTCTGGCACTGACTAAAGAAGAGACCTCGCCCGTCAAGGAAGAGACTACCGACCAGAATCCAACCTACGCGTGGGTCAATTCCGAACTGGCTAAGGCCAAGGCGGACCTGAGCGGATTTCAGGCTCGCGAGACCGCTCTCACCTCTATCGTCAATGTTTATATGGCGCAGGCTCGGCAGTTGGACCAGCAGGGAATTCTGCAAGGCGACTTGATGCGTACGGAGAAGGCCGACGAAGCGAACTATCTTCTGTACACCAAGAAGAAAGAAGAAGCGCGAATTGAGGACGCACTGGACCGGACGCGCCTTTTGAACGTCTCGGTCGCGCAAGGTCCGATGTTGCCGAGTTTGCCGACGCGGTCTCCATGGGTCTTCGCGTTAGTCGCTTGCCTGTTGGCGGCGGCCGTAAGTCTCGGAGTTGTGTTTGCGATCGACTATGCGGACCAGTCGTTCCGCACTCCGTCAGAAGTGCTGTCTGAATTGCGGATCCCGGTGCTGGCAGCGGTTCCAATCCACAGGACGAATGGCCTGCACTATGGAAATGGCAACGGTAATGGAAACGGTCACGGTCAGGCTGAGGTTAGCTTTGACCAGACCGGCACAGACAGTCCCATCATCCAGGAGCGAGGTTAAGGGCCATGTTTCTAGACTTTTTCGGCCTTCGAGAGCAGCCTTTCGGTGTCACTCCGGACCCGCGATATCTCTATCTCGGTCCGGGGCACCGGGAAGCCCTGGCATCTCTTTATTACGGGATTGAGGCGAATCGGGGATTCCTCTCTTTGATCGCCCGGCCAGGAATGGGCAAGACCACATTGCTCTTTCACCTGCTGGCGAAGTTCGATCACACCGCCCGCACGGCGTTCTTGTTTCAAACGCAGTGCAGTTCGCGGGAGTTCATGCGGTTCCTGCTGGCTGAGATCGGCATCGAGAGCGAATCGCAGGACTTTGTCCGCATGCACGAGCAGTTCAACCGATGCCTGGTGCAGGAAGCGCGAGCCGGCAAACGTTTCATCGTAGTCATCGACGAGGCGCAAAACCTGGATGCCACGGTGTTAGAGACCGTGCGTCTGCTGTCTGATTTCGAAACGCCGCAGGCAAAGTTGCTGCAGATCATTCTGGTGGGCCAACCTGGACTGGCGGATAAGTTGGCGAGTCCTTCCCTCACGCAGTTGCGGCAGCGCATTACCTCAGTCAGTGGCTTGAGCCCGCTTACCCGCGAAGAGACTGGACGCTTCATCGACCACCGCCTGCAAGTGGCCGGGCACAAAGGCGCACGATTGTTTTCGCCAGAGGCTCAGGAATTGATCGCACAGGTCAGTGAAGGCATCCCGCGGCAGATCAATAACTACTGTTTTCACACGCTTTCTCTAGCTTGCGCGATGCGGAAAAAGACAGTGGACGTCGCCATGGTGCGGGAAGTAACCCACGATCTGGACATCCACCGCTTTGTTTCCGATGTGGGATCGTCATCGCACCGGCACTCGGCCGGGAACGGATTAAACGGAACGAACGGCTCGAATGGATCGAACGGCGATCCCTTTCATCCAGTTGAGGAGTTGACTGGAGTAGCCCGGGAGTATTCAAGTCTGCCAGCCAACTCAGATAGCGCCGCGAAGGACTACCTGAGTCCGGCCGAAGCGATCGAACACATGCGCGATGTAGCACGGTTGTTGCATAACTGGCGAAACGGTTCGGGCCGTCCCGACCGGCAGCCAGCCTAGCCGCCAAGTAGCGGCGTCCGTAGCAAAAGCAGGGCACCAAGAATCCTAGAGGTATTACGGGACCTTATGAGCAGAAATTTTGAACTGATGCAAAACTTGGGCAAGGAACGGGAAATGTTTCAGGCCTCCACGGAAGCGACCGCCGTTGAAGAACCCGTCAACGTCGCGCAACCGGTTGAACTGCAGCCACTGCAGTTGAAGATGGAAGACGCGCAGCGGGATGAGATTTTCAAACTCGTGCAGCGCGTATTCCTGATGCCGGGAGAGAAGTCCCGCGTGGTCGTGGTCTCGGGGATGGAATCCGGCAACGGCAGCAGTTGGATTTGCGCTCGCATGGCCGAAGTGCTTGCCGCCCAGACTTCCGGATCGGTCTGCGTGGTGGACGCGAATCTGCGGTCTCCTGGATTGCACCGGGAATTCGGTGTGCCCAATCACTATGGTCTCACCGACGCGCTACAGGTTACCGAGCCGATCCGCCGATTTGTGACTTCGCTCTCCCGTCCGAATCTCTGGCTGCTGAGTTGCGGCGCGGAAGTCGAAGGCATGCAGACCCTGCTCGGTTCCGACCGTATGCGCGCTCTGTTGCCGGAACTGCAGAGAGAGTTCGATTACGTGTTGATTGATGCGCCCTCCATGGGATCGGGCGACGACAGCGTCATGCTGGGCCGCAGCGCCGAAGGCGTGATTCTGGTTCTGAGAGCCAACTCGTCACGACGCGAGACTGCGCGCAAAGCCGTGCGAAATCTCGAAAACGCCAATGTTCGTGTTCTGGGCGCCGTGCTCAACCACCGCACGTTCCCGGTTCCTGAAGCCATATACCGGAAACTGTAGAGACCAAAAATGTTCGATAACTTAAATGCAGACCTGAGCAGGGCGATGCGGGAAACGCGCAACGACCCCGACTGGAAACCGAGCTGGCGCCAAAAGGTGAACGTCGCGATTCGGCATGCTACCTGGCCGGTGATTGCCTATCGCTATGGCCACTGGACGCTGGGCGTGCGCATTCCTGTGATCGGCCAGTTATTGCGGATCAGTGGACTGATTTTCCGCAAGTGGACCGAGCTGTTCACCAGCGTACACATTGATGTAAATGCCAAGATTGGTCCGGGTTTTGTCATTCATTCGGTGTATGCGATCAATTTGGGGAAGACCACGATTGGCGAAAACTTTACGATTGCCACGGGATGCCTGATCTCTCACGCATGCCGCGGCATTGGCGACAACGTTTACTTTGGTCCCGGAGCTAAGCTGGTGGGTGACGCGAAGATTGGCAGCAACGTGGTAATCGCGGCCAACAGCTTGGTGCTCACCGACGTTCGCAGCAACATGATGGTCATGGGAGTTCCGGCGCGCATCAAGTTGCCGGGTGGCCGTCCACAACGGTTCGTGAAGAAAGCGGCTGTGGCGACGGTTCCCGCGCCAGCCGCGGCGGCGCCAGCCGCATCGGCGCCAGCGGCGGCGAAGTCGGTCCCCGAGCGGTCCACCGCTTCTGTAACGGCATAACGAAGCTCAAGGGTACTTGGGCCAGATCGAGCGACTAGGAGAAAGACAACCTTGGACTTTGCATGGAACGAAGAGCAGGCTGCATTTCGTAAGGAGGTCCTGCGATTCGCTCGCGAGGAACTTAAAGATGACGTCATCGCGCGCGACCACAATGAAGAATTCTCCCGCCCTCTCTGGGAGAAATGTGCAAAGTTCGGTATTCAGGGCTTGCCGATTCCGGTGGAATATGGTGGCGGCGGCGCTGACATCCTAACTACAGTTTGTGCTCTGGAAGCCCTGGGATACGGCTGCCACGACAACGGGCTGCTGTTTTCGATCAACGCGCATATGTGGAGTTCCGAGATTCCGATCTGGAATTTTGGCACGGAGGAGCAGAAGCGAAAGTATCTTCCAGGTCTGGTGAGTGGCGGTTTGGGATTGCACGCCATGACCGAGCCGGGATCCGGTTCGGATGCGTACAGCCTGAAGACGCGAGCCGAACGCAAGGGAGATCGGTACATCCTGAACGGTTCGAAGACGTTCAGCAGCAATGCTCCGAATGCGGACGTCACGATCGTTTTCGCCAATCTCGATCCCAGCCGCGGTCCAAACGGCGTTACGGCATTCCTGGTCGACAAGGGAACGCCGGGCTTCACCGTCGGCCGCAAGCTGCACAAGATGGGATTGCGCACCTCACCCATGGCGGAACTCGCGCTGCAGGATTGCGAGATTCCGGTGGAGAACCTGCTAGGCAAGGAATTCGGCGGGCAGGCGGTGTTCACATCTTCGATGGAGTGGGAGCGGATCTGCATCCTGGCCAGCCATCTGGGCGCCATGCAACGCATCATGGAGACCTGCGTGAAGTACGCCAGAGAGCGCAAGCAATTCGGCGAACCCATCGGCAAGTTTCCGGCGATTTCCAACAAGATCGCCGACATGGATATACGCCTGGAAACTGGGCGGCTGGCACTGTACAAGGCCGCGTGGATGAAGAGCCAGGGCCGGCATCCGTTGCGCGAGGCGTCGATCGCGAAGGTGTATGTGAGCGAGGCGTGCGTACAGAGTTGCCTGGAAGCGATCCAGTTGCACGGTGGTTATGGCTACATGACCGAGTATGAGCTGGAGAGGGAATTGCGCGACGCCGTGGCGGGCACGATTTACTCGGGAACTTCAGAAATACACCGGGTGATCATCGCGAACATGCTGGGTCTCTGATGGTTGTTTTGGTTTCGTCGTTTTCCTTTTGTCCCCCACACTAAATCCAATTGGGCAGGATTCTCGATCATGGCATACGTACTGCAGCAATTGTTAAAGAAGAGCGCGAAGGCTTATCCGGAGAAGCCAGCGGTGTGGGCCCGCGGCAAGAGCATTACTTATCGGGAGTTGGACGAGCGCTCGAACCAGTTGGCTCATCTTCTGCGTGAGAAGGGAATCAACAAGGGCGATCGCGTCGGTTTGTTTTTCCCCAAGTGCGTGGAATCGATTATCAGCATGCT
>CAAGKR010289549.1_pt1 | contig 13740 bp, 10 predicted proteins | sample 2556971 | NCBI WGS metagenome assembly CAAGKR01 (sample SAMEA5207829, study PRJEB30636) | soil metagenome | biome: forest; feature: boreal; material: soil | place: USA | collected 2011-09 | depth 1 m | reverse complement strand
GGGTGTAGATGGAGCGGGATGAAATGGACGCTCGTCCCGATCTGGGCTGCCCGCAGGTGCTCGACGACCGCCGCGCGGCGGGTCGCGCCGCCGTCGCGCAGACGGATGGCATAGAGGTGCCATGCGTGGACGTCGCCCGGAGCGGCCTCCGGAGGCAACTCCAGGGTGTCCAGCAGGCCGGCCGCGAGGAAACCCTCGCGATACCGTCGAGCCACGCGCGCGCGCTCCAGACGCATCGCCTCGGCCCGCTCCAGTTGCACCAGCCCGATAGCCGCCGCAATGTCGGTCATGTTGTACTTGAAGCCGACATCCTCGATCTCGTAGTACCAGTGGCCCGCCGCCGTGTAGCGCTGCCAGGCGTCTTGACTGATGCCATGGAGGCGCATCATCCGGGCGCGGTCTGCAATCACGTCGGAGTCGGTCACGAGCATCCCGCCCTCACCTGTCGTGACCGTCTTGGTGGCATAGAAGCTGAGCGCTCCCGCAGTGCCGATTGAGCCCGCGGCCCGGCCGCCCTGGAAGGCCGGGAGCGCATGGGCCGCATCCTCGATCACCGCCAGACCATGCTGGGCAGCCAGCTCGTTGATCGCGCTCATATCGGCCATCAACCCACCGAAGTGGACGACCAGGATCGCGCGCGTCGCGGGCCGGATGTGCGGTTCGATCGTCGTCGCGGTGACATTCAGCGTGCGCGCGTCGACATCGGCGAGGCGGGGCCGGGCGCCCAGGTAGCGCACGACTTCGCCGCAGGCAGCGAAGGTATACGTGGGCACGATGACTTCGTCGCCCGGAGCGATGTGCAGTGCCTCGAGCGCCAGGTGCAGGGCGGCCGTGGCTGAATTCACCGCGACCGCGTGGCGCGTTCCGACAAACGCCCGGACGGCCTCCTCGAAGGCGATGGTCCGTGGGCCGGTGGTCAGCCAGCCCGAGTCAAGAACCTCGAGGACGGCGGCTCGCTCCGCGGGCGTGATCGACGGTCGGTGGAATGGGATCGGCGATCCGGCGCCGGCCTGTCCGACCACGTCAGGATGAGGCTACGGCTACTGGGTGCCCGGACGACTGGACGAATATGCCGGAGGTCGCCAACAACTGGCGGATCAGTCGGTCGTCGGCCGCTTCGGCGGCGGTCGCCAGGGCTGGCACCAGGGTCGCGAGCGACTGGCGCAGGGCCGGGCGACCGGTCGCCGTGGCCCGCAGGATCCGCGGGTGGATCGTCTCCTCCATCGCCTCGTGATCATAGAAGAGCTGTTCCTCCAAACGCTCGCCCGGCCGCAGGCCGGTGTAGACGATCGTTACGTCCTTGGGATCTCTGCCCATCAGCCGGATCATGTCGTGGGCCAGATCGACAATTCGCACCGGGTCGCCCATATCGAGGATGAAGATATCGGCGGTCGCGTCCGACGCACCGGCCTCGAGGATCAGGGAGACCGCCTCCGGGATGGTCATGAAGTAGCGGGTTGCATCGGGGTGGGTGATAGTCAACGGCAGTCCCGTCGCCAGCTGGTGCTCGAAGATAGGCACAACGCTGCCGCTTGAGCCCAGGACATTGCCGAAGCGCACCGCGAAATGAGGCCGGCCCAGTTCCTGGCCCTTGGCGGTGGTCAGCAGTTCCGCCAGGCGTTTGGTGGCGCCCATCACGCCGACCGGTTGGACGGCCTTGTCCGTCGAGATCAGCACGAAGCGCGAGACCCCCGCGCGGCCGCACGCGTCGAGGACGTTGCGTGTACCGACCACGTTGGTCAGGACAGCCTCCGCAGGATGGACTTCACAGATCGGTACGTGCTTGAGGGCAGCGGCATGGAATACGACATCCGGTTGCGTCGATGAGATCAGGTGCTCGACCGACGCGGCCGACCGGACGTCGCAGAGCGTTGCCTCGGCGGCTGGACCGGTCGTGCCCCGCCGCTCGCCGAGCTCACGGTCAATCGCCCACAGGGCGGCCTCATTGTTGTCGGAGACGATCAGCCGACGCGGCCCCAGCGTCAGGATCTGGCGGGCCAGTTCGCTGCCGATCGAGCCTCCAGCGCCAGTGACGAGGACCGTCGCTCCGTTCATGTAGCCGGTCAGCTCGGCCAGGTCGATACGTACCGGTTCCCGCCGCAGGAGGTCTTCTACCTGGATCGGTCGGATGCGGTGGTCCTTCGCGGCGAGGTGACCCAGCATGTCGGCGAACGGCGGGACGGTACGCACAGTGAGCCCCAGGGCCTGCCCAGCATCCAGCGCTCGCCGCACGACCGCACCGGAGGCCGAGGGCATCGCTACCACGAGCTCACGTGCATGGGTCGTCCGAACAGCGGCCGGCATCTCTTCGAGCCCGCCGAAGATGCGTACCCCATGGAGCCGCGACCCGCGCTTGCTCGGGTCGTCATCGACGAAACCGACGACTTTCATCGCCATCGCCGGGTCGTGGAGCGCCATCCGACCGAGGGCTGCGCCAGCCGCGCCCGCGCCGTACACGATGCTCTCTACGCCGGCCTCGTGAACGCCCGCGGAGCGGCCCGCATTCTCCAGGGCCAGGCGCAGCACGAAGCGGCCGCCGCCGGTCAGGACGAGGCTCAGGAGGCCCTCGAGCACCAGAAAGGACCGTGGCAGCCCGCTCGTGCCCGGCACGTTCAGTGCGGACAGGATGAGGAACAGTGCGCCGCAAATGACGGAGGCGGTGGCCACAGCGGCCACGATGCCGATCATCTCGCGCACGCTCGCGTAGCGCCACTCCCGGCGGTACAGGCCGAACGCGACGTTGCAGATCGGCTGGATCAGGATGGGCAGAAGGGCGACCGGCAGGTAGGGTCGGACCGACCCGAAGACATTGTTGGCGTCGAACCTCAGCGCGAAGGCGCCGAAGATCGCGAGCGAGATGGCCACGAGGTCATACAGGAAGAGGTGACGTCCTCGGAGCGTGAAACGACTCACCGTTCCCGACCCCGGTGCGCCCAGATCAATCGTCGCATTCGCCCCTGAGGCCTCCCTCCCTGAGCACCGATCCGTCAATACCCGGTCGAAGGGTACCATCGGCCTTCGGCGACGGCCCATCGAGTATCGGGCCGCCGGTCGGGGCGGTGTCCGGTCGGGGTCTAACGGTGCTCTGCTAGACTCCCCGCGTCTTGAGCCAGCCGGTGCGCAGTTCCGCCGCCCTACTCCGCCGGCGCTCGACGGAGAAGGCGCTCTTCCTGTCCTTCCTGTGGCCTGGCGTCGGTCAGCTGTACCTGGGCAGGCGCAGGGCGGCCGTGATCTTTGCGGTCCCCGCTATTCTTCTGTCGCTGCTCCTCCTGTGGGAAGCACGAGACGGGCCCGAGATCCTCCTGGCTCGCGTGTTGCTGATTCCCACCGCCGCACTTACCCTCGTCGTCCTGACCGTGCTGCTCGCCGTGTGGCGGGTGGCCTCGATGGCCGCCACGTTTTACGTCCGTCCCACCCCTGTGGCGACCGGGACGCCGCGGTGGCTTACGACTGGACCTCCGGCCGCCCGGCAGCGACGCGGTCTGGCGCTGTTCGTCGTCCTGGCCCTGGTCGTGATCGTCTCTCACGGCCTGATCGCCTGGACCGGGCTCGCCTTCCTCGACGCGTCGTCGCAGATCTTCGTAACCGGCGTGGACACACCGCCGACCAAGATCGACGGCCAGGTGCCCACGACGCCCTATGCGACGCCGGTGCTCGGCGGCCGGATCAATGTCCTCGTGATCGGCTCCGATGCCGGACTTGGCTACAACCACTCCCTGACCGACAGCATGATCGTGGTCAGCGTGGATCCCACTGGCAAGTCGGTCGCGATGCTCAGTTTCCCTCGTGATATCGCGGAGTTTCCGCTCTACTCGGGCGGTACCTTCAACGGCAAGCTGAACTCGCTGGTCGAATACGCTGCGGCCCACCCGAATCAAATGGCCGACGGTGGTCTGGGCACATTGACCCGCGAGATCGGCTTCCTGCTCGGCGTGCCGATCCACTATTACGCCTACGTCAACCTGGCCGGGTTCAAGAGCGTCGTCGACCTGGCGGGCGGCGTCACGGTCGATAACCCACGGGCCATCTCCGATCCCGGCTACGAGTTTCCGGACGGGGCCGTCGGCTTCTTCCTGTCGGCAGGCTCGCACCACCTCGATGGGCGACTCGCCCTGGCCTACGTGCGCTCACGCAACGGCGTGGGCGACAACGACTTCACCCGGGCGCGGCGCCAGCAGCAGGTGCTGATCGCGCTGCGCGACCGCCTGACCGACCCGTCCCTGTTGACCAAACTGCCCGATCTGCTCAAGGCACTGGCCGCCACGGTACAGACTGATTTCCCGGCCGACGGAGTGCCCGACCTGCTCCAGCTGGCGCCAACCATTCCGGCCGCGAACATCGTGCACTACGTACTGGGTCCGCCCTATGCCGTGAATCCGACGCCGCCAACCGGCACATACATGCTGCTGATCGTCCGCCAGAAGATCGCCGCCCTGTCGATCCGGCTGTTCGGCGCCGACTCGGCCTACTCGAAGCCCACCGCCAGCCCCACGCCGCTCCCCAGTCCCTAGACGGGCCTGCTCGTCTTGGCGCGGTCCAGGCCACCCAGCCGGGCGTCGATCGCCTGCCGGCTGGGTGGCCTGCCGGCGGCGGTCAGGACGGTCTGACGAAGGACCCACAGGTCGAGGCCGATCGAGCGGGCATGCAGGTACCGTGCATCGAGCGCGACCTTGGCCGGCAGGATCCGCGTCCGGTAGTCTTCCTCTGGATCGGCCGAGCCCAACAGCTCCGACTCGGTCGCGAAGGCCAGCTGTGTCGGCCCGGTGATCCCGGGTTTGGCCCGAAAGACCAGGCGATGCAGGGGGTCATGGAAGTCCACGAAGCGAGGATCCTCTGGACGCGGTCCCACCAAACGCATCTCGCCACGAACAACGTTCCATAGCTGCGGCAGTTCATCCAGGCGCGTCCTGCGCAGGAAAACGCCCAGCCGTGTGACCCGACAATCGATCCTCGTGCTGATCGCGGGCCCGCTCGACGCGGCACCTTGGCGCATCGTGCGCAGCTTGTAGATCCTGAAGGGCTGTCCGCCCGCGCCGATGCGCGCTGCCAGGTGGAACGGCCAACCGCGGCTGTCGAGCATGATCAATGCCGCCAGCACCCCCACCAGCGGCAGCGAAAGCACCGCCGCGCCGACCGCCAGCAGCCGCTGCAACGGGTCAGGCATCTGGATGAGGCGCCCCGGCCGGCCGCAGCGCGACACCGACCTCGTGGGTCAGGAGCGGCGGCAGGTGCGCCAGGATGCCGTACAGCGGCCGTGTGGCCGGCCCCAGGCGGCGCGCGATCGGCGGCGCCACCGTGAGGCGCTCAGTGTGGATCGACCAGTCGGGGAGGGCGGTCCGCACCTCTCGTGCCGAGAACGGCCGTACGTCGGGGTTGCGCGGGCTGGGCCGGCGCATGTCGTACCAGACGAAGCCGCCACCAGGTCGCAGGACGCGTCCGATCTCCTGCAGCATTGCGGTCGCGGTTTCTCTCGGGACCGAGCTGAAGACGGTCATCGCGAGGACGACGTCAAACGAGCCGTCCGGGAAGGCGAGGCGAGCGCCGTCCGCGACGTGGAACTCGAGGCCCGGCCACGCTGCACGGGCACGAGCGATCCGTTCTGGCAAGAGGTCCACACCGACGGCGCGCTCGATCCCACCGCGCCCGGCCAGCCACCCCAGTGTTACCCCTCCGCCGCAACCGAGGTCGAGAACGTCCCGCACCGGCCGCCCGACTCGTGCCAGCGCGGCCAGCAGTCGCGCGTCGCGCTCCTCGACGATCGCGGCCTGCCCCGCGTTGCCGGCCAGGCGCGCCTCGACCGGTCCGCGTCGTGCGTACGCGGCGCGGAGTCGCGCGGCCTCAAGTTCTCGCTCAACATCGTGTTCAGGTGGGGTGTCGGTCACGGGCGCTGCCCTGTGGGCCGAGCGGTGAGCCACAACCGCGTCGTCATCCAGCGTCACGGTTCCATGTCGTGGCTCTTCGACCCCTGACGGCGTCGAAAACGGCCAGGGTAAAGGCGACTTGCGCCACTGCCAGACTCACCATGGCACGGCCGCCGGCGCGACTCGTGGCGAACACCAGCCCGGCCGTCGCCGTCCCGGCCAGGACCAGCGCTGCGGTCAGCACGCTGTACGGTTGGTTCCCGCCGAGCACCAGAGCGCCCGCCGAAGCCAGCCACAAGACTGCCGCCAGCGGTGTGAGCCAGCGGAACACCTTGTGGTTGACGAGTCCGAGCGCGGCCATGGGATGCCCGGCGCGAACCAAGCGGGGCACCATCGCGATCGTTGCCGGCAAGGCCCGCAGCGCCATCCGGCGTCGGTTGCGAAGCGTGGCCCTCAGCGACCCCGGTCCATCATCGAAGACGACGGCATCGTCCACGTGCACCACCAGCCCACCGTTGGTAAGCACCGTTGGAGCAATCGTGACGTCCGCGTCCGAGTTGGCCGGGATGGGGCGGAACAGCGAGCGCCGAAATGCCAGGGCTGTGCCCGACGCTACTGCCAGGATCCCGAGCCGGCTTTCGGCCATCATCAGGGCGTATTCGACCCGCCAGTAGAGGCCCTCGCCCTCGGATGCACCGGAACCGTCCGGACGGGGTAAGAAGACGCCGCTCGCGCACCCGACGCGGAGATCGCGGAGCGGCGCAACCAACCGTTCGAGACTGCCGGTCGCGAATTCCGATCCGGCGGACGTGGTGACGACTAGCTCCGTTTCGGCGCTCTCGACGAGCCGATTGTCGGTGGTCGCCTTGCCCATCCGGGGCAGGTCCATGACCCGAAGACGCGGATCCTTGATGGCCTCCAGCACTGCCGCTGTCCCGTCGGTGCATCCGTCAAGACCCACGAGGATCCGGACGGGCGGGCCAGGATACGATTGGTCGAGCAAGGCGGTCACGCACCTGGTGATCGTCGTCTCCTCGTTGTGGGCGGCGATGGCCACGGTCAGCGATGGCCATGGACCCTGATCGACCACTGCCTGGGTGCGTGTGCGCAGCCGTGCCCCGAGCACGACGATGGCCGGATACAGGGCGTAACTCACCACAGGGATCAGCAGTCCGATCCAGTAACCGAACAGCGCTGCCGCGATCCCGATGATGCGCCTCCTGCAGACTCGGCCCTGAGTCTCCGGGCAGCCATTATGGCGCAGCCCCTGTTGGATCGGGATCGTCGCCCGACCCTCCGCCTGCCGGTCACGTCCTCGTCGCGGCTATCCAGCGGGCATGATCGGGGAGAGGCCGCCGGCCTGCGGCTCAGGCGCAGAAAGCACGGTAGCGTCGGACGTGCCGAGGTCGCTGAGCGCGAGGATCGAGGTGAGGGCGGCGAACAGGAAGTTTGAGTACCCGAACCCGCCGAAGATCAATGTTCCGAAGAGCTCGTGAAAGATGATGGCCGCCAGGCACCCCGCGAGGACCGTCATGGCCTTGGAGGATCGCCGGAAGATAGCCCGAATTGCCACCGCTGCCGCGACAAGGCTCAGCCAGACCTGGAGGAGCAGGCCCGGGATCCCCATCTCCACGAGCATCCGCATGAACGTGCTGTGGGTGGTGACGCCTTGGAGCCGGGCGTCCTGTCCGTTGAGGTACGGCACGATCGCGGTGGCATCTGTACCAAGTCCGTAGCCGACGACCGGAGACTTCTCGGTCGCCGCGAGGGCGGCCGCCCATAGCGAGAATCGAGCATCGAGCGATGATGCGGTCTTGAGATCGACCACCGCCGGGTAAACGACCACCGGACTTGGAGTCGCAACAGGCGGGCCTTGGCCGGGCGTGACGGATGGAGTCGACACGTCACCGCGTTGCGTGTGATCCGGGTTCATCAGGATCGGGACGGCTGTCTGACCGTACCACTGAGCGGTGAGATCCAGGCGACCGAAGACCCCCACCACTCCCATGAGTGACGTCAGGGCGAAGATGGCGAGGAAGCCTGCCGCGGCCGCCACCGCAACGTTGAGTCGATGGCGCCGGAGGTCATATGCGACGAGCGCGGCCGTCGCGATCGCTGCCATGATCAGGCCCTCGCGACTGAAGGTGACAACCAGGCCAGCAATCACGACCACGGCGGCAGCGTACGCCGCCAGGCGGCGTATCCCTGTTGTGCGGGACGCGAGATAGAGCGAGGCGGCCGTCGCGAACGCCAGGGGCTCCGTTGAGGGCCCCACGAACGGGCCGTAATTCTGGAAGAACGTGACCCCGGTGCCCTGACCGAAGAGCGTGAGCTCTTCGATGAAGTAGACGCCGACGTCCTTTCCGAAGAGCACCACGCCCCGGAGCGTGAGCAACAGCCAGCCAGTGGCGACGATCACGATGCCGATCAGGGCGATCGCGGCGATCACTCGTTCCATCCGTTCGGCGGTCCACCAACCCGGGAGTATCACGGCACACGTCGTGAGGGACAGGGCTAGCCCCGCGACGTAGGTCGCACTGAGGGCGCGGTCGGTCGACGACCCCAATGTGACCAGCGCCCACACCCCGTAGGCGAGCAGCACGGCCGCGTACCACGGTCGCGATCGAAGACGAGCTAGCCCACCAGGGAGGAGTTGTCTCGCGGCGACGACGAGCGCAATCATCGCTGCGGCGGCGGGGACATAGCGGCCCTCGAACGGGACGAGGGCACTGTCGGTGAGGACGGTGGCCGGCAGGAGCACAAGCACCAGGGATTCCATCCGCGCGGCTCCCAGGGCGAGCCCAAGGGCAACCGCGAGGACGCAACAGGCCAGCCACAGCCCGACAAACGGAAGGGCGGGCGCGGCCACCGTCAGGACGCCGATGAGGATCGCAAGGCCGATGGCGGCGAGCGTGCGGACGCCGGGGCGATCGAACGATGACGGTCGTGGTCGCGCAGCGATCATCGTCTTCTGTCCCCTCCACGGGTAGTAGCATCGACATCACTCGAAGCTCGACCCGCGCGCCGCACGCCGGCGGCGGTCTGTCGGCTCAATGGCACGCGATTATAGTTGCATCGTTCCGGGTGCACTCTCGACGCTCCCGTTACGCGACTGGGCGGGTTTTGGAGGGCGAGGAAATCAAGCTGGCGCGCCGCCTCTCATTGCGCCTGCAATGACCTTCGATTCGGGTGCCCACTGGCGAAACCTGCATCGGGACCCATCCCTGCGCGCCGTTGGGCAATCTGGCCTCCCGCTCGAACTGAATCGCTGGCTCTACCGGGCGGGGCGCCGGAACGTCATCGCGTTTGTGAGGCGTGCTGGACTGTTCGTGCCTCCGCCGTCCACTGTTCTCGACGTCGGAGCGGGGACCGGCTACTGGAGCCGGACGTGGCTCGAGCTGGGCGCGGGCAGCGTGGCGGTCAACGACCTCGTCGAAGACGCCGTGGAGCGCCTGCAGGCGTCCTTTCCAGGCGCGCTCACCTTCCTTGGTGACATCCGGGATGCGGGCGTGCTGCCGGACGACGAGTCGTATGACTTTGTCTCGGTCATGAACGTCCTCCTCCACATCACGGACGAGCCAGGGTTTGATCAGGCCGTACACCATATCGCTGGAGCCGTTCGCCCCGGCGGCCATGTCCTCCTGGCCGAGGCAGCGCTCCGTCGTCCATGGCAGGGCCCACAGACCCCGCCCGACGCGGCTTCGCGCCCGCGTACGATCGAGCGCTATCGGACGGCGTTCGCGGCGGCCGGTTTGCGGCTGGTTGCTGTTGGGCCAAGCGCGGTCGTCGCCGCCAATCCGATCGACGCATCGACGCCTGGGCGCCTGCGCTGGATGAGTCGAGCTTGGGGCGCGATCGGCCGCGCCGCCTGGGTCCACCCGATTCTCGCCAAGGCTCTTGGGATCATGCTTGACACGGCCGATCGAGTTCTGATGCGGACCGGGGCCTCGCCGTCGGGGAAGCTGATGGTCATGGAGAAGCCCGGACCCGCACTGACTGATTCTGCCAAAATCGACCGGGCCCCAGATACTTAATCTCCGGCGCGACTACCCGCAGACCTGAGGTGCTGGTTTTTCATGGCCATTCTCGTCACCGGCGGACTTGGCGTCATTGGTCGGCGCTTTACAGAACACCTTCGTGAGCGCGGCTACGATGTCAAGGTCACCGACATCGCGATCCGCAAGGAGCCCGACTATCTACGCGCCGACGTCACGCGCTACGACGAGCTCATCGAGGTATTCCGACGCTGGCCGATCGAGCACGTCTTCCACCTGGCGGGTGAAGTCGGACGAGAGAACGGTGAGCAGTTTCCCCGCCGTTGCGTCGACATCAACGTCAGTGGCACCCTGAACCTGATCCAACTGTCCATCGAGTTCGGCGCACGTCTCTACTTCGCATCGACGAGCGAGATCTACGGTGACCATGGCGTTGCCCCCGTCACCGAGGCCCTCGAGACGGACACTGTTCTGCGGCCCACGAACTGCTATGGCTGGTCCAAGCTCCAGGCGGAGCAGTATCTCCGTCACTTCAGCCGAACGCAGGACCTCAAGGCCGTGAGCATGCGCTTCTTCATGTGCTACGGTCCGGGTGAGCGACCCGATCCGTATCGAAGCGCCATGACCAACTTCATCGACTCGATTCGCCACGGACGACCGATCACCGTTCACGAGGGTACCTCGCGCAGCTGGTGCTACATCGACGACATCGTCGCCGGTTGCCGCTTGCTGATGGAGCGATGGGATGGGTCTTCCTACGAGGCCTTCAACCTCGGCCGAGCCGATCCCAAGCCGATGACTGAGGTCGCAGAGCTCATCTGCGACCAGCTCGGTCAGCCACGGTCGCTGATTCAGTTGGCGCAGCCGGGCCCGCTCGTCACGCCGATAAAGAATGCCTCGTTCGAGAAAGCGAAGCGAGTGCTCGGCTTCGAGGCGACCGTCGGACTATCTGAGGGAATCGAGCGCACGATTAAGTGGCAGCGCGCCACGCTGCCGTGAACGGGGGCGACCGGCACCTTCGGGTCCTCGTCACCGGGGCCGGTGGATTCGTCGGGCGCCGCGTCCTGCTTCGACATCCGGCTGTCTGGGACGTGGTAGCGCTAAGCCGGCAGGAGTTGGCGCCTTACGACGGCGTCCAAGCGGTTCGGCTAGAGGCCGTGGAGGCGGTACTGCCGCCCGAGATCCTGGATCCTTTTGATGCCGTGATCCACTTGGCAGGGAACTCCGACCACGGCCTGGCGACTCGTGAGCCGTGGAGAGACGTGGCAGCGACGGCGGCGGTGGCTGCCGCCCTCCTCACACGGGTGCAGACGCGCCGCGTCGTCGTGCTCTCTTCCGCCGCCGTGTACGCGGGTCTCGAGGGTCCCGTTGGACCCGACCTGTGCATCGATCCGACCATGCCCTATGCACTCTCGAAGCGTTATGTTGAGGGCCTGGTCGGCGACCTCGTACGGCATAGCCGGATCGATGGTGGACTGGTGCTCCGCCTTTACAACGTGTTCGGGCCCGGCGAGCGCGCATCCCGGCTCATCCCGCGCGTCGTGGCCGCGGCCCGCGAAGGGCGGAAGTTCCAGCTCAGCGGCGACCCACACTCATTGTCGGACCCCCTCTACATCGACGATGTCGTGGATGTGCTGATCGCTGCAGTCGAGTCTTCCTTGAGCGGCACCCTGGACCTGTGCGGCGGCGACCCAACGGCGCTTCTCGACCAGGTCGGCCGAATTGCCGTCGCGCTCGATCTGCCCATCCCGGAAATCGAGTCGGAACCTGACCCTGACCAGACACCCATCAGATTCTGGAGCGATCCGAAACCAACGCTCAGGGCGCTCGATCTCTCGCCGTTCATAACCTTCCCGGCGGCCGTGCGGCACTACGGTCTCGAGGTTGGCTGGCTTTCCTGAGGAAACCCACCTCAGATGCGGATGTCGTCCCCGGATTCGTCAGGTAATGCGGAGGCGACGGGCGGCCTTCGCCGCCGCAGCATGTCTCGGGCCGCCGCGACGTCCGATCTCCGTGGCAACAGGCTGTGGAGTGGGAGGGGCTGCCGACGGCGGATCTCGTGGAGGCCAATCGAGACGAGCAAGACGTAGGCGCCCGTCGAGACCAGCGCCGCGCCGTACATCCCCCACAACGGCACCAGCAGGACATACCCCACGACGGCAATGATCGCGACCATGACCTGGGCGCGAGCGGTGAACCAGGCGCCGCTCGCCTGACTGGCAAGATACAGTCCGAACGAAGCCCAGACCGGAAGCAACGTGGCACCGACGACAAGGATCGTCATTGGCCCGGCGGCGGCCACATACGCCGGTCCGGCGAGCAGGCTGATCGCGAAAGGGCCCACGATCCAGGCAGCCGCGGCGAGGACGACGGCAAGCGCGATCTCGATCCGTGCGACGAGAACCGCAACCGACAGGCTCGCTCGGGCGTCGCCGCCGGAGATTCGCCAGGCGGTAGCATTGTAGAGGGGCGATGCCAGGACACTCACCCGTTCCGACAGCGACAGCGCCAGGGTGTATAGCCCGACCGTCTTTCCCCCAATCATGGCACTCACGACGAACCCGTCAGCCCGGAGCATGATCCAGTAGGCAATCGTCCCGATGTGGAGTGGCAGACCGATCCGAATCGCACGGACCCAGAGCGACCGGTGAGGGGCCGCCAGCCCGATGATGCGAGCAGCCCCAAAAGCGCAGATCGCCAGGAGAGCACTGCCGCCGAGAGCCCCCGCAACGGCACCCTCCAACGACCCGCCCCCAGCCAAGGCTCCAATCGGCGCCAGAAGTCCAAGCGTGCCGTTCGCCACGTTCACGAAGGCTAGCCGTCCAATCTTGCCCGCACCACTGAATCCAGCGGACACCAGTGCCGCATACATCCCCGGTCCAACGCGGGCAGCCGTCATCACCACGATCGCCGGTTCGAGGCCGATGACCTGATGGAGCTGGCTCGCGAACAGGATGGCCGCGACTACGCTCGAGACCCCTACAACCCCTGACAGAGTGACGGCGAGGCCGTGGAGGGCGGGGCGCAGGGACGACTCCCGGGCGAACAGGATCAAGAGGGCGGCCTGAAAGCCCGCGCTGGCCGCGATCGTCCCGAGGGTGACTGCGGTCGTCAGCAGGATGGCCTGCCCGAACGCGGCAGGCTCCAGGACTCGGGCCAGACTGAACAGGGCCACGACTCCGAGGAGCGTCTGGATGACCTGTGCTGCCGTCGTAAGGGCGTACTGCCGAGCGAGCACTTAGCGCGTCGCCGCCCACGCCTCACGAAGCCGCCAGGCGCCGCGCCGCAATCGTCCACCCAGGCGAACGACCGCGAGGTGTGCCGGCGTCCAGGCCGTGGCAGCAAGCATGAGTCGCGCAGCCAACTGCCAGCCCCGGGCTCGCCCTGCGTGGACAGACATCGCGAGCAGGCCTCGAGCCAGATCGCGGAGCCCGCGCCAGGCGTACTCAGTACTCATTCGAGCGAATAACTCGGGCTCGCCGCCGCCCGCGGCCAGGGCCCGCTGCATGAGTGACCCGTCGTCGATACGGGCTCGACGGACCTCCGTCATCGTCGATCGCATCAGCGGGCGGTTGGAGGACAAGCTGGCGCCGTGGACCCGGTAGCGAACGTACTCTCCTTCGATCTGGCGTATCTCCCAACGCAGCGCGATGCGCATCCACATGTCCGCGTCGACGTCCGCGGGCAATCGCTCGTCGAAGGGGCCCACGTCATCGAAGACAGCTCGGCGCAGCATCACCGTCGAGCCGTTGATCGGGTTGCGCCAGAAGACCGCCACAAATGGATCCGGGTGTGGCCAGCGGGGGGCGCGTTCATGTCGGACCACACGGTCCAGGGCGTCGATCACAACGAAGCCCGTACAGCACATCCCCACTTCCGGGTGG
>CAAGKR010383428.1_pt1 | contig 13747 bp, 13 predicted proteins | sample 2556971 | NCBI WGS metagenome assembly CAAGKR01 (sample SAMEA5207829, study PRJEB30636) | soil metagenome | biome: forest; feature: boreal; material: soil | place: USA | collected 2011-09 | depth 1 m | reverse complement strand
CGTTTTCCGGTCGACGTGGCGGGGTTCAGCGGCACCCTCGAACAGCTGGTCATCCGCGCCCAGCGCGGGGAGGTGGATCTGGATGCGATCGCGGTCGCCGAGATCACGGCGAGCTTCCGCGCTCGCATGGACGCGGCTGGTGACCAGGTGGACCTTCGCGAGATGGCCGACTTCCTGTCGCTTGCCGCCAGGCTCGTCGCGCTGAAGGCGGCGCGGCTCAACCCGGCGGAGAGCGCGGGAGTCGACGACGAGGAGGAGGACCTCGCTGACGACCCCGGCCGCCGCCTCACCGAGTACCGCCTCTTCAAGGCCGCCGCCGAGGCGCTGCTGGCTGAGGCGGCCGAGGAGGGGGCGCGCAGCTTCCTCGGCCTCGTCGCCCCGGAGGTGATCCCGGTGGAGCGGCTGCGGATCCCGCCCGAGCGCCTGGCCGCGGCCTTCCGCGAGGTGCTCCTGAGGCTCAGTGAGGCGGAGCCGTTGCCGATCGGCGCGGTCACGTTCTCGGTCGACGACAAGATGGACGAGCTGCGGGCCCGCCTCCGCGGCGGAGAGCTGGCCTTCGAAGAGCTGTTCACCGCGGTCACCACGAGGCTGGAGGCCGTCGCCTGCTTCCTGGCGCTGCTCGAGCTGCTGCGACTCGGGGAAGCCGTGGTCGACCAGGAAGACCCGTTCGGCTCCATCTCGGTGCGCGCCAGTGGATGAGCTCGAGACCGAGGTGCAGGTCGAGGATGAGGAGACGTTCGAGCTCGCCCTTGACGTGTTCGGACGCGCGGTCGTGCCCGAGGGCGTCGCCGACGCCGAGCCTGAGGACATGGCCGTGGCGCTCGAGGCGGTCTGCTTCTCACTCAACCGGCCGGTGACCCTGTCCGAGGTGGCGTCCATCCTGGGTCGGAGCTCCGCGGCGATCGCGGCGGCCGCGGACTCGCTGGCCGGGCAGCTGCGCGCTCGCGGACTGATGCTGCAGCGCCACGGCGACCAGCTCCAGCTGGTGACCCGCCCGCAAACCGCCTGGGCGGTGCAGCGGGCGCTGCAGCCGGAGCGCCCCACCAGGCTGAGCCGCCCCGCGCTCGAGACCCTCGCGATCGTCGCCTACCGGCAGCCGCTGACACGTGCCGGCATCGAGGCGATCCGCGGGGTCAACTGCGAGGCCGTGCTCGAAAGCCTCGAACGTCGCGGTCTGGTCGCGGAGGTGGATCGCCAGGACACCCCGGGCCGCCCTCGGCTCTTCGGCACCACGCTGCGCTTCCTGCAGATCGTGGGCCTCGAACGCATCGACGACCTGCCTCCCCTCGGCGACGACGAGGCCGCGGGTCAGGTCGCCGTCAGCGCCGGGATCGTTCACGACGGTGGCGCGTGACCGCATTGGTTGCCGCGCCGGGCGAGAGGCTCAATCGATACCTGGCCCGCCGCGGTGTCGCCTCGCGTCGCGCCGCCGACGAGCTGATCGCCAGCGGCCGAGTGCACGTCAACGGCGCTGTCGCCGGAGTTGGCGCCAGGATTGACATCAACGCTGACCGCGTGGAGGTGGACGGGGAGCCCATCGCAGCCGAGCTGCCCACGAGCGTCACCCTGGTGCTCAACAAGCCGCCCGGTGTGCTCACCACCTTGAGCGACCCGCAGCGCCGCCCCACCGTGCGTGAGCTGGTCCCGGTCATCCCGGGCCTCGTGCCGATCGGCCGCCTCGACTCCGACAGCCGTGGGCTGCTCCTGCTCACCAGCGATGGTGAGCTCGCGCACCGAGTCGCTCACCCTCGTCACGGCGTCCACAAGACGTACCGGGTCACTGCCACGGCGACGTTGAGCGATGCGCAGCTCGAGAGGCTGCTCGAAGGGCTGCTGCTTGACGACGGTCCCGCGCGAGCCCTCGAGGTGCGCCGCGTCGACGCCGCCGTCGTCGAGGTGGTGATGGGGGAGGGCCGCAAGCGCCTGGTGCGACGGCTCTTCAACGCTGTCGGCGCGCGGGTTGGCGACCTCTGCCGCACCAGGATTGGGCCGATCGAGCTCGGGGGTCTCCGCGAGGGGACGACACGCACGCTCGACCAGGCGGAGATGAGGGCACTCCGGGAGGCGGCCGGCGCGGCGCATCCGCAGCGCCCATGAACCAGCGACGCGTCGTCACCGTGGATGGCCCGGCCGGCAGTGGCAAGTCGACGCTGGGGCGGGCCCTGGCCATGGATCTCGGGCTGCCGCTCATCGACACCGGTCTCTTCTACCGCGGCATCATGGTTGCCGCCGTGCGTGCCGGCATGGACGTTCGCGACGAGGCGGCCCTCGCCGAGCTGGCGCAGCGCACCGTCGTGGCCGTGGACACCGATCCGCAGACGAGCGCTGACAGCGTGGTCGTCGATGGCGTCGCCGACAGCATGCTGCTGCGTGACCCGCGCCACGCCGGGCTGCTCGCCGCGATCTCGAGCACGCCGGCGGTACGCGCTGCCGTCCTGCAGCCACAGCGCGCTCTGGCGGCTGGTGGCGCCGTGGCGGTGGGACGCGACTGCGGCACCGTCGTGTTTCCGCACGCGGCGGTGAAGTTCTACCTCAACGCTCCGCAGTCGGTCCGCGAAAAGCGTCGCCTCGCCCAGCTGCGCGCGCGTGGGGCGCCGGCCGATGACAGCGTGCTCCGCGCGGAGGTCCGCGACCGCGACCGCGCCGACACGTACCGCACAGCCTCGCCGCTCGTGGCCGCCGCGGATGCGCACGTCATCGACACGGCCGCGATGGATGTGCCAACCATGATCACGTACGCGCTCGAGATCTGCCGGAAGGCAGGCCTCGACCCGGTCGGCTCCCGCTGATGTACTGGTTCCTGCGCGGCGTGATGCGCGTCCTCGTCGCTGTGGTTCTCGCCGGCCGCGTGCACGTCGAGGGCCTGGACAACGTCCCCCGTCGCGGTGGGGCGCTGCTGGTGGGCAACCACGTCGGCACCATCGACCCACCGCTGACGGGCTCGCTGATCCCGCGCCTGGACGTCCATTACATGGCCAAGAGCGAGGCGTTCGACGATGCCCGGGTGGGATGGATCTTCCGTGGTTTCAACGCCTTTCCGGTGGTGCGCGGCAGCGCCGACCGCACCGCTCTGCGCTACACCCTCGACCTTCTCGCCCACGGACACATCGTCCTCGTCTACCCGGAGGGCTCGCGATCGCCCGACAGCCGATTGCGAGAGCCCCAGGCGGGGGTGGGCTTCCTCGCGCGTCACGGCGGCGTGCCGGTGATCCCGGTGGCGGTCTGGGGCACCGAGAAGGTGCTGGCTCGCGGCACCATACGCATCCACCGCACCGACGTTCACGTGCGCTACGGCACCCCCGTCTCGCTGCCCGCCGGCGGTGCCGGCGCCCGTAGCGACAACCGGGCCGTGGCCACCGCGATCATGGATGCCGTGTCGGCGATGCTGCCACCGCGCTACCGGGCTGCCGAGCGGGACGAGGCGCCGGCGTCGACGCCAGCCGCCTGACCATCGGGTGCCTGCGCTCCCCGACTTCGTCGCGTTCGACCTGGAGACCACGGGCCTGTCACCGAAGAGCGACCGGGTCCTGGAGATCGGCGCGGTGCGCTTCGACCAGGAGATGCGCCGGATCGGCGAGCTCGAGGTCGTGGTCGACCCGGGGGTGCCCATACCGCTGGCCGTCCAACGGCTGTGCGGGCTGACCGACGCGGACGTCGCCGGCGCACCGGCACCGGTGGAGGGCGTCGCTCAACTGGCCGACTTCTGTGACGGCGCCGAGCTGGTCGCCCACGGTGCCGGCTTCGATGTGACCTTCTGCGCGGGCCTGGTCCCCGGCGCATTCGGGGGACGGCGCGTCCTCGACACGCTGGAATTCGCGCGCATCCTCCTGCCCACCGCGGACTCGCACAGCCTCCCGCTGCTCAGCACCGCGATCGGCATCGAGCACATCCGTCCCCATCGCGCGCTGAGTGACGCCTCGGCGACCCACCTGCTGTTCGCGCGCCTGCGCGAAGCGGCCCAGGCGCTGCCGGCCGCAGTCCTCGCACGGATGCGACTGGTCGCGACGACCGCGGGTGGCGAGCTGGGGTTGTTCTTCAACACCGTGGTCAGCGGTGAGGGGGACCCGCAGCGGCGTGCCTGGGCGGGCGCGCAGCGGTCTGCGCCGCCGCCACCACCCTCCACCGGCCCATCCCCGCATGACTTGGTCGGCGCATCAACGTCCCTGCTCCGGTCCGGAGGTCAGCTCGACTCGGGCACAGGTTTCGAGCTCCGCGACGCCCAGACGGAGATGACCCGGGCGGTCGCACAGACGCTGCAGCGACGGCGCCGGCTGATCGTCGAGGCGGGAACCGGGGTGGGCAAGTCGCTGGCGTACCTTCTGCCACTGGCGCTGCAGAGCCGCGAGGGGCGCCGGGCGGTCGTGGCCACCCGCACCATCACCCTCCAGGAGCAGCTGATGGAGCGCGACCTGCCCATGGTCGAGAGCCTGGTTGGCGCGCCGGTCCCTGCCGCGCTCCTGAAAGGGCGCAATCACCAGCTGAGCCTGCGCCGCTGGCAACGCTTCCTGGCCACCTCGGATACGGGGCCTCACGGTCCGGACCTCGACCGCGTGCGCTTCAAGCTCAAGCTCCTCGCCTGGCTGGCGGAGACGGACCAGGGAGACCGCAGCGAGCTGCATCTCAATGGGCACGAGGAGAACCTGTGGCGCCACGTCGAGTCCGACGGCGGCGACTGCCTGGGGTCCGCCTGCGCCAATTGGCAGAGCAACCGCTGCTTCATGGTGGCGGCCCGCCGCACCGCGGAGGCGGCCTCGATCGTGATCACCAACCACGCTCTGCTGCTGGCTGATGCGGCCACCGGTGGCCAGGCCCTGGGCGAGCACGACGCGCTCGTCGTCGACGAGGCCCATCATCTCGAGGCCGCCGCGACCGAACAGCTCGGGGTCAGCTTGCGCGCCTTCGACGTGCTCGTGGTCCTCGACCGCCTCAGGGCCACCGGCGGCGAGCTGGGGTCGGCGCTCAGCTCGGCCCGGGAGGCGACCGTACGGCTCTTTGGCGACGTCAAGGGACGAATCGGCGAGGTGCTGGGCGTCGATCACACCGGCAACGCCACGGTCGGTCTGTCCGATCAGGTGCGTGCCGGTCAGGGTCACGCCGTGCTCCTTCGCTCGGCCGAGCACGCTGTCGGGCGATGGCGGGTGGCAGCGTCGCAGCTGCGCGATCCCGACCTGGCGGGCTCCGTGCAGGTCGACCTCTTGCCTCAACCGGACCGGGCCGACCAGGAGCGCCTCCTCGCCGCGGCAGCGCTGGACGAGCTCGCCGCGGCCGTCGAGCGCGTCCTGCTCCGCCCTCGCGCCGGCCACGTCGCCTGGCTCGCCTTGCGAGCCGAGCAGGGCGAGCTCCACGAGGCCCCGGTGAGCGTCGCCGACGCCCTGCGGGACTCCGTTTTTGCCCGCACCGACACGGTGATCGCCACGTCGGCGACTCTGGCCGTGGGCGGCGATTTCGAGTTCACCAGGCACCGCCTTGGCCTCGAGGATGCTGACGAGCTCCTGCTCAGCTCGCCGTACGACTTCCTGGCGCAGGCGCTGTGCATCCTCCCCTCCGACGTGCCCCCGTACGACGACCCCGACCACGAGCGAGCGGTGGCGGCGCTGGTGGGGGACACCGCTGAACGGCTTGGCGGCAGCACCCTGGCCCTGTTCACCGGCTACAACCCGCTGCGCCGGGTGCACGCCCTGCTCGGGCAGCGGATGGAGGCCAGCGGCATTGCCCTGCTCGGCCAGGGGCTCGACGGCACCCGCCGCCAGATCCTGGCCAGCTTCCTCGCCAACCGGCGCACGCTGCTACTGGGCACGAGCAGCTTCTGGGAGGGGATCGACGTTCCTGGCGACGCGCTTCGCTGCGTGGTCATCGCCAAGCTGCCGTTCGCAGTGCCCACCGACCCGCTGGTCAGGGCGCGCACGGAGTCGCTCAGTGACCCGTTCGGCCAGTACGTCCTGCCCCAGGCGGTGCTGCGCCTTCGCCAGGGGTTCGGACGGCTGATCCGGCGCGGCACCGATCGCGGGGTGGTGGTGTTGTGCGACGAGCGCTTGCGGAGCCGCGAATACGGTGAGCGCTTTCTCGCTGCCCTGCCGCCGGCTGCGGTGGCGACCATGCCCCTCGCAGACGTGGGGGAGGCCGTGGCGGGGTTCGTGCTGCACCAGCGTGTTCCGGACATGACACGGATGAGCGTCCCGGGCCGACAATCGGAGCAGGATCACCACATGCACGAGGATCCGGCATGACCCTGACCGAGGCGCCGCCGAGCGCTGACCCCGTGACGGTGCCCTTGGCCGAACCGTCGGCCACCACGCTGCGACGCCACCGCGACCGCACCGACGTGGTGGTCGCGCTCGCCCAGATCGCTCCCCGCCTCGGCGACGTGGTCGCCAACCTGGAGCGTCACCTCGAGCTCATCGGCGAGGCCGCCGCCGGGGGCGCTGCGCTCATCGTCTTTCCCGAGCTGTCGCTGACCGGGTACTTTCTCAAGGACCTCGTGCCCGAGGTGGCGCTGCGCGAGCAGTCCGACCAGCTGCAGCGGCTGGCCGCCGCGTCGCGCGACGTCGACGTGGTCGTCGGTTGCGTGCTGGAGAGCGACGACGCCCGCTTCTACAACGCGTCCCTCTACCTCTGCAAGGGTCGCATCCATCACATCCATCGCAAGGTGTACCTGCCGACGTATGGACTCTTCGACGAGGCACGGTACCTGGCCCAGGGCGACCGGTTCCGCACCTTCGCCGCCCCGATGGATGCCGCCGGGCCTGAGCGCCCATGGCAGGCGGGCATGCTCATCTGCGAGGACATGTGGCACCCCACAGCCGCGGGGCTGCTGGCGCGTGAGGGGGTCGAGCTCTTCGTCTGCCCGTCGGCCTCCCCCGGCCAAGGCGTGGTCCATGGTCATGCGCTGGGCACGGCGCGCAGCTACGACGCCATGACGCGGACCTACGCGCAGCTCTTTACCGCGTACCTGCTGTACTGCAACCGCGTGGGGTTCGAGGACGGCATCGGCTTCTGGGGAGGGTCGCGTGCCGTCGGTCCCGATGGCCGTCTTCTCGAGGACCCTGCCGGCAGTGACGAGTGCCTCGTGCTCCACCGCGTCGACCTGGCAGCGGTGCGACGCGCTCGCATCGCCAACCCCCTGCTCCGGGATGAACGACATGACATCAACGACACCGAGACAGACCGTCTCAGACGTCGACGCGCTCTCGATTGACAGCGAGGTCGTCCGCGACATCCTCGTCGGGTTCGTCCGCAACGAGGTGCGCAAGGTCGGCTTCGAGCGCGTTGTCGTCGGCCTGTCGGGTGGCATCGACTCGGCGCTGAGCGCAGCCATCGCATGTGCGGCTCTGGGCCCCGAGAACGTGCTTCCCATCCTGATGCCATACCGCACATCGTCGTCGGCGTCCGAGGCTGACGCGCGCGTCGTCTGCGAGCGACTCGGCATGACCCCGACAGTCGTGGACATCTCGCCGCAGGTCGACGCGTACTTCGAGCGCTTCCCGGATGCGGACCGCGGCCGGCGCGGCAACAAGATGGCCCGTGAGCGCATGACTATCCTGTACGACATGTCGTGGGCCCACCACGCGCTGGTCATCGGCACCAGCAACAAGACAGAGCTGCTGCTCGGCTACGGCACCCTGTTCGGCGACATGGCCAGCGCGCTCAACCCGCTCGGCGACCTGTACAAGACCCAGGTGTTCGCGCTGGCCAGGACCGTCGACCTTCCCCAGCAGGTGATCAGCAAGGCACCGAGCGCCGATCTGTGGGAGGGCCAATCGGACGAGGAGGAGCTCGGCTTCGCCTACGAGCGCGTCGACTCGCTGCTGTACTACATGGTCGACGAACGGCGCACCGGAGCGGAGCTGCGCGCCCTGGGCTTCGACCACAGCTTCATCGACCAGGTGAGGCTGAAAGTCAGGGGCAGCCAGTACAAGCGGCGCCCGCCGATCATCGCCAAGCTGTCGGCGCGCACCATCGATCGCGACTTCCGCTACCCCAGGGATTGGGGTACTTGAGAGGCGAGCGCACCGGGGTCCTGCACGTCGTCGCCACGCCGATCGGCAACCTCGAGGACATCACCCTGCGCGCGCTACGCGTCCTGCGCGAGTGCGACGTCGTCGTCGCCGAGGACACCAGGCGCACCCGCCAGCTGCTCACCGCGCACGGGATCTCGCGCCCGCTCCTCTCGCTGCCTGCGCATGACGAGGCGCGTCGCGTCCCCGCACTGGTGGCGCGACTGGTCGGCGGCGGATCGCTGGCCCTCTGCACCGATGCCGGCACCCCGGTGGTGAGCGACCCGGGGGCCGTACTGGTGCAGGCGGCGCGCGAGGCGGGGGTTACGGTGGTGCCCGTCCCGGGCGCGTCGGCTCTGACCGCGGCGCTGGCGGGAAGCGGCCTGCGCGGCGACCGTGTCTGTTTCCTCGGGTTCCTGCCCCGCAGCCCGGGCAAGCTGCGCCGCAGCGTGCAGACAGGTCTGCTCGCCGACGCGACGGTGGCGTTCTACGAGTCCCCGCTGCGCCTGGCGAGGACGCTGGCCCTGATCGCGCCCAGTTGCGGGGACCGTCCGGTGGTGGTGGCGCGCGAATTGACTAAAGTCCACGAGACCTTCCACACCGGCACCGCGGCAGCGCTGGCCGCCTCGTTCGCCGCCAAGCCGCCGCGGGGCGAGTGCACCGTCCTCATCGGAGCGAGCTGACGTGACCCGGCCTAAGCCCTCCTTCTACGTCACCGCGGCGATCGACTACGTCAACGGCGACCCTCACCTCGGCCACGCCTACGAGAAGATCGGCTGCGATGTGCTGGCCCGCCACCGCCGGCTGCGCGGCGACGACGTCCGCTTCACGGTCGGCAGCGACGAGCACAGCCAGTCAGTCGAACGCGCTGCGCGTGCGGCGGGCATGGAGCCGGCCGACTTCTGCACACGGCAGGTCAACGCCTTCAAGACCATGATGCGAGCGTTCGACGTCGAGCCGACCAGCTTCGTGCGCACCAGCAGCGACGCCAACCGCCGCACCGCGGAGACACTCTGGCGCGCCGTCGTCGACGCCGGGTACATCTACAAGGACTGGTACCGCGCCTGGTTCTGCCCGTCGTGCGAGCAGTTCTACACCGAGAAGGAGATCGTGGCAGGGATGTGCCCGGTGCACGCGCGACCGGTGGAGTGGGTGGAGGAGCAGAACTGGTTCTTCCGCCTCAGTGATTTCGCCGAGCGGCTGCTCGACCTCTACGAGCGTGAGCCGGAGTTCGTGGTTCCACCGCCACGCCGCAACGAGATGCTCAGCGTGATTCGCGGTGGCCTCACTGACATCAGCATCTCGCGCGGCTTCTCGCAGTGGGGGATACCGGTGCCCGGGGACGAGTCCCAGGTGATCTGGGTGTGGCTCGACGCGCTGCCGGCTTACATGACCGGGGTGGGCTACCCTGACGGCGAGGAGTTCCCGCGGTTCTGGCCTGCCGACGTGCACGTTGTCGGCAAGGACATCACCCGCTTCCACTCGGTCATCTGGCCCGCTCTGCTCATGGCCGCCGGGTTGCCGCTGCCACGCAGGGTGCACGCCCACGGGTTCATCACGCTTGCGGGCGAGAAGATGAGCAAGAGCCGCGGCGTGTTCGTCGAGCCAATGCAGCTCGTGGACCAGTTCGGCAGCGACGCTGTCCGGTGGGTGCTCCTCAGCGAGGTGCCGTTCGACCGCGACGGAGACTTCTCCATCGCCAAGTTCGTCGATCGGTACAACGCTGACCTCGCCAATGACTACGGGAACCTGGTGTCGCGGACCACGAAGATGGTGCAGCGCTATTTCGATGGGCGCGTCCCTGCGAAGACGTCGCGCACGGCCATCGATGACGAGCTCCGCAGCACCGCGTCTCGCATCGTTCCCGTGTACGACGACGCCATGGACGCCCTCGAGTTCAGCGAGGCCATGGCGGCGGCACGACAGCTGGTCGGCCGGGCCAACAAGTACATCGAGGAGACGGCGCCGTGGACGCTGCACCGCGAGGGTGACGCCCGGCTCGGCACGGTGTGCGCCGAGTTGCTCGAGGCCGTCAGGGTCTCCACCATGCTGCTCCACCCGGTGATCCCGCGGGCAACCGCACGAGTCGCCGGCGAGATGGGCCTCACTCTGGACGGCGACCTCAGCGAGGAGGTGCGCAGCTGGCCGCGGCTGACCGAGGGGATGCCGATCAGCGTCGGTGAGATCCTCTTCCCGCGGCTCGATCGCGAGGTCGTGCTCGCCGCCGGATGAGCGACACGGCACCCGGCCGAGCCCTGGTCGACACCCACTGCCATCTCGTGTTGCTGGAGGAACGCGGCCTCCTCGACGCCGCCCTCGAGAGCGCGGCGATTGCCGGCGTCGAGCAGATCATCAGCGTCGGGCTCGACGTGGAGGACTCCGACCGCAACCGTGTCATCGCCGAGGCGCACGACAACGTCTGGTTCACGGTGGGATGGCACCCGCACCAGCAGCACGCCCCCGGTCCGCGCGAGGTGCAGGCCCTGGATGAGCTGCTCGGACATCCGCGAGCGGTGGCGGTGGGGGAGATCGGCATCGACCTGTTCTTTCGGCCGGGGTACCACGACACACCGCTGGCCGAACAGCAGCGCTCCATGCACACGATGCTCGAGCTCGCGAGTACCCACGACAAGCCCGTCGTCGTGCACGACCGCGACGCCCACGACCAGGTGCTCGCCGCCATCCGCGAACACCCACACGTTCGCGGCGTGATGCACTGCTTCAGCGGTGACACCGCATTGGCGCGGGCGTGCGTGGCCGCCGGATACGCCATCTCCTTCTCGGGGATCGTGACCTTCGCGCGCAGCGAAGCGCAGCAGGCTGCCGCCTCCGCCGTCGGCGACGGTGACTACGTGGTGGAGACAGACTCGCCGTTCCTCGCGCCAGTGCCATATCGCGGGCGCCCAAACCTCCCGGGCTATGTCGCGGCCACGGCCGCCGCGGTGGCGACGCTTCGTGGCGTCGAGGACTCGCTCGTGCGCGCGCAGAGCACGGCGACGGCGCGCCGGCTTTTCCAGCTCCCCGGGGCGCCAACGTGACCGGCCATGTCCGCACGGCCGCCCCGCTCGACCTGTGCGACCCGGCAACGCTTCATGCCGTGGCCAGGAGAGTCGGCCTGGTGGCCAGGCACCGGTTGGGGCAGAACTTCCTCGTCGATCGCGCGGTGCTCGACGACATCGTCGCAGCGCTGGCGATCGAACCCGACGACGAGGTGTTCGAGGTCGGCCCCGGGATCGGCACGCTCACGGGCGAACTGGCTCAACGCGCCCGCCGTGTGATCGCCGTCGACCTCGACGAGCGGTGCGTGGCCGCCACCCACATCACACAGCGCACTCGGTCGAACCTCGAGGTGGTGCAGGGGGACGCCCTGCGCGTCGACATCGCCGGGCTGCGCATGGCAGAGAGATGGCTCGCCGCCGGCAACATCCCCTACAGCATCACCACCCCTCTCCTGACCCGTCTCTTCGAGATGGCAAACCCACCGCGGCGCGGGGTGTTCCTGGTCCAGCGCGAGGTGGCTGCGAGGCTGGCGGCGGGTCCCGGCGCTTGGAGCCTGGCCACGGTCGCAGTTCGCAGCGTGGCCACCGTCGAACGCGTGCGCGACGTGGCTCCGAGCAGCTTCGAGCCGCCTCCAGCGGTCCACTCCACCGTGATCCGCCTGGAGCCCGCCCCCGGCCTCGATGAGCCAGCGCGGCGGGCGGTCCTGCAGATTGCGCGGTCCGCATTCCAGATGCGACGCAAGATGCTCCGCCACGGCATCGCCAACGCCGCGGGCGGCAACGAGGAGATCGGCATGGCGTGGCTGGAGGCAGCAGCCATCGACCCCACCCGCAGGCCGGGCACCCTCGACCTGGACGAATGGCACCGGATCGCTGTCGCCGCCCGTACGCTTCCCGCACAGCCGTGAGCGAACCGAACACCGCGCTCCCGCCCGGCGACGAGATCGCACCAGCCGCGTCGCGACGGCACCTGCACGCGGCGCGCCCGGCAGTTCCACCTCTTCCGGACGATCGCCGGGGCTTCAGGGCGGTCCTCCGCCGCAGCGATTTCCGGCTCCTCTGGCTGGCCCAGGCGGCCAGTCAGCTGGCTGACAAGTTCCTCATGTTCACGCTGCTCATCGTCGTCTTCGACGTGAGCCACAAGGCCTCCATCCAGTCGGTGCTGATGATCGCCTACACGCTCCCCTCGGTCTTCCTCAGCGCTCCCGCCGGGGTGTATGCGGACCGCCACGACAAGCGCACCCTGATGATCGTCACTAACGCCATCCGTGGCGCACTGATCCTGCTCATCCCGTTGATCCAGGTGCTGCCGGTGGTGGGCAACCAGGCGTGGCCGCTGATAGTCATCACGTTCCTGTTCAGCTCGGTCGGGCAGCTGTTCGCCCCAGCGGAGGCGGCGAGCATCCCATCGCTGGTGCGCCGCGACCAGATCATGGGCGCGACATCGCTGTTCATGACCACCGTCATCCTCACCCTGGTGCTCGGCGTGCCCGCGGCAACCCTGGCCATCCGTCTGGTCGGGGAGCGCGCACCCTTCTACATCGCCACCGCGCTGTTCGCGCTTGCTGCCCTGTCGATCTGGCAGATCGGCACCCCGCTGCGCGCGGCGCGGACCGTGCCGGGACGCACCGCCAGCCTGCGTCGCGAGCTCCGCGAGGGGATCAGCCTCATCGCCGGCAACCCGGCCATCCGGCTCGGTCTGTACCAGCTGGCTGTGGCTCTGATCGTCGTGTTCACCGTCTTCGCCCTCGGGCCGGTGTTCATGGTCCGCGAGCTGCACCGGTCCGACCAGGACACCTACCTCGTACTGATCCCTGCCACCGTCGGCCTGGTCGCCATGGCCGCGGTGCTCGCCCAGCGCGCCGGCAACGGATTCTCCAAGGCGGTCACGCTGGTCTTGGCGCTGGCGGTCGCGGGCGCATCGCTGGCCGCGGTCGGGGCAGCTCCTCCGGTGCTGCGCAGCCTGGGGGCAGAGGGGGCGGTGGTGCCGCTGGTCCTGGTGTTGAGCGCGGTGTTCGGCTGCGCTCTCGGCGCCCTGCTGATCCCCGCCTTCACGATCCTCCAGGAGCGTACCGACGAGGACACGCGCGGGCGGATCTTCGGGGGCATCTTCGCGGTCATCAACGCGGCGGTGGCAATCCCGCTGCTGGTCGCCGGGATCATCGCCGACGCCGTCGGCGTGGCCAGCGTTGTGGCCGGACTTGGCGTGATCATCGTGATCGGCGCGGTGGTGGTGAGGCTTGCGTTTTGGCGCCAGCTGGCGGTCCTGGACACCGTGGGCGTCGCGGCCGATTGAACGGCGTCGCGGCTGTGCAACGGCGGTGTCGCGAATCCATCATATTTCTCTGCTCTCACAGCGGCGGTGAAATGCTCGCCGGCACCCCCAGTGGGCACACGTCAAATGTGGGAGACGAGATGCGGGCCATAGTCACCTGTGAGTGCTGCGGTCATCGCCAGGCGGTGGCGCGGCCGATCGGACGGCCCGAGGCATTCCACGTCGTCTGCCATGAGTGCGAGGGCATCCTGCGCGTCGAGGTGACCGCGGACGACCTGAGCACGGCGCAGAAGAGCGTCGGCCGTTCACGCAAGACGCACGTCTAAATCCACGCCGCCGGCCGGGCACAGCTCGCAGGGCTGGTATCATCGCGACCCGGACACCGTCCGGCGCGGGTGCGGGCGCATAGCTCAGTTGGTACGAGCGCTGCGTTGACATCGCAGAGGTCATAGGTTCGATCCCTATTGCGCCCACCACCG
>CAAGKR010430759.1_pt1 | contig 13750 bp, 15 predicted proteins | sample 2556971 | NCBI WGS metagenome assembly CAAGKR01 (sample SAMEA5207829, study PRJEB30636) | soil metagenome | biome: forest; feature: boreal; material: soil | place: USA | collected 2011-09 | depth 1 m | reverse complement strand
GTATGAACTTCTGCATCTGGGACAGTGTTGCCTGGCGAGCCGTCTGATCCAGGGTGGACGCCTGCTGTTTGTTTAGGCTCCCAAACTGCGAGTTGCAGTAGTAAGAGAATGGGTTGCCACATTGGAAGATGAACGAGTAGTCAGCCCCTGCATCGTAGACGCCACCTGCGGCGTTTCCCAACTGGATCATAGGACCCGCCTTGCCCGACATTACCAGCGCTCCCACAGCAGACGGATCGGTCATATTCAATATCGACATAGTGATGCCAACTGCCGCCAGGTCACTCTGGATTGCCTGAGCAGTCTGCGGTTGGTCGACAATACCGCCTCCATTCTGGCTGATGATGCGAGCCTCGAAGCCGTTCGGGTAGCCTGCGGCTGACAGGAGTTGCTTGGCCGTCGCGGGGTCATAGGGCCACGGTTCAACCGTGGGATCGAAGCCAAACTGGAAGGGGCAGACTCCCGCGGCGAGGCGCGTTCCATGCCCCAGCAAGATGTCATTTATGATCGCGTCAAAGTTGACAGCCTGATTCACTGCCTGTCGCACACGCTGGTCGGTCATTGGACCCTTCGGATCAGTGCGGCCAATCTGATCGAGCGTGATCACAGCTTGAAGCAGCTTCGGCTTGGACACCACTCGGAACTTCGAATTCCCGCCAAGGGTCTTCGCCTGCACCGGATCCAGGTTGCTGGCGATGTGTATGTCGCCGGCCAGAAGGCTTGCCAACTGGCTCTCACTCGATGCGAGCGTCCGATACACAGCGTACTGGAATGCGGGCTTGGGTCCCCAATAACCGTCGTTGCGCACAAGGACCACCTGGTACCCCGATTGGAAGGCGCTCACCTTGTATGGCCCACTTCCGACTGGCGCGGTCGCAAGGAGGGCGCTGTTCTGCGTGGTGAAGTTCGGAGGCAGAATGGCATACGTGATCATGTACTGAATCAGCAACGGGTCCGGCTGCTTGAGGTTGAAGCGCGCGGTCAGTGGATCGACGACGTCAACGCTATCCACGTTTTGCAGGACCGTAGATCTCAGGCTCTTCGTGGCTGGATTCAGCGTCCGATCGACTGTGAACTTGACCGCATTGGCATCGCACGCTTCGCCGTTTGTGAACTTCATGCCCGACCGCAGCTTGAACTCGATGGTCGTGTCGTTGACGACCTTCCATGACGTCGCCATGCGCGGGACAACTTGCTTGCTCGTCTCATCGTAGTCCACGAGCGTGTCAAAGATCTCGGTCTGGAGGGAGACCGCAGTGTCCGCAATGATCAGATCGGGATCGAGCGTCGGTACGCCCTCGATATTTGCGATCACGAGCGGCTTGGTCTTCGTACCGATGGAGTTCGTCGTTGTCGTGCTACCGCATGCATCGAGAATCGGCAGTATTGTCGTCGTGGCGGATACTGCCGCAGCTGCCTGCAGAAAGTGCCGCCGGTTCATCTTCCGCTGACTCCAAGTCTCCATGATTCGCTCCTCGTTTTACGTTTCGCTGGCGATGCGTGACGGCGACAAACTGACAATTCCCTGGGGGGCGCTTCCTACAACGTCTCCGAAGCCTGGATCGAAGAGGTCCCGCAAGCCATCTCCAAACAAGTTCACACTCAAGACCGTTATGAAAATGGCTAGACCTGGAAAGAGCGTGAGCCACCATTGCGAGAAGATCAAGGACTGGCCGTCACTCAGCATCTGACCCCACGATGGTTGGGGTGGCTGCACTCCCAAACCCAGGAAGCTCAAGAACGCCTCAGACAAGATCATTTGACCCACTTGGAGGCTCGCGATAACAAGGAACGTTCCCCATATGCCTGGGAGCACGTGACGCAGCATGACGCGTGTGTGGGATAGGCCCATCGCGCGTGCGAGCTTCACGAAATCACGCTCGCGTAGCTCCAGCACCTGCGCGCGAATGATGCGTGTATAGATCGGCCACCCGGTTACGCCAAGGATGATGATGACGTTCGCAAACCCAGCACCAACCACAGCGGCGATCACCAGGGCGAGCAGCAGAAAGGGGAACGCCAGCAGGATGTTGAGGACTACGCCGATTCCCGAATCAAAGAGGCCACCCATGTAGCCGGCAACGATGCCCAACGGGACGCCGATCGCGACTGCGATCGCCGAGGCGGAGATACCCACCGTGAGCGAGACGCGAGCCGCATAGATCAGTCTGGACAGCTCGTCGCGTCCAAGTACGTCGGTCCCCAGCAGGTGAGCACCGGATCCGCCGCTCATCCAGAACGGCGGCTGTAGTGAATTCGCCAAGCTGATCGCTGTTGGACTGTCGGGAGAGATCAGCGGCGCAAATACTGCGACGAGCGCCACCAGCACGATCACGACTCCACCGGCGAGTCCAAACCTTAGGTGGAGGCCACGGCGCCACCACGCTGATCGAGTTTCCGACGACCGCGCAATGGGCGTGAGTGCCGGCCGAGACTCAGTCACGCGCGCGCCCCAAGTCGCACTCGAGGATCGATGTAGGCCACCAAGAGGTCGGCGGCGAAGTTGGCGCCCACGACCAATAGGGCGATGGTGAACACCGCTGCCTGGACGACCGGATAGTCGCGGCTGTAGATCGAGTTGATGAGTAAGCTCCCCATTCCGGAGCGGCCAAAGACGTATTCAATGGCGACGACGCCGACCAGGATCGGACCAGCTTGGAGTCCGAGAAGAGTGATGATTGGCCCCAAGCTGTTCTTGAGGGCATGCCGCAGGACAATCGACGTCTCACTCAGACCTTTGGCCCGGTGGAATCGCACGAAGTCGGATCTGAGGACGTCAAGCATCGTCGATCGAGCCACGCGCAATACATATGGCAGTAGAGCCACGGACAGGGTTGCCACAGGCAAGATGAGCGCTGAGACGCCTTCGTCGCCTGAGGCCGGCAAAAGATTCAAGGTGACGGCGAAGATGATGATCAGGATCAGCCCCAACCAATAGACCGGCATCGCTTGGCCTGCCACAGCCACAACTGTCACCACGCGGTCGGGCCACCGATTGTGTCGAATGGCGGCCCAGGTGCCGCCCGCAAGGCCAACGATGGTTGAGGCTCCCGCTGCGAGGAACGCCAGGATAAGGCTGGACGGCATCTGTGCCAGCACGACTCCTTCAGCGGGCTGCTCAGTGATGATCGAGTTCCCAAAGTCTCCGCGCACCGCCTTACCAAGAAACGTCGCATATTGCACAGGGATGGGCTTGTCCAGGCCGAGTTCCCGAATCAGAAGCTGTCGTTCTTGCTGCGTGGCATTTGGCGGGAGCAACGAGTCAACCGGGCTCCCTGTGATGCGTAGTACGACGAACGTGATCGTGAGGACGCCAAAAACCACTACGAGTAACTGTGTCACCTGAGCAACTACATAGCGGAACACTCAGGTATCCCGTTGCCAGTCACAGACCCTGCGTGAAAGCTCGATGTGCTGCCAGCGGCGAAGCCTACTGCGCGATTCCGATGGCAACAACCGAACCATATGAGTGCACGCGCGCCAATCTGCCGAGGCACAGTCACCCACCATTTGTTGGCAAGTAAAAGAGAACAAAAATCTGATGTCAAGCGGCAGGCTGGAGGAATGTCTTGGCTTTGCAAAGGTCTCCCTTTGTGGGCCGTATGCGAAGCTATTTGTCAAAGAGGCGGGAACACTGCTCAGCCCTCCGCGGTTGCCGTTTGCCGTTGTTTCGCGACGGCGACCGTTGCGCAACGAACGTGGGCCTGAAACACCGCGAGCGTCGGCCGGCTCAGCTCGGAGCGAGCAGGTTCCAGCGAGCGGCTCAGCACGCGCGGTTTGGCCGCTGTGCTGACTTTAGGTCGTGGGATTCGCCCGCTGTCGGAGCTCACGCTTCAACACTTTTCCTGAGGGCGTCCTCGGGAGCGAGTCCGTAAACTCAACTGTCTTGGGAACCTTGAATTTCGCCAACTCGGCTGCGCAGTAGGCGATGAGGTCTCCCCCGCCTGTAGAGTACCCTGGTCTCAGCACCACAAAGGCCTTGGGAACTTCGCCCCATCGCGCGTCGGGTACGCCGATCACGGCCGCTTCGAGGACTGCAGGATGCTGATACAGCACCCTTTCGATCTCTGGAGTCGCGATGTTCTCGCCGCCCGAGACGATCATGTCCTTCCGCCTGTCTTCGATATACAGGTATCCGTCATCGTCGAGGCGGCCGACGTCGCCCGTCTTGAACCACCCGTCGGCGAATGCGGCCGCGGTAGCATCAGCATCCTTCCAGTATCCAGTGAATACCTTCGGGCCCTTGAGCCAGATCTCGCCGAGCTCGTCAGACGCTGCGTCGGAGCCATCCTTACGTACGATCCGAATTGCCAGGTGAGCGCTCGGCTTACCCACTGATCCCAGCTTTGCGATGGTGTGCTCCTGATCGAGAAGGGTGTCTCCCGAGGCGGTCTCGGTGAGACCGTACGAATCCGCCAGCCAGGCGTTTGGAAAGGTCGACAGCACCTTCTCGATGATGCTGACGGGCATCTTCTCGCCGCCATTGGTGATGAAACGCACGCTACCTGTATCAAAGCGGTCGAGGTCGGGAAGTTGGAGTATCGCGTTCAGCATCGCGGGGGCCAGCCAAACATTCGTCGGCTTTTCGACCTGTACGCAGCTCATCATTGCGTGGGCGTCGAACTTACGCATGATGACGAGGCTGCCTCCGACATATAGACAGCCCATTCCGGGTAAGTCGAAGGCGCCAACGTGGTACATGGGCCCGGCCATTAGTGTCCGATCGTGGGCCGTGAGGCCGAGTTCGACGATGTGTCCGAATATCTTCCAGAGCACATTGCCATGGCTCAAGGGCACTCCCTTCGGCCTCGACGTCGTCCCCGACGTATACATGAGTCGCTGTATGTCATCAGGCCCACGGTCGACGGTGGCGATCCGCGCACCAGCATGGGCATTGATGAGATCTTCGAAGCCGAGCTCACTGCGGCCGCGACCACCGACCAGGATTGTGGCCCCGAGCTTCGGAAGGTCGCCGTTGATGGCCTCGAGTCCGGTCACGAACTCCGGCTCAGTCACGATAGCCTTCGCGCCAGCGTGGTTGAGGATGTATGCCCACTCAGGCGGCGCGAGCCGATAGTTTAGTGGCATGAAGACCCCGCCCACCTTGTTCACAGCCAGGGTCGTTTCGAGGAACTCTGTACCGTTGTAGAGCAGAAGGGCCACCACGTCGTCCCGCCCCACCCCCAATTCGGCGAATCCAGCAGCAAGCGAGTTGACTCGGTCAGCCAGGGCGGCATTCGTCAGTCGCCGATCTTCGAAGACAACGGCCTCACGATCTGGCCACCGGTCGGCATTGCGGTCCAGCGCTCGAGTGAAGTTGAACATTGATCGTCGTTAGGTCTTGATCCAGTGACGTTGCCGCCTTTCGACGGCGAACGTCTGCTCTCTAGTAAGACGCAGGGAGCCCGAGCACGTGTCGGCCGACGTAGGCGAGGATCAGGTTCGTCGAGACGGGAGCTATCTGGTAAAGACGCGTCTCACGCAACTTCCGCTCTATGTCGTATTCGGCAACGAACCCATAGCCTCCGTGAGTCTGCAGTGCGACGTTCGCCGCCTCCCAGGAAGCGTCAGCGGCTAACAGCTTGGCCATATTCGCTTCTGGGCCACACGGTGCACCGGCGTCGAAAAGCTCTACAGCCTTCCACCGCATGCAGTCGGCAGCCTCAACATTCACGTGGGCACGTGCAATGGGAAACTGAATGCCCTGATTCTGTCCGATAGGGCGGCTGAACACGACTCGCGTCGATGCGTATTTCACCGACTTCTCGATAAACCACCGGCCATCACCCACGCATTCAGCCGCAATCAAAATGCGCTCAGCATTGAGGCCGTCGATCAAGTACCTGAACCCCGATCCCTCTTCACCGATCAAGCTTGAAGCTGGAATGCGCAGATCGTCGAAGAACACCTCGGAGGTGTGGTGATTCATCATCGTCTGAAGCGGCCGCACTGTAATGGCTCCGCGATGGCCACCCTCTCGCAGGTCGACGAGGAACGCTGACAGCCCATCCATCGACCTGTGCGAACCTTCCATTGGTATTCCTGAGTCGCCGTCAGCGCCCGTCCGAGCGAGCAGGATCATGAGATCCGACTGTTGAACCCGCGATGTGAAAACCTTCTGTCCGTTGATGACGTACTCATCCCCCTCGCGTCGCGCCCGGGTCGTTATGCTCGCGGTGTCGCTCCCCGCAGTCGGCTCGGTCACCGCGAACGCCTGCAGCCGGAGTTGTCCAGCCGCGATTGCCGGGAGAAAGGCTTCCTTCTGCGCCGCTGATCCGTGTCGCAGCAGCGTGCCCATCGTGTACATCTGGGCATGCACTGCGCCGGGGCTCCCCCCGCAATGACTTATCTCTTCCAGGATGATCGATGCCTCGGCGAGACCTAAGCCAAGCCCGCCATACGACTCCGGAATCAACGCTGCCAAATACCCGCCCGCAGTCAGCGCCGCGACAAAGTCTTCCGGGTACTCTCGCCGGGCGTCGAGATCTTGCCAGTAGCGTCCTGGGAACCCAGCGCACAGTTCGCGCAGGGCGACCCGCAGGTCCCGGCGGATATCAGCTGCAGCTCCGAGATTCGTAGTCAGCACCTTCGCTCATGTAGCGGTGATCAAGGGCGGTCGGTTGTTGCTTCCGATGGTAAACCCAAGGATACGGAGCAACGTCCTTTCTGAGTGTCGTACTCCCGTCTCCTTCGTCTCAAGGAGGACTGCTATTACCCGTTATCATCTCGTTGATCCTCGGTCGGTCGCGCCTGTGCCACGTATGCGCAAGCCCTGGGCTATCATTTCGCCAGCGTGGCATCGAAATACGCTGCTCATGTGGCACGAAGGACGGCCTCTAACGCGGTCGGGAACGCGCTTGCCCCCTCCCACGGCGGGCCCCTCGGCTCACGCCGCAAACTTGGCGAGGAGTGCGCTCGGTACCTTCGCGACGCTGTCATGAGCGGGCGTTTCTCAGCGGGCGACAGACTGGTGGTTGAGGAGGTTGCTCAAGAGCTTGCGGTGAGCTCGATGCCGGTACGCGAGGCTTTGATCACGCTTGCTCACGAGGGTCTGATCGATGAGCTACCACGTCGTGGATTCCGAGTAGCCGCGATCAAACGACGCGATATCGAGGACGTCTTTCAGATCCACTCGCACGTGGCGGGTTTGCTCGCCGCGGAGGCAGCGGTCCTCGTTAGCGACGCTACTCTCCAGACACTACGCGAGTTGCAGGAATCGATTTCGTACCTCGGCGAAGCGCAAATCCCGCCGGCGGAGCAAGGTATGGAGATTGAGAAGCTGAATTTCGTATTCCATAGAACGATTAACCATGTCTCTGATGCAGACCGACTGCGGTGGTTCCTACGGGCGGCGAGTCGATACGTCCCACGATATTTTTACGAACGCATACCTGGCTGGGTCGAGGCGTCGATACGGGATCATCCTGCCATCATCACCGCCTTGGAGGAGCGCAACGCCGACGCTGCGCGCGCACTCATGGAGGATCATGTGCAGCGCGCCGGATCGCTCGTAGTGGCTCATTTGCAGGCTTCGGGCCTCTGGTCGCCGCCAGACCCGATGCCTTAGGTTTTGTAATCCCCAAGGCATCGGTCCTTCACGCATCACGAGCACGCGTCGCTGATCGGCGTGACTAACAAATGTGCGTCGAATTCAGAGGGTTGATCGACCCGGCTGCCACCACCACGGGCTGTCCACAATTGTGGACAGCCGTACGTGCCATCGGCGCGGTTACGCGTAAGCTAGGACCCGTTCTTCAACTCCCGGCACGAGCGCTGGGTCGGGTGCCAGCTCTATCGCGACGCTCTGTCCGTCCACAACACGAGTTGACCACTGCGCGAGGAAATCGTTCAGCCAACCTGCTGCATCTGCTAGTCCGCGCAGACGACCGAGTTCCTCGTCAGACAACTCGGCGAGCATCGCTCGCGGGGGAGGCAGTTCCGAGACGCACTTGACGGCGAAGGCAAGGCGCTCCACGTCAGAACCCCCGCTCCGAGTGCGAACTGAGCGAGTCCTGTCTACGCGAGCCTGTCCTTTCTTCACGACCTCCTCGACCACGGCACCCGGATCACGAGTCGGATCGCTTCCGACCGCTGCTCGGATTTCTTTGGCAAGTTCGGCAACGATCGGCTTGATGCGCCTTGCGCTGAACTCCGTCAGATACAGAGGCGAGTCAACTCCTGCAGCTTCCGAAAGCTTCGCCATGATGCTTCCTTGATCCACTAGTTGGTACGACCGGCTCCGTGAGAAACCTATTTCGGCGCGGACGAACTGTTCCCACGTTTTGTAGCCAAGGGCGACCCACGCCCGACCTGCGTGCGCGCGCCACACCAAGAGAGACAGGTCGCCCATTCCCCTTCGGATCTTGTCGCAGAGATCGCGTGCCTCTTCAACTGAGAGCCGCAGGTCGTTGTCGTTACCATCCAACAAGTTCGATTCTTGGACCCCGAGGATTGCGTCGTGAGCTTCGGGAATCGACATGCCCTCGACGATGCTGGGTGCGTATTTCCGGATGGCTGCAGCCAATCGAGGCGACACAACGTGCCGGCCGCAAATCGCCTCTTCCTCAATGGCCCCCAAACACTCGTCGAGAAGCCTCAAACGCTTGCGCCGGGTGTCCGCGGTAGTCATGGCCGCCGCATTTCCTAGTCGCTCCATTGTCAAGCGCTCCCCAACCGCCCCAGGCCAAGTGCCGGAGCGCTCAGATGATCAAATATTGATGATCTAAAGTCAAGCCCCTGTTTGGGGGTCTGCCGGCACCGAGGCAGTCTCGGTTCTGAGTTCTGTGGCTCGTTCGTGCCTACGTCTCAGTGGTTGCAATCCGATCGCGGGGCGCGCAGCCTTGCCCCACTCGGAGCCAGAGGTCATTTTTCAGCGCTGTTCAGCACCGGTATGAGGTTCTACCTCCGCGGTGCGAGCGCCAGCGTGTTCGGATGAACGAGGAACCGTAGACGCAGCGGCCACTGCATTTCCGCAGGGCTTGCCTTCGCTCAGGTCCCCAGTGTCAGCCGAGGTAGCGCCGGACCCTGACCACGCCGATATATCATCACGGTCCGCCGGAATGAAATTACGACCTTGGCATCCTGGTTAAAGCCGATCGTTCTGACGGTAACGATGCCGACGTTGGGCCGCGACGTCGATTCCCGGGTCTCCAGCACTTCGCTCTGCGAATAGATAGTGTCGCCTTCGAATACGGGGCTGGGCAGCCGCACCTCATCCCACCCCAGATTGGCGAAGACATTCTGCGAAACGTCGCTTACGCTTTGCCCGGTGACCAATGCTAGCGTGAATGCCGAGTTGACTAGGGGGCGGCCGAATTCAGTCTGCGCTGCGTAGCGATGATCGAAATGGACAGCTGCTGTGTTCTGGCTCAGGAGCGTGAACCAAATATTGTCAGTGGTCGTCACGGTCCGCCCGAGCGCGTGGCGGTAGGTGTCCCCGACGTGGAAGTCCTCGAAGAAGCGACCTACCCATCCGGATGTCGCGGGCGGATTCGTATCAGGCATATCGATCAGCGCGGCTGACACTTCGCGGCTAAGACGATGAGTCTGGCGTCTACGGAATGTGTGGCAAGCCGCTCGAACTCCGCGTGCACCAGCTCCGCGGCGCGTTAGTCAGAAACTGGGGCCTGGCGTGTCGTCCCGTCGGCCCGCACAATGACGGACTCCGAAGCCTGAGTGAGTGCTGGTTGGGCCGGCGTCGCGGTCGAAGTCGTGCCCGGTGCGGCGTCTTGAGGCTCGGACGAAGCTTTCCGAAACTCGCTAATCCCCTTACCCATGGCAGCCCCAATATCGGGCAGCTTGCCCGGTCCCCAGATGATCAGAACCACCACTAGGAGGATCACGATTTCCGGTAGATGTCCGCTTATGAGTCCCATCTCAGGACTTAGGTTAGTCCACTGCTGGTACGAACACAAGAGGACGAACACCCGACACTCGATGGCGAACGGCACAGGCGCGACCCGACCAGTTTCCGGCGAGAAAAACGCGAGAGTATCGTCACGCCAAGTAAGCAACCAATGGGCACGTCGGAACAGTCAAGCCGGTCCAGGCTCGTTAGCTGGATGGTTGGCCGGTGTTGGGAAAGATGCCCACCACCTTGGCGCGACGGTCGAGCTCAGCGTTGACCCGCTCGATCGCGTTGGTCGAGGAGATCGAGCGCCAGTGGTCGACCGGAAAGTCCAAGAACGCGAGCACATCGGCCTCAGCAGCACGGAGCTTGGCTGCCACGGTGGGAAAGCGGCTCCAACACGTTGAGTGCCTGGTTGACGGCGTCACGGGCCGTCTCGCGGGTCGGCTGCAGGAAGATCGATTTCACCACCGCGAGCACGGCTGGCGAGGCTGCGGCAGAACTCCACCAGAACGCCTCGGTCTCGTACCCGTACGTGTAGTTCGACGCGACGTACGAGAAGGTGCTTGCTCTTGGCGGTGTCTCTTGGCGGTGTCTCTTGGCGGCGGCCTGGTCCGGTGTCCGGGCACCGAGGCGAATGGCCTGACGCGGGAACGCTGGCTCGCCGAGAAGCAGATCGAGTGCCGTCAGCTTCCGCTCAACCGGGCGAAGCTCCGCCCTCACCCTCGAGCTCGCGCAAAGCCCAGACCGCCCATGCGTGCAACGCCTCGACCGACCGCACGCTGAACTCGGCGGCGAGTCGTTCGAACGACAGCGGGGCACCGGCGTCCGGGGGTGCCCCGCTCGCCATGGTCGCGCGCAGCCGCTCGAGCTCCAGGGCACTGTCGTCGGCGATGGGACCAAGGAGGGCTCAGGCATCCGCGGGGTCGAGGGTCGACAGCAGGAAGAGCCGCAGCACGAACTCACTCCGCGCCACGAACCGCGCAGGTGGATGGTGCAGCCACCGCTGAAGCTCCGCCTGACCGGCCCGGGTGATCGAGTAGGTGCGCCGCTGTCGCGTACCCCTCGCCACCAGGGTAATGAGGCCATCTGCGGCCATCCGGTCCAGCTCCGGACGGATCTGGCTGTACTGGGCATGCCAGGCGTGGCGCCAGAGGGTCCGTTCGAAGCGTCGAGCCAGCTCGTACCCGCTCGCTCGCTCTTGACTCAGCAAGCTGAGCAGGGCGTGACGGAGCGCAGCCGACACCGTCAGCGAAGCGTGCTCGCATCGACCATATGGCAGATTTGCTATATAGGGCGATGTTCGGAATCGCGGCGACGGCGTGGCTTCAGAAGCCTTCCGAACCACCCCAGGTGGAGGGCTCCCCCACCTCTCCGGAGATCGGTGCCTCTCTAGGAGATATAGCAAATTTGTCATATAGAGCCGAGTTCGGAACACTGCCTGGTTGCGTGGGTTCAGGTGCCTATTGACCGACCAAGAGAGGGCTCCCGCATCTAGGAGATCGGTGCCTTCTTGGGCGATGGCTCGCCGCCACGAACGTGTCTGAGCCGTTTGAGCCGTATGGCCCGATCGGCGTCGCGGAGCACCACTTCCGCCCCAGGGCGGAAGTGAAAAGCGAAAAAAATACGCAGGAAAAAAACGCTACGAAAATCCCAGCAGTTATCGGTTTTTGATGTCGGTAAACGTCGGCTGAGTTCACCGTCAGCCCCGGGCACGCCCGAAAAGCAGGTTCCGACGAGCCGCGCGGGTACCCCAGGGGTACTTTCTTTGGCTCCCAGCTCCCAAAGTGCCTCCTTGTGGGCCCCCGTGGTGCCCCCCTTTTGACCCCGACCGCGAGTGGGCTCGGGCGACCCGCGAGGCTCCCACCCTCGACGCCCGCATCGAGGCATTCGTCGCCGAAAGCTCTGCGATCATGGAACGCTCGACCGCACTGTTCACCGTCGCCTCGCAGGCTGCGGCGGTCGAGCCCGAGATTGCCGCGATGGAGCGCGCGGCGATGCAGCACACTCTGACCGACCTTCGCGCCTTCGCCGAGGCGCTCGCCACCGACCACATGCTCCCCGCAGATCTCACCGCTGATGCTGCGACCGACCTCGTCTGGGTGGTGGCCGGACCGCGGACGATGGTCAGCCTGCGACGCGACCGCGACTGGACCACCTTCCAGTACGCGGCCTTCGTGCGCACCACGCTGCGCCGTCTTCTCGTCCAGCTCTGAGCTGCACCACCCTGCATCCAACTATGAAAACGTCCCGCAGCCGAGCTACACCCCCACCTGCGTCTATGAGATGTCCATCCCACGTGCGTCAGACGTCCACGAGAGCTGCGGAGAGCGGATTCGAACCTCTGGTCGGCTGATCCAGCGATACGCACTGTTAGCTTTGCCGCTTTGCGCGGCTGGGCTCGCGAACTCAGCTGCATCGGTTGACCCCGCCATTCCCATCATCGTCATCGACTGATCACCGTAGCTACGTGTTGTTGGGTACTCTCTGCGCGTGGCGCAGCAGTCGAGGACCAGAGCGCACGCCGGCAGCACCTCTCAGGATCCCTCTGGCGCGCTTCTGTCAACGGTCGAGTTCGGCCAGGGCCCACATCGCCCAGTCATGGAGCGCCTGGACCGATCGGATGCTGAACTCGGCGGCCAGTCGATCGAACGATAGCCGAGGGCCGGCGTCCGCGGTCGCTACGGCGGCGCGCAGCCGCTCGAGCTCCTGGGCGCTTTCATCAGCAACGGGAGCGAGCAGCGTCCGGGCGTCAGCGGGGTCGAGGGTCGACATCAGGAAGAGCCGCACTACGAACTCGCTCCGTGCGACGAACTTCGCAGGGGGATTGCGCAGCCATCGCTGGAGCTCCGCCTGGCCGGTCCGTGTGATCGAGTACGTACGCCGGTGCCGAGCACCCGTCGCCACCACGGTAATGAGCCCGTCGATCGCCATCCGGTCGATCTCAGGCCGGATCTGGCTGTACTGCGCGTGCCAGGCAAAGCGTGCGCTCGAACCTTCGAGCAAGTTCGTACCCACTTGCTCTCTCTTGGCTCAGCGAGCCCAGCAGCGCGTGACGGAGGGCCCCAGACACCCTTCAGTAGATCATCTTCGCAGCGGCCATATAGCAACTTTGCCATATCGGTTGCAGCCACAACATGCTTGTGCTGAGTTTGGCCGAGGCGCTTCTGGACCGCCCAATGACAGCGCGTGTGTCCAAAACAGGTCCCGTCCGAGTCGAAGAGGCGACGGTTCTGGGGGGCGTCGACCCTCGAGCGCTCAGCGGACGCATTCAGGCACATTTCTGTTCGTGTTTGGAGCGGCGCTGCTGAGAAAAAAGTGAGAAGAAAAATTCGCGAACAACATTCGGCAAGTCATCGGTTTTCATGTGTCGATGCGTCTGCTGAGTTGGGAAGTGTCAGTCGGCTGACCTGTGAGGGTCCGAGAAGGGCCTTCGATCACCCTCTGGAGGGTCAGTCAGTGGCCGTCATGTGCCGGCTAGTGTCTGTCTTGAGACAGTAAATGACCGCTACGGCCCGAAAGAGCCGCACTACAGTGCGTGTTGAGTAATCCGAGGGCAGGCGGATCTCAACCTCCCCTTACGCGCGCGCGTAAGGCACGCGCGTAAGGGGAGGTCCGCGACGTCAGCAGGTTGCCCAATAGCTCGAGCCTGCCGCCGTCGCCCCCACAGGGTCACCGATCGCCCGGGCGTGTTGTGGGGCCGCACCACCTCACTTGTCGACCGTGGGCATGAACGCGGTGCTCCGTGAGGGCATTCCAAACCAGTTTGGGCAAGGTCCCCCCTGAGCGGTCGGATCAGCGTTATCGTCGATCGCGAAATGACTGCGATACCAGATCGGCATCCGTCGCCTGGAGACCGGGTGTGACCTCGGTCGTCCCGCGCCCGGCGCGGCGCAATGAGAT
>CAAGKR010300310.1_pt1 | contig 13755 bp, 24 predicted proteins | sample 2556971 | NCBI WGS metagenome assembly CAAGKR01 (sample SAMEA5207829, study PRJEB30636) | soil metagenome | biome: forest; feature: boreal; material: soil | place: USA | collected 2011-09 | depth 1 m | reverse complement strand
GTCACATGGCCGTCGTCGGTCGTCAGCCAGATACGGCGGGGGGGGGTCTGGGGCCGGCGGGGGGGCGCGCCCGCGCGCGGCCCGCGGAGAGCAAGAGTCACCAGGGAAGGGTGAGCACCTCGGGGCCATGGTCAGTGACCGCGATGGTGTGCTCGAAGTGCGCGGACCTGCGACCATCACGCGTGATGACGGCCCAGCCGTCGTCGAGCACCTCGGTCTCGGGACCGCCGGCGTTCACCATCGGTTCGATGGCGAGCACGTGCCCCTCCTTGAGCCGCATCCCCTTGCCCGGCGGCCCGTAGTTCGGGATCTGCGGGTCCTCGTGCATCGCGGTGCCGATCCCGTGGCCGACGTACTCGCGTACCACGGTGAACCCCGCCGCCTCCGCCTTGCCCTCGACCGCGGCGCCGACGTCGCCGAGTTGCTTGCCTTCGACCACTTGGTCGATCGCGGCCTCGAGCGAGCTGCGGGTGACCTGGATGAGCCGCTTCGACTCTTCGTCGACCTGGCCCACCGGGATCGTGACCGCGGCATCTGCGTGCCAGCCTTCGATGATCGCCCCGCAGTCGATCGAGAGGATGTCGCCCTCCTCGAGCACAACGGTGGCGCTCGGGATGCCGTGCACGATCACGTCGTTGGGTGACGTGCAGACCACTGCAGGAAAGCCGTGGTAGCCGAGGAAGTTGGAGCGCGCGCCGCGCCGCTCGATCACCTCGCGGGCCACTCGGTCGACGTCGAGGGTGGTGGCCCCCGGCTTGGCCGCGCGAATGCACACCTCGTGCATCTCGGCAACCACCCTGCCCGCCCGACGCATCAGGGCGATCTGTTCACGGCTCTTGCGTGTGATCACCGTGTCGCAGGGTCGAAGCGCTGGTCGATCTCTTTCACCAGGCGCTCGAACACGTCGTCGCCGTCGCCGACGGCGTCGATGACAACGAGCTTCCCGAGCCGCTCGTAGAAGTCGATGATCGGCACCGTCTCGTGCTCATAGATCTCGAGCCGCCGCTGCACGGCTTCCTCGGTGTCGTCGTCGCGCTGCACCACTCGGCCACCGCAGATGTCACACTTCCAGTCTTCGCGCGGCGGCATGTTCACGTGGTAGTTCGCCCCGCAGTTCTCGCACACCCGGCGGCCGGCGATGCGATCGAGGACGATCTCGGTCGGTACCTCGAGGCTCAAGACGGCGTCGAGCGGGTGGTCCGAAAGGACGACCTCGAGCTCCTCGGCTTGGGGCACCGTGCGCGGGAAACCGTCGAGGATGAAGCCGCGGTCGAGGAAGTCGCCCGTGAAGCGCTCGTCGACCACCTTGATGACGGTCTCGTCGGGCACGAGTTCGCCGGCATCCATGTAGCGCTTCGCTTCCAGACCCGCGAGCGTGCCCGCGGCCGCGGAGGCGCGGAACAACTCGCCGGTTGAAACATGCTCGACGCCGTAGTGCTCGGCGAGTCGCGCGGCTTGCGTGCCCTTGCCGGCTCCTTGCTTGCCGAGCAGCACGAGGCGGGGGCCCTGTGTGCTCATGCGATCAGGCCAGGAACCCTTCGTAGTTCCGCATCATGAGCTGGCTGTCGATCTGCTTCATCGTTTCCAGCGCGACGCCCACGGTGATGAGCAATGCGGTACCGCCGAATGGGAACTGCTTGATATCCCAGAGCGCGAACACAAGGAGCGGTATGACGGCAATCGTCGCGAGGAACAATGAGCCCGGCAGCGTGATGCGGTTGAGCACCTTGGCGAGATAGCGCTCGGTTTGCGGCCCGGGCCGGATACCCGGGATGAAGCCACCCTGCTTGCGGATGATGTCGGCCTGTTGCTGCGGGTTGAACGCGATGGCCGTATAGAAGTACGCGAAGAAGACGATCAGGAGCGTGTAGAAGGTGATGTACCACCAGCCGTGGTTGTTCACCAGGTTGTTGTTGATCCACTGCTGGACGCCGATGGCGTTGCTGCCGAGGGCCGACGCGATCAGCGCGGGGAACGCCAGGATCGAGCTCGCGAAGATCACCGGGATCACACCCGACTGGTTGACCTTCAGGGGGATATAGGTGCTCTGGCCGCCGTACATGCGGCGGCCTACGACACGTTTGGCGAACTGCACAGGAATGCGGCGCTGCCCCGACTCGACGAACACGATGCCGACGATCATGCCCACGCCGATGGCGAGGATCGTGAAGAACTGAAACTTGCTGCCCTCGGTGTAGATCGCCGAGCCCTGAGCGGGCAGGCGTGACACCACCGACGCGAAGATCAGGATCGACATGCCATTCCCGATACCGCGCTGGGTGATGAGCTCGCCGAGCCACATGACCACGGCGGTACCGGCCGTCCACGTGAGGACGATCAACGCGGCGCGGGCGGCGTCGAAGTGGGGGATCATGTCGGTGCCTTGGAAGCCGGCGAAGCCGAGCAGACCGCCCTTGCCCTGGTGCAGCGCGAACACGAAGCCGGTGGACTGGATGAGCGCCAGGCCGATGGTGACGTAGCGCGTCCATTGGGTGATCTTCTTCTGCCCGACTTGGCCTTCCTGCTGCCACTGCTCGAGCTTCGGGATCACGACCTGGAGCAGCTGCATGATGATCGACGCCGTGATGTACGGCATGATCCCGAGGAAGAAGATCGCGACGTTGGTGATCGCACCCCCGGAGAACAGGTCGAGAAATCCGACGACGCCACTGTTGGTCGCGCTGTTCTGGAGATCCTTGATCGCGGAGAAGTTGACGAACGGAACCGGCAGGTGCGCACCGAGGCGGTAGACCGCGACCATCAAGATCGTGAAGAGGATCTTGTTCCGCAGGTCGGGCACCCGGAACATGTTCCGCAGCCGGGACAGCATGGGGGCGTCGACCTCCTCTCCGAGCGGGGTACCGCAGCTTACCGGTTGCTCAATGCGTTTCCGCGAGCCGGCGGGCGGCCATCGCCCCATGGCGCCGGGATCGTCTCGACCCGTCCGCCTGCGGCCTCAATGGCCCGGATTGCGCCCTGCGAGAAGCCGTGAGCGCGGACCGTCAACGCCCGCGTGAGCTCGCCGCGGCCGAGGATCTTGACGAGACCACGCTTCGCCACGAGCCCGTGAGCGCGGAGAATCCCCGGGTCGATCTCGTTCCCCAGGTCGAGGGCCTCGAGCGTGTCGAGGTTCACGATCACATACTCCACGCGGAAAGGGTTCCGGAAGCCCTTGGCCTTCGGGGTGCGCCGGTGGATCGGTGTCTGACCGCCTTCGAAGCGCGGCGACACGTTGTGGCGCGCGCCGGTGCCCTTCATGCCCCGGCCGGCGGTCTTCCCGCCCTTTCCGGCGATGCCGCGCCCGACCCGTCGCCGAGCTTTCTTCGAGCCCGGCGCAGGCTTTAGGTCATGAACTTTCATGATTGGACCTCTTCGACGCGTACGAGGTGAGACACCCGCGTGAGCATCCCGCGCACTTCTGGCTTGTCGGGATGCTCCACGGTGTGATTGATCCGGCGCAGGCCGAGCGCGCGTATCGTGCCGCGCTGCTTCGGCTTGGTGCCGATGGTCGAACGGATCTGGGTAATGCGAAGTGTCGTCATGCTCACGTGACCTCAGTGACCTCGGTCTTGCCCCGTGCGTTGCGTTCGCGGTAGGCGCGCAGCATGCCAACGGTGCTCACCTCTTCCGGCGTCTTTCCACGGAGCCGGGCGATCTCGTCAGGGCGACGGAGCTCGCGCAGCCCGTTGATCGTGGCGCGGGACACGTTGATGGCGTTCGACGAGCCCAGAGACTTCGCGAGGACGTCTTGTACGCCGGCAGCTTCGAGGATGGCACGCGCGGCACCGCCGGCGATGACGCCGGTACCGGGAGCGGCCGGCTTGAGCAGGACGCGGGCCGCGTCGTGCTCGCCGATGATGGTGTGCGTGATCGTGTCGCCCGCGAGCGGGACGGCGAAGAGGTTCTTGCGGGCCTCTTCCATGCCCTTCTGGATCGCGGCCGGCACTTCCTTCGCCTTGCCGTAGCCCAGGCCGACGTTGCCGACGCCGTCACCCACCACCACGAGCGCGGTGAAGGAGAACCGCCGACCGCCCTTCACGACCTTGGCGACGCGGTTGATGGCGATCACTCGCTCTTCGAGTTGGCCGTCGGCCATTTCGTGCCTCTTCCTCTAGACCTGACATGGGTCGCTCACTGCGAGCCGGGATACCCGGCTCGCGGCCGTTCGCTCCTAAACCTTGAGTCCGGCTTCGCGCACAGCGTCGGTGACGCCTGCAACCCGGCCGTGGTACTTGAAGCCGCCGCGGTCGAGCACGACGGTTTCGATTCCCGCGGCCTTCGCGCGCTCGCCCACGAGCTTTCCGATCTGCTTCGCAGCCTCCACGGTAGCGGTCGAGCCAGTGAAGCCCTTCTCCTTCGTGGACGCAGCCGCGAGCGTGCGACCGTGCACGTCGTCGATGACCTGCGCGTAGACGTGCTTGTTCGAGCGGAACACCGCGAGCCGCGGACGCTCGGGTGTGCCCCGCACCTTCTTGCGGACACGCCGGTGGCGGCGTTCCCGTGCAACCTGTCGGTTGTGCATCGTGCTCTTCCTGTCCCGGCTACTTCGCCGACTTGCCGGCCTTACGCTGCACCTGCTCGTTGGCGTAGCGAATGCCCTTGCCCTTGTAGGGCTCGGGCTTGCGAATCTTGCGGATGTCAGCGGCAACCTGACCCACGAGTTGCTTGTCGAAACCGCGCACCGTGATACGGGTGGGCACGGGCACCTCGAACTCGATGCCATCGGGCGCATCGACGTGCACCGGGTGCGAGTAGCCAACCTGGATCTCGAGCCCTTGCGGACCACTTGCCGCGGCTCGGTAGCCGACGCCCACGATCTCGAGCTCGCGCACGAAGCCCTCCGACACGCCGATGACCATGTTGGCCACCAACGATCGCGTGAGCCCGTGCAGCGCGCGGTTGTGGCGCTCGTCGTCGGGGCGCGTGACGAGTAGCTCATCGCCTTCGCGGGCGATCGTGATCGTCTCGGGCGCGTCGTGCTCGAGCGTGCCCTTCGGGCCCTTCACCGTGACGTGACTGCCGTTGATGGTGACCTCGACCCCGGTCGGCACCGGGATAGGCATCTTTCCTACGCGCGACATCTGCTCACCACACCTGACAGAGGATCTCGCCGCCCACGCGGCGCTCACGCGCCTCACGGTCGGTCATGAGCCCAAGGTTTGTCGACAGGATGGAGATCCCCATCCCACCGAGCACCCGGGGCACGGATTCGGCCTTCGAGTACACCCGCAGGCCGGGCTTCGAGATGCGCCGCAGACCGGAGATCGTGCGCTTCCGATCCGGGGTGTACTTCATCGCGATCTTGAGCTGTCGGCCGGGCCGAGTGGTGTCGTGCTCCACCGCGAAGCCCGTGATGTAGCCCTCGCGCTCGAGAATTCGCGCCAGTGCTTCCTTCAGCTTCGAGGATGGCATCACGACGTCGTCGTGGAACGCGATGTTGGCGTTCCGGATGCGCGTGAGCATGTCGGCGATGGGATCGGTCATCATGAGCGCGCCACCCCTCCCATCACTCCCGGCGCCTTCACCACGACGCCTTCGTCACGCCCGGAACCTCGCCGGCGTGCACCATCTCGCGCAGGCAAACGCGACAGAGCCCGAATCGCTTGTACACGGAGCGCGCGCGGCCGCACCGGCGGCAACGCGTATACCCACGTACCTTGAACTTCGGGGTCTTCTGCTGCTTCTGCACGAGTGCTTTCTTTGCCATCTCTATTCGCTCGCTCTCTGCGATCCGGGGTACCCGGCTCGCGGTCGTTCGCTCGCTGGCGAGCTTCCTCTGCTCGCTGCCGCTCGCTCCGGTCGCCGCGTCGTTGTCATGACTGGACCTCGTCGCGACGGAACGGGAAACCGAGAGCGCGGAGCAATGCTCGGCCTTGGTCGTCGGTCGCGGCGGTCGTGACGATGCTGATGTCCATCCCGCGAACGGAGTCGATGTTGTCGTAGTCGATCTCGGGGAAGATCAGCTGTTCTGTGACCCCGAACGTGTAGTTGCCGCGGCCGTCGAACGACATGGGGTTCATGCCACGGAAGTCGCGGATGCGGGGGATCGCAACGCTGACCAGCCGGTCGTAGAACTCCCACATCCGGTTGCCGCGCAGCGTGACCTTGGCCCCGATCGCATTGCCCTCCCGGAGCTTGAACCCCGCGATCGACTTCCGTGCGCGCGTGACGAGTGGCTTCTGGCCGGTGATCACGCTGAGGTCGGTGACAGCACCGTCGAGCAGCGACTGCTGCTGCGTGGCGCGGCCGACGCCGCAGTTGAGCACGATCTTCTCGAGGCGCGGCACCTGCATCACGTTGCCCAGCCCGAGCTCCTGCTGGAGCGCAGGCCGCAGCTCGCTGACGTAACGCTCCTTGAGGCGCGGGCGCGTGTCTGACTGCGTCACAGCTCCGCCCCACACTTCCGGCACACCCGGGTCTTCTTGCCGTTGTCGTCGATGCGGTAGCCGACCTTGACGGGGCCGTCCTTGCCGCAGACGATCATCAGGTTCGACACGTGGATGGGCATCGCCTTGTCCTGGATGCCACCCTGCATCGTTGCCCGAGTGGGCTTCTGGTGCTTCTTCGCGACGTTGATCAGCTCGGAGCTCTCGACGACGACCATGTTGCGCTCGGGGTAGACGTGCGCGACTTCGCCGACCTTGCCGATGTCTTTGCCCTGGATCACCTGGACCCGGTCGCCCTTCTTCAATCGCATCTTCATCAGAGCACCTCCGGTGCCAGCGACACGATGCGCATGAACCGCCGCTCACGAAGCTCGCGACCGACGGGGCCGAAAATGCGCGTGCCCCGCGGCTGCATCTGCTCGTTGATGAGCACGGCCGCGTTCTCGTCGAACCTGATGTAGCTGCCGTCGGGACGGCGCTTCTCCTTCTTCGTGCGCACCACCACGCACTTCACTACGTCGCCCTTCTTCACGGCGGCACCCGGGACGGCGTCTTTCACCGTCGCGACGAAGACGTCGCCGATGCTCGCGTACCGGCGGCGCGTGCCACCCAGCACCTTGATGCACAGGACCTCGCGCGCGCCGGAGTTGTCGGCCACGCGAAGCCGGCTCTCTTGCTGGATCATCGGGCACGCTCCAGGACTTCCACGATGCGCCAGCGCTTGAGCCGCGACATCGGACGTGTCTCGGCGAGGCGAACGCGGTCTCCCTCGTGGGCGTCGTTGGCCTCGTCGTGCGCGTAGAGGTGACTCGTGCGCTGCATCGTCTTCCCGTACCGCCGGTGGCGAACCCGGTCGATGACGGCGACGACGACGGTCTTGTCCATCTTCGTGGACACCACGATGCCCTCGCGCTCTTTGCGCTGCGTTGTGCGCTTCGGCGCTTCTTCAGCCACCACTCACTCCTCTACTGGCTGACGTGCTGCTCGGCAGCGGCGATTTCGCGCTCGCGCAGCAGTGTCTCGATGCGGGCAATGTCCCGGCGCATCTGTGGGATGCGCGCGATGTTGTCGAGCTGGCCGGTCGCGTTCTGGAAACGCAGGTTGAACAGCTCTTCTTTCGCTTCCCCCAGCCGGTGCGCCAGCTCGGTGTTGTTGAGCTCGCGCAGTTCCTTGGTTGTGCTCATGTCTCGTCCTGTCGCACGATGAACTGCGTCTTGATCGGGAGCTTGTGCATGGCGAGACGCATTGCTTCGCGGGCGGTGGGCTCGGGCACACCCGAGAGTTCGAACATCACGCGTCCCGGCTTCACCACCGCAACCCAGTGCTCGGGATTCCCCTTGCCCGACCCCATGCGCGTCTCGGCCGGCTTCTGAGTGACGGGCTTGTCGGGGAAGATGTTGATCCACACCTTCCCGCCACGCTTGATGTAGCGCGTCATCGCGATACGGGCTGCTTCGATCTGGCGGTTCGTGATCCAGCCCGGCTCGAGCGCCTGGATCCCGTAGTCGCCGAAGGTGACCCGTGTCCCACCCTTCGCAACGCCCGACATGCGGCCGCGCTGCGTCTTGCGGTGACGGACCTTCCGCGGCATGAGCATGACTAGTCCTCGTCCCCGTGGAACTTCGGCGCCTCGTGGTGCTGGCGGGTCCGGCGCTCGATCTCCTCTTCTTCGGCGAGGAGTCGCTCGAGCTCGGGGTCGGCTTCCTTCACGAGCGGGCTCGCCTCTTCGGTGAGCTCCTCGGTCTCGCCGTCGACCTGCGTCGCTTCCGCGGCGGGCCGTCGACGGCCTCCGCCCGCGCTGACCACGCGGCGCGTCGGACCCTGGCCCGACGTGTCGCCGACCGCCATGGCGGCTTCCTTGCGGATCTTGTCCTCGACGGCCGACTTGTACGGGAGGATCTCACCCTTGTAGATCCAGACTTTCACGCCGATGCGCCCGAACGTTGTCTTGGCCTCCGCCTCGCCGTAATCGATGTCGGCGCGCAGTGTGTGGAGCGGGACACGACCCTCTCGATACGACTCCCGCCGCGACATCTCGGCGCCGCCGAGGCGGCCGCTGCACTGCACGCGGATTCCCTGGGCGCCCGCCTTCATCGCAGTTTGGAGCGCGCGCTTCATGGCACGCCGGAACGAGACGCGACCGGTGAGCTGGTCGGCGACACCCTGCGCAATCAACGTGGCGTCGAGCTCGGGCTTCGCGATCTCCTGGATGTTGAAGTGAATCTTGGGGTTGCCGGTGATCTTCAGCAGCCCCGCGCGCAGGCGGTCGGCTTCGGCGCCGCGACGGCCGATCACGATTCCCGGGCGCGCGGTGTAGACGTCGACACGCAGCCGATCACGCGTCCGCTCGATCTCGACCCGGCCGACTGCGGCGCGTTCGAGCTGGCTCTTCAAGTAGTCGCGGATCTTCCAGTCCTCGATGAGCTGGTCGCGGTACTCGGCATCTTCGGCGAACCAGCGCGACTTCCAGTCGGTGGTGATGCCGAGCCGGAACCCGTAGGGATTGACCTTCTGACCCATTACTTGTCCCCCTCTATCTCGGAAGACTCGTCGTCGACGGCGGCGGCCTCAGCCTCTGCTTTGACGTCGGGCTCGGAGTCTTCGACCTCCTCGACGTCGGCTTCATCGGTCACGACCTCGTCCTCCACGAGCGCCTCCTCGGCGTCGTGATCGTGGTCATCGTGCTCGTGCTCGGGCTCGGGCTCGGGCTCATCAGCCTGTGCGCGGCCCCGGCTCGCGGCCACACGGCGGCGACGACTCACCCGCGCCGGTCCTGCGGACGCCGCCTCACGCTGGCGCCGGCGCTCGAGCTCGTCGTCTTCGTAGCGAGCAACCACGATGGTGATGTGACTCGTGCGCTTCTTGATTCGTCCGTACCGGCCGCGCGCGCGAGGACGGCCGCGCTTGAGCGTCGGCCCTTCGTCGGCAAATGCCCGCAGGACGAACAGCTCCTCCTCATCGATGTGGTCGTTGTGCCCGGCATTGGCGATCGCCGATTCGAGGAGCCGCATCACGGGTGCCGACGCTCCGCGCTCGGAGAAGCGCAGGATCTCGCGCGCGTCGTTCGCGTCCTGGCCGACGATGAGCTTCAGCACCTGCCGGACCTTCGATGGCGACGCGCGGTGGTAACGCAGGCGGGCAACGGTCTCGGGCATCAGCGTCGACTCGATCGCTCTTGACCGGCGTGGTACCGGAACGTGCGGGTGGGCGCGAACTCGCCGAGCTTGTGCCCCACCATCGCTTCGGTGATGTACACGGGCACGTGCTTGCGACCGTCGTGCACCGCGAGGGTGTGACCCACCATGTCGGGGGCGATCGTGGACCGGCGCGACCACGTCTTGATGACCTTGCGGTCGCCGGATGCGTTCATCGCGTCGACCTTCTTCTGGAGATGGTCGTCGATGAAAGGGCCCTTTTTCAGACTGCGCGGCATCGATTACCTCCGTGCCCCGCGGCCACGACGGCGGCGGATGATCAACTCGTCGGACTTCTTGCCCTTCTTGCGGGTACGACCCTCGGGCTTGCCCCAGGGCGATACCGGGTGCCGGCCGCCGGAGCTCTTGCCCTCGCCCCCGCCAAGGGGGTGGTCGACCGGGTTCATCGCGACGCCGCGCACATGCGGACGCTTGCCCTTCCAGCGGTTGCGGCCTGCCTTCCCGATCTTCACGAGGCCGGCTTCGGCATTGCCAACCGCGCCCACGGTGCCGCGACAGTCGATCGACACCCGCCGCATCTCGGTGGAGGGCAGCCGGAGCGTGGCAAAGAGACCCTCCTTCGCCACGAGTTGGATCGCAGTGCCGGCACCGCGACCGAGCTTGCCGCCTGCGCCGGGCTTGAGCTCGACGTTGTGCACCGTGGTACCCACGGGGATGTAGCGCAGCGGCAACGCGTTGCCGGGCCGGATCTCCGAGCCCTGGCCACTCTGGAGCATGTCGCCGACCTCGAGCCCATTCGGGGCGATGATGTACCGCTTCTCGCCGTCGAGGTAGTGGAGGAGCGCGATCCGCGCGTTGCGGTTCGGGTCGTACTCGATCGACGCGACCTTCGCGGGCACGCCGTCTTTGTCGCGACGGAAGTCGACGAGGCGGTACTTCTTCTTGTGACCGCCACCGCGGTGGCGCGACGTCATGCGGCCGTAGGAGTTCCGACCGCCCGTACGCGGCTTCGACTTGGTGAGCGACTTCTCCGGCCGGTCGCGGGTGATCTCCGCGAAGTCGGAGACGGTCTGGAACCGCCGACCGGGGCTGGTGGGCTTGCGTTTGCGAACCGGCATCGTCGTCAGCTCCCGAAGATCTCGATGCGATCGCCCGCGGCAAGGGACACGATGGCGCGCTTGCTCGCGGCGCGCGATCCCCAGTTGCCGGTGCGCCGGTTCTTCTTGCGCTTGCCCTTGCGGTTGAGCGTGTTGACGTTGGTGACGTGCACGCCGAAGATCGATTCCACCGCGTTCTTGATCTCGATCTTGTTGGCATCGTGCGCGACGAGGAACGTGTAGACGTTCGCGTCGAACGCGGCGTACGACTTCTCGGACACCACGGGCCGGATGAGGATGTCGCGCGGGCTCTTTGCGGTCATTCCGCCTCAGCTCCCGAATCAGGTGACGGTGAATCCCCGTAGTGCGCGACCGCAGCTTCCAGCGTCGCCGTGCTGAAGACGACCCAGTCACTGACGAGGACGTCGTAAGCGTTGAGCTCGCGCGGCAGCACGAGCTTCACGCGCTCGCCAAGGTTGCGGAAGGACTTCCAGACCACAACCTCTGAGTTGTCGAGGACGATCAAGACGCGATCGTCGCGCTGACCAAGGGTGCGGAGACCGAGCGCGCCGAGCACCGCGAGCGCGTCTTTGGTACGAGGCGCGCTCATGCCCCAGTCGTCGACAACCAGCACCTTGCCCTCGGCGGCGCGGTCGGACAGTGCGGACCGGAGGGCGAGCCGGATCATCTTCTTGGGGGTGCGCTGCCGGTAGTCGCGGGGTTTCGGGCCGTGCGCGATACCGCCGCCCCGCCACTGCGGCGAGCGGATCGAGCCCTGCCGCGCGCGACCGGTGCCCTTCTGGCGCCACGGCTTCGCGCCACCACCGGCCACCTCTGCACGCGTCTTCGTGCTGTGGGTGCCGGAGCGGGCAGCTGCGAGCTGCGCGGTGACCACCTGATGCATCACCGCGACGTTCGGCGTGATGCCGAACAGATCGTCGGGTGCGTCGACCGAACCAGCACCTGCGCCGGCCGCGGACTTCACGTCGAACTTCATGCGGCGCTCCCGGACCTGCTCGCGGGGGCCTTCACCGCGTTGCGAACGAACACGAGCCCGCCGTTCGGTCCCGGTACCGCGCCCTTCACCAGCAGCAGCCCGCGCTCGGCGTCGCCTTCGACTACCTCGAGGTTGAGCGTGGTGATGCGCGTGTTGCCGTGCTGTCCGGCCATCTTCATACCCTTGAAGACGCGGGCCGGTGTTGCGCACGCGCCGATCGAGCCGGGTGAACGGTGCTTCTTGTGGTTCCCGTGGCTCGCGCCCTGACCCTTGAAGTTGTGACGTTGCATCGCGCCGGTGAAACCCTTGCCCTTGCTGATGCCCGTGACGTCGACGCGCTCACCGGACTCGAAGACGTCGGCACCGAGCACCTGGCCGACCTCGAAGCCGGAGAGGTCGTCGACGCGGAGCTCCGCAAGGTGTCGGGATGGCGGCGCGTCAGCCTTCTTCAGGTGCCCGAGCTCCGGCTTCGAGAGCCGTTGCGCCTTGGTCGCACCGAACGCCAGTTGGACCGCGGCATAGCCATCGCGCTCAGGCGTCTTGAGCTGGACGACGCGGCAGGGCCCGGCCTCGATCACCGTCACCGGGACGATGCGGTTCTGATCGTCCCAGATCTGGGTCATGCCGAGCTTGCGCCCGAGGATCCCTTTGGCAGCCATCTCTGTCTCTCGTGCTCTTTCGCTCACGCGAACGCTCCGCCCGGCAAGTCCCGGCGGAGCGTTATCGGTTTTGCCGTACGGTCCTGCGCTTCGCGCGCAGCCTGCACGGACTTCGGTTGGTGAACTGTTCCGGTCAGATGCCGATCAGGCGTGGAGAACGATCGGCAAGCCCGGAAAGACTACCGGCTTGGCAGGCACGCTGCAAAGCCGCCGTCCCGTGTACTAGCTCGCTTGGATCTTGATCTCGATGCTGACGCCGGCGGGGAGATCGAGGCGCTGGAGCGACTCGACCGTCTTGGAAGTGGGCTCGACGATGTCGAGCAGGCGCTTGTGGATCCGCATCTCGAAGTGCTCACGCGAGTCCTTGTCGACGTGCGGCGAGCGCACGACGCAGAAGCGCCGGATCTCGGTGGGAAGCGGCACGGGGCCGCGCACCTTCGCCTGCGTCCGGATCACCGTCTCCACGATCTTCTTCGTCGACTGGTCGACGATCTCGTGGTCGTAGGCCTTCAGCCGGATCCGGATCTTCTGACCTTTGGACTCTGCCATAGCTCTTCTCTCAGATCCGGTGCTCTTGGCCTATTTGATGACGCTGATGACGACGCCCGAGCCGACGGTGCGGCCACCCTCGCGGATGGCGAAGCGCAGCCCCTCGTCCATGGCGATCGGCTTCTGGAGCTCCACCACCATCTCGGTGTTGTCGCCGGGCATCACCATCTCGACGCCCTCCTGCAGCGCGATGCCGCCGGTGACGTCAGTGGTGCGGAAGTAGAACTGCGGGTGGTAGTTCGCGAAGAACGGCGTGTGCCGCCCGCCCTCTTCCTTGGTGAGCACGTACACCTGCGCGTTGAAATGCGTGTGGGGAGTGATCGCGCCTGGCTTCGAGAGCACCTGGCCGCGCTCGACCTCTTCCTTCTTGGTGCCGCGGAGGAGTGCGCCGATGTTGTCGCCGGCACGACCCTCGTCGAGGATCTTGCGGAACATCTCGACGCCGGTGCAGACCGTCTTCGTGGTGGGACGGAGACCGACGATCTCGATCTCTTCGCCGGTCTTCACCACCCCGCGCTCCACGCGTCCGGTGACCACGGTGCCGCGACCGGTGATCGAGAAGACGTCCTCGATCGGCATCAGGAACGGGAGGTTGATGGCGCGCTCGGGCTCGGGGATATAGGTGTCGACCGCCTCCATGAGCTCGACGATCTTCGAGCCCCACTCGGCGTCGCCCTCGAGTGCCTTGAGTGCGGACACGCGCACGATCGGCGTGTCGTCGCCGGGGAACTCGTACTCGTTGAGCAGCTCGCGCACCTCGAGCTCTACGAGCTCGAGGATCTCCTCGTCGTCGACCATGTCCGCCTTGTTCAGCGCGACCACGATCGACGGCACACCCACCTGGCGGGCGAGCAGCACGTGCTCACGCGTCTGGGGCATCGGGCCGTCGGTGGCGGCGACCACGAGGATCGC
>CAAGKR010400828.1_pt1 | contig 13758 bp, 18 predicted proteins | sample 2556971 | NCBI WGS metagenome assembly CAAGKR01 (sample SAMEA5207829, study PRJEB30636) | soil metagenome | biome: forest; feature: boreal; material: soil | place: USA | collected 2011-09 | depth 1 m | reverse complement strand
CTAGACTCGCAACACACACGGGGTTTTCGATTTCGTTGGCACGCGGGCACACATCACCACGGCGTCCTTCTCATACCATGAGGCACCTAATTGCCTCAGCCGTCTAGTGTGTCTAATTGCACACGTGTAACAGGTTCCCATTTCTGGGATTAGGGGTATGCTTTGGGGATATGGCAGCGAGGAGTAAGCGCGGTCCGGACGGCAAATTTCCTGAGGGCGTTACTGGAAATCCGAGAGGTCGGCCGCGGCTTGCTCCGGAGCTTCGCCTTGCTGCGCTGCGCCTTTTCGACGAGAAGGGGTTGGCGCGGTTGCGGAATATCATCCTCGACAAAAGCGCGCGTCACGCGGACGTCATCCGCGCCATCGAGATTGTCGGCAAATACGGCGGAATGGTTGCGCCTGTCGGGGATGCGCCCGAGAAGAATGCGCCACCGGTGGAGTTCCGATGGAACCTGATCGTGGCATCACCTGGAACTGCCTCCCGCACCAGTATCGATTCCTCCGAGCCATCTGCGGACCCGAAAGCGAGCACCGCAACGTAGCGTTGATCGCAGGCGCGGGTGCCGGGAAGACGGTGGCTTTCGCCATGGCGGCGTTTCATCTCGCGGCGGCGAATCCGGGGATGCCTGGGATTCTGACCGAGCCTACGTATCCGATGGTGACGGGAATCCTAGAGCCGGCCATTGACGAGCTCGCGGAGCAATACGGTATTCCGATCCGTTTCAGTGCGCGAAAGCACGACTACTACCTGCCGTGGTGGGACGCGACGATCATGTGCCGGTCGGGGGAGAAGCCTCGGCGTTTGCGCGGGCCGAGCGTTGGCTGGTTCGGGATGGACGAGGTTGGAGATCAGGCCAAGGAGGTATTCACGACGCTGCAGGGCCGCATGCGGCACAAGCGGGCGGGTCTTCGTCGGGCCATGATGTGCGGGACTCCGCGCGGTTTTGATTGGGTCTACTCGCTTTTCGGCGAGATCGGCGGCCGTGATCGGCTGCCGTCGTCGATCCTTTTGCGCGCGGCGGCGGCCGACAACACGATCGTCACTGCGGCGGATCCGGACTGGATCCAAGGAATGCGGGAGTCCTACGATCCCGAGTTGTTCAAACAGGAGGTTCTCGGGGAGTTCGTCGCGATCGGCCAGCATACGACGTATTACGCATTCACTCGCGCGGAGAATGTGTCGAAGATCGTCGAGCGGAAGAAGGGTCTTCCGGTGATCGTGATGGTTGATTTCAAACACTCGCCGATGGCGTGGGTTGTGGGTCAGTACCAGGACGGCAAGCTGGTTTGCCTTGCGGAAACGAATGGCGAGGGCACGACGACGGAGGGCGCTTGCGATTGGGTCATCGACGGATTCGGCACGCCGGGGCGCGAGACGGTCTACCAGGTATTCGGGGATGCGTCTTCGGCCACTCCTGTCTTGTCGCAGAACTATTCAGATTTTGAAATCATCCGCGACAAGCTCATGTGTTCGCCGAAGGTAAACCGGAGGACTCCTCGGCTTCGGGACCGCACGAACTCCAGCAATGCGCTGCTCGAAAATGCAATGGGCGACCATCGGTTGATCGTTCACGAATCCTGCACTCGGCTGATACGCGACTATGAGCAGACGCGGAACATTGCGGGGACGCTGGATATCGACGGCAGCGACACGATGTTGAGCCACTACGCTCGCGCGGTGAGTTTCTACGCGGTGATGGAACATCCGATACTAGCGGGGCGCGGACAGTTTCCGCAGAGGGACGATGGCGAATAGCAAGGGCGGGATATGGCTACCGGACGCGCCTGTCACGATCACGGAAGCCGAGGCTTCTGCTCAGGCGCTGAGGCGCGCGCGCCAAGTTGAAATGATTAAGGCGGCAGAGTCGTGTCCAGAATGCCAGGAGTCGATTCGAATTTGGGTTGACACGTCGCCGCCTTGCCCAGATCGGCCGTGCCCCGCCCATGATGAGGCCCGGTGTGATCATTGCCGAGCATCAGGCCGGTTCGAATATGGCGAATAAGTCCGGCGTTCCGGGGAGCATCCGCGCGCAGGTCTTCCGGCGCGACGGGTTCCGCTGCCAGAGATGCGGCATTCAGGGCTTTGAATTCCGAGGGGATCAGCACGTAAGCTACCCAACGGGGGATGCGGGTAACTTCCTCTCGATCGATCACATTACGCCGAAGTCGAAGGGTGGGGCGCTGGCGGATCCTCGAAATCTGCGCACGCTGTGCACGTCCTGCAATTCGAAGAAGGGCACGACGGTCGTTGCCGAGTTCGACGTTAAATAAACCAGCTTTTCAGGCCTGCGGCTTCATCGTCGGCATCGGCGCAGCGGGAGCCTTCCCGTTCGGAGCATGGGTGGCAGCGGCCGGCGCTGCGACTGCCGGCGAACCCGGAGGCACCGGAGCCTCCACCGGAGCACCCGTCAGGTTCAGAATCTGCGCGCGCCCGATCACGAGCATGTAGTCGCCCGAGATCGACTTGGTAAGCTCCACGTTCTTGCGGATCTTGTCCTCGCACTCCTCGATGGTGAGTTCGGGGTGATCCTGCTGGTAGATTTCCGCCACATTGCTCGTGCCCATGGACACCTTCACCTGAGCCACGAGCAACTCGCTCTCCATCTCAGTCGGGCTCATCGGCACGTTGTAGGACGCGTATCCGATGGAGATCGTAGTCTCAGACGGCCACAGCATCGGCTTTCCATCCGCCGGCGAGTCGGCCTTAGACTTATCGCCGGAGACGTTCTTGCGCTCGTGATTCCAGACGGCGGCCGTCGTGGCGTAAAGCCTCTCGTCGCTCGCGCGGTAGATCGGGATCTGGCGCTTGCGGATCTCGAGCAGTGGCTCCTTGCGGACCTTGAGCGCGAAGCCGCTCTGAGGCGTGCCGCTGACTTCGAGCGCCCCGACCGCCAGCCCGTAGTTGTTCGCGTTGTTGGCAATCTTGTCGTTGATCACGGAGCGCAGTCCTAGCCAATCGGCTTGCGACTTGAACTGTCCGACATCGACCTTGCTGCCGTCCACCGATCGGAACGTGAGGAACCGCTGAGGTCCGCCGACCTGCCCGGCGGATCCATCCTTTGCGAGTTCGCCAGCGACGTATTTCTGAGCCGCGGAGTCGCAGCGATACATCCACCAGATGCCGGATTCCATGCAACAAACCATCACGGCACCGGAGACGATATCCTCCCCGGTGGTCGAGTCGAGGCATCCGGTCAGCGGGAGGTTGTTGTGATAGAGCAGGCCGGGAAGCACCGGCTTGCCGTTCTCGTCAACGTAGGGGTTCTCGGTCTCGAACAGAATCTCCAGCTTCTCATTCGGGCGGCTCTGAAATACGCGGTTGAACGCGCCGCCCTGCCCTGCAGAATCCGGGATGCTCCAATAGTGCCAGACCTGCGCGCCTTCGCCCGACGCTTGCGAGTAGGCGTAGGCCACCATCCGCGTGGGGTCGATTGGGTCAGACCACACTCGGAAGAGATCGGGAGTGATCGGGTTGAACTTGACCTTGCCGTCGATCACCGAGATGTGCAGCAGAACCTCGTTGCAGAGGTTCGTATAGCGATTCACGACCGGCATCACGAGATCGAGCAGCCCATCGCGCCGGATCTGTTTCCACGCCCCGCCGTCGTCTTTCGAGAGCGTCCAGTTTGGCGGCGAATCGTAGATGGTAGAAATCTGCGTGATGATCTTCTTGCAGATGTTGTTCGACAGGTCGAGCGTCTTCCAGACCTCGGAGAAGTTCTCCTGCTCGTATTGCACGCCAAGAGCTCGCGTAACCAGGTGCTTGTGGTTGTCGCGGAAGAGGTCTACCCGCTCCCTCATTCTTGATCGACGCGCAGAGTCCGCATCGACGATGGTTTGGCTCGACGGAGTTCCGTCGGGGTTGTTCGACTCTACAACCTGCGATGATTCGTAAATCGTGGATTCGCTCGGCGGGAAGAACTGCCCGGACTTGAGATAGCCGACCCACCCACCCGGCATTACTCACCCCTCGCGCGGCGCTGCTCGTCCATCGTCAGGTGCCACGAATCCGGAACGGCGCCGAAGGCTTCGGGTTGGATCCATCCGTTGATTGGGGGAGGTCCCGGTGCCGGTTCGGTGGATGGATCGGGCGGGGTCAGCGCCTCGCGCTTTCGGTCGAGGCACGTTGAAATTGGCATGGCCACAGAATGGCGCACTTTTCGGCCTGTGTCAAAACGCACACACTCGCTATCGTTTCCGACGGGCACTGATTCGCGTGAAACCCAATATCGTGTATTTCTTGACACGTGTTCGGAAGGCCACATACCATCCCAATAGTGGGAATCGAATTCGCGGCGGTTGACGTGACGAAACTGCTCCCGACGAACTCGGAAATCATGCGCGCTGTTGCAGAGGCGCAGCTCGAAGCGGCCAACGCCCGCGCCGAAGAGGGCATTGAGAGCGACGATGCTCCGGCCCGCGGATACTCCGAGCGCTACGCCGCGCGCCGCGAGAAGGAAGGGCTCCAGACTTCGACGCGTGATTTTCGCCGCACCGGCGACATGCTCGACTCGCGCGAGATCCTCGACGTAACGGAAAACTCCGCGCGAATCGGCTGGGCTTCGTGGAACGCGGCGGCCTACTTCACCGACAAGCAGACCCCGTGGATCAAGCCGACCTTTGATGAGCGGATCACGGCCATCGGATTCGCCGACACGCTCATTCGCGAAAATCTCCAGAACCAACTCGAGCAGCTCCGCGCTGCGAAAGGCTGATCGATGAAAGCGACCGTCACGTCCGTTTCACAGTCCGGCGATCTCCTCCTCGTGACTCTCGAGGTTCCGGCTCCTGCCATGAAGATCTCGACGACGAAGGGGGTCCTCGACGCCACCTACGACTACTCCAGCATTTTCGCGCTGAAGGACCGGAATACGGACGGGACGAAGAAATACATCGACGTCTCGGCCTTCACCGTTTCCGAGAAGTCCGCGGTGGATTCGTGAAAAGCTCCCGCCGCGCTCTCCTGCTCGTCGCCTTTCTCTTCTCCGTGATGATGGTCGGAGGCGCTTACAACGTGGCCTCCGCGCTTCCGACCACCGATACCAATTTCTGGAACTTCCTCGCGACCTTCTACGGCGGCGTGACCGTCGGCCCTCGCACGGCTCCCGGCCAGTCGATCACCGCGAGCTACTTCTTCTGCGATCAGGCGAGCGACTCCTTGCTTTTGAACGGAACATGGTCTTCGCGGAGCACCTCCACGAGCACCGCGGAGTCGTTCAACATGTCGGCGAGCAACCCTGGTGGCGTGGCGAACGTGCCTAAGATCGGATCGACCTGTATCCCTGTCCTCGGCGCGCTGGTCGCTGCCCAAAAGCAGGCGCTCAACTACCAGTGCGAAGTCAGCAGCAACGGAACGGCGACGCTCCACGTCACGAACGCTTCAGGAGGCTCGCTGACCCCGACGACCGGCCAGCGCTGCGTTCGCACTTTCACTCCGTAACGAACACCACAACAACAAAGGAAGGTCAGGAGTCATGACCGAAATCGAAGCGAAGGCAGGCGCGGCAGGAGCAGGGGCCGACGGAGGTGCCGGTGGAACCGGTGCCGCTGGAAGTGCAGCCGAAGGCGCAGGCAAAGGCGCGGAAGGCGAAGCCGAAGGGAAGTCCCGCAGCAAAGCATGGGAAGCGGCCGAGGCACACAAGAAGGAAGCGGCCGACCTGAAGACGAAGCTCGCCGGATACGAGAAGAAGGAACGCGACGCCGCCGATGCGGACGCGTTGAAAAAGGGCGAATACGAGAAGCTGGCCAAGCAGAAGGACGAGGTTGCAACGCAGGCTCAGGCCCGCGCAGACCGAGCCGTCCGCAAGGCCGCGCTGATCGAGGAAGGCACGAAGCTCGGCCTTTCCTCTCCCGATTTTCTCCGGATGTTGGACGTCGAGTCGGTCAAGGTGGACGGCGAGACGGTTACCGGCGCAGCGGAAGCAATGAAGGCTCTGAAGGTTGCACATCCCGAATGTTTCGGGGTTCCTGACCTGAAGAACAAGGACACGACGACCAGCCGAGGGACGGCGGGCGGCGAGGCGTTCGATCCTGGCAGCGTTCGATCCGTCGCAGACGTCGAGAAGCTCTCTCCCGAGAATCGGAAGGCCTACATCCGTTCTCGTGGCGGGGCAGGCGTGGCGCGGCTCGATCCACTGACCGGGGCTCGCAAGGCCTAACAACCGGCCGCACGTCGGCCAGAAGAGGGAAGCAAGATGGCCAACGAAGTAATCCAGGATGCCGACGCCGCGCTTGCGGCGGCACTCGCGCTCGAGTTCATCGAGGAAAACCGCCCCGCAATGGCGGCCCTTCCTCTCTGCCGCGTCAAGTCGATCGAGGGCGTTCCGACGCTCGCCGAGAAGTTCCCGATTCTCCCGACCTCCCCCTCCGTCGCCACCTCCATCACGGACGGCACTGCGATGAGCAACACCGGAATCAACCCCACGTCGGTGACGATCACCGCTGCGGCCGTCGGCCTCGGTGGCGTGGTCACCGACCAGTCGGCGCAGGGTTCGATCCTGAACGACGTGGCGGCGCTCGGCTACTTCGGGCGCGGTTGCATGGAGAAGTTCGAGACGGACGTGACGGCACTTTTCACGTCCTTCACCACGAACAGCACCGTCGGAACGTCGGGCGTGGCCATCTCACTCGCCAACTTCCAGTCGGCACAGTTCGAGCTGGAACTCGCGCGCGTTCCCGGCGACTACGCCTGCCTCCTGCACACGATCCAGCTTCTCTACCTCCGCTCGGCGCTGGTTTCCTCGGCGGCCGGCATCTGGGCGAACCCGTCGAAGGAAGCCGTTGCGGGCGTGGTCGATCAGATCGGCAATACCGGGTTCAAGGGCACGCTGCTGGGCACGGGCGTCTACCAGTCCGCGACCTGCGTCACCGCCAACGCGAACGTGGATCGCGTCGGCGCCATGTTCCAGGTGGGCGACGACTCCAAGTCGCAGGGGGCCATCGGCTTCCTCTGGAAGTGGAAGCTGCGCCTCGAGAAGCTCCGTCAGCCGCTGATGCCCGGCGTCACCGTCGCGGCAACCGGCGCCTACGGCACCAGCCTCCTGATGCCGCTCTACGGCGTCAAGATCGTGACCCTCGGAACGTGATTTGAGGCGGGGCGGCGGACCATCTTCCTCCGGGGATGGCTCGCCGCCTCGCTGCTACTACACCGGCTCAGGAACTTGAGCCAGAAAGACGAACCACGATGAGACGCGCAGTCACTCCGAAAACCGTCGAGAAGCAGGATACCCGCCCCACGATCGAAGTCTGGGTTGGTGGTGACTGGCAGCGCGCGGTCGGCGGCGATGTAATTCCCGTGACCGGCCACATCCCGAACCCCTCCGCGCAGCGCCAGTTCATGGCGCACGACGAGAACGGCGTGCGGCTCGATCACAAGCACGGCCTCTACGGCCACCGCCCGATCGAGGACATCGCGGGCGAAGTCTGCCCCACGGAGTATTTCGAGGCACTTGTGGAGCAGGAGGTTCGCGACGTTCGCGCCTTCTATGGCGACAAGACGGATCCGAAATACGTCGAGGACAAGATCAAGGAGAAGGTGGACCGGATGCGCGCGAAGTATGCCGAGCGCAAGAAGACCGCCGACGCCTACAACGCCGCGAAGCTCTCGGAGACGGACGCCGCGACGATCGCCGCAGGAGAGGCCGCGAAGGCCCGCCAGAAGTCCGCCATGCGGTCGGAAGCGAAAGGCGCGGGAGCCTGACCATGGGCGAGACGAAACACGAGCGCGAGGTCTTTGAGCGCGCCGTGCAGCGTGTCGTCGAGCAGGGCCGCAAGTTCGGATCAGAGCCGATCGGAGGCGAGGCCGGTGCGCGGAAATACGTTCGCGAGAACGTGGCCAAGCCGACGGAAGACCGCCGAGACGACAAGAAGCGGCGAGGCCGCTAGCCAGTGACCGCGCTCGCCAACCTGACTCCGAACCGGGCGACGGACGTAATCGACCGTCCGCGCCCGCAGTTCAAGTATCTGGCTGGCGGCACGCTCCAACTCGCCTCCTTCCTCGATTCAACGCAGGAAGTCCCGAGTTCCGCGACCATCACAGTCCTGCGCTCCGGTGGTGCCCCGTGCACGACGCCGGTCACGAATGCGGTCGTATCCATCGATGCGAACGGGACGATGACCTACGCCCTCACGGGGGCCAATTGCGACATGCTCCCCGGATATGGCGAGTCCTACGCCCCATGGACGGCGCAGTGGAAATACACCGTGTCTGGCGTGGTCTATCAGAAGAGCACGGCCTTCGACGTGGTGCAGTATCCGCTCTACAACGTGGTGCGCGGGACTGACCTCCAGAGTCACGTCATCGACCTCGGGGATACGTCCTTCACCTCCGAGAGTGGCGCGACGGCCTTCCAGTCCTACATCTCGATGTCCTTCGCAGACATCATGCAGCGGCTCGAGAACCAGGGGAACCGGCCATGGCTGGTTCTGGACTCGGAGCAGATTCGCCGCCCGGTCGAGTATCTCGCGCTCGCAAAATACTTCGATGGCCGTTGGAAGGAAAAGGGCGATCGGTGGTGGGAGCGCAAGGAAGAATTCTACAAGAAGTTTGAGGCATGGTTCACCTCTACCAAGTTCATCTACAACATCAACCAGACCGGCTACGCCATCCCGGCGGAAGTAAACCGCCCGATCAATGATCCCTATTTCAGGATCTAACGATGGCCGCCGGGCTCGCCAACATCCTGACGACATACACCGCGGCCCTTGTGACGGCGGGATTCACCGCGCTTCCGCAGGGCATGACGATCGGCGACGTGGCTGCGCTCGACACGTCGAAGAAGATTTTCCTGATCTGGATCGAGTCTGGAATCAGCGAGGAGAATAGCTACGGCGCTGGCGTTTCCCACTTTTCCGAGCGGCTCGTGGTCGAATGCCACTGGAACCCCGAAGCAGACGAGACGAAGTTGCAGCAGCGACTTGCAAACGACGTCGAGACGATCTCGATTGTCATGCGGAAGCTCGGCAACCGCCCCTCGGAAGTGATGCAGGTCCGGATTCTCGGCGGTGTCCTGAAATACGGGAAGAATGACGTGTCGTGGCTCGGGAAGTTCCAGATCGACTACCGCATCACTGCGGATGAAACGTGAGGACGAGATGAGCGACCCGAAGGCCAAAACCGTCCCCGATGCCGTTGTTCCCTCTCCGGCCACAGACCTCGATCCGCGCACCGGCCCGCACTGGACCACGATCGGACCCTTCTCGACTCCTGCTCAGGTGCCGTCGGTGCCGAGCGTGATCATCCCCCCGGCTCCAGCCGACCCCGAACACGTGAAGGAGTAGCCGAATGGCTGCCAGCAACCGAGTGGACATCGCCCAGCGCATCTACGCCAAGGTGGAGGCAACCGAGGGCACCGAGCCCGCCATGACGGCCACCGAGGCTTTCCTTTGCGACAAGCTCGCCTCAAACGTCGGGACGATGCCGCAGGCGTTCCTTCAGCGCATTTTCGCCGGCACGATGGGCGCATATACCGGGAAGATGGGGGCCATCGAGAAAACGAAGCTCGCCTATTCGATCGAACTCCGCGGCAACGGGGCCAGCTCGTTGACGCCGGAGTATGACGCGATCCTGACCGCGGTTTTGCCGACGATCTACGCTAATACGATCTCCCAGCCGGCGACGGGCGGCACCACCACGGTTCCGACCTGCGCGACGTGCTCGCTCGCGGTTTCGCCCGCGAACTCTCCGATCATGGTCGCGTCTTCGGCTTCGGGCCTCGTCTTCGAGATGGGATGGGTCAAGTCCGTCATCACGAACACCTCGATCACGCTCGCGCAGACCCTTACCACGGCTCCGCTGAATACCTGGCTCCTGCGTCCCGGTCGGTCCTACGGTCCCGGCGACTCCGGGCACACTTCGATCACGCACCAGATCTTCCTCGACTCCGGAGCCGTTGGCGCTTCTTCCGACTACGTGAGCTTTCGCGGATGCAAGGGCTCGCTGAAGATCGACGTTCCGAAGGTCGGGGCAATCCCGAAACTGACCTTCGACTGGACGGCGATTGACTGGCTTCTGCACCTCGCCGGCACGAAGCTCGCGCTGACGGTCAACACGACTGCTCCTCCGGTCGCCATTGCTTCGATTGTGAAGATCAACGGCGCGCTTCAGGACATCATGTCTTTCTCGCTGGATCTCGGGCAGTCGATCGGACAGAAGACCTCGCAGAATTCGACCAATGGCGTTTTCTCTGAGGTGGTGACTCAGCGGCTCGCGAAGGGAACTCTGAAGATCTACAACACCTCGGCGAATACCCCGAACAACATCGCGACGTGGCAGGCCGGGACCGAGCAGGAGCTGACGCTCCAGTTCGGCAACACTCTCTTCAATACGGTGGGAATTCGTATTCCAAAGGCGCAATTCACCGACGTGAAATACGCCAGCGACACGGGGATGCTCTACGATGAGATCGCATTCCAGTGCTCGATCACTTCGGGCGCAGATGAAGTCTTCATCGGGCTCGGCTGACCGATGGCGTGGAAGGCGGTTCATCCGGGGTTGACGGAGAAGGTTCGGGTGCCGGCCGACGGCCCGGAGTTTGAGCTCCAGTTCTGGCCTCCGCGGGAGGCGGCCCGGATCAATCTTCTGCAGACGAAGCTGCACTCGGTCAGCGGTAAGCTGGATTTCGTGAAGGACTACGAGCGCGTTATCGAGATGAGCGGGCTCGATCACGACAACCTCGAAACCATCTGCCGGTTCGGAGTGAAGGGCTGGGCTGGTTTCGACGCCATCGAGTGCAAGACCGAAGAGGTCGAGATCGACGGGCGGAAGCACACTGCGCTGACGAAGGAGTCTCTTCTCGTGCTCCACGTCAACAAGCTGCTTTTTGGGCTGGCAACGAAGTGCTGCCTGATGAACTGGCTCTCCGAGGATCAAAAAAAAACATCGAGCTTGCGATCCGAGTCCAGCACGGCGACCTCAACCACGCCTGCAGCGAGTGTGATTCCGAACTCCCCGCCGGAGCCCATCAAGGCGGAATCCTCCGAATCGATGGCGTCTACGTCGAAGGATGCCCCTACGCCCTAATCAGGGCAGAAACGTGGTCCATGCTCAAGGCCTACGAAGATTGGGAATTGGGCATCAACCCGGTGACAACGGGCGAGGCGCCTTGGCTTCCTGCGGTGTATCGGCAGGCGGTCCACGCCGTCAAGGCGGCCGTGAGCCGCGAACGCGTGTTGCAGGCTGCGGCCGTGCGGGAGAGAACCGCCCTTGCCCGGTGAAAACGCCGATATTGAACTGCTGATCACCGCAAACGCCGCGCAGGCGAAGGCGGAGATGAGCGACCTTCAGAATCAGATCAACGAACTGAAGGGCGCTGCGAACTCTGCCTCCGGATCCGGAGACGAGAACAGCGAAGGCGAAGGCGTCGGAATCGGAGCCATGGTGTCGAAGTTCGGTCACATGGGGCGCGCGTTGCGCGTCGTGAATCCGGAACTCGCCCACATGGCGCATGGCGTCCACCTTCTCGAACTTCTCGCGGATCCCGTGACGATCGCCGCGGTCGCGGTGGCGGGCCTCGCCTTCGGACTCTATAAGATCTACGAGAATTCCAAGAAGGTTGAAGAAGCCGAACTCGCCGAGCACCTCAAGATAGTCAACGAGCAGACCAAGGAAGCGACGAAGGGCTTCGAAGCCTACGCAGAGGCTCTTGCCAAGGGGAAATCGAACACCGACGCGCTAGTAATCAGCAGCGTCGCGTTCACGGAAGCTCTCTTCAAAGAAAAAGAGCAGGCGCTCGCGGGCGAGATCGCGGCCATGCAGCAACTCAAGATCCACCTTGAAGAAGAGATCCGGCTCTGGAATACGAAGAAGAACGCTCGCGAAGCAGACGGACTCAGCACTACGCTCTATGAGCAGCACATAGCGGGACTCGAAGAGCAACTGAAGAAGACGACCGAAACGATGGCCGCGGACTCCGTAGAATTGCGACAGCATGCAGCGGATGCCGCGGCCGGTGGCGAGATCATCAAGAAACTTACCGCGGACGAAAAGCAGGCGAACAGCGAAAAGGGGAAGTCGCTGGAAGAACTGCTGATGATTGTCGAGGACCTGGATAACGCGGAGCAAAAGCGGTTCGCGCACGAGTTGGAGCACCTCAAAGGGACTCAGGTCGGAACCCTGTCGCCGGATTCCGTCGTGACTGACGCTGACGCGGCAGCAAAGGCGAAGGTTTGGTCAGACATGCTCGACCAGATGGCACTCGCCACCGGTGAGACTTCTGCAAAAATCGTAAAGGACTTCCAGTCGATCGGAGACTCGATCGTCCACTCTCTGTCTGGAGTTGCGAAGCCTGCTTTCGACGATTACGTCACGGTCCTTTCGCACATGCAGGGAGTCACCGAGGCATCCGCGAAGGGCATGATCAAGGCTCTACAGGATCAGGTGAAGCACTCAATAATCACGATCGGCGAGGATGCGAGCGTTCACGCACTCTACGAAACGGCTTTGATGCTTGCGTCGGTCGCGGTCGGTGACGTCACGGGCGCTACCGCGCATGGACTCGCGGCGGCTGAATTCGGAATTGTGGCGGCGGCGGCTGGCATTGCGGCTGCGGCAAGCGGCGGGATGGACGGCGGGTCTTCGTCGGGTGGTTCTGGCGGTGGCGGCGGGGGCTCCGGCCCGAACACGACCACCGGCGGTGCTGGCGGCTATCCCGGCAACACCATCCAGGTATTCGTGTTCGGAACCCTCGACGCTCGGGATGCGGAGAACCTCGCAAATCAACTCGATGCGGCGCGCACATCGAGGAGCCTGAACTAGATGTCGCTCGTATTCCCCGCGTGGCACTACGGCTTCACGGTGACGACCGGGAGCAACGATGCGCTCACGTTCGTCACGAACGTGACGACGTGGCCGGCGACTCTCAACGCGGGAACCTACACGCCCGCGGCATATGCGACGGAGGTGCAGCGGGCCATGCAGGCGGCCTCCGGCCTGACAACGCTTCAGGTGGCGTATTCCTACGTCAACAAAGCCTTCACGCTTTCCTATGGCGGCGCTGGCGTGTTTCAGCTGCTCTTCGGGACCGGCGCGAACAACGCGACCTCGTGCGGCACGATGCTCGGATTCACGCGAGGCGGTGGCGGGGGCAACGACAAGACCGGCGCGACCACCTACACCGGAGCGGCGACCGGCGTATCCCCGTCGATCGGTCCGAACCTATGGACCGGCGTTGAGCCGCTCGACTGGATGAGCCCTGCCACGGCAACGGCTGACACCGCACCCTCCGGAGCGGCGGGCCAGATCGGGAACGCGGCGACATTCACGCAACGATCCATCTACGGTGCGCAGAATACGACCCTTGGTGCAGGGATCGATTCGGTGTTCTTCGGGTCGCTGAAACGGATTTCCATCTCCTATAATGCGCTTCTCGCGACGGGTTCGCCGTCCGAGAACACGAACATGGAGACGTTTCTGAACTGGATCACGCTCATGAATCCGTTTGCCTACCAGCCGAACAAGACCGTTGACGCGGCAATCCGACTCGTTGCGGACTATTCGACGGTGCAGAAGATCAACAGCGATTGGGCATGGCTCACTCGCGCGGAACTCTCCTACGGGCGGATTGCGTTTCTTGAGGACACGTCGAGGTAATGTCGCAGATCACGACATCCGCCTTCGATTCGATCAACGGGACTGGCGACTCGTCCAAGACGCTGATCGCCGGCACTAAGTCGCGCGCGCTGGAATACCTGGTTGCCATTGCTGGGTGGCCGACTCTCTACAGTGTCTCGCAGACTGGATACACGCTCGCAACCGCGACG
>CAAGKR010022107.1_pt1 | contig 13759 bp, 13 predicted proteins | sample 2556971 | NCBI WGS metagenome assembly CAAGKR01 (sample SAMEA5207829, study PRJEB30636) | soil metagenome | biome: forest; feature: boreal; material: soil | place: USA | collected 2011-09 | depth 1 m | reverse complement strand
GGCGGAGAGGGAGGGATTCGAACCCCCGATACCCGTTAAGGTATGCCGGTTTTCAAGACCGGTGCCATCAACCGCTCGGCCACCTCTCCAGCTACTACAGTTTTACTACAGTCCGCAAATTCGCCACGCTTGATGCGACGCCGATTCTTTTGTTTCCAATCGGTTACAAGCGAGTGGTATTAGAGTCTAGTGGTTTTCAAGACCACCCGTTTCAACCGCTCACGCATCCCTCCGCAGCCTGCTCCCAATAGTCTAGCAAGATCACGAAATATCTCACGCGGAGGAACCGACCGACGCACCTCACCGCATCAACACCGCAACCCACTCTTCCGCCTCAATCCCCTCCCGGTCCGGCGGAACAACGACGAAACAATTGGCGCGGGCAACCGCGGCGATGTCGCCGGAGCCTTGCCAGCGGACCAGTTCCACCTCGGCGCCTTCAAGTTCTCCGGTGAGCGACGCCGGCAAGAAGCGCTTCAAGCCGGGTCTGGTCTGAATCGCGGTCTTCAACTTCGCGTGCACGAAAATCAGCTTGCGGACTCCAATTCCGGCGAGAGCTTCGAGCATCGGCCGCGCGAACAGCTCAAACGTGACCATAGTGGAAGTCGGGTTTCCGGGCAGACCGAGAAAATACTTGTAATGTTCAGTCCCTTGATCTTCGCGCCCAAGGGGCGCTTCCGCCGAATCGCGGGCCAGGGCGCCCGCGCTACACGGGACTCGGCCAAACACGATCGGCTTTCCGGGTTGTATTTTCGCGCCGGTGAAGAAGAACTCAGCTTCCATTTCCGCGAGGACCTTCTCGACCAGGTCATACTTTCCCATCGAGACTCCGCCGGCAATCAGCAACAGGTCCGATTCCAATCCTTCCTTCAGCAATTCGCGCAACCGGACGGGCTCATCCGGCGCAATCGGCAACAGCACCGCCTCACCCCCAGCCGCGTTGATCTGTGCGGCCAGCGAATAGCTGTTGGAGTTGCGAATCTGGTTCGGCCCGGGCGGCACGTCCACGTCAACCACTTCGTCTCCGGTGGAAAGCACTGCGACTCGCGGTTTGGCGTACACCAAGAGCCGCGATCGTCCTACCGCCGCCGCCACCGCAATTTCGGCGTAGCTCACCCTCGCGCCCGGAGACAGCAATTGTCCGCCGCGTTTGGCTTCCGAGCCGGCAGGAACAATGTTTTCTCCCGCCGAAACGCGTCTTGTGATTTCGACGCGCTCTCCCGCGCGCGAGGTGTATTCCACCATGACCACAGCGTCCGCTCCGGCTGGGGCGGCAGCGCCGGTCATGATCGCGGCAGCCTTGCCTGGCGTGACTTGCGGGATTTGCTCCGATGACGCCCCCGCCCTTATTTCTCCGATCACATCCAAAGCTGCCGGCAGGTTTTCCAGGTCAGCCGTGCGCACTGCATATCCGTCGCGCGCCGCCCGTGGAAACGGAGGGAAGTCGCGATCGGCATGGATTGGTTCCGCCAGCACCCGGCCGCTTGCGTCCAGCAGTGCAAGCAATTCGCGCCCTTTAGGACGCAAGCGCGAGGCCTGATCCTCAACCATGCGCCGCGCTTCTTCAAAGCTGAGAAAATCCGCTGGCTCTGCTGCCATGCTGGAATGATACGGGAACGGAATAGATGGATAAAACTCAGAAGTTAAAACCGGAAGCCAGGAGTTAGAAGCCGGAAGCAGAAGGAAGATACGGCTTCAGAAGTTACGAGTCTCGAAGCTTATTTTCGCGGTGTCGCCAGCCTTTTCGCCAGCCGGTTTGCGTCTACGGCATGGGCAAGAGCGGTTTCCGGACTGACGGTCTCGGCCGCCACCAGCCGCTCAAGTTCCGCGTCCATTCCGCAGGTATCGCCGGACGAATGCAGTGCGGCGTGATGGTGAGAACCGCTGCGGGTTTCCAGCAAATCGTCCAGCAGCTTCGCACCGGAATTTACAACTTCGAACGCAGCAACGCGCCCGCCCAGATCCTTGCGCGGCAACAATCGTTGCGAAATCACGCACCGCAACATCAGCGCCAGCCGTTCGCGGACTGCCGGCTGGTCCGCCGCGGGAAAGGACCCGACAAAACGCTCCACTGTTTTGTGTGCATTCAGAGTATTCATGGTGGAAAGCACCAGGTGCCCGGTTTCGGCAGCTTCCAGCGCCAGTTCCATGGTCTCGCAGTCCTTGAGTTCGCCTACCGCAATCACATTCGGGACCTGCCGCAATGCCGCACGCATGGCAAACGAAATGCTGGGCGTATCGCTGTAGAGCTCTCGCTGATGGATGGTGGCGCGCTTGTGATTGTGCAGGAACTCGATCGGGTCTTCGATGGTGATGATATGACAGGTATGGGTTTCGTTGATGCAATTGATCAGGGCCGCCAGCGTAGACGATTTGCCCGATCCTCGGGGCCCGGCGATCAGCACCAATCCATCGTGAAGCGCGGCCACCTCTCGCAATTGCTCCGGCGCACCCAGGATCTTGAAGTCGGGAACAGCCGTGGGAATTACCCGCATCACCACCGCGCAACTGCCGCGCTGTATGAAGACGTTTACCCGGAAGCGCGCCAAGCCCGGCAGCGCGTAGGAAATATCGCAACAGCCTTGTTCGCGCAGGGTACTGATCGCAACCTTATTGTTGCCGATCAAGTCAGAGGCAATACGGCGGGTGTCGTCGGCAGTCAGAAAAGAGAGTCCCGGACGCTCCACGGTCACCAATGCATCGTTGACCTGCACCTGAGGTTTCCTCCCGGGAGAAAAGAGCAGGTCGCTGACCCGGGGATTGGCCCGCAGCATCGCGGCGAGCAGGTCATCGGTCGCTGCGTTTGCGGAAATCGGATCGAGCGAAACTTGAATTGGAGCGGCGCCGGTCGCGGCCAAGGTGCCTCTGTCTGAACGGGCCACTTCTGCCCGGACTTCAGACCCACTCTAGCGGGTTTGGCCGCGCGCTTCTAGAAGGAATGGCGCGTCCGTAACCTTTCGTAACCTGAGTTGCCCCCGCCACTGGCGCTAAAAAAAAGGGGGGCGCCGGGCCGCCCCACACCGAATTCAGGTCGCGTTTTCTACTTCTTCTTTTTCGTGCCGTAATTCGTCTCCAGCGTGCTGCCCACCAGTGCCAGCATGTTCTTGGCTTCTGCGGCGTGCACTCCGTTGGGCTGAAGTTCCAGATATTTCTGTAACGCTTCGGCGGTCCCCGCCGGTGCGATCACCTTGTTGTTAGGATCCATCTTGACCAGCCCGATGAGATTGGATCCTTTGAAGTAATAAGCGTCGGCGTTCGCTGGGTCCGCGGCAATGGCTTTGTCGAATGCATCTACTGACTGCTTGGTTAGTTCAGGGTCACCGGTGGTGTTGCTGTTGGTCAGCAGGATTCCCATATTCAGGTAGTAGTGCCCGGCGCCGGCTGGGTCTAGATCGATCGCCTCCTTGTAGTCGGCGATCCCCTCGTCTGTCTTGCCAATCTTAGTCGCCGCCACCGCCTGATTGTCGTAATAGGCGGCCAGCAACTGTTTGTCCGTAACCCCGCCGGGCGCGGGCGCTTTCGCAGGTACGGTCGCGCTCGCCATAGCGGTTTTTTTCAACTCAATCGCCTTTTGCAGGTCGCTGTACGCGCTGGTGTAGCGCTTGGTTTTTTCCGCCGGATCAGTCTGGGCCTTGGCGGACGCCAGGTAAACCACGCCCCGACGGTACCACAGCAGGTTCTCGCTGGGTCCCAGAGTCACGCATTCGTCCAGCAGAGCCAGCGCTTTGTCGTAGTCGGGAGTGGGTGGCTGGGTGTCAGCCGTCACTTCTTTGAGTTTGTCATTGATGATTTTCACATTCGTGTTGTACTTATCGGCGTTCGCCGCCTGCTCCCGGATCTCCTTGACTTGCTCAGGAGTCATCCCCTTCTCTTTGGCGGTATCCGTGATCGCCTGCTCGTGCGACTTCTTAAGATCAAAGTCCAGGGTGATCTCGTCCGACCCCATTTCATACTTGACCGTGTCCAGGGTTTGGCCGTCTTTGTTTAGGGTAACTGTGTACTTACCCGCCTCCAGGCCCAGCGAAAAATATTCGCCCTTCTTGTTGGTCTTTATGGTAAAAGTGCGCCCGTTGCCGTCGTTGTGCCAGACCACCTGGGCGTCCGCTATGGGATTGCCTTCCGCATCCGTGCAAAGGCCCTTGACCGTGGCGTTCTGCGACACCGCCGGAACTGCACAAATGGCACACAGGATCGCCAGCACCACTGCATAACCAAGACTTCGCTTCATCTAAGCCTCCCGGCTGGACCGCGTGGGATCAAAAACCCGCGGCCGATTTCAAACTGTCTGCGTTAATGACGCATAGGGAAGCGGATCCACTGCATCCGCCTCGTGGAACGCCCGCAACCGCAAAACACAACTGTCACACACTCCGCAGGCGCGGTCTTCACGGCTGTAGCACGACCACGTTAAATCCAAAGGCGCATCAAGTTCAAGGCCTAGGCGCACAATCTCGGCCTTGCGCAGGGCAATCAGCGGCGTCACGATTTCAATGCCGCCTTCCTTCGTGCCCGCCCGGATCACCTGATTGAACGCCTGATAATACGCCGGCCGGCAATCCGGATAGCCCGAACTGTCCTGCTCCACCGCACCAATATATATCTTAGCCGCTCCCAGCAACTCCGCCCAACTCACCGCCACCGCAAGAAAATGCGCGTTGCGGAAAGGCACATAAGTGACAGGAATGTCGGATCCCAGCGCATGCGATTCGGGCACCGCAATTTTCTCGTCGGTCAGCGCTGACCCCCCAATCAGTTTCAACGCCTCGTTCCGCACCACCAGCCGTTCGCGAATCCCCAGCCGTTCACACACCGCCAGAAACGATCGCAACTCGCGTGCCTCGGTCCGCTGTCCGTACTGGATGTGAACCGCCGCTGCATCATGATCGCGGACCGCCAGCGCCGCGCATACGCACGAATCCATCCCTCCGCTGAGGAGAACAACTGCCCGGGATTTGTTGCCTGCTGAGGTCATCGCGTTCAGATTTCAGATTGTGGATTTCGGATCTCAGATTTGGAAACACCGATGCCGACAATCTGCAATCTAAAATCAACAATCTGCAATCGCTCAGACCCCCTTCATCGCCGGGTCCCAGATCAGCTTATGCATCTGTAACCCCAGCCGCGCCGGAACGTTGTCTTCCAGCATCCATTCCGCAAGCCGTTGCGGATCCAGCAGGCACTTGGATACATCTCGCGCGCCAGCAGCGTCCTTGCTGAAAGCCGGAGAAAAAAGCACCGCATTTGTTCGGTCCGCAAGATCATGCCGCGTCGTAAAGTCGCGCGCGAATTCGTAATCCACTCGATCGCTGATCACAAACTTCACTTCGTCATGCGGCCTGAGAGTCGCAAGATTTTCCATGCGAAACGTGTCCGGCTCGCCCGAATCCGGACACTTCACGTCCACGATCTTGACCACCCTCGCCGGAACAGATTCAAGAGGGCGCTCGCCGCTGGTCTCGAGCAAAACCTTGTGACTGGCATCCAGCAGACGTTGCATTAGCGGAACGAGTTCCCGTTCTTGCAGCATCGGCTCTCCGCCCGTAATTTCAACCAGCCCGCTCGGGCTCAGATGCTCCACTTCATCAAACACCTGCTCCGCACTCATTTTCTTTCCGCCATAAAAACTGTATTTCGTATCGCACCACGAGCAGCGCAGATTGCACCCCGTCAGCCGCACAAACACGCACAGCAACCCCGCGTAGGTAGATTCACCTTGCAGCGATTTGTAGATTTCGGTGATCTGCATGAGACAGTTGCCAGCCGCCAGTTGCCGGCATCCAGTTCTAAGAACCCGACTGCTTCGCAATTGAGGCTATCAGTCCGTTGAGTACGCGTCCTACTTCGCCGCACGATTGCAACAATCCGGCAACCTCTTCCTTCGGTAGATAACCAAGGTTCTCTGCGACCTGCAACTGCGTCTCTAGCTCCATGAGCGAGCCCCTAGCCAGACCGAGAAAATGTTTAAATTCTTTTTCCGAGAGACGCCCTTGTCCCTCGGCGATGTTGCTGGGAATTGAAACTGCTGCTCGTCGCCCCTGCGAAGTGAGTCCAAATAGTTCATCCTTTGGGAATCTGGCGGTCGCGCGATAGGTGCTGGTTACGAGATCCATCGCCTTCTGTCAGACAACCAAGTCCTTGTGGGATCGTCCCATTGAGCGGACCTCCTTAAGCCCACTGGCAACTGGCAACCGGCGGCTGTTAATCCGAATACTTGGCGGTGGTGGAATCCGTCTCAAACACGGTAACATCCTTCACAAACACGCGCCCGCTGGTCATCTTCCGCAATCGGCCATTGGTCTCATCGTAAAAATACTTTGCCAGATTTTCCGCCGAAGGATTCAATTCGGTAAAAGGCGCAACATCATTAATCATCTGATGATCGAGCCGGTCAATCACGTGCTTCATGACTTCGCGCAAGTCTTTAAAATCCAGCAGCAGGCCGGCCTTGTCGAGGTCCTTGCCCGCCAGCGTCACCCGCACCTTATAGTTATGCCCATGCGGATTCTCGCACTTGCCCTTGTAGTTCCGCAGGTAGTGCCCCGCCGCAAACGAATCTTCAACCGTCACTTCGTACATGAGTCCTCAGGGAAAAAGTTCTTTATAATTGTAATGCCCCAAGAGCTAAAGGAGAGGAAAATGGTCTCGCAATGAAGGAGAGCTCGCGCGAAAGCCGGCCAAGGCGAGGTTTCTGTCAAGCAGTTGAAGGGGAAGACCCGAAGCGAAAACCCGCGTCAATAGAAGAGATGGACGAAGCCGTGATGAGAAGCCGTGGCGAAGGCGGATCTCCTTACTCGAACGCAAACGACCAAACGGTAGTGGGCAAGGCATCAGCAAAAGCCCGCGCCGAGCCGTTCACAGCCGATGCAGGTAGCTAGTTCAACGGACGTGGCTTCTTCCTCCGCACGCCGGAAGTGCGCCCAGCAGCAACCCAGCACCGGGAAGAACCGTCCAGTTAAGCAACGCAAGGCCGAAGTACAAAGGATGTTGAAGAATATACGTGTTGCGCTGGATGAAAACCCCTACCGGCAGGATGAGGCAGAAAACTCCCAGCATGATGAGGGCCGGAAATGTTCCAGCGACCAGACAGTTCAGTGACCGGCCCCCGGCGCGCCGCGAGAGATATGCTCCAGCCGCGCCGCACAAGGGCAATACCATTAGCCACGCGAGATTGAGGACGAGGGCCCCGTCATCCACCCAATAGATTCTTGGCTGGAGCAAAGCGAAGCGCTGCTGCACCATCAAGAAGACTGATGCCAGAGTCAGCGCAACCAGGCCAGGCAACCACAACGCCTTGGTTCGATGGTTCATCGTACCCTCCTCGCGTATAGCGCGTTCGAACTCTCGTGTCGCAAGCCGCGCTTCCGACAATTGGCTCATGCACAGTTCAAAAGCTTCTTGTTCCGGGAGTCCGCCAGCCCGATGATTCTCGTACAACTCCTCCAAGTGCCCTGCCAGCTCGGCAACAGTTTCTTTCTGCTTGCGAGCATTCAATTGCAGGCTGCCCAGGCTGTCACCGACGATTTGATTCCAGTCATGCATGGCTGAACCCCGTCAACCGATCCAGCGCAACGAAGAAAGCCTTCCACTCGCGTCTCAGTGGAGCAATTTCCTTCTTGCCCGCTGCGGTCAGGGAATAGTAGCGGCGGTCTCGGCCCGCCGGATTCGCCGCCCACTGCGCCTTTGCCTGTCCGCGTCTTTCCAGTTCATAGAGCATGGGATACAGCGACGCCATCGTGAAACGCAGCGAACCGCCGGATCGCTCCTCGATGCGTTTCGCGATCTCGAAGCCATAGAGTGGCTGTTCCTCGAGCAGCGCAAGAATCGCCAGTTCGGCGCTGCCGCGAGCGATTTTGGCATGAATAGTCATTGCCTTCGGTATATAGGAACCCTATATTACCGGCGGATTCTCGTCAACAGCACCAAAGTACAATGTGGGGATTACAACCCGGGAGAGTCATTTCAAGAACTTACGCCAAACCACTCCTCCACCACCCCCAACTCCGTCGTCCTCTGATAATCCGGCAGGCTCGCCACAAACACGCGCCCGTATTGTTTCTTCAGAATGCGATTATCCAGCAGTGCCAGCAGCCCGCGATCATTCAGCGACCGGATCAGCCTGCCAAATCCCTGCTTCAACGTGATCACCGCCGCCGGCACCTGATACTGAAAAAACGCATTCCCGCCCTCAGCGTCAATGGCCTTGATCCGTGCCGCCACTACCGGATCCGACGGCACCGCGAACGGTAGCCGGTCAATGATCACGCAACTCAGTTGTTCACCCTGCACGTCCACGCCCTGCCAGAATGAAGACGTCGCAAACAGCACACAGTGCGGAGTCAGACGGAATTCTTCCAGCAGCGCGTTCTTGGGCGCGTCCCCTTGCAGCAGCATGGGAAACCCGACTTCGCTTTGCAGCCGCTGATACACATCCCGCATCTGCGCGTAGCTGGTGAACAGCACGAACGCCCGCCCCCGCGTGATCTCCAGCAGTTGCCGGATTCGCTCCGCCGCCTTCGCCGCAAACTGAGGTGTCCGCGGGTCCGGCAAATCCGGAGGCACATACAACATCGCCTGCTTCTGATAATCAAAGTGCGAAGGCAGCACCAAATCGCGTGCGTGCTCAACGCCGAGTCGTCCGCGAATGTACTCAAACCCGCCGCCCACCGCCAGCGTCGCCGATGTGAGCACCGAGCTTTCCAGTTTCGTCCACAGGCACTCGCGCAGAATCGGACCAACGTCAATGGGTGTAGCTTGAAGCGAAACCTTCAGATTCTCGCGCCCGCCGCGCCTGCGCTCAATCCAGAAAACAGTGTTCTCGTCCTCCGACTCCATCAAGAAGCCAAGCTGTACGTGCAATTCGTGCGCCCGTCGCGCAAAAGCAAAAACTTCCTCCGGCTTCGACGGCATATTTTCGATTTCCGCGCCCAGCCGCGCCAGCGACTGCCGCAGCCCGATAAATTCATCGCCGTTTTCTTCCAAAAATTCCCGCCGGTTCTCAAACGCAAACCGCCCGTCCCCTTCTGGCAGCAGAGAAAAGAAAAATCTCGAGCGCTCGCGCAGGCTTTGGATCGCGCCCGACAGCGCAGCGGTGTAATTCTTATTGCGATGCAAAGACGCTTCCACGTCGCGGCACAGTTCTTCGAGCCGCTCCGCGCTCACCGAAATCCCAAAATAACTTCCCGCTACGTCTTCGAGTTCGTGTGCTTCGTCAAAGATCACAACCCCCGCTTCCGGCAGGATTCCCGCGTCCGGCGCGTGGTCGGCCTGCTGCTTGATCCCTAGGTCGGCGAAAAATAAATGATGGTTCACGATGATGATGTCGCTCTCCATCCCCCGGCGTCGCATTTCGGTGACAAAGCATTTGTCCCACGAACTGCACTTCTGCCCCAGGCAGGTGTCAGCGCGCGCGTCAAGCTTGTGCCACAGCGCGCTGGCTTCGGGCAATTGCGTAAGCTCAGCCCGATCGCCGCTCGCCGTCGTCTGCTCCCACGCCGCAATCGCGCGATACTGTTCAACCTCGTCCAGTCCGCTCAACACCGGCTGGTCCGTAAGGTCATACAACTTCTTGCGGCACAAGTAATTGTTGCGCCCCTTCATGTAGCAGACGCTCAGCTTCTTATTCCCTTCGGGGAAAAGCGCCTGCTCAAGAAACGGAATGTCTTTGTGGAAGAGCTGCTCCTGCAGATTCTTTGTTCCCGTAGAAATAATGACGCGCTTGCCCGAACGAATGACAGGCATCAGATAAGCCAGCGTCTTCCCGGTCCCGGTACCCGCTTCCACGATCAGATGCCGCTTCTCTTCAATCGCCGCCTCGACCGCCTGGGCCATCTGCAACTGTCCGCGCCGAAATTCGTATGCCGGATGAGTGCGCGACAGAAGTCCCCCGGGGGCGAAGAACTGGTAAAGTGAAGTACCACTCGCTGAACGGTTGGAAGCTGCGGCAGACGCGGGCTGGGGACTCAAGGACACAGAGTCTCTATAATAAACAGTTCCGGTAAGCATGACTCGCGTAGGGGCGGACGCCCTCGTCCGCCCAATCGAGCAAAGCTCGATAAGACGCATACGCCATAACAAACACCGACAGAAAACCCGGCTGTTCGAGCCGCCGGGCAGGTGAGGGCACCTGCCCCTACATGATCGCGGACAATCTTGACTTCATCTTCTTCTAATTCGACCCCGGCTCCCCTTATCACCATCGTCGGCCGCCCCAACGTCGGCAAGTCAACGCTGTTCAATCGCCTGGTCGGCTCCCGCCGCGCCATTGTCGGCGACGAGCCCGGCATCACCCGCGACCGCCTTTACGGAAAAGCCCACTGGCGCGGACAGGATCTCCGCATCGTGGATACCGGAGGCATCCTTCCTGACGACACCGACTTCATTCCTTCCGAAATTTTTCGGCAGGCCAGAGTCGCACTCGACGAAGCCGCCGTAATCGTGATGGTTGTAGACGCACGCACCGAACTTGCCGGCCCTGATCTAGAATTAGCGCGCCTGCTCCAGCGCACCGGCAAGCCCATCTTGCTCGCAGCAAACAAAATTGACTCAGAAAAGCAATCCTCGCTCACCGACGACCTGCACCGCCTCGGATTCCGCAACATGTTCCCGATTTCCGCAGAACACGGCCGCGGCATCGAGGAACTGCTGGACGCCATCTTCCAGGTTTTGAACCTCGAAGCCTCGGAACCGGAAGCCTCGAAGGCCGCCGACCACGTGCCTCGCTCTTCCCGTTCCACGCGAAGGCTGGAAGACGCAGCCGAGGACCGACGGATCGACGACCAACGACCGACAACCGACAATCAGTCAGCAACCGACGACGAGCTTCAGGCTGGCGACGACGGGCCAACGACCAACGACCAACGACCAACGACGGAAGTGAAAGTCGCCATCATCGGCCACCCCAACGTCGGCAAGTCCACGCTGCTGAATCGTCTTACCGGAGCCGAACGCGCCATCGTATCTCCCATCCCCGGCACCACTCGCGATGCCGTGGACGAACTCGTCACCCGCGACGGCCAGAATTTCCGCTTCATTGACACCGCTGGAATCCGCCGCAAGGGCAAAACTCATCTGATGGCCGAGAAACTTTCGGTCGTGATGGCGCGCAAACATCTCGAAGCCGCCGACATCGCCCTGCTGGTGATCGATGCGGCCGAAGGCGTAAGCGCGCTCGACGCCGCCATCGCCGGCTACGCCCACGAAAGCGGCCGCTCGGTCATCATCATCGTCAATAAATGGGATTTGTTCGGCGCCAGCGCATTCGTCCGCCAAAAATCAGGCCAGAGCGCTGACCCGAGCGACACCGAGGATTCATCCGAGCGCAAGGCGAATAAAAGAAGACCGCACAAGCAGCTCCCCAGCGACCGCGAAGCCTACGAAGACCGTCTCCGTGACGAGCTGAAATTTCTCAGCTACGCGCCGGTGCTCTTCGTTTCCGCCGCCAGCGGCAAAGGCACCGACAAAATTTTCTCCACGCTCGAAAAAGTCGCCGCCGAGCGTCGCAAGCGCGTCACCACCGGCCAGATGAACCGCTTCCTCAAGCACATTGATTTCGACCGCGCCTCCGTCCCCATGCGCCAGCGCGTGCGGATTCTCTACCTCACCCAGGCCGGTACCTCCCCGCCCACCTTCGTGCTCTTCACCGACCGCCAGGTGAAGCTGCACTTTTCCTATCAGCGATTTTTGGAAAACCAGATTCGAAAAGAATTCGGCTTCGTAGGGTCGCCAATCTGGATTAAGGTGAAGGCGAGATAGCGTCACGGCGTCTCCGGCCCCGTCTTCGTCAGCAGCCCCACTCTGTCCACTCCCGAGTCGCGCGCAATCGAAATCGCGTCCGCCACATACTGGAAGTCCACATCGTCATCGCTCTTGACGAACGCAATCCGCTCGGATCGCTGCTTGAAAATATCGAACAACCGAGCATGCAGATCTCCCCACTTCACACTTTCTTGGTTGATCTTGACCGACGGTGCTTGACCCTCCCCCATCCAGTTGAGCTGAATCACGATAGTTGTTGGAGCCGGGTCGCTTTGCGTACTGTTCGCCGGTTGCGGAATCTCCGCCTGCAGCCCTTTTTCGCCCGACATCGTGACCGCAACCATGAACACAATCATGAGCACCAGCAAAATATCAATCATCGGAGTGATGTTGATCTCTGCCCGGAGCACACCGCTGCCTGCTGTCGAGAATGCCATGTAAAGCTCCTCTCAAGCACGCGCGTGTCTTTAGGATTGGACAATCAACGAGACAGATAAGTTCCAGGGTAGTGGTTCTGATTTCACGCTTCGCGTCTTCGCTTCGCCCGTTGAGCAGATCGCCCGATCACCCGATCGATGGCCCCGCCTCTGGAGCTGGCACAACCGGTGGCAACGGGGGAGGAGCAGCCGGAGGATAAATCAAACTCCCCAGCTTTGGATAACGCCCCGCAAAAAAATAAATCGAATATGCGGGAAAGAACACGATCACCGGCACCGAAATCAGCGCCACGCAATAGAGCAACCCAAGCAGGAATATGCAGCCCGCAACCAGTGCCGCCGTTATTGTGAGAACGTTCCAAGTCAGGCCGGCGGTGTGCCCGGTAAGGACCGTAATCAGCCCCAGGCCGCCAACTGGAATCAGCAGGACCAGGACCAAAATAAACGCCGCTATGCCGAAAACTATACCGGCCGCAATCGCCAGCAGCACCTTCATTCCGGCATAACCCGCGTACCCGCCCTTCTCGCTCTCCATCATTTTCAACAGGCGACTCCAGCCTTCAAACGCGGAGATATCCTCCAGCGCCATCTGCGGCACCACAAAATCTTTGGTGAACACGTGGGCCACGGCCGCCAGCACCAGCCATGCCACAAAAGCGAAGAAAACGACGATGCCCACCGAGATCAGGCCAGCCAGGTGGCTCTTCGGCTCGCTGAACCAGCCCAGCGAAAACCCGATCAGCGCCGGAACTCCAATGATCAGCGCAAGTCCCGCCAGACCTACCAGCGCAAACACGATCTGCCACACAAAATAGCGCATTGCGGGATCGCCGCGCTGCCCCCACATCCGCCCGATCTCGCAGCGCTTTGCGACCACGCTGTCAAACAGAACGAAACGCATGCGGCTGCTCAGGTAAAGGAACAGAATCCACACGATCGGCGCTGCGATCAGCAGGACCACCAACAATGGGCCGAACACCCAGGGGTCCGGAAAGGCGCCCATCAGGTAGTCTCGATGTCCGCCGCCGGCGTGCTGAGGAAGATGGAAGCTGTTGCAGCCGCCGCCGGAACTCATTTCTCCGGCAAACAATCCCACCAGTGCCAGCCGGGTCCACTGCCCCAGCCGAAACGGACGGAACAACTGCGCTGTTGTATGTTCGATGGCCGGGCTGACTGAGTCCACTGCAGACAATGGCACGAGTGCACCTCACGTGGTGTAGATGCGAATGAAGTTACTGCGGCCAGCGCGGTTGGTCAACGGATTTCTTTGCGAAAGGACTCGTGATCTGGCTCGCGTGGGTCGGACATTCCTGTCCGACGCTTTTGCCTTTGACTTGGGGGTTGGCCGGTCGATCAAACGCAAAATCAAAGGCGTCGGACAGGAATGTCCGACCCAGACGTGATCACTCGTACCGCAACGCTTCCACCGGATCCAGTTTCGAAGCCCGCATCGCCGGAACTAGCCCGCTGACGACCCCCACCACCAGCAATGCCATCGTCGAGACTACCAGCGTCATGATCGAAATGTGCAGATGAATGTCGCCCCTGCCCGAGTCATCTTCGAACAG
>CAAGKR010360720.1_pt1 | contig 13764 bp, 10 predicted proteins | sample 2556971 | NCBI WGS metagenome assembly CAAGKR01 (sample SAMEA5207829, study PRJEB30636) | soil metagenome | biome: forest; feature: boreal; material: soil | place: USA | collected 2011-09 | depth 1 m | reverse complement strand
CTGAGGAATTTATTGATACTTTTGATCAAGATATAGTTGTCAAACCAGTTGGACTCACAGGAGGAAAGGGTGTTAAAATAGTTGGTGAACACCTAGAAGACGGAGAAGCAGCTAAAAACTATGTAAAGGAGATAATTGAAAATAAAATAAGTGGTTACGCTCAAGTAGTCATTGAAGAAAGATTATTAGGTGAGGAATTTACTGTACAAGCCTTTGTTGATGGTGATAAAGTCGTACCAATGCCAGCTGCACAAGATCATCCTCATGCTTTCGAGGGGGATCAAGGACCAATAACCGGTGGAATGGGATCTTATTCTGATAATAATGGTTTACTCCCATTTTTAGATAAAAAAAATTATAATATATCGGTTAAAATAATGCAAGATACAGTTAAAGCAGTTAAGAAGGAAGTTGGCCCTTATAAAGGCATTCTTTATGGACAATTCATGTTATGTAAAGATGGACCTAAGCTTGTTGAATATAATGCAAGATTTGGAGATCCGGAAGCAATGAATGTGTTACCCCTTCTTAAAACAGATTTTGTAGATATATGCACCGGTATTATTGATGGTAACATTAAAACAGCCCATTTTGAAAATAAAGCTACAGTCTGTAAATACATAGTGCCTAAAGGATATCCTGAATCTGGGAACTCAGGACAATTAATAGAAGTAAATGAGTCAAAAATAAATGAGAAATTGGCATTGGTATATTATGCTGCAGTAAATCAGATTGGCAATAAAATTTATACATCTGCCTCACGAGCCTTGGGTATAGTTGGAATAGGTGATACGATATCTGAGGCAGAAGAAATATGTGAAAATGCTACAAAATATGTTAAAGGGAATATTTATCATAGAAAGGACGTGGGCACCGATGATCTCATCCAAAAGAGAATAGAACATATGGAATCAATTAGAAAATCTTAATTATATATTTATATTTTCAAATTAATTTTTTCTATTAAAATAATCTAGACGAGATAAATCAATTAAAATGTTTTTAGGGTGGATAAAGAATTCAACTTAGGATATAGTTAAATTTAAGTAATCACGAATTAAGATATTTTACTTCTAATAGAGAAAAAAACATCAGTTCTGGGGGTTATGAATGAAACATCTTTTATCGGTTACAGATGCAAAACAAGATATATTTGAAATACTGGAACAAGCAGCGATTTTTAAACTAGATCCATTTGGTATTACACCAATGAAGAATAAAACGCTCGCAATGATATTTGAAAAAGCTTCAACAAGGACCAGAATATCTTTTGAACTGGCAATGGCACATCTTGGAGGCAACCCCCTTTATCTATCAGCTTCTGACATGCAACTTGGTCGCGGGGAGATCATTGAAGACACAGCTAAGGTAATGTCCCGTTATGTTGATGGGGTAATGATAAGGGCCAAAGAGCATGACGATGTGTTAAAATTCGCAGAAAATTCTGAAGTACCTGTAATTAATGGTTTAACAAATAAAGAACATCCATGTCAGGCAATTACTGACATATTCACAGTATATGAGCATAAAAAAACCTATCAAGTAAAAATGTCATATATTGGTGATGGAAATAATGTTTGTAATTCACTTTTACTTGCTTGTGCATTGGTTGGAATGGACTTAACTGTTATTTGTCCTCCAGGTTATGAACCCGATACAGCAATAGTTGGAGATGCCCAAATGTTAGCCGAAGAAACTGGTTCAATTATTGAAGTAACTAACAACGTTTTAGAAGGAGTTAAAGATTCAGATGTTATATATACAGATGTCTGGGTCAGTATGGGTGATGAAAGGGAAAAATTACAACGTTTAATAGATCTTCATGATTATCAAGTTAACATGGAGTTATTAACTCATGCGAAACCCGATGTTATTGTGATGCATTGTCTTCCAGCAATCAGGGATCAAGAAATAACTGATGAGGTAATACAAAGTTCTATAAATGTTATATTAGATCAAGCAGAAAATAGGATGCATGTCCAAGCCGCGATACTATTTAAACTTTTAAAGGATGAATAAATTCAACCTTTAAATTTTAATTTTAAAAAAAACCAACTACATTGAATCAGGAGCTTCTATCCCCATTAGTTTTAGACAGTTTCGTATGGTTATACGCGATTTGTCTACTATTAAAAGCCTTAAATCCTCTTTTTTGGATCCTATTACTGGCACAGATTTATAGTACTTGTTAAAAGCACCAGCTAGATCTTGGGAATACTGTGCAATATTGTGAACTCTATTAATTCTCGCAGATTCTTCAATAACAGAAGAAAACTTAGAGATGATTTTAACAAGTTCAATTTCAAAAGGATGTTCCAAAATCCAATCATTGATTCCATCTACTTCGGCGTTATTGTAATTAGCTTTCTCTAATAATTTGCATGCTCGAGCATGTGAATATTGTATTGATGCACATCCTCGTTCAAAACTTAATGCTTCATCCCATTTGAAAACTATATGCTTTTCAGGAGATAATCTAGCTATATAATATCGAATTGCACCTATACCTATTTGTTCTGCTATTTTTAACATTTCTACATCATTTAGATCTGTTCTTCTTTTTATTATTTCTTTCATGGCCCGATCAACAGCTTCTTCCATTAGATCATCAACACTTATGAAAACACCACGGCGAGTTGACATAGAACCTTCTGGAAGAGTTATAAACTCATAAAATATAGTTTCTGGTCTTTTAGCCCCTAATAATTCGAGTGGTATTTTCAACTGATCTATTGCTAGTTTGTGATCGGAACCGAGAACATCTATGACAATGTCTGATTTTTCAGATTTTTCTACATGATAGGCTAAGTCCCTTGTTGAGTAAAGAGAAGTTCCATCAGAACGTATCAATATAAGTTCTTTCTCAATACCATATTCATTTAAGTCCATGAAGACAACTTCATTCTTCTGTAAATATGCGTCAAGAGATTTCAATATCTTTGCGACACTACCATTTTTAATGAATCGACTTTCCCATATAAATGCATCAGGCTTTACATTGAGTCTGTGGCATGTACTTGATATTCCCCTAAGGCACTTTTTGACTACATCTTCAAATAGTTCTTCAAGTTCTACATCTTCACCTTTCTCATATCGTTTTAGAAGAGCACTAACTTCTACCTTTAGATCTGGGTTTGCACGGAGTTCTTCGTTGACTTGGAAGTAAAGTTTTCCAATTTCATGGTCGAGTTTTCCAACAGGATCCATATCGTATTCCAGGTTATAAATTCCCCACACAATCATTGCAATTTGCCTTCCCATATCATTTACATAGTATTGGGTTTCAACATCGTATCCTGCTGATTTTAATACGCGTGCAAGAGAATCACCGATTATAGAATTTCTTATATGGCCTATGTGAAGGGGTCCGTTGGGGTTCGCTGAAGTATGTTCTAGGATAATTTTCCTGTTTTTTCCTTCTAATTTCCCATAATCTTCCTCTACAGAATCTAATACAATTTTTGAAAATTTATTGTAATCCGCAAAGAAATTAATATAAGGGCCCTTACTATCTATCTTCTTGAAAATATCTGGTGTCACAATTACAGAGAGTAACTCTTTAGTGATGTCCATTGGGGATCTTTTAAGTCCCTTTGCTAATTGAAATGAAACTGAACTTGCAACGTCACCCAACTCAGGGTTAGGAGGTTCTTCAACTCGAATATCTTTGGGTATTTCCCATCCTAAATGAGATATGGCATTTTCAAGTGATTTAATTGATTCTGTCATTAAAATTCTGTACATAAAATTCACCTGGTTTATTATTATTATAATTATTAAAATTTAGAAATCAAAAGCTTTAAACAATAAAAAAGTAGCATTTAAGAAATTATATTCTAAAATGCAAGCTAATCATTTCATTCTGTTATAATCCCCTTATCCATATCGTTATGTAACCCACTTTAGGGATTACAACTGGAGTGTTGCCAATTGTTGCAACTTTAGCAATTACTTGATCATGATACACCGGAGCGGGATCTTGAACTGGATTATTATCTCCCTTAGTAACATAATATGGGGTACCGTTTATTGATGTACCTGTTGCGATAATTCTATGTATAACCGGCTCGGGGAACCAAGTTGCATGGTATATAACTATGTCTCCTATTTTCAAATCATCAGCATTTATTTCATGAATTCCTAGGAAATTGGTTTTTTCAATTACTACAACGTCTCCCCTATAAAAGACAGGTTCCATACTTCCAGACACTACAACATTCATATGTTGTGCTAGTATTATCCCAATAATTATTATTGCCACATAACTTATTATTTCACGGTTATTAGACATCAAATTTCACTCCTATCTTAAAATTGCTCCCTCATCAGCGGATGTGGCAAGTTTCATATATCTTGCAAGTGATCCTTTCACTTTACGATCTGGTTTAACTGCATTTTTAATCCTATTTTTTATTTCATAATCAGATAATTTGAGTTCCAGAACCCTGTTTGAAATATCTATCTTAATGATATCCCCATCTTTAACAGCAGATATTGGTCCTCCAGCCATGGCTTCAGGTGAAACATGACCTACACAAGGTCCTCTAGTTCCTCCTGAAAATCTTCCATCGGTTATAAGAGCAACAGATTTTATTTCCATACCTGATATTGCAGATGTTGGGTTTAACATCTCCCTCATTCCAGGACCTCCCTTCGGTCCTTCATAACGAATAACTACAACATCCCCTTCTTTTACTTCTCCGTTGAATATGGCATCAACGGATTCTTCTTCACTGTTGTAAACTTTGGCAGGCCCTTCATGAAGCATCATGTCCGGATCTACTGCTCCTTGTTTAATTACCGATCCTTTAGGAGCCAAATTTCCCTTAAGAATAGCAATTCCTCCTTCAGAATGTATTGGATTATCAAGTGATCTTATTACTGATTCATCTAATATTTTTGAATCCTTAATATTCTCCTTTAAAGATTTACTTGTACATGTTAGTACATCCATTGCCAATTTACTTTCTAAAGCCTTTAAAACACCGGGTATGCCTCCGGCGTTATCTAGATCTAACATACTATGTACTCCTGATGGCCTTATCGAGGTTATATGAGGAATTTTTCTACTAAGATCATCAAATAAGTCTAGATTAACCACAATATCCTTATCAAGAAGTTCATATGCTATAGCGGGTACATGTAGAGTAGTATTTGTTGATCCACCTAGTGCAAGATCTACTGCCACTGCATTTTCGAATGCTTTTTGAGTCATTATCTTTGATGGGGTTATATCCTTTTTAACAAGTTCTAATATCTTCTCACCAGACTCACGTGCTAGCAATATTTTTTTATTGGCGACTGCATGTGTAGTTGCACAATATGGTAGACTCATTCCTATTGCTTCAGTTATACACGCCATTGTATTGGCTGTGAATAAACCTGCACAGGAACCTGGTCCAGGACACGCACATCGTTCTAGATTATAAATATCATCTTCACTCATTTTACCTGCCGAAACCGCTCCCACAGCTTCATGTACATGAATTAGATCGACGGGTTTACCTTTAAATTCTCCAGGAAGCATAGGTCCACCTGTAACCACAATTGAGGGTATGTCTAACCTGGCTGCTGCCATTAACATACCTGGAACAATTTTATCGCATGTAGGAATTAGTACCAACCCATCAAATTGGTGAGCCATCGCCATACTTTCAACCGTATCTGCAACTATCTCCCTTGATGCAAGGGAGTAACGCATACCTTCATGGTTCATAGCAATTCCATCACATATGGCCATGGTGTTAAATTCAAATGCTACTCCGCCAGCATTTTTTATACCAAATTTTACGGCTTGTGCCAAGCTGTTAAGGTGCACATGACCTGGAACAATATCTGTGAAGCTGTTTGCAACTCCTATAAATGGTCTTTCCATATCTTCATCTGTAACTCCACACGCTCTTAAAAGAGATCGGTGGGGTGCTCTGTGCAAACCCTTTTTAATGGTATCACTTCTCATTTCATCACCATGTATAATTTATTTAAAACAAATTTAGATAATTTTGAATAGTATTATTCAATCAAATTTTAATTATTCTTCAATATTATATTATATAAGAATTATTAGAGCATTTATATTTATCATTTCCATTATTTAAACTAGTTCAAAGCAATAATAATTAATACTTCAAATTAACTCTAAAAACGATTTAAACTTATATTTAAATTAAATTTCATTAGATCTAAATAGAAAATTTCATCAAATAATAGATTTGTTTTTAACTTATTTTTGTATCATATTCATAAAGTACATAAATACACTAATTAAATCAATATGAATAGGTTGTAAATATCATCCCATAAAAATTAATTATATGGGAGATTATCAATATTTCAATTTGATTAAGCAGAACTTACGAATTTTAAAGATAAGGTGGTATAATGAGAATACTTTTAATTCACTCTGATTATTTGAAGTATAAAACAAAGTCTAAAACTAGGATAGCAGAAAAAATAGAGGATGATAAGAAAGAGGGACTCTACGAAAATGCTTTAGTAGTCTTCACAGCAGTTGAAAAAGAAGATGAAACTGATATGGATACAGTGGTTGAAAATGCGGTAAATGAAATAGAAGATGTATTTGGAAAAGTTGGTGCCAAAGTTGTAGCAATATATCCATATGCTCATTTAAGTTCATCTTTGAGTTCTCCTGATGCGGCAAAAAAGATATTAACTAATATGGAATCAAAATTGGATGAGAATGGTATCAATGTTAAGAGGGTCCCATTTGGATGGTACAAATCTTTTGAAGTTTCATGCAAGGGACATCCACTTTCAGAACTTTCAAGGACTATTACTACTGAAAAAGTGGTTATTGAAGATAATAAGGTTGTTGTAACACCTGTGGCTGAATCAGAGTTCTATATACTTCATGAGGGAGAAATTGTAGGTACGGATGAGTTCAGCTATGCTGAAGATGACTTTAAAAAGCTCGTCGAATACGAACTTGGAATAATGAAATCCTCGGGTGAAGAACCTCCACATGTTAAATTAATGAGGGAAAAGAAATTAGCTGATTATGAGCCATCAGCGGATATCGGACATTTAAGATGGTATCCTAAGGGTAGGCTTATTAGGGATCTTTTATCAGATTATGTTTACAACCTTGTTACAGAAAGAGGTGCTATGCCGGTTGAAACTCCAATAATGTACGATCTTGCTGATGATGCAATACGTGTGCATGCAGAAAAATTTGGAGAGCGCCAATACAGGATGGCTACTAAAAACAAGGAATTAATGCTCAGATATGCTTGCTGTTTCGGTGCTTTTAGAGTTCTTTCGGATTCTTTTTTAACATGGAAAAATCTTCCTGTTGGAATATACGAACTTTCAACTTATAGTTTTAGATTAGAGAAAAAAGGAGAAGTTGTAGGTCTTAAAAGACTTCGAGGGTTTACAATGCCCGACCTTCATACAGTATGTGTTGACATTGATCAAGCAATGGATGAATTTGATGAACAGATCACTATGTGTAAACAGACAGGTGTTGATCTTGATGTTAACTATGAAGTAATTATGAGGGCAACAAAAGAATTCTTCGATGAAAATAAAGATTGGGTTTATTCTGCAGCAAATAAAATCGGTAAACCTGTTTTACTTGAGATACTTCCAGAGAGAAAACATTACTGGGTTGCTAAAATGGATTTTGCTGCAATAGATTATCTTGGACGACCTATTGAAAATCCTACAATTCAGATAGATGTTGAAAGTGGTGAAAGGTTTGGAATTACATTCATCAATTCTGAAGAAGAAGAAATAAACCCTATCATTATACATTGCAGCCCTACCGGAAGTATCGAACGAGTAATATGCAGTTTACTCGAGAAAAGTGCTGTTGATAAAAAGGACAAACCTCCAATGCTCCCAGTTTGGCTTATACCCACACAAGTAAGGATTATACCTATCGCGGAGCGTCATATTGAAAAATCAGAACAAGTTGCCCAATTGCTAAAGAACCAGAATATTAGAGTAGATATCGATGATAGACACGAAACAGTTGGTAAAAAAATCCGAAATGCTGGAGGAGAATGGGCCCCTTATGTTATTGTTATTGGGGATAGAGAACTTGAAGAAGGTCCGCTAACAGTAAATATCCGTGAAACTAACGAAAAACTTTCAATGAAAATTGATGAGCTTGTACTGAAGATTCATAACGAAACTAAGGACATGCCTTTCAGAAAACTTCCATTACCTGTGAAACTAGCTAATAGAGTTAGTTTCTAATATATTTTTTTTTCAAATTATTAAAATAAACTTTTCAAAAATGAAATGTAGAGATAATATGACAATAAAAAAATAGTATCATTTGACATCTTTAATTCGTAATAGTAAAAAGATGATTTTTAATTCAAATCAATATTATAACATAATCAATACATCCACATTCTGGGCAGGTACCTTGTGATTCTACTGGTTCTTCTTTAATATTCCTTCTTGTATTACCTGAACGTAATCTATTGTAAGATCCTTCTTCAATAGGCTTAGTTTCTCCTTTTAAATCCCTTACAAATCCACATTCTTCACATTTTATACAAATTTTTCCATCGGACATATAGCACCTTATTTAGTATATATGTTGTTTATTTAATATATTTTTCTAAATATGCTGTTGCTTAGAACACTTTGTATTTATAATTTAATCTTAGAATTATGAAGCTTATTGAGAATCAATTTAAATAGCCTTTCTTAACTTTATAAAAATATTTATATTATAAGTTATAAGTTATAATTTAGAACTTATAACAAGTCTAGGAGGATGAATTATGGCCGAGGTAATCGCAATATTGAATCAAAAGGGGGGCTGTGGAAAAACCACAACCGCAGTAAACTTAGCATCAGCACTTGCACTTTATGGTAAACAGGTTTTGGTAATAGATATGGATCCACAGGGCAATGCTACAACAGGGTTTGGAGTGCAGAAAAATGAAGTTACTAGGACTATATACGCTGTATTGACTGGTGAAAGTACAATTGATGATGCAGTAATTGAAACTGATATTCCTGGTTTGGATGTGGTGGCAAGTAATATTGCCCTAAGTGGTGCTGAGATAGAACTTAGTAAAGAGGTAGGTTATCACACCATACTTGAACTGGCAATGGAAACCATTTCGGATGACTATGATTATATCTTTATCGATGTACCTCCTTCATTAGGAATCTTAACTATCAATTGTCTTGTAGCCGCCGATAGTGTGATTATTCCTATTCAGGCTGAATTTTACGCTTTAGAGGGTATGGCTGATCTTTTAGAAGCTATCCAACTTGTGGAGACACGACTTAAGAGTCCTTCACCCATCAAAGGGATATTACTTACTCTTTATGATTCAAGAACCAGACTTGGAAGAGATGTTTACAGTAATGTGAAAGAATATTTTGGAGCAAGCGAACATGTTTTTAAAACAACTATTCCACGTAACATAACTCTTGCAGAAGCACCGAGTCATGGTAAACCTTGTATTATCTATGATGAAGAATCTAGCGGTTCTCAAGCATACATAAATCTTGCAAAGGAAATAATTAAACTTGATGAATTGGAGGACAATAAATGACTGCACATAAAAAAGAAAGCGCACTTGGAAGAGGTCTTGATGCACTTATAAGACCAGATGTTGTTGAAGAAAAAAAACCCGATGAAAAAAAGAATCGGGAACTTAACTCTACAAATACCAGGAAAAAAGATAAAACTAACAATTTTTCAAAAAATAAGAAAAATTTCAGTAAAAATAAAAATACTAGACAATCTGAGATTGAATCTATTGATAATGAAATTAAACCCATAGTTGATCAAACATTGGTTGAAAATGTTATCTTGGAAGTTAGAAAGAATCCTCGTATATCTCTATGGTCTGCTAGGTCTGCAGCAGTATTAAGACTTTTAAAGAAAACTAAACCTGAATTTAGTATAAGCAAAGAGGCATCATCTCTTATAGAGGAAGCTGTTAAGGACAAATACCCTGATCTATGGGATGAGTTTAAAGATAGGGAGATATAAATCAATAGTTATAAGTTATAAGTAATAACTTATAAATTATAACTTCTAATCAGAACTAACTGCAGTAACGTTCTTTCATTGATATGGCTAAAATTTTAAATTTTTATTTAATAATCAAAATTAAAGGGTAGTTTGATAGGATCTGTTCAATTTTAAAAAAGTTTCTGCTCTTGATGTTATAACTCCAATATTCTTCAATTCTTCTAGATTTTTGAAACGAATATTTTGTTTTCTAGACTCAATAATTCTTCTCGCTGATATTTTGCCAATTCCCGGAACTCTTAAAAGTTCCTTATAACTTGCAGAATTTACTTCTACTGGGAACATATCCATATTTGAAAGTGCAGCTGAATATTTGGGGTCAATTTCAAGCGTCATATTACCATCTTCTTCGAATACTAACTCTTTAATATCGAAACCATACGATTTAACTAGATAATCTGCTTGATAAAGTCTTGATGTTCTTTTTGGATTTGGTTCCATCCTATTTTCAAGTGGAGTATCTTTCATAGAAGTGAATGGGCTAAAATAACTACGTTTAATATCCATTTTTTTATAAAGCCAATCAACACGCTGCAATATATCAGAATCTGATTCATCAGAAGCACCTACTATGAACTGTGTTGTTTGGCCTGAAGGAGCGAGATTTTTATTTTTTTTCATTAACCTTTTAATCCACTTCATTCTCCTTAAAATATCATAATTGAATGTTTTCGTAGTTGATAACCCCTCAAATCCATCAGATGTTGCTGCTTCAATATTAACACTAACACGATCCGCCAAACTCATAGCCCTTTTAATAAGATCATACGATGATCCTGGCAAAATTTTTAAATGAATATATCCGAGATATTCGTGTTCCAATCTAAGCTTTCTTGCAACTTCGACCATTTTCTCCATGGATACATCCACATCACCAGGTATTCCTGAACTTAAAAATAAACCTTCTACTAACCTATGGTTGTAATAATCTAGAAAGATGGAAGTTAGCTCATCAGGAGTGAACTCAACCCTGCTAAACTTATGGGCACTGTGATTAACACAGTAACGACAGTCATTAGAACATTTATTGGTCATTAAAACTTTAAATAATGGTATACAATCTCCATTAGCACTGGTTGCATTGTAAATCCCTGGTAATTTTCCTGATAGGAAGTTATCTGTATTATAATTACCATAATTGCAGAGATCATACCTGGCTGAATCACCAAGAATTTCCATTTTTTTAACTTTGTTCATTGATCACAGTATGACTATGATATTTATTAAAATTTTTGTGGAAAAATCAAAACATTATAAATAAGATCATACATCACTAATTAGTATGAGAGCTGTTATTGCAGGAACAGGAAGCGCAGTTGGTAAAACAACCATTTCGACGGGGATAATGAGGGCGTTATCCGATGAATTCAATGTTCAGCCATTTAAGGCAGGACCTGATTATATTGATCCCACATACCACGGCCTTGCTACAGGGAATTTTCCGAGAAATTTGGACTCTTTCTTCATGTCTGATGCCCAGATTAGGCAAGGATTTGAAAATGGGATGAAAATTTCCGGTGCGGATTTTGGAATTGTGGAGGGAGTAAGGGGACTTTATGAGGGTATAAGTGCTTTAGAAGATGTTGGAAGTACAGCTTCTATTGCTAAAGCCCTAAATGCTCCTGTAATTCTAATTTTAAATTCTAGAAGTCTAGTAAAAAGTGCAGCAGCAATTGTAATAGGATTTAAAACCTTGGATCCCAACATAAAAGTGGAAGGTGTAATATTAAACTATGTAAAAAATAGAAAACACTACTTGAAAGCAAAAGAGGCAGTGGAAAAACTTGCCAATACTCCAGTTATAGGGGGAATACCGCGCAGTGAAGCAATAAGAGTAGAAGAGCGACATTTAGGTCTTGTACCTGCCATTGAACGGGATAATATTCTCCAGTTTATAGAGAAATGGGGGGCAGTTATGGCTGAAAATGTGGATTTAGATGCATTAATGGCCATAATGAAAAATTCAGACAAATTACCTAAAGGAAGAGAACCCTTATGGTTGGAAGGGAATAAAAAAAGAGTAAAAATCGGAGTAGCTACGGATGAGGTTTTTTCATTTTACTATAAAGAAAATTTTGAGGCATTAGAATCCAACAATGCCAAAATTATCCCTTTTAGTCCCCTTCATGACGATGAAATACCAGATGTAGATGGGATTTATATTGGTGGAGGATATCCTGAAATATTTGCTGAAGGCTTAGAATCCAACAAATCAATGCGTGAATCAATTTATAAATATCATAATGAAGGACATCCAATATATGCTGAATGTGGCGGTCTTATGTACTTATCAAAATCTATAAATGGTAGAAATATGTGTAATGTTTTTAATTATCCTTCAAAAATGACAAAAAACGTACAAGCCCTAAGTTATGTCATATCAGAAACTCAGAAAGACAATGTAATACTTAAAAAAGGGGACATATTCAGGGGTCATGAATTTCATTATTCTAAAGTAGATATTGGTAATTCTAAACCCAAATTTGCTTTCAAAATAATTAGGGGCACAGGAATTTTTGGTTCAAACGATGGATTGATGGCTAAAAATACTCTGGCCAGTTATGTTCATACTCATGTAGCTGCTTGCCCCCAATTTGCACTAAACTTTACTAGAAATGCATCTTCAACTGATAAGAATTAATCTTCTATCCGATCAAATGTTATTTCATATAATAGTTAAAATATCCGGAGGATAATCATGCGTATAGCAGTAATAGCAGAAATGGCACCTGCAAAAGCATTTATACCCATAATTAAAGAATTAGATGCCGAAATCATAGGATTAACACATGGGCATGGTGTTAAAGAATTGTTGGGTCAATACTGCAGTGAAGTTCATTCTATTGGTCAAAGTCGAGGACAAACAGCTAAAAAAAGATCTAATTCAAAGATAGCTTCATTGGTGATTGAAGATATATGGAGAGTAATCCGATCACTTAAAGGGAAGGATATAGATCTATTATTGACGTGTGGAAATGCAGGAGATGTAAGGAAAGGAATAACTGCATCTAAAATACTTAAAATACCAGACTTACATATTGAACAGGACATATACAATCCTATCGAAATGATAGCCTTTTCTAATTTAATAACGGTTCCATCTGAACTTTATAAAAATTATGTAGTAGAGAAGTATGGATTAAATAATGTTCATGTAATTGGCGGGTATCCTATGGCATCTTATGTAAATGATATGTCTATTGAAGACTCAAATAATATTAAAACTCGATATGGAGTGGATGAATTTGTTGTTTTAGTATTTGGAGGAGATGTGAAGAGTGAGGATATCCCCAGAATCATACACCAAGCTGAGAAACTTGATGAGAATATTCTGATTATACCCTTTAGATTCAGCTCAGATTTCGTGAAAAAATTCATTTCTTCATCAAAATTGAAAGTTTTAGATGGGTACATAGAGTTACCAAGTCTGATCAGCGCGTCTTCATACATGATCTATGCAGCTGGCATGGGACTTACAATAGAGGCAGGAGTACTTGAAGTTCCATCCATAAAAATAGCAGGATTTCACCGAAAACATTCAAGTGTAGATCTTGCTAGAGAGCTTGGTATCCAAGTCATTGAAATAGACGATATATCAAATTCTGTGAATAATTTGAAGGTTCCAAAAGGAGAATGGTTAATTAAAAATGGTAAAAAATCGGTTTTGAATGTTTTAGATTTGATTAATAATTATGATAAAATGAAATCCAATGTAAGTGGAGTCGGTAGTT
>CAAGKR010244073.1_pt1 | contig 13766 bp, 7 predicted proteins | sample 2556971 | NCBI WGS metagenome assembly CAAGKR01 (sample SAMEA5207829, study PRJEB30636) | soil metagenome | biome: forest; feature: boreal; material: soil | place: USA | collected 2011-09 | depth 1 m | reverse complement strand
GCATTCGCGGGCAAACGCAAAAGGCGAAATCACGTGTGATCCCAGGGAAGCCGAACGTCGAGACGCTTGCGCTCCCACACGCGGAATACTTCGAACATCTTGCCGGGGTTGAGTATGCCGCGCGGATCGAGCGCCCGCTTCACCGCCCGCATCGCCCGGATGGCGGCGGGCGAATGCTGGAGCCTCAGGAACGGCGACTTGGCGAGGCCTATGCCGTGCTCGCCGGAGATCGCCCCGCCGAGGTCGACGACCTTCCTCATCAGCCGGTTGACGGCGCGGGTGGCGGCGCGGCACTCGGAGGGAACGGCGCCGTGGTACATGACGTTGACGTGGAGGTTCCCGTCCCCCAGGTGGCCGAAAGTGGGGATGGGCAGCCCGGACTCCTTCCGCAGGACCTCGAGGAAGCGGGCGAATCTGAGGTAGTTTCCCATCGGCACCACGATGTCCTCGTTCAGCTTTGAGTCGCCGACCTGGAACATGGCGCTCGAGCACGTGCGCCTCACTTCCCAGAGCCCCTCCGCCTCCCTCCGGTTTCGCGCGGCCTTGTGCGCGAATCCATGCCGCCTCGCCCATTTGAGCGCGAGGGCCCGCTGTTCGCGGACCTCGGCCGCCCCGCCCGCGAATTCCAGGAGGAGGACCGGGCGGCCGGCCTGACCCTTGAACACGGCCCTGCCGGTCGCCCGCTCCGCGCATTCGACCGAGTAACGGTCGAGGAACTCGCAGATCGCCGGCTGAAGGCGGAGGGCGAAAAGCGCCAGCGCGGCCCGGAACGCGTCCGTCTCATTCCGAAAGGAGACGAGAAGGGTCCAGCGCGCGGCGGGCTTCGGGATCAGCTTGAGGACCGCATCCGTGACAATCCCCAGCATCCCCTCGCTCCCAATCCAGAGATCGCGCAGGTTGAATCCCGCCGAGAATTTCTTGGTGGGCGTGCCCCACTCGACCCATTCGCCGGTGGGGAGAAATCCCTTCAGTGCGAGGACGAAGTCGCGCGTGACGCCGTATTTTCCCCCGTGCATCCCGCCGGCGTTGCAGGCGACGTTGCCGCCGATCGTGCAGTATTGCCTGGAAGACGGGTCGGGCGGGTAGAACCAGCCGCGCTTCTCCGCCGCGGACTGGATCCGCTCGACGGTTGCCCCGGCCTGGACATGCGCGATGCCCGCCTGCGCGTCGATCCGGATCCGTTTCCACCGATGGAGGTCGAGCACCCACCCTCCGCGCACAGGAGCGGCCGAACCCGTGAGGCTTGTCCCCCTCCCCCGAACGGTTACCGGCACGCGCCGCCGGTTCGCCAGCGCCAGGACGGCGGCAATGTCCCCGCGCCCGCGCGGGAAGACGACCGCCTCCGGCTGGAATGCGATCTTGCTGCTGTCGAACGATGCGGCACGCGTGGAGTCCCGGTCGATTCGAACAACGCGCGAGCCGAGCTTGCTCCTCAATTCCTTCGTGGCGGACGAAAAATCCATCGATTGCAGACCCGCTACACTCGCTTGCGCCCGGGCGCAAGAACGGGTTCTTCGCCGGGAGTGCCATCGAAACCCTTTCAAGTCCCTTTGGGAAGGAGGCGCACGATGTTTGAGCCGAGAATTGCCGCGCGCTCGCCGGCGTCCAGGCCGGCCCGGTTTATGTCGCCGAGAAACCTCTTGAAATCGGGACGGCGCGACTCCCTGGGGTAAAGAAGGAGCGGATAATCCGAGCCGTAGAGGATTCTCCCGGCTCCCACAGAATCGACGGCCCGGCGAAACGCGCCTGAATCGCGCAGCAGGGGAGATGCGGCCGTGTCAAAATAAAGGTTGGGCGGCAGCGTTTCCCCAGCCGCCGACCAGTCCCGCAGTGCCAGCCCGCCGCCCCAGTGCGCCAGGATGAGCGTCGCCTCGGGGTAATCCCGCGCGAGCCGGAGGTACCGGTCCAGCGGGGTTTTCGGCCCGGCGGCCGGCCCCGCATCGGGATCGGTCGCGTGGAGCGTGATCGGTATCCGGCGGTTGATAGCGACCTCGACCACGCGCCTCCAGCAGGGGTCCTGGAGGGCGAACCCCTGCGCATACGGAAGCATCTCGCCCACGCCGCACAGCCCTGAGTCGAGGGCGCGCTCCAACGCGTCGATCGAGCGCGGGCCCGCCGCGGGCTGCACTGCGGCGAACCCCATCAGCCGACCGGGGTGCCTGCGGATCCATTCCGAATACCACCCATTCTGAAGGTCGCAGGTCTCCTGGCGCTGCCAGTACCAGCCGAGCATCACGCAGGAGTCCACTCCCGCCTCGTCCATGTCGGAAACGAGAGCGTCAGGATCCGCCCACCCCTGCAGAGACGGCCTTCCCGCGGGCGCGACGCAATCCGTCCATCCGGGTTCGCCGTGGGCCCGGCCCCATCCGGAGGGGTCCGCTGCGACCTCCGCGGGGTAGGCGTGAACGTGGGCGTCGACGATCCCGGTCCTGGGCATGGGTTTCAGTCAGTCAACGCAGGGCCTCCGACGCGAGCCGCTTGCATGCGGCGATGTCTAGCTTGCCCGTCCCGAGAACCGGGATTGCGCCGATCCGCAGGACGATGCGCGGGATCCAGAGGTTTGGAAAACCCGCTGCCGCGAGCCGGTCCTTAACCTCCCCCGCCGAGAGCTCGAGCGTCGTGAGGATGACAAGCTTCTCGCCCTTCGCCTCGTCGGGGATCCCGACGACGACAACCGCCTGGACCTCGGCCGGGTCCAGGCCGACGAGCTCGGCGATCTTCTGCTCGATCGTGCCGTGGGGAACCATCTCTCCGCCCACCTTGGAGAACCGGGCGACCCGGCCCTCCACCGTCACGAAGCCGTCCTCGTCGACGCGCCCAAGGTCACGCGTCACAAACCAGCCGTCGCGCAGGGCCTCGGCCGTCCCTTGCTCATCGCCGAGGTAGTGCGAGAACACGTTCGCCCCGCGCAGCCAGAGGACTCCCGTCTCGCCGTTCAGGAGCTCCTCTCCCGTTTCCGGGTGGACCACGCGGATCGACATTCCGGGCAGCAGGCGCCCCGAGGTTCCGGCCCTGTTCCCGACCTGCTCGTCGGCCGTCAGCGTGGCGACGGGAGGATGCGGCTGGTTCACGCTCGAAACCGGCGACGTCTCGGTCAGTCCGTAGCCCTGAAGGATCCCGATGTGAAACCTCTCCAGGAAACTGACGCGCAGGTCCTCAGGCAGCTTCTCGGCCCCGGAGACAACCAGGTCGAGCGACCGCAGGTCGGAGGGCTTCGCCTTCTTGAGCAGCGGCCTCAGGAAGGTCGGGGCCCCTATGATCACGGTGACGCCCTCCTCGCGGATCGAGTCGACCAGGGCGCGGGTGTCCAGCGGACTTGGGTTTGTCACAAGGCGGCAACCGCGCATCAGGGGATACCACAGGGTCACCGTGAAGCCGAAGCTGTGGAAGATCGGGAGACAGCCCAGCATCGTCGCCGAGTCGGGAAGGATGGACATGGACGAGATCTGCTCGAAGTTTGCGAGCAGGTTGCGGTGGGTGAGCACGACTCCCTTCGGGTTTCCCGCGCTCCCGCTCGTGAACAGGAGCGCGGCCTCCTCCCGGTCCCCGGCATGGGGCAGGCCCATGAGGCCGGCGACCCATTGGTTCGGCAGCAGCCATGCGGCCGCCAGCCACGGGAACATCGCGCGCTTTCCGCCCGCGGCCGCCATCTCGGAGCGCAGGTCGACTGTCCGATCGGGCCAGGGGAAATCCGCGAGCCGCGATCGCACGGCATCGGCGGAAATGACAGTCCTGACGCCGGACGCCGCGATGCTCGACTCGGCCGAGATCCTGCCCGCGGTGAAATTCAGGTTCACGGGCACCTTGCCCGAGCAAACCACGGCGAGGTTCGCTATGGCCGCGCCCGCACCGGGCGGAAGGACGATGCCGACCCGGCCCTCGGGAACCGTTTCCCTCAGCCGGCGGGCCAGGACCGCGGAAGCCGCGATCAGCTGGGCCGCCGTCAGGACCCGGCGCCCCGCGGTGCGGTCAATGAGCGCAACCGAGCGCGGCCGCCGCGCAAGCGCGCGCACGACCGCGCGGCCCAGGTGCCCGCGAAGCACCGGCCTCTCGTTGAACGCATCCATCCCGAGCTCCATGAGGGCCTTCCGGGCCGTCACCGCGTCCGCCTGCTCCGGCGGGATTGGCCTGCCGAACACGACGCAGACCGGCGTCGGCAGCAGGCGCGGGGCCTTCCAGAGGTACCTGTTCCCGGCAAAGGAAAACACGGATCCCCAAAGCCCGTCGATTGCGGCGGGAATCACAGGGACCATGGCCCGACGCGCCATCAGCTCAAATCCCTTGCGGATCGCCATCAGCTGGCCCGTGCGGGATATGCCGCCCTCCGGGAACACGCACACGAGCTCGCCCTGCGCCAGGGCCTTGACCGCGCTTTTCAGCCACTGCGCCGATGGGTCCGGCGAAACCAGGATCACGCCCGCCCTCTCGAATATCCACTCCTGGAGTCCGCCCGTTCCCGGCCCCCTGTAGGCGACGAACCGCAGGGGGCGCGGGCACGCAAGCTGGAGGGCCATCACGTCGACGTAGGAAAGGTGGTTTGCTATCACGACCGCCCCCCCGACGCGTGGCACGTGGGATGCGCCGATCGCGCGCACCCGGTAGAGCAGGCGCGCCAGGAGCCCTATGGGGACGTCGATCCACAGCGGAAGCGTGGATAGCCGTCTCATGGCCGCCTGTGCGGAGGAGGGGCAGCCGGAACCGGGCCCATGCCGCGCGCTGCCCTGGGGATACGAAACTCCGCGGACGCAGTCATTGCCGGGACGGTGGTCACCGGCCGAGCAGCTTGTCAATCAAACCGCTTCCCTTTCGCAGCGGCGCCTGGATCAGCGTTTCCCGCCATTGGCTCTGGTCGATGTCCTGGAGCGTGCCGCCCAGATGTATCGGCTGGTAGAGCTGCGTGTAGCCCAGCTCGTCCTGTCCGTCCTTGAGCATGCCCACGATCGCCAGAAACCCCCCGAGGCGCCCCCTGACGCCCACCTCGAGATCGATCGACAGCGGCTGCGCCCGGATCGGAACCCCTTCCTCATAGGTGATCCGTCCCGTGCCCGTTATGCGCTCCTCCGGGGCGATGAGCGTGAATTCCGAAAAGCGGATATTGAGATCGGCGCCGCGCTCCGCCGCGACGTTCATCTGGTCGTAATGGATCTCCGACAACCCGGTTGCGGATGCGACCATCGCCTCGCCTATCTTGTCCGCCTTCTTCCCGAATAGGGAGGTCACCGTGTCGAGGGCGTCAACGAGCTTCGATGGCGCCTGCTTGACCGAATCCGTCACGTCGGTCCGCAGCACGCGAAACTTGCCGTCCCTGCTGGACAGCTTGCATTCGCCCTGGGCCTTGTCGAGAAGGTCGCCAAGCCTGTCGCCGCCCCCGGACAGGCGGCTGGTGAGGTCGAAGCGGCCCTCTATCGCCGGGGCCCGGTCCGGGTCCATCGCCCGGAAAAGCGGCGCCGAATCGATGTTCTCGACCGCGAGGCTCGTCCAGAACGTGTAGGGCTGCCCGGTGCCCGCGTTGAACTTGAGCTCACCATCGAGCCGCGCAGCGCTTCCATCCCCGATGCTCGCCGTGCCTGACTCTATGCGGAGCGACGCCGGCTCGATGACGACCATTCCCCTGGCGTCGGCCAGGTCTACCCTGGGAAGGGCAAGCTCCTTGAATCTCATCGACAGCCTGCCCCGGACCCCGGGCCAGAAGGGAGCGGTTGCGGGCGCACGCTCCGCCGCTCCGGAGCCGCCGGATTGGGTCAGCTCGGCGAGGGCCCCGCCGGGGTTGGACAGGGCCGCGATCGCCGCAAGGTCGTCGGTTGTGAGCCGCGCGCCCGAAATCGCCGCGTCTATCAGCGGCCCATCCCTGTCCGAGGAAAGAGTGCCCGACAGGATCATGTCCGCCGTCCGCGTTCCGTAGTCGAGGTGAAGCGGGATGTTGAATGAGGTGCGCCCGTTTGCCTCGAAGTCCGCGCGGATATCGGATGTGACCGAGGGCAGCACGATCGGGGCGCCGGGGCGGACCTCGAGCCCGCTCAGCAAGACCTTGACGAACAATTCGCGCGTCGCATCGAGGCTGGCCTCGAAGCTCCCGCTGGCATCGCCGCCGGAGAGCCTGGGCAGGCTTGCCGCCCCCGGCTGCGAGAGCAGCGCCGGCAGCGTCGCGCTCCACGATCCCGCAGCCTTTATCGCCTGGTCCGCCCCCGCGAGCCGCCCGAGCCGCGCCTCGAGTGAGAGCATCTTGATCCCGTCGCTCCGGATCTCGAATGGCGCCACCTGGACCTGCCATCCCTGCGGGGCGTAGTCGGAGAGCACGAATGCGGAGACTTCGAGGCCTGCGGCGACGGGCCGCCCGTCCCTGGAGAGCGAGACTCCCGTCGCGGTGAGCGGAGCCTTGGTCCGCAGGGCGAGCCGGCCGTTCTCAGCCCGCATGACGAATTCGCCGCGGGCATCGCTTCCGCCCACGGCGAAGCCGGGCATCGCGCCCGCGAGCCATGAAAGAGGAATGCCCCTGACCGAGATACCGACGAGGTCGCCGGACGGGCGGGCCACCTTGAGCTCGCCCGACGCCGTGTTGAACTCGAAAGCCTGGAGCGCCTGCACGGACGCCACCGGCATCGCCCCCGAAAGGCTGGTCTCGAGGCGGCCGACGCGCAGCGAGCTCCCAACGAGCGCGAAGTCGAAATCGGCGGCAAGGTCGACCGGGCCAAGCGCCGCCAGGCCTCTGGCGACGACGCCCAGGCGGTCGGCGGAAGCCTTCACCTTCCCGACGGCGTGCACGTCGCGGGTGGACCTGTCGAAGTCGTAGCTTCCCTCGCCTGCCACGTTGAAGGCCGGCAGCTGGCGGCCAAGTGTGAAGGGCGCCAGGTCCGTGTCCCTCAGATCGAGCCGCCATGCTCCGGTGATCCTGTGGTCGCCGTCCAGGCTCTCGGCATCGATCGAGGCAAACCGCTCGGTGCCGCGGCTGAGCGAAATTGAATAGGTCTCGTTTCCCGCGTTGCGCGCCGCCGACGCCTCGCCCGACAGTCCGATCCCGCTCGGGAACTGCCGCCCGCGCGCCGTGGCGTCCATCTTGATGTCGGCGCGGGTAAACGTCCCCGATGAATCCATGGAGGCGGAAAGGATCCCGCGGACGCCGACGGCGGAGACCGGAGCCGACGCGTCGTCGAGCGACGCGCTTGCGCCGCAAAGGAAGCGGCCGTCGCGCCCAACCGACAGCCCTCCCCCCACAATGTCGACGCGGGCCTTTCCCGTCGGGCGCCCGCCGTCATCCGGGAGAATGACCAGCCCGTCGAGGTCGACGCCGTCGATAGAGAGGTCGGCGGGCACGTTGAACGCGGCAAACAAGCCCCCCAGCGCGCGGGCGGCCCAGGAGTTTCCGTATCCGCGCCCGTCGCCGGCCGCGCCGGGCGCGCCTAGTTTGCGCGAACGGGCCAGGTCGAGCGTCCATCCCTTGGCGACAAGCCTCCTGACATGGATGCCCCGGCCCAGGCATGCGGAAATGACCCCCATCTCCGCCTCGACCGCCGGAATGGCTAGGACCGCGCCGTCCATCTCGATGCGCAGGCCCTTCAGCGACACCCGTTTCAGTCCGACCGACATCTGCTCCAGTGAGGCGCCCGGCCGCGTCATGGACGAAAGTATCCTCCGGGCGGCCCAGGTCTGGACCGGCGGGGTGAATGCCGCGCCCGCGGCGAGGATGAGCACGCCGGCCACCGCCCCGATCAGGATGAGCAGTTTGCGCTTGGCTCTCATTTCTTCCGATGGCCCGGTCCGGGAGGCCCCCAGTGCTGCCCTGGGGGCGGGGCCCGGTCAGGGAACCACAAGCGCATCGCTCAGGCCGATGGCTTTCCTCACGTTTGCAAGGGCGACAAGATAGTTGTAATTGGCCGTCAGCTGATCGGTCTTCGCCTGGGTGAGCGACACCTGCGAGGTGAGCACGTCGAGTTGGGTGGCCGATCCGGCGTGAAATTTCGCGTCGGCAAGCCGGAGGGCCTCGGCCGCCTGGTCAATGGTCTGCTTGGAAGCCGTCACCAGTTCGCCCGCCTCCTGGAATGACGACATCGCCTGCCGCACCTCGACGTCTATCTCCAGCTCCTCCGAGGCGGTGGCAAGCCGGGCCTGCTCAAGCTGCGATTTCGCCTGCCGCACCCTTCCGTCCGTGGCCCGGCCGTCAAAGATCGCCCAGGTCGACTGCAAGCCGAACAGCCATCCGTTGGTGTTTATGCTGCCCAGCGAGGAATTGGCGAAGGTGAACCCCTCCCATTGGTAGCCGCCGAACGCCTGGAGGTTCGGATAGAAGGTGGACCTGGCGGTCGTCACCGTTTCCCCGGCGGCATCCTGCAGCTTGCCGAGCTTCCGGAGCTCGGGGCGGTGCCCGTGGGCCGATGCGACCGCAGTCTCGGAATCGAAGCTCTCCGGCTCGAACGTGAGGTCGCCGACCACCTCGGGGAAGCCAGCCGCCGCCGGCGTGCCGAGCGACTGGCGCAGCTGCTCGACCGCGATCCGGTAGCCGTTGCGGGCCGTGATCAGGTTGGGCTGGGCGTTCGCGAGGAACACCTTGGCGCGAAGCACCTCGAAGTTCGAGACGGTGCCGGTCGCAAACTGGTTCTTCGTGTCCTCAAGCTGGTGCTCGTAAAGCTTCACATTCTCCTCCTCGACGCGGATCTTTTCCCGGGCCAGGAGGACGTTGTAGAACTTCGTCCGCACGTCGAGGAGCGCCGTGTCGATGGTCGTCTGGAGGTCGAACGCCGCCGCGTCCCGAGCGAGCTTCGCGTTCTTGATGGACGACTGGACGCCGCCGCCGGCGTAAAGCGTCTGCGTCGCCTTGAGCTCGACGCTCCAGAGGCTGGTCGAGGGCGGATAAAGCTCCGATATCGACGCGTCGTTCTTCTGGTATTGCCCCTGCGCCGAGACATTGGGGATCTCCTGGCTTCTCACCTGGACGATGACGCCTTCCTGGAGCCGGATCGTCTCGCGCGATTGCTGGATCGAGTAGTTGTGGTCGAGGGCGTAGCCGATGGCGCCCCTCAGGTCCAGAGGCGACGGCAGTTCCGCCATCGCCTGCTGGGCGCCGAAGGCAGCGCTCGGGTGGATTGCGCCTACTGCCATCGCCACTAATGCGGCAGGGAGTCGTTTCATGCCTCGACCGGCTTGAGGTTGGCTTCCTCGGGCTCCTCGGCCATTTCACGGACACGGTCCTTCGAATGGTCCTTTGCGAGCAGGACATAGACCGGCGGCAGTACGATGAGTGTGAAAATTGTGCCGATCGACATGCCGCCGACAAGAGTGAGGCCGATCGAGTTCCTCGCCGCGGCGCCCGCGCCGGAGACCAGCGTGAGCGGGAAATGCCCGGCCACCGTGGCGACGCTCGTCATGAGGATCGGGCGCAGGCGGGTCAACGCCGCCTCGTGGACGGCCTCTAGCTTCGACTTGCCCGCGAGCTGGAGCTTGTTCGCAAACTCGACGATCAGGATGCCGTTCTTCGCGATCAGGCCGACGAGGGTTACGAGTCCGACTTGGGAGAAAATGTTGAATGTCGTGGTCCACCCGTCGGTCCAGAACGGCATGCCGAGCACCGGGTACTTGAGGAACATGAAGATGGCCGACCCAAAGACGGCCAGGGGCACGGAACCACCAAGGATGATGAGCGGGTCGCGGAAGCTGTTGAACTGGGCCGCGAGGACAAGGAATATGAGGACCACCGCGAGGGCCATCGTGGTCCAGAACTTGGCGCTTCCGCCCTCTTTGCGCAGCTGGCGGGATTCGCCCGTGTAGTCGACGTTGTAGCCCGCGGGAAGGATCTTCGCCCCTTCCGTCTCATAGACCTGGAGCGCCTCGCCCAGCGAAACACTGGTAATGGCGCTTATCGTGACGGAATTGAGCTGCTGGAACCGGTTGAGCGACCTGGGGATCGTCGTCTCCCGTATCGTCGCCACCGTGCTCAATGGCACGAGGCTGCCTGCCGGCCCGGTGACGTAGATATCCTCGAGCTGGCCGGGATTCAGCCGGTCGACGCGCTTGACCTGTGGTATGACCTTGTAGCTGCGGCCGGAGATGTTGAACCAGTTGACATAGTTGCCGCCCATCGCCGCCGAAAGGTCGTCGCCGACCTGCTGCAGGTTGAGGCCGAGCGCCGCAACCTTGTCCCGGTCAAGCACCACCTCGTCCTGGGGCGCGTCGTATCGCATGTCGATCAGCTGGTAATTGAACTTCCCTGTCGCTGCAGCCGCGTCGCTGAGCTGCCTTGCAAACGAGAGTATCTCCTGCGGGTCGGCGGTCGAGGTGAGGACAACCTCGACTGGAAATTGCCCGCCACCGGGCAGCGATGGCGGCTGGCCGAGCTGCAGCTCGATTCCAGGTATCACCGATATCTTGGGCTGCATCTGGGCTAGAATCGCCTTGATGGGGCGCTTCCTCTCACCCCAGGGCTTTGCGACGAGACCTCCAAGAGCCATCTCGGGAGCCGTTATCTGGAAGACGAACGCCGTGTCGGGATCCGTAAAGAAGGCCTTCTCGACAGCGGCCGCATAGGGAAGGTTCTGGTCGAGCGTCGAATTCGAGGCGGTCGTGCCGAACGCGAAGAGGACCCCCTGGTCCTCGGTGGGCGCGAGCTCGGCTTTCGATTTCATGATCATGAGGACCCCGACGACACTGATGACGAGCCAGATCGCGTACACGTAGCCCCGGCTCTGCAGGGTCACGTCGAGCACCCGCGAATAGAAGCTCCGTATCCTGCCGAATGCGTGCGAGACCACCCGTGCGAAACCCCTGTCCTCGTCGCCCGCCTTGAGCAGCCTGGACGACATCATCGGCGAAAGGGTGAGCGCGACGACGCCGGAGATGGTGACCGCTCCCGCGAGCGTGAACGCAAACTCGCGGAAGAGCGATCCGGTAAGGCCGCCCTGGAGGCCGATCGGCGCGTACACCGCAGCGAGCGTCACCGTCATGGCAATGATCGGGCCCACGAGCTCGCGCGCCCCCGAAAGGGCTGCCTGGAGGGGTGTTTGGCCCAGCGCAATGTGCCGCTCCACGTTCTCGACGACGACTATGGCGTCGTCGACAACGAGGCCGACCGACAGGACGATGGCGAGGAGCGTCAGCAGGTTGATCGTGAAGCCGAACACCTGCATCAGGAAGATGGCCCCGATCAGCGAAAGGGGTATCGCGACGACCGGGATCAGGACCGACCGGACGGACCCGAGGAAGAGGTAGATGACGATGACGACGATGAGGAGCGTGACCCCAAGCGTGCGGAACACCTCGTTGATCGCGGTCGTGATGTAGGCCGTCGAGTCGTAGGCCACCTTGGCATGCATCCCGCCGGGAAGGTCCTTCTGGATCGAGCCCATCTCGGCCCTCACCAGCCGGATCACGTCGAGCGAGTTCGCATTGGGCAGCACGAACACGCCGATGAAGACGGCGGACTCGCCTGAGAACCGGACGTCGGTGTCGTAGTCCTCGGCTCCCAGCTCCACGTCCGCCACGTCGCGCAGCCTCACGATCGCATTGTTCTGCTGGCGAAGCACCAGGTTCTGGAACTCCTCCACCGATTGCAGGTCGGTGTTCGCGGTGAGCGCCACCTGGATCAGGTTGCCCTTCGTGTTTCCGAGCGCGCTGAGGTGGTTATTTGCTGCCAGGGCCGCGCTCACCTGCGACGGGCTGATGTTGAACGCGGCGAGGCGCTCGGGCTTGAGCCAAACGCGCATGGCGAACGTGCGCCCCCCGAGTATGTCGGCCCGCTGTACGCCGGTGATCGCCGACAGGCGCGGCTGAATCACCCGGACGAGGTAGTCCGTAATCTCATTTGGGTGAAGCGTGTCCGATGTGAAGCTCAGGTAGGCCGCGGCAAACTGGGAGTCGGCGGACTGCACGTTGATGGCGGGAACCTGCGCCTCCGCGGGAAGGTTGCTGCGCACCTGGTCGACCTTCGAGCTGATCTCCGAGAGCGCCTTGATCGGGTCGTAATTGAGCTTCAGCCGGGCCGTTATCGTCGAGACGCCCTGCACGCTGGTCGAGGAAAGGTAGTCGATCCCATCGGCAGCGGCTATCGAGCGCTCGAGCGGCGTCGTTATGAACCCCTTCACGAGCTCGGCGCTCGCGCCCACATATACGGTCGTGACGGTCACCGTCGAGTTCTCGCTCTTCGGCCACTGGCGGACGTTGAGGGACCGGTACGCCTGCACGCCCGCGATGAGGATCACGAGGTTTACGACCAGCGCCAGAACGGGCCGCCGGATGAAAAGATCGGTGAATTTCACGGGCTTCGCGGAGGGATTCTGGGCCGCTCAGGAGTCGCCCGGCTTTGGCGAGAGCTCCGCGTTCGGAGCCTCGGCGTTGTTCACGATTACTGCGCCGCCCGGACGTAGGCGGAATACGCCAGACGTCACCACGGTGTCGCCTTCCTTTAGGCCCGAGATCACCGCCACGAAATCGCCCCTGCGGGCGCCGAGCCGGACGATCTGCTGCCTGACGACGAGCTGCTTCTCGCCCGATTTGTCGTCGGACTTCTCATCGACGACGTAGACCGTGTCGCCAAAGGGCGCGTACAGGACCGCGGTCGCCGGGATCGTCAGGACCTTGTCAGAGCCTGGCAGCTCGACGGCGACATCCACATACATCCCGGGATGCAGCTTTTCGGCCCCGTTCTCGACGGTGGCCTGCACCCGCACGTTGCGCGTCGATGAGTCGACGTCCGGACTGATCGCCGTGATCTTGCCGTCCATCGGCTTGGCCCCGAGCGCGTCTCCGGAGAGCCGTACGGGCTGGCCGGTCGCGACCTGCACCAGCTGCTGCTGGGGCAGGTAGAAATCAACGAAGATGGGATTGAGCGCCTGGAGCGACACGATGGCGTCGCCCGCCTTGAGGTTCTGGCCCAGGTTGACAAGCCGGATGCCGAGCCGGCCGGCGAAGGGGGCCTTTATCGTCCTCTTTGCGATCGTCGCCCTTATGTTGTCGGCGGCTGCGGTTGCCTGGGCGGCGGTGGCCGTGTCCGAGTCGAACTGCGACTGCGAGACCGTGGCCTTCGCAAGCAGCTCGCGCGTGCGATCGAGATTGACCTTCGCGAGCGCGACGCCGGCCTCCGCGGAGCGGAGCATCGCCTCCTCAACCGAGGTGTCCTGCTTCACCAGCAGGTCGCCCGCCTTGACCGCCGTTCCCGCCTCGAAGGCGACCTGGACAATCTTGCCGTCGAGCTCGGCCGCGATGGTCACTCCCTGCACGGCAGTCAGCGATCCCACGGACTTGAGCGACTGCTGCCAGGTTTCCTGCGCCACCTTCGCGGTCGAGACCGACACGGGCGGCTGCGACCATTTCATGGTCATGAGGGATTTGATCTGGAGAGCCTTTACCACGACAATGACCCCGAGGACCACGACAAGCGCGACAATGGTGAACGCTATCTTCTTCGTCTTTGAGGGCATGCGCTTGCTTGGTGATTGTGTCATACGGTGGCCATCGTTGAAGGGTTGCGCGCCTCGTCCTGCGCGGCGGAGGCCTGCCCCGCTATCTTGTTGAGGAGGCGAACGAGCGTCTTTCTCTCGTGTTCGGTGAGCGGCGCCATGAGGCCCGCCATGCGCTTGAAATGTCCGGGAAGGATCTCCCTCAGGGTCGTGTGGCCCTTGTGCGTGAGGTGGATGAGCATCATCCTGCGGTCGCCCGAGTCGTGCGCGCGCGTCACGAGGCCGTCCCTTTCCAGGGTGTCGACAAGGCCGGTGATGGTCGCCCGGGTGACGCCGGCCTTCTCCGCGAGCTCGGCGGGGGTCCGCGGTAGCGGCTCCCCCGGG